>ERZ1031159.134-NODE-134-length-14247-cov-6.272477_pt1 | contig 14247 bp, 14 predicted proteins | sample MGYA00516706_ERZ1031159 | MGnify/ENA primary metagenome ERZ1031159 (study PRJEB33719, sample SAMN04262508) | wastewater metagenome | biome: rural village; feature: composting latrine chamber; material: composting feces with ash | place: El Salvador | collected... | reverse complement strand
CCTCAACGGGATTCTCAGACAACTCACGCCAAGTGGTAAAGCCAACGAACTCACGTGAACGCGGGGTGGGGATAACGTGAACTTCTGCGCCCGCCTTGCGGAGCGCCCGCACCACGAAGGCAACCTTATAGGCCGCAATTCCTGCCCCAACACCGACCAGGATCGTCGGTGCATTTTTCACCGCGAACGACTCAGTTGGCTGGGTTCCCATCCAGTTGGAGCTTGTCATCAACGATCTCCCTCAACGCGATCGAAAGGGGCTTGTCGTGCGCTTCGACCGGGACTACCGGGCCAACCGATTGAATCATGTACGACTCAAGCGCGGTGTTGTAGGAGTTGATTTGGCGTGCACGTTTTGCCGCGAAAATCACCAGCGCGTACTTGGAATGGGTGCGCTCCAAGAGCTCGTCAATCGGCGGATAGGTGATCCCTTCCGGATTAGCGATGATTCCCGACATGTGGTGGTCTCCTTAGGCAATGTCCGGCCCTAGCTCTGCGCCAGACCGACGACAAGCTTAGTTGAGTTCCAGCAGCCGAGCCAGTTCCTCTGCTGTGCGATTCACATCATCGTTGATGATCGTGACGTCAAATTCGTCGGCGGCCGCTAATTCCCCCCGGGCGGTAGCAAGCCTGCGTGCCCGCTCTTCCGGTCCTTCGGTTCCCCGTCCCAGGAGACGCCTTTCAAGCTCTTCCCACGAGGGCGGTATGACAAAAACAGTCTGACAGTCAGGTCTGCGCCGACGCACCTGGCGAGCACCTTCCAGGTCGACTTCCAACAAGACCGGCCTGCCTATTTTGCGCTGTTCTTCCACCCACTGCGCGGGTGTTCCGTACCTGTGCTTGCCGTGAACGACGGCCCATTCCAGCAACGCGTCCTCTTCGACCATGCGGTCAAACTCTTCTTCAGAAACGAAAAAGTAGTCTTCCCCGTGCACCTCGCCTGGACGCGGTGCTCTGGTGGTCACTGACACTGATACGGGAAGGTCGGGATAAAGTTCGCGTAAACGGCGAACCAACGTTCCCTTGCCTACGGCGGTCGGCCCGGCCAGAACTGTGAGCGGGGCTAGCTGTGACGAAACAGGTTCCATGAGGACTAGGTTCTCATGGAACAAACGTCACTAGCTCATCTTTGCGATGAGCTCCTGACGCTGGACGCGCCCAAGGCCTCGGACGCGGCGCGACGGCGCAATGCCAACCTCTTTCATGAGTTGTTCGGCACGGTGCACGCCTACGCGTGGAAGGGCCTCCAACAGATCCTGCGCACGCATCTTTGCGACAGCGGGATCTTCTTCAGCGAGCTCGAATACCTCTGCCAGCGACATTTTCCGGTTCTTCAAAGCGACCTTGACCTCTGCGCGCCGTCGACGCGCCTCAGTTGCTCGTGCAAGTGCTTCGTGTCGCTGCTCATCGGTGAGTTGCGGAAGGGTCATCTAAGACATCTCCTCATGGGTCACCGGCCGGCTCCACAGCCGGTCGGAGCGAAACGACAGGGACGCCATCTTCGGTGCCCTGTGTTCTATCGGTGATATAGAACAGTGTTTCGCATTCCCCAGAATACCGTTTAGGGGACGTCAGAGCATAGGCTGAATCAATGCGATGAGGGCGATCTACGTCACTTTTTGGTCAGACCAAGCAGTCCGCAGTTCCACCTCAGGAGCCTCGGTAGCTCAGTACTCTCCCAGGAGTTCATCCAGCTCCTCATCGAGGTCCTGGACCAAGTCCTGAGTTAGCTCCCGGGGCGATTCCTCTTCGGGTTCGTCACTAACACTGGCATCCTCCGCCTCCGCGCGTGCCGCCCTTGCCCACGGGCTTTCCAGATCCTTACGTATCGCATCAAGAACGGCGTTGACATACGCGGGGGAATCATCCGTGGACAGTTCCTTGACAATTGCGACGGCCTCGTCAATAGCAGCGACCGGGGGAACTTCCTCTTGATTGCGCAGAAGCTCCCAAACGGCAACCGTCATGACCGCAAGGTCAACTGCTGGGATTCGATCAAGTCCCGCACCTTCTGCCCTGGCTTCTAGGAGCCTGCGCACCTGGGCGTAATCCTCTGCGACGCCCGTCACCAGACGGGCGGAGTACTCGGGCAGAGGAGACGCGGCAGCGGTTACCAGCTGACGCTCTTCAAGCAGAGCAAGGAGCGCCCTTCGATCCCCAATCAGACCCTTCTGGTCGGCTTCAAAAAGTATGTCAGCGGCGCGTTTGCGTGCCCGAGTGCGGGAGGTGAACTTCCCGTAGCGGTGAGCCACCAGGCCTCCCCTTATCTAGTCGTTGACGCGTCCGGCAAAGTCGCCGGTGCGGGTGTCAACCTTGATCAAAGTGTCGGAATCCATGTAGAGCGGAACCTGTAGTTCGTATCCGGTCTCAACGGTCGCCGGCTTAGTTCCTGCATTGGAGCGATCTCCCTGCAAACCGGGATCAGTGTGTGTAATGCGCAGTGTTACCGTTGCGGGGAGCTCAATGCCAAGGACCTGGTCATCGTGGAAAGAAACGATGGCTCCTTGGTTGTCAGTGAGATAGTTGGCGGCATCTCCTACCATGTCCGCGGGGATCGGCACCTGGTCATACGTCGCATCATCCATGAAGATGAATGAGTCACCGTCGTTGTAAAGGTAGGTCATGTCGCGGCGGTCGACTGTCGCAGTCTCGATTTTCACCCCGGCGTTGAACGTCTTGTCGACAGCTTTTCCTGAGAGCACGTTACGGATCTTCGTGCGCACGAAAGCGGGGCCCTTGCCCGGCTTCACGTGCTGAAATTCCAGAACCTGCCAGAGCTGGCCGTCAATGACCATGATGGTGCCATTTTTCAAGTCGTTCGTCGTTGCCACTTCATCCGCCTTCTAGATTCTTAATGTCCGAGCCTCAGTCTAGCTTGCTTGAGCCCGCAACCGGGTCCTTCGCGTCCCCCAGCAACGCCAGCACCGTTTCGGCAACTTCGTTTGGAGTCATTGCGGCCGTATCCAACCACACTGGGTCGACCTCCGCGTATCGGCCAACCAACTGCTCATGTTGAGCGCGAAACCAAGCGCGCGGCGTCCCCAGGCTCACCGGGCGTGCAGCCGTAAGACCATTGCGTCGAGCAAGAATGTCAGTGGGGGCATCCAGGGCAACTACAAGAAACCCCTGGTTTTTGAGGTGCTCAATCCGTTCCAGGTTGGCCCTCGTCCCCCCTGCTGAGGGAGAAACAACCGCAACGACGGGTTCTTCTTCCTCTGTGATTCGCTCAAGAACGTCTTGCGCCGCTTGGTCCACTGCACGCTGCGCCGCCGCAGGATCCGCGATGAAGGCCTCTGACAACTCAGTTCCCAGAAGAACCTGGGCTTCTTGCTCGGTCTCCACCACTGGCCACCCAAGGACGTCAGCCAACTGATCGCCAAGTGTCGATTTCCCGGTGCCAGCCGCCCCCAGGATCACCACACCACGAGAACCCCTGGCCGCAAGATGCGGGCTGAATTGGGGGGCGCTTTCAGAGGGCGTCGTCACGTCGCTCTGTTCCCCTGATGCCAATTCGTGCCGCTGGTGCACGCAGGTCATCTTGGCTCACTTCCACAACACGCGCGGTGCCCACACCGTCCAACAACACGAAACGCAGGGCATCCGAGCGCACTTTCTTGTCCATTCGCATCCGTGCGAGGAGGCGGTCGAAATCGCCCTCATAGGCGGTAGGTAAACCGACCAAAGAGAAAACACTACGGACTCGCTGAACCAGATCTGCGTCAATCAAGTTCAGGTCTGCCGCTAACTCTGCGGCAAACACCGACCCGATTGCCACTGCTTCTCCATGGCGTACCGCATATGACTCCACGCTTTCAATGGCGTGGGCCAGCGTGTGCCCATAGTTGAGAGTTTCACGGAGCCCCGCCTCCAGTCGATCTTCACCGACAACGTTGGCCTTAACTCGGATGGCTCGGGAGATCACCTCGGTGAGAACGTCTTTTCCGGGGCCGGTCGCCCAGCGAACGCTAGCCAATTTGGGGTGTTGCTCAAACAGCGTCAGGATTTCCGGATCACTAATGAAACCGGCTTTCAGGATTTCCGCCAAACCGGAGGTGTACTCATCTTGAGGCAGACTCTGGAGAAGTTCGGGGTCCACGGTGACTCGAACGGGGTCATAGAAGGCCCCCACCAAATTCTTGCCTGCAGAAGTGTTGATTCCCGTCTTTCCTCCAACCGCAGCGTCAACCATTGCCAGCAGTGTGGTAGGAACATGTTCAACCTTGATCCCGCGAAGCCAAGTCGCCGCCAGGAAACCGCCCATATCGGTGGTTGCGCCCCCACCGAAAGTGACGACCATGTCGGTGCGGCTCAGGCGTGCGCGAGCCAGTTGGTCCCATCCCCGGCTGACAACGGAAAGAGACTTTGCTTCCTCACCGGGAGGATGCCAGAAAACGCTGACTTCTAGACCCCGCTCTTCCAACAGCTGTAACAGGGGACGTACCAGTCGCGTCAAAGTGTCTGGCACAACGACCAAGACTTTTTCGACCTCCGAGCCGATGGCGTCTCCCACCAAAGTGCGAGTACCTGCGCCGATGATCACGGGGTAGGGGTTGGGAGCGGCAACGTTGACTCGATTCCAATCACTTACTTGATCTATCAATTTGTGTACAACCTTTCGCGGTGAGGCTCGCGTGGACCAGACTCGAAGACTGGCCACTTCCCTATGAGCCGGGTTACGCCTGTTAGCGAGTTCTTTCAATATCGCCTCAGCGTCCCCACGAAGCAACGGACGGGTGTCTGAGCGGCTGGTACGCCGCAACAACTCACCAATGGAGGCCTGAAGCCAGAGGACAGTCTTATCTTTCAGGAATTCACGAACCGCAGGGGTTTCAATGGCCCCGCCTCCAAGGGAAACGACGGCTTCTTCGTCGCCGGTTTCCAAGATGACCGACGCCTCTATACTTCGAAACGCAGCTTCGCCCTCGTCTTCAAAAATCTCAACTATCGGTTTTCCTGCTCGCCGCTCGACTAGCCAGTCTGAGTCAAGATGAGCCACACCCAGTTCCTTGGCGAGCATCCGTCCAACCGCGGATTTGCCGCTACCAGGCAGCCCAACCAAGTACCAGGGAAGCCTTAGGGGGAGCGGAGAGGTCGGCGACAGTATTGCCGAACGCGTCATATGAGAATCGCGTGTCAATGCGTCATCTTCATGGTTCAGTGTGGTCATTGCCCACTCCCGATGGACCCGGGTGGTTGGGAGACTCCGCCTCACGCATACGCAGTCGTCCCTGAACGTAATCCAGGTGAATTTGGAGTTGCGCGCGTACCTCATCCACGGAACGTCCCCCAAAACGCTCGGTCAAAGCTTGCGCCAGCACCAACTCAACCATTGCCTGGGCGATTACGGCACCGGGGACAACCTGTGCTGTGTCCGAGCGTTGGTGGAACGCCGACGCCGCAGTACCGGTTACCAAATCGACCGTTCGCTGTCCGCGCGGGACCGTGGAGATTGGCTTGAACCCCACGCTGGCGCGGATCACTTGCCCGTTGGAGGTCCCGCCCTCAATGCCGCCCGCTCGGTTGGTCAGACGCGACACCGTTCCATTCTCGACAACCATTTCATCGTGAGCCGAAGATCCAAATGCAGCTGCCGCAGTGAAACCGTCCCCAATCTCGACTGCCTTCGCCGACTGGATGGACATGAGGGCCGCGGCGATTCGTGCGTCCAGTTTTTCTTCCGAAGAGACGTGGGACCCCAGGCCCAGAGGCACGTTCCAAGCAACAACTTCTGCCACTCCCCCGATTGTGTCCGCGCCGGCCTTGGCTTTATCGATTTCAGCGGCAAAACGTTTAGCGTCGACCTCCGACGTCGTCCTGAGCGGGGACTGGCGGAGGACGTCCCTTTCTTCGGGTCTGGGTAAAGCGCCACAGCCGTGCACGGGACCAACGGAGACAACATGGCTCAAAACGCAGATGTCGGCCGTCACAGCCAAGAAAGATCTGGCGATTGCCCCCAGGGCGACACGAGCCGCAGTTTCTCTGGCCGAAGCCCTCTCCAATACGTCCCGAGCATCATCAAGCCGGTAGGACACCATGCCCGCCAGATCCGCGTGGCCCGGACGCGGAGCCGTAAGTCGCCTATTGCGGCTCATCTCTCGTACATCGCCCTTCCCGGCGTCTATCTGCAATACAGACGGATCCACGGGATCGGCACTCATCACCGCCTCCCACTTCGGCCACTCCGAGTTACCGATTTCAACAGCAATGGGTGCGCCGGTGCTGAGCCCGTGTCGCACGCCCGCCAGGATGCGAACCTTGTCCTGCTCAAACTTTTGGCGTGCCCCTCGCCCATATCCACCACGACGTTCCTGAAGCGCGTCTGCAATCATGGCGGTGGTAATGGGCACCCCGGATGGGAGGCCTTCTAGCAAAGCAATTAGAGCGGGGCCGTGTGACTCTCCCGCGGTTGTCCAACGAAGCATGGTTTCTAGCTTCCCACAGCCGGCTCACACCAGCAGGACGGGTCCAACCGCTCCCCACCCCCACGCCGTCCACGCACCGATCAGCAGATAGGGTCCCATCGCAAAACGCGTTGTCCTCGCACGTGTCTGTCGCCAGAGAATCACAGCCCGTCCTCCAGCCAGCAAGAAGGCAATCATCAGTCCGACCAGGGATAACGGCACCGACGTCGTCCCCAGAGCAAAACCAAGTACCGGTGCCATGCGCAAATCGCCTTTCCCCATTCCCGAAAGTCGAACCCCCAACGCTGTGGGCAGCAGCCAGATTCCCGCACCAACCACAGGTGACAGGACTGCGCCAGCGGCGGCGGTGGAATCGAGCTGGCCCCTGGCAGCAAGGACAATGAGATAGATACCCCATGCCGCGACAACACAAGCGCCCACGAGCCCAATAACTTCGGTAGGAAGTTTCTGCGTGCGCGCATCCACTAAGAGCAAGATCCAGCCGGCCCCAGCGATGGCGACGCCCGAAGAGGCCAGACCCATTCCGATGACGGGTTCCACAAGCACGCCCGCGCCAGGCGTCAGGAGAGATCCAACGTAGAAGGCGGCCGCACCGATAAGTGCAGTGCCCCACGCCAAAGTGAGCGCGGAAGGCACCACGGATCGCATCGGTAAAGGCGCGTTGCTAGGGAGACCGTAGCGTCGGCCCAGCGCTTCCCCTCGTACCAACGCCCAAACGACGCACACAACCAACACCACAGCGGCCAAGACCATGGCAGTAACTGCGTCTGATGAGGCGCCGGACATCGCAGTGAAGTTACGACGGCCGTTGCTGGCCGCTCTGTGCTGCGGCCACCACTGCCTGGTACACGGGTTCAAAGGGGACTTCCCTGCCGCTCATCAGCTTCACCTGGGCCAGTCCCTGGTAGGTGAGCATGGCGAGGGCGGAAGCCGTCTGCGCGCCAGCACCGCGGAATGCCCCCTCAAGTGGGGAGTCGCCCCCTGCATAAGACACATCCAACAACGTCGCGTCTTCGCGTGGTCTCAGGAGCGGAGCAAAGGCCTGCGCAGCGTGGTGGGGAATCGTTGAGATAACAATCGGCGCCGCATTGATCGCTTCGACCACCGAATCGGTGAGTTTGAGCAACAACGTGTCGGCACGGACGCCCACGCGGTTTGCGCTCAAGAAGGCGTTGTCCTGACCAGAGAAGTTGCGCCCCAACAGGTTCAACTGGCGGTAACCCATGGAGGCCAAGGCCCCAACTGCAGAGGAAGCCGTCGCTCCCGTACCGATGACAACAGGGGTCCCCTGAGGTTCCTCAAGTAGTTGCGTTCGTTGGAGGGCCGCGACGATTCCACCCACGTCCGTGTTGAAAGCGGCGCTAGTGCCACCACCAAAAATGATTGTGTTTGCGCTGTGAAGCAGTCGACTGAGGCCCTCGACATGATCCACGTACTGTGCCAAGTGTTGTTTGAGCGGCATGGTCACCGATAGGCCCGCACACCCGGGGTCCAGGTGAGCCAGGAACTCCCCCAGTTCCTGGGCCCCAACACGGTAGCGACGATAATCCCAGTCCAGGCCAGCCAACTCATATGCCTTGGCATGGAGAACAGGGGAAAGTGAATGGTCGATGGGGTCTCCGATAACCGCGGCCCACGAACTCATTGAACTGATCTCCAAGTCAGGTCGCCTGTGCTAGTAGGTGCACCTACTAGCATCGCCCGGGATTTGCCGCACACCACGAATCGAGCAACTTCTGGTTGTTGATTTGCTCGTCAAGTGTGGAAGCGAACAGCGTTTCTCCCGTGTCCAAGTCGACGGTGACAAAGTACAGCCAATCGCCGTCTGCAGGGTTCACGGTCGCTTCGATAGCCTCCAACGACGGCGTCGAGATTGGCGTCGGAGGCAATCCCTTGACCCGATACGTGTTGTATGGGCTTTCGGTCGCCAGTTCCGAAGCCGTCGGAATGCCACCGTACTTCCCCACCCCGTAAAGAACCGTTGAGTCCATCTGGAGGAAACCGGCCGTTTCTCCGTTGGGCTGAGTCAATCGATTCTCAATGACCCGGGCCACCTTGGGAAGATCGGTGTGGGAAATGACCTCGCGCTCCAGGATCGAAGCCTTTATCAAAGTTTCCTGCCACTGAGATTCAGGAACCTCCAGTGCCATGAGGATGTCCTTGGTCGCTGCAACCATTTCCGAGAGAACGACGGTGGGTGACAATCCCAGCGTGACTTCGTACGTCCCAGCAGCCAGCCAACCTTCAACGCTACCATCTGCCTCCGCGGGAAGACCCAGCGCAGCGGTGTCCTTCAAAGCCTCGTCAATGGACTCTTCGGTGAAACCGGCGACAGCAGTGAGACGTTCTTTGATTTGGTCGAGGGCCTGCCCGGGAGTAATCGTCACCGAGTTCCCCGATCGGTTAGCCTCTTCCAAAAGCGCGGCCAAGGCGCCAGCAGCAGACATCTCTTTCTTCAAGGTGTATGTGCCCGGACGGATAGTCGCGGCAGCCGAATTGGAGTTAAATGCCTGTGTGAACGCTGAAACAGACTTGACCACGCCCGCTTCGTAGAGCGTTTCCCCAATATCTGAACCGAGGTCACCGGGGGAGATCGTAATCTCCACCTGGCCGGTACCAGGGCCCGTGTAATCGGCAACTTCCACTGCGGTTGCACCGTTGTTACGCGCACCCCGGAGACTCTCATAGGCCCACCAGACGGCGGCAACTACCAGCCCTGCAAGAAGAATGAGGATCACGGCACGAAAAGCGGTGCGCTTTCCATTGCCTTTACGTTTGGCCGGAGGGGCCGACCTGGTCGGCGGACCCGATTTGATAGGAGCACCCGGCTTGGCCGGAGCGGTCGGCTTAGTTGGCGCACCCACCCGAGCTGGAGCAGTCACGGCAATTGGAGCGGAAACCTTGGCGCTGGCCACATTGCCACGGCCTGTTTGGGCTGCCGAAGAACCCTCTTGGTCCCCCGGAGCCTTGCCCTTACTTGGCGTTTTCACCGGAGCCTGTGCTGGAACCTTCCCTCGCCCCTTTCGCGAGGCTTTTCCCTGGGCCTTGTCCCTGTGCAGTGAGCTCCTTGAGGGGAGCGGCCGCTCCTTCGGCGACGCGCTAGCAGGTGCCCCAGCATTGTTCGGCGTGGGCACGGGCTCCGCTTCGCCTGTCCGGGTTGCTCCGGCGCCCGCCCCTGCGGCAATCTTTGAGTCAACTGCTGTGTCAGTTTTTGGGCTTGGCGAGCTAACTGGGATCCGCGATCCGTGCAGCTCACGCCTGGATGGGAACTTGCGTAACCCGCTATCGGGGCTGTGCGGCGAGTTTTCGGTACTCAATTCGCGCCTCTCCCATCTTGACTACCCACGAGTACGGTCTCACCGGGGAGACCACTGGACGAGCGCTCTGTTTCTATAGCTCTTTCCAGGATAATCTGTGCCGCAACTTGATCTATCACGTTTCGCTGACCTTTACTCCTGACACCAGCACTGAAGAGGCGATCCTGGGCATTGGTCGTTGATAACCGCTCATCGACCAGGCACACGCGAACATCCCTGTTCCTGTTGGCGAGACCCTGCGCAAACTTCCGTGCTTTGACTGCCGCCGGGCCCTCGTCACCACGCATGTTCTTAGGCAAGCCCACCACAATTTCGATGGCGCCGCGTTCTTCCGCCACCTCTTGGATTCGTCGAAGCGCTCTTGAACGAGGGTGAGCCGGTATCGTTTCGACGGGAAGAACGACCATTCCTGATACATCAGATGCGGCGAGACCAATTCGAGCCTCGCCCACATCGATGCCTAATCTGACCCCAGTTCTCAGGACTGACCGCCTTCAACAAGGGCGAGTGCCGCAGCAATTGCGTCCTGCACGGCATTGGGGTCTGTGCCGCCGCCCTGGGCCAAATCAGGTTTGCCACCGCCGCCGCCACCGAGCACTTGAGCACCCGCTTTCGCGAGGTCCCCCGCACGTACGCCCAGGTCACGAGCCGCCTGGTTGGTAGCGACGACGATGCTGGGCTTTTCACCGCTGACCGCGCCCACCACGACAACAACGGGACGGTTGTTTCCCAGCCTGTCGCGGACATCTATCGCCACAGTTCTGCCGGCAGTAGCGTTGGGCACAGTGCCAAGATCTGCTCGTGCAATCAAAAAGTCGCCCACGGACGTCGCACCGGCCGCAATGTCAGCGGCTTTACTGGCCAGAAGCTGGTTTTGTATGCCAGCCAATTCCTTTTCACTGGCCTTGAGCTTGTCAAGCAGTCCAGCAACCTTTTCCGGGAGTTCCTCTGGCCGACCGCTGAGCAGGGAAGACAGTTGGGAAACAAGTGCGTGTTCCTTGGCTTGGAACTCGTATGCCCCATCACCGACGAGGGCATCGATGCGCCGCACGCCCGAACCAATCGACGATTCACTCAGGACAGTCAGACGCCCAATGTGACCTGTTGAGGGCACGTGGGTTCCAGCGCAGAGTTCCTTGGACCAATCGCCGCCGATCTGGACTACACGCACCTCTTTCCCGTACTTCTCCCCAAAGAGCATTTGCGCGCCCATGGCACGGGCCTGCTCCAATGGCATCTGTGAAGTGGTGACTTCGAGGTCCTGGATGAGCTTGTCGTTTGCCAGTCCTTCGATGTCACTGATCTGGCCCTCGCTCAGCCCCTTTCCGTGACGGAAGTCCAAACGCATGCGGGAAGGTGAGTTCTCAGAACCAGCCTGGGTGGCGCGCTCAGAAACGACCTCATGGAGCGCCTGGTGCACCACGTGCGTGGAGGTGTGGGCGCGGGCAATCGCCAGTCGACGTTGCTGATCGATCTGGGCATAAGCCTTGTCGCCCAGCGCGGCAGTGCCCTCGGTCAAACGTCCGTGATGAACAGAAAGACCGCGAATGGGAGCCTGGACGTCGGTGACTTCAATTGTGGCTCCACCTTCAAGTCTGATGACACCGCGGTCAGCCAACTGCCCGCCAGCTTCCGCGTAGAAAGGAGTGGAGGACAAAACCACGTCGACCTCAGTGGGCCCAGTAGCCGCAGGCGCGCTCTGCCCATTTATCAGGAGCCCTACGACTTCACTCTCGCCGGCGGAGTGGTCATAACCGATGAACTTTGTCGCTCCCCCGATCTGCTCGGCGATGCGATGGTAAACCGACGAATCCACGTGCCCTGTCTTCTTCGCCAGGTTATCTGCGCGAGCCCGCTCCTTCTGCTCATTCATGAGGGCACGGAACTTTGCTTCGTCAACGTGCACACCGCGTTCGGCCGCCATTTCCAGCGTTAGATCAATGGGGAACCCGTACGTGTCATGCAGTGTGAATGCATCTTGACCGCTGAGTTCGGCACGATCACCTGAAGGTGTGGCATCTTGAACACGACTGACAGCCAAATCAAAGATGGCGGTCCCCGAATCCAACGTGCGGCGGAAGGACTCTTCTTCCCCGTAAGCAACGTCCGCGATGGTGTCCCAGTTCTCCAGAAGATCGGGGTACGAGGGCGCCATTGCATCGCGGGACACGGGGAAGACTTCAGGCAAAATGGCCTCGTCCAATCCCAGTAGGCGCAGTGAACGAACCGCGCGTCGCACCAGGCGGCGCAGGACGTAGCCGCGACCATCGTTGCCCGGCCGCACGCCGTCATTGATCAGCATCATTGCAGAGCGAACGTGGTCCGCGATGATGCGCATCCGCACATCGTTTTCACTGTCGTTGTTGTCCGTATAGCGCAGTTTCGTGAGTTCTTCGACTTTGGTGATCACCGGGCGGATCTCGTCGATTTCGAACATGTTCTCTTTGTCCTGAAGGACAAAGGCCATGCGTTCCAACCCGGCACCGGTGTCGATGCACTTCTTATCTAGTTCGTGAAGCAGAGGGTAGTCTTGCCCTTCGCCCTCGCCCCGCATGTACTGGTCGAACACCAGGTTCCACAGTTCCAGATAACGGTCATTACCAGGATCGACTGCCCCGCCAACAGCGTCAGGGCCATACTTGGGGCCGCGGTCGTAGTGCCACTCACAGCAGGGACCGGCGGGGCCGGGCTGGCCGGTGGACCAGAAGTTCTCTTCGCGAGGCAAGCGCACAATGTGCTTTGGGTCCATCCCAATCTGCTTGGTCAAGACGGAGTAGGTTTCGGCGTCTTCATCCCAGATGGTGACCCAAAGGCGATCACCGTCCATGCCGTACTTGCCCTCGTCTTTCGATCCCGTCATGAGATCGTGGGCAAAGAGGAGCGCACCCTCCTTGAAATAGTCACCAAAGGAGAAGTTGCCGTTCATCTGGAAGAACGTGCCGTGGCGCGCGTCGTGACCAACTTCGTCAATATCATTAGTCCGCAGGCACTTCTGCACGGAAGCCGCCCGGGGCCAAGGAGATTCCTCTTCCCCCGTGATGTAGGGAATGAAGGGAACCATTCCCGCGATCGTGAACAGAATGGACGGGTCCGGTGAAACCAGCGGGACCGACGGCCTTACTTCATGTCCGTGCGCAGCAAAGTAGTCCAGCCACCGCTTGCGGATTTCGGAAGTGTGCATCTATGAGTTCCTTACGTCTTGCCAGTGCGTTGCCGCGGGAGGGCGTCCCTGGCGGCGCAACGCTATGAGCTTGCCATACCAGGCGAAGCGCCAGAAAAGGGGCGAGAGAAAAAGGGCAGCGCCCCGGCATTGGGACGCCGCCCTTTCATTCTGGCTAAATCAGCGTGAGTAGTATTCGACGACCATCTGCACGTCACATTCGACGGGCACTTCGTCGCGCTTGGGACGGCGAACCAGCGTCGCCTTGAGCTTGGGGAGATCCACGTCCAGGTAGTCGGGAACCTTGGGGAGCACCTCAGCGTGGGCGCCGGCAGCGGCAACCTCGAAGGGCACTGTGGTCTGCGACTTCGGCTTGACCTGGATGATTTGGCCTGGCTTCACGCGGAACGAGGGCCGGTCAACAATCTTGCCGTCGACCAGGATGTGGCGGTGAACAACTGCCTGGCGGGCCTGCGCCATGGTGCGGGCGAACCCGGAGCGAAGAACCAGCGCATCCAGGCGCATTTCGAGCAACTCGACCAGCGCTTCACCGGTCAGACCGGATTCGCGGCGGGCTTCTTCGAAGGTGTTGGCCATCTGGGCCTCGCGGATGCCGTACTGAGCGCGCAAACGCTGCTTTTCCTTCAGACGCACGGCGTAGTCAGATTCCTGGCGGCGGCGTGAACGGCCATGCTCACCGGGACCATAGGGGCGCTTTTCGAAGTAACGAACAGACTTCGGGGTCAGCGGAAGACCCAGTGCACGCGACTGGCGCACCTGCTTGCGGGAACGATTCCCTGCCATAAGTTTTCTCCTGTATCTGGTTTGTCATGAATGCGCGGCGAGCGCATCCATGGGGCCAACTCCCAGATCGCACAGAGGTGTTACCACGTGTGTGATCTTTCGGCTAAGACCCCAGGTCGTGTCCACATCCAGAGGCTCCGAAACCGATGCGGGAACGCAACCGGGACTGAACAACCAGAAAAGCCTACTCCATGGTCAGGATTTGGCGGATAGCCGCCAGGCGTTTAGCGATGAGGGCTTCGTCACCCCTACCGGTCGGTTCGTAGTAAATGGTGCCTTCGAGCTCCGCGGGCATGTAGGTCTGTGCAGCAACGGCATGGGGTTCGTCGTGAGCGTACTTGTAGCCTTTCCCATGCCCCAGCTTCTTCGCGCCGGAATAGTGGGCGTCCCGCAAATGGATTGGGACGGGGCCGGACTTTCCCGCGCGAACATCGGCCATTGCCTTGTTGATCGCCATGTAGCTGGCATTGGACTTGGGGGCGGTTGCAACCGCGACTACCGCTTGCGCCAGAATAATCTGGGCTTCAGGCATTCCAACCATCTG
>ERZ1031159.133-NODE-133-length-14329-cov-6.778478_pt1 | contig 14329 bp, 14 predicted proteins | sample MGYA00516706_ERZ1031159 | MGnify/ENA primary metagenome ERZ1031159 (study PRJEB33719, sample SAMN04262508) | wastewater metagenome | biome: rural village; feature: composting latrine chamber; material: composting feces with ash | place: El Salvador | collected... | reverse complement strand
TCCGCCAGATTGTACGGACGCGCCGCTGAGCGCAACGGGCGCGGGCTCAGCAGGGGCGCGCGAGGCTGAGCAGAGAAGGCCAGCGCTACGCCCGTCCCTCATTATGCGAACCATACCCACCACAGCGGGAAGTGGGAGGTATAGGTTGCATGAATGCAAGCATTTCAGTTCCAAGCGCCGCAAACTTCGCCAGCATCGTTAGGGAACGCCCCCGAGAACAAAAACTCACACAGGAAGACCTAGCCCAAAAGGTCGGGAAATCACGCAAATGGGTTGCTGACGTTGAGCTGAGCAAGACCATGCCTACTCTGCCCGCAGTCATCGCAGTCGCTGAAGCACTGGGCTACACGCTCACGCTACGTGAACACGAAGGTGCAGACATCGACATCCTCGCCAACGTGCTCGGGGAAGGGTGAAGAATCCGAACACTCTCGACGTCTGGCTGGAGGGCACTCTGGCCGGCCAGCAATCGAAGTTTGCCCTCGCACGCATAGGGGATTCCTGGTACGAACCCACCGGAAGGTTCCCTAACACCCACATCGTCAAACCAGGGATCCAGGGCTTGACCGCGCCCGCACCTTTGGTCTCGCAATGAATGAGGCGTCTCCCCGATCTCCTAACGAAAGAAATTGGCTCACGAATGTCTCGCGTGTCGCATGGTGCACTGGATGTGCCCACGTGGCGCCCGTCCTACCGCGACATGCCCCACCTCTCGAGCTCTTCAGAAATATGGGCGAGCTCAAGTCTCCGGGGCGATTCCTGAGTTGGCGGCCATTACCGCAAGCAACCGCGAGCGCGCTAACAGCATCTGCAGCCCCCGCGAACCAAGCACCTCTAACACTCGCGTAACGTGGAACCCATGAACCTAAACTGGCAACCCCTCCGAATCGAAGACGCTGAAGCATGGTCTGAGCTGTCTAAAGCCATCGCGGCAGAAGACAGGCATCACTGGATCGTCAGCCCCCAGAACGCCAAGGACCGCCTCTCCTCGCCCAATCTGGACCGCGAAGCAGACACCTGGGCTGTTTGGGACGGCGACAACCTGGTTGCCTATGCGATCTCATCCGTGGCTGACGCACCACGCTTCGACGGCAAGGTTCACTCCTACCTCACCGGCGGCGTTCACCCGAAGTGGCGCGGTCGCGGGATCGGCACCGAACTTCTGGCCCGCGTCAACCAACGAGCCGCCAGCGCCCTCCGCGCCAAATACCCAGACGTCCCCAAGGTTCTCTTTATCGAATCGGGCGATGACCTGGACCCCGCGATCGGTCTTCTCACGGATAATGGATTCGAGATCTCTCGGCACTTCCACGACATGGAAAGGGACGCGAAAAGCGCCGCCTGCCTGCCTGATCGCTCTCATCCGCACGAGGGCATTGTGGTTCGCCCTCTTACCCCAGATGACGAGGAACAGACGCGCCTTGCGCACAACGACGCATTCCGGACCCATTGGGGCACCGCGCCCTCCAGCGTTCAGGAATGGCACGATGATTTCGACGAGGGCCGTATCGATTTCAGCCGGTCTCGAATCGCTGTCACCGATGACGGCCGCGTGCTCGCCTACGTGCTGGTGAGCACCACCAAGCCAGAGCGACCCTACGTTGAGTTGGTGGGATCTCGAGAAGAAGCCCGCGGGATGGGACTAGGTAGAGCGACGCTGACCGAATCTTTGCGTGCCCTCGCAGCTGACCCACAGGTCCAAACGATTGCTCTGGACGTTGACGCCGAGAACCCATCGGGAGCGGTCAAGCTCTACAAGGACCTTGGCTTCGAAATCACCAGAACCTGGTCAGCACTGGAAAAGCCCATCGACTGACGCCGAGCGGCGGAGCTACGCCTCGCTGATGGTCAGGTTCCAAACGGGTCCATCAATGATGACCTCGTAGCCGACGCCCATGTCAGCCGAGCTGGCAGGCGCACCATCGGCCAGGATTGCCGATCCTAAATCGAGCTTGCGGGCGGGGCCGTCAATAGACACGGTGACGGGCACTCCCGCCGGGCGGCGCAGACTCAAGCCACGCACAACTCCGTCGACAACGATTCGCACCGGGCTCGTGGGCACAGGAAGATCAAACGAACAGTTCGAAAACACCCCGTCAAGTTTCACCCCTGCCAAATCAAGGCCGGAGAGGTTTGCGCGGATCCAGGAACCCACGCCATCAAACACCAGCGACCATTGCACGGCGTTCGTGAGCACCAGGCGTTGGGAAGCGGCGGCGCCTCCAAGAGGGGAACCACCAACCTCCAAGTGAATGTTTCGACCGGCGTCCGTAACGTCAGGTTCCTGATCGATACCCTGGCCATGAATCAGAACATCTCGACGGCCGGTGCTGGTCAGCCCCAGGTTCTTGATGTGACCGTCGATTTTCAGTGTCGATGCGGACGGAAGACTCATTCGTTTCTCCTGCTCAGTTCAGCTCATCCTATTACGGGCGTGTAGCCGGCCCTCGCCCGTAGCAACCGATTCACGCGGGGATGTGCGTGTGTTCTGGTTCGCCCTCGTACGGAAATAGTGTCACTGTTCGGTCTTCAACGCGCTCCCATGTGTGGTCGCTGAAGTGAAGTTCTAAAGGCTCTGAACACACCAATACCGTGTCCTTAGGAAGGACCTCTTCGCTCCCATCAACCATGCGGACCTTCGCCCTTCCGTGTGCGTGGAATAACGAGGGCGAAGTCGGCACCGGCCCGTCTCCCAGCCCCTCGCGACTGGAGACGCGCATGGTGACCATCTGCTTCCCATCGGAAGCGCACATGGTTGCGGTGAAATGCTGGGTGACCTTGTTCTCCAGACGTGCCCGCTCAATGCGTTCATTGAGCCGCACCATCGCACCGACGGGATCCTCTTTGAGCCCATAGGTGAGTGCAAGGTAGAAGCACGTTTCGGAGTCCGTGTTGCCGCGAATGAAGGGGAACAGGTCGGGCGCCACATCCATCTGTAGTTCGCGCTTCATCTGCGCAAAGCCACCGACAAAACCGTTGTGTTGGAACATCCAGCCGTCATGGACAAAGGGGTGGCAGTTGTCCTGGGCGATGCTTCCGCCAGGAGCTGCTCGCACGTGAGCCAACAGCGCACCAGTCTGGATTTGCTCGGCCAACGAGTGCAAATTGTGGCTGTCCCATGCCGGGGTGGTTTCACGGAAACGACCGATTTTGCCCTCGTACCCCACGAAAGCAAGCCCAAAACCGTCCCCGTTTGTCGGAAAATCGTGGTGCGCGAACTGCTCCGAGTACTCAAAATCCGCGACATCCAAGTACCGCGCATTGATGCTCTGGTCGACCAGCGAGTGGTTTGGTTTGGTCACCAACTTGTCAATGGTGATTGGTGAACCTCGGTAGGCAAGCCACCGACACATTAGGGCTCCTTAGCGGCCTAGTACGCGGTGTGCGCGGTGTTGGCGTCCCAGGCCTGGAAGGGTGCGCGGCGGTCAGAGAGCTTCAAGTGCGTGATCTCCGCGTCCTCCACCGTCTTCAGCCCGTGGCGCAGTTGCGTGTAGAAAGAGGAATCGTCAAAACCTGCCGCAGCAGCGTCATCCTGCGTGGCGGCGTAGATAATGCGGTCGACGCGTGCCCACAACGCCGCGGTCAGACACATGGGGCATGGTTCGCAAGACGCGTAGAGGACCGAACCGGAGAGATCAAACCCCTCGGCCGCTGCTGCTTTACGAATCGCCATGACCTCTGCATGGGCCGTCGGATCGTTGATGGCGGTGACCCGGTTAGCCCCATCGTACTCGTTGCCGTTAGCCGTCACCAAGACCGCACCGAAGGGACCTCCCCCGTCAGCAACGTTCTCCACAGCCAATCGGATCGCCTTTTCAGTCAACTCTTTGTCGTCCATGATCGTTGCCTTCCTCTGAGACCTCGTATCTCGATTGTTCCAGGATTCCCACAGGTTAGCTGCAAAGGGGCGAGGGGATCTCAGGGACGAGGGCCATGACGATGTAAACCCATGGTTCAGCCACGCCGCTAGGCGCGCTGGCGCCCGAGCAGCACCGACCATGAGCCAAGCCAAGGCGAAGTCTGCGCCGGGTTTGCGCCGCTGCAGTTGTGGCGCCGACGTCAGCTCACCCTCGGGCACACAGTACTCAACTTCCTGTCCCCGACTGAACGCACGCTGGCTTTGAGACTTCCAATCGAAGACGCCCGACGCGGCCATAGCCCCAACCGAACAGACACGACATCCCCGCTACCCCAACCGAACAGACACAAACGATGTGGACATTATTGCAACGTTATTTTAAGCGTGCGTTCAGTCGGGGGCGTCACGCGCCAGCGTGCGTTCAGTCGGGGGCTCGAAATATCGATGACCTGGCCCCGAAGGCTCTCCATCGAAACCTCAGGCCGACACGAGCATCTAAATCGCGTGCAGACATTCGCACGGACAGATCCTTGGAGAGGCAAGCTAGCAGCTACCAGTGCAAGAGCGTCGCCGATTCGACACGGAGATACATCTAGGCGCGAACTTGACGACTGCCAAAGCGTGGACTCCGCCGCGACCAGCGATTTCGTTGCTATTGCAACGATTCTGAAAATCATTGGGGTGGCTGACGGGACTCGAACCCGCGACAACCGGCACCACAAGCCGGGGCTCTACCAACTGAGCTACAGCCACCATCGCCGTGGTCAGCTTGTGACCGCCACAGCAATAAACGATCCTAGCAGGCCAACGCGATGACCTCGACGCACAGAGCGGGAGGTATGCCACATCTACGAAGAGCGGGACCTACCCCCAGCCCAATTCGTGGAGTTCATGCTCCTCAAGACCGAAGTAGTGCCCAATCTCATGGACCACGGTTCGGTAGACCTCGTGCTCCAAGCGCTCTGGATCACGATACAGGCGCTGCAACGGTCCCTGGTAGATGGTGATTGTGTCCGGCATCGCCCCGCCGTAGTCCGACCGGGATGTCAGCGGATGACCATGGTACAAGCCAAGCAGGCGTGGGCGCCCTGGCGGCGGCTCGGCCTCAACAATGAAGGCGCAGTTCTCCACCGCCTCCATGAGCTCCGGGGGAATCCGATCTAGGGCCTTTTCAACTAATTCCTCAAACTCCTCGTCGCTGAGACGAGGCGGAATCGAGGACCTCGTTGCCCTCGTCACACTTGTTACCAGCGGCGGCTCAGGACTCACTTCTCCGGCATTCTTCAAAGGCATACGCACGGAAAGCGCCCCTGCGACCGACTCGGATTTCGGGACCGATGGTGATTCTGGAGTCGACTGTGATTCTGCAACCGGCCGAGAAACCTCTACCTGGACCGGCGCCGATTCAACCGCCAATTTAGACGTCGCCAAGACCGCTGATTCAACCTCCGGATCCAACGCTAGAGCGCCGACAGCCGTCGGACCGGACTTGCCCTCGTCCCTCTTGCCCGTTACGGAATCATCCTCACCAGAAAGCGCGAACCGCGATGGCGTCAGCGAAGTTTCCAAGCGCCGCCGGCGTTGCATCGAGGTAAAGGTCTGCATCAACCAGAGCGATTTCCATAACAAAGAAGGAGCCCTTCCCATCGGGAACAATGTCCACGCGATTGAACAAGAACTGTTCATCGCGGCCCACCCGACTGCGTACGTAGTCACGCACCGCCGCACGGATTTCTTCACCCCACGCTAGTTCTTGCGGAGTTGCTTCGCGCGCGGAGACTACGGCTTCTTGGTAACTGGGATCGGTAACTTCGTCTGGATTCAGGAATGCGCCCTTTTGGACAGTGTGGGACAGCAAACCATTGAAGAAAACCAAGGAGACCTCGCCTTGAACGTCAATTTCCTCCTGGTAGCGCTGGATCATGATGTCGCGGCCATCCCTCAACATCTCCATCGCCTGTCCAATTGCCGCCTGTCGACCACGCAAATCAATGGCGCTGTAGCGACCGATATCGCGCACCCCCGAAGAGACAGTCGGCTTCAAGACAAAATCGCCAAAAGCGGGGAAACGTGCGTGCACCTGACGCTTTGTGTAGTGAGGCTTCGCAGCCACCCACGTCGTCGCAATAGTAGGCAGTCCCCTCTTCTCAAGCTCCTGGAGGTAATGCTTGTCGGTGTTCCACTTCAACACGTCGTAACTGTTGAGAATCCGAGGAACCTTCCTGGCCCAATCCAAGAACCGTGAGCGATCATTCGCATAGTCAATGACTGAACGGACAACAACTAAGCCCGCCTCGTCCCAGTCCACTTCCGCGTCATCCCAGATTTCAATCTTCGGATCTACTCCCAGGTCAGAAAGCGCATCCAGCAGTCCGTTTTCATCTGGGTAGAGATTCGGCATCGATGCCGCAGTGGCAAGTGTCACCTTTGGTTTACTCATGCCCCTACGTTACCGCTTCACACCCTTGACCTGCGGCGAATCCAACTAACCACACCGAATGAGGGGGACGAGGGCACTGCGGACACTCCCCGCCCCGCCTGACCCTGGCGACGTGGCCGTCATCTGCGAGCCCGAGGCTCTACCTAAGCCCGGTAGTGCGCGACTCCGCTTCCTCCAGCAAAGCACCCACCAGTTCGCCATATGACAGCCCCTCCTGCTGGAACATGACGGGGTACATAGAGAACGGTGTGAATCCAGGCATGGTGTTGACCTCGTTCAACACCAAGCGATCTGTCGCGGCATCGTAGAAGAAGTCGACTCGGGAAATGCCCTCGCCCTCCAGCGCCAAGAATGCACGAGCAGCCGTTTCCTTTATTCGTTCTACAACCGCACCGGGAAGGTCGGCTGGACATTCCAGCGCAACAGCATCGGCATCGAAGTATTTGGTTTCGTAGTCGTAGAACTCCTCTTCAAGTACTTTGATCTCCCCGATTGCGGAGGTGTGCAGTTCTCCATCGGCTGTCACCAAGACGCCGCATTCCACTTCGCGTCCGGAAACCGCAGCCTCGATGATCACGCGAGGGTCGTGTTCTTGCGCTTCTTCAATGGCTTCCGTCAACTCTTCAGGAGACGTAACACGGGAAACCCCCAAAGAAGAACCGGCTCGGCACGGTTTTACGAACATGGGGAACCCCAGCTCCTGAGCCTTGAGCAAGGTCCCCTCCGGATCGTTTTCCCACTCACTCTTTGTAAACGTGACCCAGCGCCCCACATCAATACCGGCACCAGCAAGGACAGTCTTGGTGAGGTGCTTGTCTTGGCACACGGCCGAAGATGCCACTCCACAACCCACGTAGCGAACCTTGGACAGCTCCAACAGACCTTGAACCGTTCCGTCCTCGCCAAAAGGACCATGCAGCAACGGGAAAACCACGTCTACTTCCCCACGTACTGCCAAACTTCCAGGCAACGGCAGCCCGGCCTCGTCAACTTCGAACTGTGTAAGCAACGACGACCCCGGCATGAATCCAACGCGTACTGGGCCCTCGGGAACCACGTACCCTCCGCCGTCAGTGAGGTCATAGGTCTGGGGGTCGCTGGGCATTGGCACCCAACATCCGCTGGGGGTAATTCCCACCGGGATCACGTTCCACTCCTGTGGGCTTATTACGCGCAATACCCCGCCCGCGGTTGCGCACGAGATCTGGTGCTCCCCAGATTGGCCACCAAAGAGCAGGACCACCGTGGGGAGGGATGGATCTAGCTCCCAACCCGGTGTGGTCTGGGAAAAGCGAGCAGTAGAGGAATCGTGTTGAGTTGTCATGGTCAACAGTTAACTAGGGTCCAAGGCCAAAGGCCATTACCCAAGCCGAAGGTGGACAGCTCAGTCCAGGAGCTCTATTTCCCACCCGTCCATTTTCTGGGGACGCTCCAATAGCATCTCCCCCATCTGCTCCACCGTCGCCTCGCCCGCCAACGTCGCTGCAACGGCACGGGCGATGGGCATATCGACATCCAAATCTTCAGCAAGTGCAACCAGTGGCCCGGCCGTACGCGCCCCCTCTGCGATCCCGGGCGAGAGCTCCAGGGCCTCCTGCAACGTCATGCCCTGGCCCATTCGGTACCCCAATGAGTAGTTGCGCGACAGCAAAGAGGAACACGTCGCCATCAAGTCACCCACTCCAGCCAAGCCTGCAAATGTAGATGCCTGGGCGCCAAGAGCGATGCCCAGACGCGTCATCTCCGCTAGTCCGCGGGTGACCAGGGTTGAACGAGTGTTGGAACCCAAGCCCATCCCCTCGGCAGCGCCAATGGCTAATGCGATCACGTTCTTCGTGAATCCGGCCGTTTCACAACCGACAACATCTGTTGAAACGTAGGGACGGAAGTAAGCGTTGTGACACAGGTGCGCCAAACGCGTGGCGGTGGAAAGGTCTCGGCTCGCCACCACGGTCGCAGCGGGTTGACGCTGAGCGATCTCCATCGACAAGTTCGGGCCCGAAATCAACGCAACCTGAGAGTCCTCCAGATTGCCCGCCTCTTGCATCACCTCTGTTGCCGGACGGCGAGACGCGATGTCAACTCCCTTGGCCAGCGACACATAGGTGGCGTCCGGCGCGGTCTTCACTGCTTCGCGAACAACAGACTCGACAGCTACACTTGGAACGGCAACGACAATCACATCCGCATCGGTGCAAGCCTCCGCGATATCCCCGGTGGCACTTATGGACGAGGGCAACTCAATCCCTGGCAGGTAAGCGGAGTTCTCCCCAGCATTGATCATGTCGACCACAAGCGGGCGCCGACCCCACATGACCACCCGATGTCCCGCGTCAGCCAGGATCTGAGCGAACGTGGTTCCCCAGGATCCCGTGCCTAAAACAGTGATTTCCTCAGAGCTCATAACCTCAACTACCTCTGTTCGCGCCTGCGCAATCCTTGATGTTCTGTCCGCGACCCAACTCAGCGTGGATCTGCGGGCAACACGTCCTGACGACGGTTGATCTTTGCCAGCTTCTTGCGCCACTTCGAAAAACGCGTCAACTCGTCTTTGGCAGGGCCGTTGTGTTCTTTCATATTCCACGGCACCTCTGGGGGAACTTCGCCCCGCAAATCCGCTGCACCCTGCTCAAGGATGTCCTGGAGGCGCTGGGTCAGCTCTCTCACGCCCTCACGGTTAGAGGAATCGCCCTCGATATCTGAAAAGTCGATTGGTGGGAGCACACGGATGTATAAATTCGGGCGTCCGCGCGGAGGACAGGGAAGCGTCGGGCCGGAATAGCGATCCATTATGTCTTGGGCACCCCATTGCACCACCGGGACAATCGGGATCCGCATATCCAGGGCCAACCTGGCCAGCCCCGTCTTCCCCTTCATGGGCCAAAACGCCGGATCACGGGTAAGGGTGCCCTCAAAGTAGATACCAACGACATCGCCCTCTTCCAAAGCATTCCGCGCGTGAATAAGGGAGTCAGTTGCCGCTGCCGATTGACGCACCACGGGGATCATCCCCCATTTGCGCATGAAGGGTCCCACCACCGGGATCTTGAATAGGGAATCCTTAGCCAGAAACCGAACCTCGTATCCGATGTCTGCCATGAAGAAGCCCATGGAGACCGGGTCGAAGTTGGACATGTGATTGGGGGCCAAAATGAAAGCACCATCAGTAGGGATGTTTTCCGCGCCCTCCCAGTGAGGTTTCGCCATTGCCAAAACCACGGGTCGCAGCACTGTATAACCCAGTTTGTAGATGCCGGTAACGTTCCCCTTCCGAGGACGCGCCCCCGGGATTTCATACCTCTTGCTCACTTACGAAACTCCTTAACATCCGCGGCAATCACGTCGAGTGCACCCGGCAACGTGTGAACGCGGAAGGGAATCCTGGCCACTACGTCTCCATCTGCCATCGCCGCCATTCCCACCGGTTCCAAAACCTCAAGATCGGTTACAGTCAACTCCTCAATAATGGGGTCATCGGCGCCGCGCGACAACAGCACGCGTGCCAGCACCGGCAAGAGCTTCCACCTAGAAGTCGGCCCCACGCTGAGCAACTCAAGAATTCCGTCGGAAGAATCTGAGTGGGCAACCAGGTTAACTCCGCCCCCAAACCACCCGGAGTTCGAGATAGAGCAAAGCCATCCCCCAAGTGTTTCCACTTGATCTCCAACTTTGATCTGAAGAGTCTGGGGCTTGTATTTGCCAAAGAATGCGCTCACCGTGCCAGCGGCATAGGCGAGGGGACCAAAGCAAATCCAAGACTCATTCGCGAGCTGATTGGCTCGAGCATCAATCCCCATTGAGATAATCCCAAACGCGGTGTTCGAGGTGCCCCCGTCCAGGGGAGTAACCGCCATAGCATCCAATGGTCGGGTCCAATCACGAACTTTCTCCCGGCTTGCGCGCGCCAAGAGCTTGGCCCAGGGCTCAGCGCGTGGGCCAATGCCCAGGGATCGGCACAGGTCATTCCCTCGCCCGGAAGGGAACGGAATCAGGGGAACGTCCTGCCCGCGAACCCCGCTGGCCACACGTGCAATGAAACCGTCGCCGCCAAGAGCCCCTATGTAGCCAGACTGAGCATCCATTTCAGCGGCAGTGGCGTGAATGTCGTGTTCCGCGGTGGTGGCCAGTGCTGTGACTTCCCACCCCCCGCGGCGCAGAATCTCAACAACCCTTCGCCCGCCCAGCAATGCCCGGCCTCTTGCCGACATCGACGAAACCAGCAATGTGAGCTTGCGGTCGCGCAAAACACTCATTGTTCACTCCCCTGACCTGCCACCCAGGAGGGCCTATTGGGCTCATACGTACTCAATGTCAGCGTGGAGGGCGCGCAGTTTCGAAATGAAATGCTCATATCCGCGAGAAATGACGCCAATACCGGAGACATGAGAAGTGCCCTCGGCCGCCAACGCAGCGATCAGATGGGAGAATCCGCCACGCAAGTCCGGGACCGTGATATCTGCGGCATGAAGAGGTGTGGGGCCAGAAATGACGGCAGAGTGGTAGAAGTTTGCCGACGTAAAACGGCAGGGAGCAGACCCCACACACTCCTTGTAAATCTGGATGTTCGCCCCCATCTTGCGGAGCGCAGAGGTGAACCCGAAGCGATTTTCATAGACCGTCTCGTGAACGATCGACAGCCCGTCAGCCTGGGTCAGGGCAACCACCAGGGGCTGCTGCCAGTCAGTCATGAAACCAGGGTGAACGTTAGTCTCCAGCACGATTGGTTGCAGGCGACCACCAGGATGATAGAAGCGGATCCCGTCCTCTTCGACATCGAACTTGCCGCCAACCTTGCGGAAAGTGTTGAGGAAGGCGATCATGTCTGGCTGGTTGGCGCCCTTTACGAAGACGTCGCCCCGTGTCGCCAGCGCCGCAGCTCCCCAGGAAGCGGCCTCGATCCGGTCTGGGAGCGCGGTATGAACAAAACCGTCTAAACGGTCAACGCCCTCGATCCGAATAGTCCGATCGGTGTCAACAGAGATGATCGCGCCCATTTTTTGGAGGACGTTGATCAAATCCATGATCTCCGGCTCAACGGCAGCGTTCGACAGTGTCGTGATTCCGTCCGCTTGGACCGCAGTGAGCAGAATCTGTTCGGTAGCACCGACCGAGGGGTAAGGCAGCTCCATGGCTGTCCCCTTCAGTCCTCCAGGCGGTGCGACCAAGCGCACGCCGTCGGCTTCCTTGATCACTTCAGCACCGAAACGGCGCAGGCCTTCCAAGTGGAAGTCGATGGGGCGGTCTCCGATGGCACAGCCACCCAGCGATGGGATGAAAGCCTCACCTAAGCGGTGCAGCAGCGGGCCACAGAACAAAATGGGGATTCGTGAAGATCCAGAGAGAGCATCGATATCGCCCGACGCCGCGGATTCGACGTTGCTCGGGTCCAGAAGCAAAACGCCCTCGGACTCATCAAAAGCAACATCGACGCCGTGGGCCTCAAGCATGGTCGTCACGACATCGACGTCGCGGATCAATGGAACGTTACGTAGCTGAGAGGGAGTCTGCCCCAGCACAGAAGCAACCATTGCCTTGGAGACGAAGTTCTTCGCTCCTCGCACCGAGATTGTGCCGTACAGAGGACGGCCGCCCTTCACCCGCAACACCTGTGTCATCTACTTCGGCTCCCTCTGTCAGCACGTCCCCCGCGGGTCCATTGTCTCCCACGCGCGCACTAACTCAGACGATTCTACCCGTACCTTCCGTGCCGATGATCAGTCGCAACAACGTGTCTCACCAGCCTGATCGCAGCATACGTCCGGGATAGCACGATTGAAACGGCTTTATGGCAGCCGCGACCCTCATCAGCTCTCAGGGGAAAACTCAGCTGGGAGAGTCTTTGGTTTGTACGAGGGCCGGCCTGCTTCATACTGCGCTATCCCATCTTCTTCGCGCAGGGTCAGACCAATGTCATCCAGGCCTTCCATCAGGCGCCAGCGCGTGTAATCGTCGATCTGGAAGTCAAACGTGTGGCCTCCCGCCGTCACGGTCTTGTCCTCCAGGGAAACGGTCACCTCTGTCCCCGGCTGGTCCTCAAGGACCCCCCACAGGGCTTCACAGTCCTCCTGGTCCAGAACCCCGGCAACCAGACCTTGCTTTCCCGCATTGCCACGGAAGATATCAGCGAACTTTGGGGAGAGGACCACCTTGAACCCATAGTCCTTCAGCGCCCACACCGCGTGCTCTCTGGATGAACCTGTCCCGAAGTCAGGTCCGGCAATCAGGACTGACCCTTCGGCGTAATCGGGGTTGTTCAAGATGAAATCGGGGTCGCGGCGCCACGCGGCGAACAAGGCGTCTTCAAATCCTGAACGCGTGATGCGCTTCAAGAAGACTGCGGGAATGATCTGGTCGGTGTCGACCGCCGACCGACGCAACGGCACCCCAACCCCGGTGTGAGTGGTGAACTTATCCATAATCTCAGCCCTCGTCCCGCTCAGTGGGGTCCAAATCCGCTGGGCTCGCCAGCGTCCCTTTTACCGCCGTTGCAGCCGCAACTGCCGGCGACACCAAATGAGTGCGCCCCCCTGGGCCCTGGCGCCCCTCAAAGTTGCGATTAGAGGTCGAAGCAGCACGCTGGCCCGGCTTCAACTGGTCGGGATTCATCCCCAAACACATTGAGCAGCCGGCATGGCGCCAATCAGCTCCGAAGTCCTTGAAAACCTTATCCAATCCCTCTTTCTCCGCCTGCAGACGAACCTGCGCAGAACCGGGGACAACCATCATCTCTACGCCCGGGGCCTTTTGGCGACCACGCAGGATGTCGGCTGCCAGACGCAAGTCCTCAATGCGCCCATTTGTGCATGACCCCAGAAAGACGACGTCAACGGGGATGTCGCGCATCTTCGTCCCTGCTTCCAGGTCCATGTATTCCAGTGCTCGCGCGGTTGCCGCTTGCGCTGCCGGATCGTCGAAGTCTTCGGGTGCGGGCACCTCGGCAGATAGCGGCACGCCCTGACCCGGGTTGGTCCCCCATGTCACGAAGGGCTCCAGTTCGTTGGCGTCCAGGATGACTTCGGCGTCAAACTCTGCATCATCATCTGTGACGAGGGACTTCCAGTATTCGACGGCTTGGTCCCATTCATCACCCTCGGGTGCATGAGGGCGACCTTTCAGATAGGCGAACGTCGTTTCATCGGGAGCGACCATGCCGGCGCGGGCACCCGCTTCAATCGACATGTTGCACATGGTCATGCGGCCCTCCATGGAAAGATCACGGATGGCTTCTCCGCGATACTCCAGGACATAACCTTGACCGCCATTGGTGCCGATCTTGGCAATCACTGCCAGGATGATGTCTTTTGCCGTGACACCGGGCTTGAGTTTTCCGTTCACGGTGATCGCCATTGTCTTGAAGGGAGCCAGTGGCAGAGTTTGCGTCGCCAGCACGTGTTCGACTTCTGAGGTGCCTATACCCACGGCCAGAGCGCCAAAAGCGCCATGAGTGGAAGTATGAGAATCCCCGCAAACTATGGTCGTTCCCGGCTGGGTCAGCCCCAGCTGCGGCCCGACGACATGGACTATCCCCTGCTCCGGGTCACCCAAAGAGTGCAGGCGGATGCCAAATTCCTTCGCGTTATCTCGAAGCGTCTCGATCTGGAGCCGCGAAGTCTCATCCGCAATGGGCAGAAAAATGTCCTGGGTCGGAGTGTTGTGGTCTTCGGTCGCGATCGTGAGATCCGGGCGGCGCACCGGGCGCCCAGCCAACCGTAGGCCCTCGAACGCCTGGGGACTTGTGACCTCATGAACGAAGTGAAGATCGATATAGAGAAGGTCCGGGGCCACACCTCCACCAGGTTTAACGATGTGGTGGTCCCACACTTTCTCCGCCAGAGTCTGTCCCATCTGGTTCTCCTGTGCCCTAACTCTTGCCGGAGGTCGGCTTCGGGCGCACCCGACACCCCCACCCTTCTGATATTCCAAGATTCTGACCTCTCGCCGCTTTTCGATTTGGCATCTCACTGGGTGGGATGGCAATATCCGACCATGGACGAGAAAACGGAGACCAGTGGCGTTGGTGTACTCGACAA
>ERZ1031159.131-NODE-131-length-14429-cov-5.628426_pt1 | contig 14429 bp, 15 predicted proteins | sample MGYA00516706_ERZ1031159 | MGnify/ENA primary metagenome ERZ1031159 (study PRJEB33719, sample SAMN04262508) | wastewater metagenome | biome: rural village; feature: composting latrine chamber; material: composting feces with ash | place: El Salvador | collected... | reverse complement strand
GAAGAGTTTCGCTTTGGCTTCAAGGTAATGGTCCATGTCTCCATGGAAATCCAAGTGGTCGTGTTGCAGATTCGTGAAAATGCCCACGTCGAAGTGGATGCCTTCAACTCGCCCTAGTTCAAGCGCGTGCGAGGAAACCTCAATGACAGCTGCTTTGCTGCCTTCCTGGGCGGCCAGAGCCAGTGCTCGCTGCACCACCGGCACCTCGTGTGTCGTGCGGTCAGCGTAAACGGTCGACTTGCCGGTATTGATCTCTATGGTTCCAAAAAGGGCTGTTTGCCCCAGACCCGCCTGAAGGACCGCCCGCACAAAGTAGGTTGTGGTCGTCTTCCCGTTGGTCCCCGTAACCCCGACCTTCACCAGGCCCTGGTGCGTTTCCCCATGGAACGCTTCGGCAAGCAGCGCAGCGGCCTTGCGTGGGTCAGGCACGCAGATGACCGGGAGCCCCGCAGCTTTCGCGAGGTCTAACCCCGGAACATCAGTCACAACGGCAGCAGCGCCAGCTTGCTCCGCTAGATGGGAGTAGCTAGCTCCATGGCTGCGCTGCCCCGGGGAAGCAATGAAGAGCCAACCGGGTTCCAGGTCGTTCGTTGCGACGCTGACTCCGGAAACGCTGATTTCGTTTGGAGAGACTCCGGCAGTGCTGACGAGCTCGGCTTCCGGCAGCAGCTGGAGGACTTCCGACAGTGGAAGCGGATTGACAGCTGGGCGAATGAGGTGGGGATCTGACATGCCCCCATCCTATGGGGCGGGGGCACGGCGGAGTGGGACGGTACGGTTAACTTGGGGGAGGATAATGGGCCACCGAAACCAAGTTGAGAACGCCGCAGAAAACGCCGTTTCCATGTCGCTGCTTGCGCGGATCACGGCAGGCTCACTGGACCCTGCCTACCTTGCCCACCACGAAAAGGGTGCGCCGAAAGCCGGGTTCCTAACCCGCCTAACCGTTTTCCTGTTCTGTGTTCTGCTCGCTCTTGCAACCGTCATTGCGATACGCCACCTTCACCAGGACAAAGAGGACTCTGCGCAAGAAACGCGGGCACTGGTGGAGGCAGTTGAAGCGCGGCAGGTTCAGGTGTCGCAGCTCGAGTCGGAAACGGAGACGCTTGAGACCGCCTTGGAAGGCCTACGCCAAACGGGCAGTACCGCCGTGAGCATGGGGCCGGGTCTCCTGGTTGCGTCGAGTCTGCACAGGGTCTCCGGTCCAGGCCTAGTGGTGTCGGTGAGCGAAGCCGTGACGACCGGGAGCAACCCCGTTGTAGGGGACGGTGAGCTTCGTACGATCGTGAACGCTCTCTGGGCGGGCGGAGCCGAAGCTGTTGGTGTCAACGGGCAGCGAGTGGGGCCACAGACAAACATTCGCCTTGCAGGATCCGCGATACTTGTGAACCTAAAGGCCGTTGAAAGCCCGTACACCGTTGAGGCGATCGGGGACCCCGACAAGCTAGCTGAGCAGATGGGAACTCTCAGCAACACTTTCAAAGACAAGGAAGGCATGTCGGTTAGCTGGAAGAGCTCCCAACACCTGATACTGGGGCCAGTGGGCGGTAGCCAAACGTGGTTTGTGGCCGCTGATGAGGGAGGAGACGACTAGTGATTGCTGCAATCGGCTTAGTCATAGGGATCGTCCTAGGCGTCGTCTTCGACCCGGTCCTTCCTGAGTTCCTGGCGCCCTATCTTCCAGTAGCAGTTGTCGCAGCGCTTGACGCTCTTTTCGGGGCACTTCGAGCCTCCCTGGAAGGAGTTTTTTCCGACAGAGTCTTCGTGACCTCCTTCTTCTGGAACGTGGTCGTGGCATGTCTTCTGGTCTTCCTTGGCGTTCAGCTCGGGGTGGGTTCCGCAATGACGACAGCAGTAGTGGTCGTCCTTGGCATTCGCATCTTCACGAACACTGCATCCATCCGCAGGCTCGTTTTCGGGGCGTGAGCAGTGGGTAAAGGAAACCGGTCCGGTGGTAAGCACCAAGCCGAGACCCCGGATCAACGAACGCCAGGCGAGAGGCTCAAAGGCATTTGGACTGAGCGACCCAGGCCAACCCACCTCCTGGTGATGTTCCTTTGCCTGGTGCTGGGTTTTGCGCTCTCGGCGCAGATCCGTTCGCACAACGCAGACCACCTCGCCAGACTAAGCGAACCCGAACTGGTGAGCATTCTGAACGACCTGGAGGAGCGGGAGGATCAGCTTCGCGCCGCAAGGAGTGAGCTTCGCGAACAAGTCACGGAGCTCGAAGACGCAGCGACTTCGGCTGAAGCTGCTAGTGAAGCAGCACAGAAGGCTCTGACGGATGCGGAAATCATTGCGGGTGCAATCCCAGTTCACGGACCCGGTGTGGTTTACCGCGTCAGCGCCGAGCAGGGCACCCTCCCGGCGTCACTGTTTGTGACAACGCTTGCAGAGCTTCGAAACGCAGGGGCCGAGGCCATTGAAATGAACGGGATTCGCATCAGTGGAAGGTCCTGGTTCGGCTCTGCCGGCACGCAGATCGTGCTAGATGGCACAGCTGTGTCTCCGCCGTACATCTGGCGTGCGATCGGGGATCCGCACACTTTGTCGACCGCACTGGACATCCGAGGCGGGGCGAGCGCACAGTTTCGCGCCTACGGCGCCGACGTGTCGATCAGTGAGGCGCGGGTAGTTGACATCGACGCGGTTGCTGCTTCCACAGAGCCGGCGTGGGCGACGGTGACAGAGAGCGATTGACCACGGATTGACGCGGCTACTGTGGGTGGAGGGGCGAAGAATCAGTTAGCCTAGGAAGGTGCTTTGCCAACGCTAAGGGGGAAGAGTGAGCGAAACGTTCGACCCAACAAGGACCGCGGTCTTCGGGACCGAAACTGACACGAGCTCTGAAGCAGTCGCGATCCCGCTTTCCAAGGGCGACACCGAAGCCGTTGCTGCGCTGCCGCCCGGTTCCGCACTTCTCATTGTCCAGCGGGGCCCCAACACGGGCGCCCGCTTCCTACTTGACCGCGAGGTCACTAACGCTGGGCGTTCAGCATCCTCGGACATCTTCCTGGACGACGTAACCGTCTCCCGCAAGCACTGCCAGTTCATCCGGAAGAACGGAAAGCACCTTATCCGCGACTCGGGGGCCCTGAATGGCACTTACGTGAACCGAGAAAGAGTTGACCAGGTGATCTTGAACCCGGGTGATGAGGTTCAGATCGGCAAGTACAGGATGACCTACCACCCCTCACCACGCCAGTAATGGGGAGCCCAGCAAGAGCGTCTGGGCCTGGGGACAAGAAGTCTCTGCAGACTGCGCAGGGATCGTGGCCCCACGATGTTTCCCATGAGCCTGCGTTTGCGATCGGTGCGGTCGTCAAGATCCTAGCCAGAGATTTCCCTGCGACAACAGTGTCGAAGATTCGGTTCTTAGAAGAGAAGGGCTTGGTCAGCCCGCACCGCAGCGCGTCAGGCTACCGAAAGTACTCACTGTCAGACATCGAACGAATCCGGTACGTGCTGACGGAGCAACGGGATTCTTACGCCCCGCTCCGGGTCATCCACGACAACCTCAAGGCTCTGGACGCGGGGCACCAGGCCGACCCGGTTCGTCGCACCCAGGTCGTGACCCGTGGCGGCAAGTCGGTGGCTCCAAGCGGGCGGTCCACCATCTCCACACGGGAACTCTCTGACCTTTCTGGCACGCCCAGAGAAACCCTAGAAGAGTACGTAAAGCTAGGGCTAATCACGCCTGACCTGGGCGGACACTTCCGGTCCCGGACAGTGCACGTCGTTTCACTCATCAACCAGCTGGCTGCCGCGGGGCTACCGATCAGGAACCTCAGATCTGTGAAGAACGGGGCAGAGCGCTCCGCGGACATCATTGACCAGGTCACCGTTTCTGTTGCACGGCGCGACAGGCCGGGGGACAGGGAGAGAGCTGGGGCCCGCGCTCAGGAACTAGCCGAGCTGTTTTCTTCGCTCCACGACGAATACCTCAACGCTGCTCTGGCAGTTATAGTCGAGTAGGCGAAACGCTAAGACACTCACCCTCAAGTTGAGCCTGAAGGTTGGTTCCCCGGGGTAGAGTCAAGGCAACTGGCCAAACGTTGCCGCGTAAGGAGTCCCAATGGTTGCCCGAAACCGCGAGACCGCACCTGAGGTCCGGCAAAGCATGCTTTTTGGAGACACGCTCGCTGAGATCGACACCGACGCCGGTTACCGCGGTCCCGTGGCTTGCGGCGCTGCAGGAATCACGTACCGCCAACTTGACTACTGGGCCAGAACCGGCCTGGTTGAACCCTCACTTCGCACCGCTTCGGGCTCCGGCTCCCAGCGTCTCTACTCATTCCGCGACATCCTGGTGCTGAAGGTTGTGAAGCGCCTTCTTGACGCAGGAGTTTCCCTGCAGCAGGTCCGGATAGTGATCGCGCAGCTGGAAGGCAGGGGAGTCGACGACCTTGCCTCCATCACGTTGATGAGTGACGGCGCTTCCGTTTACGAGTGCACTTCTGCCGACGAAATCGTCGACTTGCTCCAAGGAGGCCAGGGCGTCTTCGGGATTGCAGTTGGCAAGGTCTGGCGCGAAGTTGAAGGCACCCTGGCTGAACTGCCGGTCGACGGTGGCGACCGCGTCATTGGAATGAGTGAACTAGAAGAGCGTAGGCGGATGCGCCGTAGTGCTTCCTAATCAGCCATGGCTATGGCTGACAAGCACCAGAAGAACGCGGTGCGCATCCGCGCGCGTGGCAGCGTTCAAGGTGTCGGCTTCAGGTACCGCTGCAAGTGGCAAGCAGAGAGTCTTGACCTGAGCGGCTGGGTGCAAAACGAACCCGACGGATCAGTGACGATCCACTTAGAAGGCATGGGATATCGCATCGACTCCTTCCAAGGTTGGTTGCGCGGCGGGGTAGAGGGCCTTCACATCTCGCGGATGGAGTGCTTTCCCGCAGACGTAGAGGGCAGTGAAACTTTTGACATCAGGGTCCCCCAGTAATCTGACATAATGTACATTATCGGAGCCCAGTAGGTTTACGGCGGCGGTTTCTGAGCCCTTGGCGCAATAACCTCTTGCAGCTTTTTGGGGCCTCTATAATGGTGGGTTGCAGGCCAAACCGAACTTAGGAGCAGTTGATGGCGGATCGCGCACTTCGTGGAATGCAGATTGGGTCCAAGTCCCTCGAGTCTGAAGAAGGCGTGGTTTTCGCCGAGCGCTTCGCAGTGGTCTACGGCTGCCCGCGCGGCCACCAGTTTGAAATCATGTTCGCTACGGACGCTGAGCCGCCCTCCACTTGGGAGTGCCGCTGCGGGGCCGTTGGCGACATCATCTCTGACGGAGAAACTGGCGAGGATCCAAAGCCTCCGAAACAGCAGCGCACCCACTGGGACATGCTGCTTGAACGTCGCTCGCTTGAAGAGCTTGACGTGTTGCTGAAGGAACAGCTGGCTGCGTACCGCAGTGGCGACCTAGAGCTGGACGTCGCCTACCGCAACGGCTAGCGTCTGCGTTTCTTTTGCGACGCGTCTTTTCGAAGGGCGGCCCCGTAGGCGTAGGCGCCCAGGCTGGTTAGCGCCAGCCCCGACCCCGAGATCATCACCAGGGTTGCCGGAACCTCCCCCATCTTTGCAGACGGCGTCATAATAGTCCGCAAGGGGATTGTCGCCTCCAGGTTAGCGGCTTCCTGGGTGCCGGTGGCCTGGTAGATGCTCCCGTCGGGACGAATGATTGCCGACACCCCGTTTGTAGACACCTGCAGGGCTGACCGGGAGAACTCCGCGGCCCTGAACTGCACCATTTGCAGCTGCTGCACGGACTCCGCCGTTTCTCTAAAGTGCGCGTTGTTGGTTGGGATGTAGATGAGCTGCCCGCCCAGCTGCACACCCTCCGCAATGATCGGCTCGTAGGCCGCTTCGAAGCAGATCCCAACCGCAATCGGAAGGACCCGGTCGCCTTGGAGCTGCACTTCCAGGTAGCCGGGGTTTTCCACGCCCACCATGTCGACGGACACCTGGGCTGCGGCTGTTGCAAGCCACATGCTGATCTCTCGCATCGGAATGTACTCTCCCCAGGGGACGGGGTGCTGCTTACCGTACATCTCAAGGTCTAAGCCCGAACCCGGGTACCAGATGCCAATCCAGTTGTAACGTACTCCCCCGCTGTACTCCATCAAACCGAAGACAAGCGGTACCCCGGTGGCGTCCACGGCCCGGGCCACTAGCTCAGCTGTCGCCGGATCCTCACGCGGGTCTATGTCGGTGGCGTTTTCTCCCCAAAACACCACGTCGGGCGTGCTTTGCTCCGCCATCACCAAGGTTTCCCGAAGGTGGTTTCCCGTCACTTTCAGGGGGATCGAAAAGGTTTCTTCCATGGGGATTTCAACGTTGCCCTGCACCGCCGCAACGGTCACAGTGCCCGCCTGCTCCGCGTTTGGGAGCCGCACAAAAAAGGGTCCGAACACGATGGCCACCGACAGTCCCAGGGCGCCAAGGCGCGCCCAGGTAGGGCTCCCACTCACGGCGGGACCAAGAGCTCTTCTAAGGCAGACCGCAGCGACAAAAACCAGGAGAGAAACCAAAACCTCCCCACCCAGCGGTGCGTAGGCAACCATTGGTGAGTCCACCTGTGGGTAAGAAACGTTCCCCCAGGGAAACCCCCCGAACGGAACGCGTGAACGCAGCTGCTCAAAAGCCACCCAAAGAAGAGCGCCGCCCAGGGCCTGGCCGGGAAGAGAGCGGCTCCACTTCCAAGTCCCAAGAGCAGAGAAGCTGAAGCCCCACAGGAAGAGGAAAAAGGCTTCTGCGCCACAGAGGGCGATCCACGCCCCCCAGGTGTTGCTAGTAGCGGTGAGCACCCAACCAATGTGTGGCAGGAAGAAGACCATCGCCCAGAAGGCTGCGTAGAGGCCGCCGCGAACAGGAGAAACTCGGTCCACAACCCCCACCAGGATCGCCAGGGAAGGCACCACTAGGTACCAAAGTGAGAGGCCCGGGAACGCAGCCCAAAGAGCCGCACCCGAAACACCAAGCAAGACCAGATCTACCAGGGTTGAGCCTGTCGCTGACCGGGTCTGCTCCCTGGCGCCCAGTGTCACAGTTCGTCGCTCCAGGCGACCACCCCGCGAAGTAGGTCTTGGTAGGCGATGCGGGCAGCGTCAGCAAGGGGCGTGCCCGGTACGCGCCTGATCTGCTGCAGCATGTCCAGGACCTGGCGCATCCACCGTACGAAGTCTCCACCGGAAAGTTCACTGTGCTCAAGGACTGCTGCCAGGGTTGCTCCGCGCGCCCACCTGTAAGTCATCTCCACCAGGTCGGGGCTCAGCTCCGCTGTCCGGTCCAATCCAGCCTTCTTCTCAGCCTTCCTAATTGAGTCTGCGAGCTCCTGGGTCTGCGCCCAAGCTTCCCTAAGCTCGGGGGTCGGAATGAGCGGGCTTCCACTCGAGTCCCCCCGGGGTTCGTAGACCACCGCAGAGACTATTGCCGCCAGTCCCGCAGGCGTCAGCTCATCCCAGATGCCCTGGTTCAGTGCTTCGGCGACGATTAGGTCGCGTTCGCCGTAGATACGGCGGAGCGACTGGCCGCGCCCTGTCACCTTGTCTCCTTCCAGGAAACCCAGGTCACGAAGTACCCGGCACACCTGGTCAAACTCCCCCACGATACGGTCCGTGCGTGACTCAATCTGCTGTGACAACTGATCCTGCCGGCGCAGCAAGCGCACGTATTCGTGGCCCAGCGCCGCGTGAGATTCGCGGTCCGGGCAAGAGTGCACCGGGTGTTCTACAAGCTCCGCCTCAAGCTTGCTGGCCCGGTCCAGTAGCTTCGTCACCCGCGGGTCCTGGGGCACTTTCTGTCCGCCCTGGTAGGTCGGGCGGAATTCGCGCACGTCGCGCGCGATGTACTGGCGGTCCCGTGAGCGCCTTGCCCCACCGTGCGGCACGTGCATGCGCCCTAGGAGCTCCAGCTCAGAGCCCGCTTCGCGCGGTCCCAGCTTCCCGGTCTTCCCATTCTCATCCACGACACCAACCAGTGGTACCGAGTAGGACTTGTCCGCCGTGGAAACAACGACGGCCCGCTTCCAGCGCCGCCCTCGCTTATACCGGACGACCTCACCCAGCCGCAGGTTCGCGAGCAAACGGACCTTCGCTTCACGTTCTTCTTCGCGCCGCAGCTTCCCAGCCTTCTTTTGCAGAGAGGAGATCTCTTCGCGTAGCCGGAAGTAACTCTTCGCATCGCCGCGCGAACACTCCAGCTCCCCACTAACTTCGTCAAGCTCTTCCTGGGTCTTCCGCAGTTTTTGCGCCAGGTTTACCACGGCCTCGTCAGCCTGGTATTGGGCGAACGAGGATTCCAGGATGGCACGTGCCTCCGCCATGTTCGAACGCGCCAGCAGGTTGACGGCCATGTTGTACGAGGGGAAGAAGGCGCTATCTAGCGGGTACGAACGTTTCGAAGCGAGCGCAGCAACTTCTTCCGGGGTAATGTCGCGGCTTCCCACCACGACAGCGTTGCCTTCAACGTCGATGCCGCGCCTTCCTGCGCGCCCAGTCAGCTGCGTGTATTCGCGGGCCCCAAGCGGAACGTGCTCTGAGCCGTCCCACTTTTCAAGGGATTCCAAAACGACAGTGCGCGCAGGCATGTTGATGCCAAGGGCCAGCGTCTCTGTTGCGAAAACGACCTTCAAGAGGCCCTTCGAAAACAGTTCCTCGACCGTCTCCTTCAGGACTGGGAGCAAACCCGCGTGGTGGGAGGCGACGCCGCTGCGCAGCTGCTCAGCCCAGGTGTCAAGTCCTAGCGCTGCGTGGTCCGCGGCAGGGACCAGAGCGAGGGCGCGGCTGGTCGCTTCGTCTATTTGCCGACGTTCCTCGGCCGTCGTTAGGTCCAGGTGCGCTTCCGCGACCTGCTTTGCAGCGTCGTCACAACCCGCGCGGGAGAAGACAAAGAAGATTGCGGGTAGCAGGTTCTTCGCCGCGAGCTTCTCTACGATCACGGGCCTGGGCGCAGGACGAGGTGGTTTCGGGCGACGCCTGCCATCCCCCATCATCGCTTCCTCAAGCTGCGGGTTCAGCCGGTGCCAGACGCCGGGGTTCTTTGCGGCCTTCTTAGGGGTAGCGAACAGGTCGTAGAGACGGTGCCCAACCATCATCCGCTGGTACAGGGGCACCGGGCGAACGTCACTGGTGACAACGGTGCAACTGCCTCGAACAGACGCAATCCAGTTTGCGAACTGGACGTAGTTGGAAACGGTTGCCGATAGGGCAACAACCTTCGTGGTCTGTGGGAGCTGGATGATGACCTCTTCCCAGACGGGGCCGCGGTACTTATCAGAAAGGTAGTGGACCTCATCTAGCACGACCGTTCCCAAGTTGGAGAGGTTTTTGCCGACGTAGATCATGTTGCGCAAAACCTCGGTCGTCATCACAACCAGGGGTGCGTCCCCGTTCACCGACACGTCCCCTGTCAGTAGTCCGACCCGGTCTTCGCCAAAGCGTTTCTGGAAGTCGTGGAACTTCTGGTTGGACAGGGCCTTGATGGGGGTCGTGTAGAACACGCGCTTGCCAGCTTCAAGGGCTAGGAATGCGGCTCCCTCCCCCACTACGGTCTTACCCGATCCCGTCGGCGCGCTGACCAGCACAGACTGCCCTAATGCGACGGCTTCTAGTGCCTCAACCTGGAAAGCATCCGGGGAGAACGGCAAGGCTTCTAGGAACAGGGAAAGACCTGACTCTTGGATCTCCATCTGCCGCTTGAACCGCTCCATTGCTTCTGCCGGGGGCACGTACTCTTCTTCAGTCATTTTCTGGGCTCCTTCTGGGGCGGATTTCATTCCAAGCTCTAAGAGCTTTTGCAGCGTAATCTTTGGCGTCTTCAAGGACTTGCGAGGGATTTGTTTTGGTGACGTAGTGGGACAGCAACAGGAGCTCTGTTCGCATCCACTTCGGGTCCCAAACGACGAACTCTGCACTGAAGCCGCCTTGCGTGGGTCGCACAGCTGTTGCGGCTGACTCGTGGATCAACCACCCGGCGTCTGAGGAGAGCCCCACGAAGACCGTTTCGGCTTGCTGCACAGACTCACTGGACGCGATCGCAACGGGCACAGGTGCATCCTTTGGCAGCAGTTTCACGTCGCTCATGCGGTCCAGGCGAAAAGTGCGCGGGGCGCCGCTTGTTAGGCAGAGGGAATCTAGGAGCCAGCCGTCGCGGGCGAAAGTGAGAGCTGTTGGTTGGACCATTCGAAGGCCTGTGGCTCCGCTGCCGCTCACGTACTGAAAGGTGACTCGCTGCCCGCGCTCCACTGCGCCACGCAGCAGATGGAGGTGTTCCGCGGTGCCGGGCGCGCTGATGGTCTCAACAAGTTCGCGGTCAAACCCCGCGTCGACACCTGAGAGCAGCGCAAGCTTCTCAAGGACCTTAGGGATGGCCTCAGATTCGCTCTTGCTGAGCAGAGGAGCAAGCGCCTGCAAACCGTAAGTGAGTAGCGCTAGGTCGTCTCTGGTGAGGGTCGCCGAGCGTTCCAAACCGAGGGGGTCACGCAAAGAGAGGGTACCTTCTTGAAGGTAGGCTTCCAGGTCCAGCTCAAGGGTGCGTCCCGGGAGAAGGTCATCGAAACCAGAGTCGATCAGGACGGCAACGTCGCGGCGCAGCTGGCTCGATGAGCGGCCGAAATGGGAGGCTACGTCTGCAAGCGGCGTGCCGGGGTTCTCAGCGATGAAAGTTGCGAGGGCCACAAGACGGGACAGCTGTACGGAAGCATCCTCAGCCATGATCCACCCCCAGGTTTGCTGCGCTCACTAAGCGCTCTTCAATGCTGTCAGCTAGACCTTGAGGTTCTAACACAACGACGCTCGCAGCTTCACGCATCAGCGCAGCTTCCCAGGCGCCCGTGTCACCTTGCTCCCCTCGCATGCCTTCCCACCCGGCAGGAAGACCGTCCACCTTGGCTGCGGAAGCGCGAGTTCGGATCAACGGGGCTTCCCCGGCCTTCACCGCTAGCAGCGGCGCTACCAAGAACGCATCGTGGTCGAACTCCTTACGCGAAAGAGGCCCTGTCGGCAGTGTGCTCTGAGCTTCCGCGATGAACCGTGGCTGGGAGCGGAAACGAGACAGCCTGAACAGTCTTGGCTCCCACCGGTTCAAATCAAAACCCCACAGGTAGAGTGCGCTGCCCCTGGCAACCAGGTTCCACGGAGCCACCTCACGGGTTTCCCGTCCCCGCTTCGATTCGTACTCGAAACTGATGGGCCGCGCGTCAGTGATCGCTTCGTGAAGGACAGCCGTGTAAGCGCCACCTTCCAAAGGGAGAGCAGTTCGAGGAGGATCGACATGGGCCGGTCCGTCCGTAACAGCCCGCAGCTTGTTCAAAACCACTCCCGCCTGCGTCCTAGCGGGTCCGCTCCAAGCGTGGGTCCCGCGGCGCAGCAGGCGGAACTCTTCTGAAGTGAGCCTTGCGCTAGATGGGCCAGAGCCGCTTTCAATCCGGTAGCGCGGCGGAAAATCCTGTGAGGTCGTGACGTTGAGCCCCGTTTTTCGAAGGGTTGCCAGGTCCCGCTCAAGCTTGCGTTCGCTGGAGGCGCTCTGCCCCGAGTCGTAGCCGGGCACCAGCTGCAGTAGCTGCTTAGCCGAAAGGCCAGCGCGCGTATTGAGTAGGTTCAGGGTGAGGATCAGGATTCGCCTGGCACCAACGCCTTTTGTCTGGCTCACCTGCCCCCTTTGTCCTGCTTACTAGCCCAGCCTTGAAGCAGCAATCTCAGTGACGATGATACCTTTCGCCCCAGCTTGAAGCAGGTCGTCCATGGTCTGGTTCAAACTTGCCTTACGGACCACCACCCGCACTGCCCTCCACTCTGGTTCCGCAAGTGGAGAGACAGTTGGAGACTCAAGGCCCGGTGCAATGGCTGTTGCTGCGGGAAGGTTAGTAAGGGCAATGTTGTAGTCGAGGAGCACGTGGTCGCGGGCTATCAGAACGCCGGAAAGTCTCCGCTGCAAAACCGCCAGTTCAGCGAGGTCGCCACCCTCCTCCCCTGCGATCAGGATGGCCTCCGAACTCATGATGGGCTCCCCGAAAACCTCTAGTCCCGCGGCTTTCAGCGTGCTTCCTGTCTCCACTACGTCCGCAATCGCATCGGCTACCCCAAGCTGCACGGAAGACTCAACAGCCCCGTCCAAATGGATGACCTCTGCTTCAATCCCCTTTTGCTCCAGGTAACCCGCTACCAGGCGGCTGTAAGAGGTTGCAATGCGCTTCCCAGCCAGTTCGCTTACGTCCGTGATGGTTCCTTCCGGCGCAGCAAACCGGAATGAGGAGCGCCCGAAACCGAGTCCCATCAGCTCAACTGCGCCGGGCTTTGAGTCTGCAAGGAGATCGCGGCCCGTGATGCCCGCCTGGACGGTGCCCTGCGCGACATAGACAACGATGTCCCGTGGGCGCAGGAAGAACAGTTCGACGCCGCCTTCTTTGTCGATCAGAACCAGTTCCCGTCCCCGCCGCTTTGAGCGGTACCCGGCTTCTTCAAGCAACCGGGCCGCGGCTTCTGAGAGGGATCCCTTGTTCGGGACGGCGATGCGCAGCATTTCTTTCCTAAAGGTATTTGTAGAGGTCTTCCAAGGTAAGTCCCTTGGCGGCAAGGAGCACCAGTAGATGGTAGACCAGCTGTGAAGCTTCCTCTGCCAGCTCCTGATCGCTTTCGTACTCGGCAGCCATCCACACTTCGGCTGCTTCCTCTACAATCTTCTTCCCAATGAAGTGGATTCCGGCGTCAAGCTCTGCGACCGTCCTGGACCCGTCTGGGCGCTCTGCTTGTCGCTGCAGAATCTCTTCGAACATCGCTTCAACATCGTTCATGCAGCAAGCCTAGGAGAACGGCCAGGCCGCTCCGTTTCCTGTCCGCCTTAGCTGCCTTTGACCGCGAACTGGTTTGTGACGGCTAAGTCCACTCCCATCTGCTCAAGGGGCACGTCAAGGATGCCAGCCAGGAATGGTGCCATCTTCTGCCAGGTTTCCAAGTCCTGCTCGGCAGAGGCCTCTCCGTTCGCGCGCTCCCAAAGCGGAATGGTTCCTGCGAGCAGAGCGGCCGCGTTCTTTCGGGCCTCGCCCTGGCCGATCGAAGTGTCCCAGAGAGCCGAAACCTCAAGTGCGTGTTGGGGGTTTGCGATTACGCGGTCCATGCCGGAGATGATCGCCCCGACTACGCCTTCCGCAAGTGCCGGGTGCGCCTCCATCCACTCTCTGGTGGTCACCATGGTTGCTCCGACCAGTGGCACATCGTAGTCCGCAAGTGCCAGCACCACCGTGTCGACGCCCATTTCTTCAAGTTGGACAGCATCGGAGTTCACGAACCCGACAATGGCGTCAACCTGGTCCGAAGCGAGCGAGGCGGCTTGCGTGTAGCCGATTGAGACCACGTCCACGTCGCTTTGGGCAAGCCCCGCCTCATCCAAGGCTGCCAGCAGCCCGAACCAGCTCGAGCCGAACTCCCCGGGCACGCCAACGCTCTTGCCCTTCAGGCCCGAAAGGGTCTCCACCGGGTTGTCCGCCTTTGAGATGATTGCAACCGGGTATTGGTCGTAGTAGGCCCCAATCGCGACCAGGTCAATCCCTGCAGCTCTTCCTTGAAGCACCTCATCCCCACTTGCCACTACGACGTCTTCTTCCCCGGAAGCAAGGGCCGTGAAAAGCCCTTCGTCAGTTCCGTGGTGTCTGATGACCGCTCCGATGCCTGCAGCCCGGAAGATCTCATCTGACGCGGCAACGTAAACGGGGGCAAACTGCACGTTTGGGACGTAGGTAAGGCCAATGGTGACCTCTTCCCCTCCCCGCCCGATCTCCACCGACGTTCCGGCCATAGAAGACTGGGGCTCAGGCGAGTGAGCTGTCTCTTCGTTCCCCGCGCTGCAGCCGGCCAGAACCATCATGGGGACTGCAAGGGCCGAAAGGGCCCGCAAACCTGTTTTCATCTGCTCTTCCTTGTGCTTTTCTTTCCAGAACTATCGGCGGCCGTTTTCAGGCGCCGCTCCAGCGTGTAAACCAGTGAGTAGAGGGTCATTGCCAAAAGGGCAAGCATTGCGACGGTTACAAACATGCCTGCGGTGTCTAGGTTGTATTTCTGCTGGGACAGCACTTGGCCAAGGCCGGTGCCACCCATGACCATTTCGCCGACAATCGCGCCGGTGATCGAAAGGGTAAATCCGTTACGGATCCCTGCCAGCATCACGGGTGCGGCCAAGGGCATCTCAACTGAGAAGATCAGCCGGAACCCGCTAGCTCCGTCCAGAGCTGCGGCGTCTAGCACGTCCGGGTCCATCCCACGCAGGCCAACAACCGTGGAGACTAGGACCGGGAAGAAGACAATGAGGGCGCAAAGGGCGACGATTGCGGCCATCCCGTGCCCTATCCACAGCACCAGGAGGGGTGCAAGCGCAACGGCGGGGATGGCTTGAGTGGCTCCCAAGAACGGCTCCAGCGCCGCCCGAATGAAGTTGGAGCGGTAGAT
>ERZ1031159.130-NODE-130-length-14449-cov-6.138460_pt1 | contig 14449 bp, 10 predicted proteins | sample MGYA00516706_ERZ1031159 | MGnify/ENA primary metagenome ERZ1031159 (study PRJEB33719, sample SAMN04262508) | wastewater metagenome | biome: rural village; feature: composting latrine chamber; material: composting feces with ash | place: El Salvador | collected... | reverse complement strand
GAAAACAGGCCCCGCCAGACACACTTAACTTCCTATAGGCCCAAACGGACGTGGGCAGGCCATACGGACGAAAAGGGGGGCGAAACCCGGCATTTGACTCCGTTTGGACTGCCCAGAACCGTAAGGACTGTCCACAACGCGGGGCCTGCCCAAAACCCTGCGCGGAATGTGGCCGGTTCTGCTGATGCGGGGCGTGGCCGTCTTTGCTGGCGTGGCATGCGCCCGGTGGAGCTATCCGGCCGGTTGAGAAGCCTGAGTCCGCGGTCTTTGTTGCCGTCCGAACGCGGCGGGCGAGGAAGATCTGGGTGTGGTGGGGCGAGGAGAGATCCAATGGAGCGGGCGACGAGAATCGAACTCGCGTAATCTGCTTGGAAGGCAGAGGCTTTACCATTAAGCTACGCCCGCGATGTCCACTGGACACTTGGACACTATAGCGCTCGCGGATCCTGCTCGCACCTGTGCTGGGTCGTCGTGTTGCGAGGTGTTTCTTACAACCAGGGCTTCTGTTTCCTACAAGCTTCCTGTGGTTGAGGTGTGGTTGGTTGCTGTGGCTGAGGCATCGGTCAGTTCCTGCAACCGAGGTGTTTCTTACAAAGCACAGGTGGTCGGTTCTTGCGTCAGTCCTGCCGTAACATTGAACAGACTGTTTCCGGCGCGGTAGCGCCGGCCCGATAGAAAAAGATACGGAAGAGAACTTCGCGTGAAAAGCACCGTTGAAACCCTAGAGCCCACCAAGGTCAAGATGGTCGTAGAGGTCGACTACGACGAACTGAAGCCCGCCATGGAAAAGGCGTACAAGGAGATCGGCTCTCAGGTCAACATTCCGGGTTTCCGGAAGGGCCACGTCCCTCCGCGGATCATCGACCAGCGTTTCGGGAGGGGCGTTGTCATTGAGCAGGTAGTGAACCAGGTGGTTCCCGACTACCTCACTCAAGCGATCGTCGAAAACGAGCTGCGCCCTCTTGCTGAACCTTCAATCGAAGTGAAGGGCGTCCCTAACACTGAAGGACCAGAGGGCGGAACACTCGAGTTCGTCTCGGAGATGGACGTCGTCCCAGACTTCGATCTCCCAGAACTTCAGGGCGTTGAAGTAGAGGTAGACCCGATTGAAGTCGCCGATGAGGACGTGGATGCGGAACTGTTGGAGCTACGCGGCCGATTCGCGTCGTTGAAGAACCTGGATAGGGCAGCTGAAGACGGCGACTTCCTTACCCTCGATATTTCTGCCGTCGTTGACGGGGATGAGATCGACCAGCTGACGGACGTGTCCTACGAGCTCGGTTCGGAAACCATGCTCCCGGGCCAAGACGAAGCTCTACGTGGAGCCAGCGCAGGCGACGAGGTCCAGTTCACCTCCACCATCCTTGGAGGAGAACGCGCTGGACAAGAAGCGGACATCACCGCGGTTGTTCAGGGCGTCAAGGAACGCGAACTCCCAGACGTTGATGACGACTTCGCGATGATGGTCTCCGAGTTCGACACCGCAGAAGAGCTGGTGGAGGACATGAAGAAGGTGGTGCGTGAAGGTAAGCGGAGCCAGCAGGCACTGCAAGCTCGCGACCGACTGCTTGAACAACTCGTTGCAAGCACCGAAATTCTCATCCCGCAGCCCGTAGTGGATGCGGAGGTGGCGCGGCGCACCGACGACGACACCGACGAAGAAACCAAAGAGCAGCTGGCGGAAGCAATCGGTAAAGACATCCGCCAGCAGATCCTTCTTGACTCCCTGGTTAAGGAACGCCAGGTTCAGGTTGGTCAGCAAGAGCTGGTTGACTTCATGATGCAGACCGCCCGTAACTTTGGGATGGACATCAACCAGATGCTGTCTGACCAGCATCAGATCCAGAACATGTACGGCGAACTAGCACGCACCAAGGCCTTGGTTTCTGTCCTCGCAGACGCTGTCGTTACTGACACTGAAGGCGAAACGGTTGACCTAACTGAGTTCACCTTCGACAAGGCAAAGGCTGAAGCTGAAGCGGCTGCCAAGGCTGCACAAGCCGCTGCAGACGAAGCTGCTGCAGAAGAGACGCCCACTGAGTTCACTTTGAACATCGACGACCTGGAAGACTAGCCACTAGAAGCAGCCGTCTAGAAGCCGTCATCCGCCTTTGGCGTAAAGGCACCTTTTTTGAGGTGCCTTAGGGGCGCTTCGCGCTAACTTGAGTGCAGAGAAAAGGCTCCGCGGCACCGGGTCCAGGCACGGATCCCAGCGGGAGCCTGAGGGAAGGGAACGTTATGGAGATGGCACCCGGGCTGGCCTCTGACCCTGAAAAGGGCGGGGCTTTGGCGGATGGAGTTTACCGCCAGCTGATGAAGGAACGCATCATCTGGCTTGGTGGGGAAGTGCGTGACGAAAGCGCAAACGCGGTTTGTGCTCAGCTTCTGCTGCTCGCCGCGGAAAGCCCAGATGAGGACATTTACCTCTACATCAACAGCCCCGGCGGCTCCGTGACCGCAGGCATGGCCATCTACGACACCATGCAATACGTGATGCCGGACGTTGCAACCGTCGGTATGGGGCTGGCTGCGTCCATGGGCCAGTTCCTGCTGACCGCGGGCACGCCTGGCAAGCGTTTCATCACACCTCACACCCGCGTGCTCATGCACCAGCCGCTGGGCGGTGCGGGCGGAAGCGCGACCGACATTCGCATCAACGCCGACCTCATCTTGCAAATGAAACGCGAACTGGCTGAGATCATTGCGCAGAACACGGGCAAGAGCGTTGAGCAGATTGAGAAGGACTCTGACCGCGACAAGTGGTTCAACGCTGAAGAAGCCCTGGAGTACGGCTTTGTTGACCACATCGTGACTCACCCGCAGACCATCGGCCGCAAGACCGTCCCTGCTGAGTAGAAGGAAGATGCCATGACTTCGGTAACCCCCTACTTTGAGGCGCTGAAGCGCCAGCTTCCCGGTGGCGCAGTAAACCCCGGCGTCACGAACCGCTACGTTTTTCCGACGTTCGAGGAACGCACCGCCTACGGCTACAAACGCCAAGATCCCTACGCGAAGTTGTTCGAGGACAGGATCGTGTTCCTGGGCGTCCAGGTTGATGATGCCTCTGCGGATGACGTGATGGCCCAGCTGTTGGTCCTGGAATCAATGGACACTGATTCCCCGATCACCATGTACATCAACAGTCCCGGTGGCTCTTTCACCGCGATGACGGCGATCTACGACACCATGAACTTTGTTCGCCCGCACATTCAGACCGTGTGTCTGGGGCAGGCAGCTTCTGCCGCCGCTGTACTGCTTGGCGCGGGACAGAAGGGCAAGCGACTAGCGCTGCCCAACGCGCGGATCCTGATCCACCAGCCGGCAATGGAAGGCATCCAAGGCCAGGCGTCTGACATCCAGATCGTCGCTGATGAGATTGACCGCATGCGTGAATGGATGGAGAAGACCATCGCCGAGCAGACTGGGCAGCCTGAAGAGAAAGTCCGCAAAGACGTTGAGCGTGACAAGATCCTGACTGCTCAGCAGGCTTTGAAGTACGGGCTGATCGACCAGGTGCTGACGACCAGGAAGCTTAGCGACTAGGTCCTACCGCCCCCTGCCTGTCGCACTGGCACTACCCGGGCAATGTCTTAGGCTGAGCGCAGGGTTCAAGGAGGGATCTCATGGCAGAGATGCAGGACGGAGCAGGCCTTCTGAAATGCGCCTTCTGCTCAAAGTCACAGCGCCAGGTCAGGCGCCTGATCGGCGGAAGCGGCGTCTACATCTGCAACGAGTGCGTTGAACTGTGCAACGACATTCTGGAAGAGGAGTTGGAACCGGAAGAGGCCCCGCGCCATCTAGCCCTCCCCAAGCCAAAGGAAATCAACGCCTTCTTGGACACGTGGGTCGTTGGGCAACAAGACGCCAAGAAAGCTCTGTCTGTTGCCGTCTACAACCACTACAAGCGGGTGCGCTCCCGCGAGTCCGGGGCGCCCGAGGACCTGGCGGCAACAAAGTCCAACATTCTGCTGCTAGGCCCGACTGGAACTGGCAAGACGCACCTGGCTCGCTCGCTTGCGAACCTCCTTGACGTCCCCTTCTGCATTGTCGACGCCACCGCGCTCACCGAAGCAGGCTACGTCGGTGAAGACGTCGAAAACATCTTGCTCAAGCTGATTCAGGCGGCTGACGACGACATCAAGAAGGCCGAGCACGGCATCATCTACATTGACGAGATCGACAAGATTGGTCGCAAAGGCGAAAACGCCTCCATCACCCGCGATGTCTCCGGGGAAGGCGTGCAGCAGGCCCTCCTCAAAATCATTGAAGGGACCAAGGCTTCTGTTCCGCCGCAAGGGGGACGCAAGCACCCGCACCAGCAGTTCCTGGAGATCGACACGGCAGGGATCTTGTTCATTGCAGCTGGAGCATTCTCAGGCATTGACGAAATAGTGCGTGCGCGCATTGGCAAGCGCACCACCGGGTTCGGGTCAAACCTTCTGCCAGCTTCGGAAGTGGGGGACTACTACTCCCTGATTCAAGCGGATGACCTTCACAAGTACGGGATGATCCCGGAGTTCCTGGGGCGTCTTCCCGTGCTAACGTCGACGACCGAACTGTCGCGGGACGACCTAGTTCGCATCCTCACCGAGCCGACGAATTCCCTGGTTAGCCAGTACCAACACCTTTTTGAACTGGACGGGGTTCAACTCGAGTTCTCTCCCCAAGCGCTTCAGGCAATAGCTGAGAAGGCCATGGAGCGGGAGGCTGGGGCGCGAGGCCTGGCCTCCATCCTGGAGAAGACCCTGAGTGAGCTGATGTTTGAGATCCCCTCACGCGAAGACGTTGGGAGGGTACAGATTACAGAAGCCACGGTTGGTGGCGGACCTGCACTCATTTACGGTCTTGAGGACGAACAGCTCCCGCAAGCTTCGTGACTCTCAGGAATGATGCAGGTATGGAAACGCAGGACATACCTGGGGAGCTCGCTGACGAGCGCCGCACCATAGACAACATTGACGCCGCACTCATCCACATCCTGGCGGAACGCTTTCGCTGCACACAAAGGGTGGGGCACATCAAAGCGCGGAGCGGCTTACCGCCCGCAGACCCCGATCGTGAACGCGAACAGGTGCGAAGGCTACGCCAGCTAGCTGAAGAGTCCGGACTAGACCCTGACTTTGCAGAGACATTCCTGAACTTCATGGTGACGGAAGTTATCCGTCACCACGAAGTCATCAAGGACAGCTACGTTGTGGAGGAAAGCTAGGGTCCCTAAGCGCTTTGGACGGGCCCGCCGTAGAGAGCATCGACGTCCGCAGCGTGACGCTTCAGCACCTCGGCTCGCTTGACCTTCATGGAAGGTGTCATCAGCCCGTTCGCTTCGGTGAAGTCGGTCGGGAGGATCTCAAATTTCCTGATGGATTCAGCGCGCGACACTTCCTGGTTGGCGCGCTCGATGGCCTGCGCAAGCGAACCCCTAATGTCCGGGCTGTTGACTGCTTCGCTGATCGTCAGGGGAGCAAGTCCCTTGTTCGCGAGCCAAAGCGGCATCATTTCGTCATCCAGAGTGATCAGGGCCCCAACAAACGGGCGCTGGTCGCCAACAACAATGACCTGGCTGATAAGCGGGTGGGAGCGCAGGGAGTCCTCGAGGATCGCAGGGATCACATTCTTCCCGCCGGCAGTGACGATCACTTCCTTCTTCCGACCGGTGATCCGCACGTAGCCTTCGCGGTCGATGGAGCCTAGGTCGCCGGTCTTGAACCACCCGTCTTCCGTGAAAGCTTCTTTGGTGAGCTCAGGTAGGTTGTGGTACTCCTTGAAAATGGAGGCGCCGCGGACCAGCAGTTCGCCTTCGTCCGAAATCTTGGCGTGCAGAGGGGGCAGGGGAGGGCCAACTGTCCCGATCTTGGTCAGCTGAGGCGTGTTGACTGAGAAGGGCCCCGTTGTCTCTGTGAGGCCGTATCCTTCTTGGATGGGGAGGCCCGCACCCCTATAGAAGTGAGCGAGACGCTCCGAGAGGGGCGCGCCACCGGAGATGATGATGTCTACGTTGCCGCCCACCAGGCCGGTTAGCTTGGAGTACACCATCGCATCGCCGATCTTGCGTTGCGCTTGGAGCTTCTTTGAGGGGCCCTCGGGGGTGTCGAGGGCCCTGGAGTACTCGATAGCCACCTTCGCAGCCCAACGGAACAGCTTCTTCTTCGCGCCGGCGCCAGCCTTGGCATCAGCGGAGTTGTAGATCTTCTCCAGAACACGGGGCACCACAAGCAGGAACGTGGGCTTGAAGGTCTGCAGGTCTGGAAGCAGGTTCTTGATGCTGGACGTGTGTCCAATAGCTCCCTGACCGGTCATGATGTAGACCTGTAGGAAGCGCGCCAGGATGTGGGCAAGTGGCAAGAACATCAGCATGCGGGAGCGTGGGTAGTCGCAGACTTCCGGCATCCAGAGGTGAGAGTTCTTGTTGAGGTCCGTGAAGTTACCGTGGGTTAGAACCACACCTTTCGGTGTGCCGGTGGTTCCGGAGGTGTAGACGATCGTGGCGACAGAGTCCAGCGTCAACTGGTTGCGTCTGCCGGTTACTTCACGAGCGGGAACGGCTTCACCGCTTGTTTCAAGCAGGTCCATCGCCCCGTTGTCTAGGGAGAGGATTGTGACGCTATTCCCAATGTCCTCGGCAGCCGCTTCGACCAGGTTCGCCATGACGATCGACTCGGCGACGACGAAGTGGACGTCCGCGTCCTTCAGAATGTGCTCGATCTGAGCCTTCGAAGAAGTCTCGTAAATTGGGATCGGAACAAGACCCGCAGACCAGCAGGCAAAGTCCAAAACTGCCCACTCGTAGCGGGTGCGGGACATGATCGCGACTGGGTCGCCAACCTGGAGACCCTGGGCGACAAGCCCGCGGGCAATCCGTGTTACGTATTCCCAGAACTGCCCGGCAGTCACCTGCTTCCACTGGCCCGTTATGGGTTCCTTAACTTCTGCGATAACGGAACGAGGATTGCGTTGGACGCGCTGAAGCAGCTGGTGAGGAATGGTTTCGTGTTCGTCAACGCGGGCCAGGACTGGCGCGTTCCATTCCAGCGCCTGCGTCACCACTTCACCGTCTGGGTCCATCACGTTCGACAGCAGACCTTCACCAAGTGGCCGGCCGTCTAGCGAAACGGACTCCTCTATGAAGGGTTCTCCGTCCGGCGTTTCACCTTCGACAGTGATGGACTCTACTTCGATGGGTTCGCCATCGGGTGCAAACCCCTCAGACTCTGATTCAGACAATGCGATCCTTTGTTTGACTTGTCGGGCAAATGAAAGTCTTGACGAAAAGCGGGCACTTCGCATTGCTGCCCGCTTTCTAGACGCAGGCTAGCGCCTGGGAGGCGCAACTCCTAACTCGAAGGAAGAGACCGCAATGGTCTCGCCGCCCGGCTGCACCTGCCAGGCTCCGCTCACCCGAGTTGCGGCTTTCAGGTCTTGTTCGACTGCCTGGATCGCTTCCACATCTTTTTCAGGAACGCTCAGCGTCACCTGCAGGTAGGGAGTGCGAGGAGAAGCTTTCGCTTCCGACTTCACTCGTCGCAACTGGATCAGCGCTTCCGACACTGTCTCCAGGAGCGCAGTATCCCCGGGCACCCCAGTTTCAAGGTAGGGTGCGCCCGACGGCCAAGGAGCTGTGTGGACAGAGTCTTCCCGGTACCAAGACCAGACCTCCGCCGCTGTGAAAGGGAGGAACGGGGCGAACAGACGCACGACCGCGTCAATCACTAAGGCCAGGGTTGAGCGCGCTGATTCTGCTTCTGCGGCGCTCCACTTGCCGTCGGCGTTGTAGGCACGTTCTTTCACTAGTTCGATGTAGTCGTCGCAGAACGTCCAGAAGAATGTTTCTGTCTCTTCCAGGGCGCTGGCGTGATCGTAGTCTTTAAGGGACTTCGTCGCACTTTCGATGACGTCGGACAAGGTCGCAAGAACTGCTGCATCCACGGGGACCGTGACCCTTGAGGGCTCCAGGTGCAGCTCGCCGGAGGCGCCGGCCATAGACAGTGCGAACTTAGAAGCGTTCAGTAGCTTGATCGCAAGCCTTCTGCCGATCTTGAACTGCCCTTCGTCGACGGTGGCGTCGGCACCGAGGCGGGCCGAGTCCGCCCAGTAGCGCACCGCGTCAGACCCGTACTTTTCCAGCAGGCCCATTGGAGTGACGACGTTGCCTTTGGACTTCGACATTTTCTTCCGGTCAGCGTCCAAGATCCACCCAGAGATCGCCGCGTTCTTCCAGGGCAAAGAATCAAACTGGAGGTTGGAACGCAAGATGGTGCTGAACAGCCACGTACGGATGATGTCTTGACCTTGCGCGCGCATGTCCATGGGGACCAGCTTGTTGTAAAGCTCCGGGTCCGCTAGCCAGCCCGTTGGGATCTGTGGGGTGAGGGACGATGTCGCCCACGTGTCCATGATGTCAACTTCCCCGTGGAAGCCGCCCGGGGTGTCCCTCTGGTCTTCATTGAAGCCCTCAGGCACGTCCGACGTCGGGTCGATCGGGAGGGAATCCACACTGGGCGTAATGATGTTGTTGTAGTCGACCTCGCCACTTTCATCCACGCCGTACCAGACGGGGATTGGGACCCCGAAGAAACGCTGGCGGGAGACCAGCCAGTCAGAGTTGAGGCCCTTCACCCAGTTGTCATAGCGGACCCGCATGAACGCTGGGTGGAAGTTCAGTTCTTGGCCCCGCTCCAGCATTTCTTCCCGAAGGTTTTTGGTGGCGCCAGCCCGCGTGAAGTCGCGTCCGCCGTTGCGGATGTACCACTGGCGAGAGGTGACGATCTCCAGGGGCTTGTCGCCCTTTTCGAAGAAGTTCGTCATCCTAGTGGTTGGTTTGGGCTCTCCGGGAGCCTCACCCGTTTCGGCAAGGGTTTCAGAGATTATCTTGCGCGCAGTGAACGTAGTCTTGCCAGCGGTTTCCTCGAACAAATCGCGCCCTGACTGCGACGTTATCCACTCTGGGGTTTCCCGGCTGATGCGCCCATCGCGGTCCAGGATTCCGCGCAGCGGCAGGTCAAGTTCCCGCCACCACTGGATGTCCGTCTGGTCGCCTAAGGTACAGCACATGGCGATGCCCGCGCCCTTGTCCTTTTCGGCCAGGGGATGGGCTAGCACCGGAACCTCGACCCCGAACCCCGGGGTTGTTACCGTCGTTCCGAATAGGTGCTGGTAGCGCTCATCATCCGGGTGTGCGACCAGGGCAACACAGGCGGCAAGAAGTTCCGGGCGCGTCGTTTCAATCGCGACGTCGGTTGGAGTCCCGCCCTCTTTCCCATGGAAGTTCAGGGTGTAGTAGTGGCCGGGGTACTCGCGGGCTTCGACCTCAGCTTGGGCCACAGCGGTCTGCAGCGTGACGTCCCAAAGGCCGGGGGCGCTGGCTAGGTACGCCTCTCCTCGTGCCAGGTTCTGTAAGAACGCTGCTTGGGTGACCCGCCGTGCGTCTGGGCCAATGGTCTGGTAGGTGGTGGACCAGTCAACGGAAAGGCCCAGGTAACGCCACAGGTGTTCGAACTGAGCTTCGTCTTCCCTTGACAGGGTCATGCAAAGCTCAATGAAGTTTTGCCTGGAGATGGGCTGCTGGTCGGCCGCGCGGATCGACTTGCCCTCGCCGCCCTGTTGTGGGGGCGTGAAGTCCGGGTCGTAGGGGAGTGAAGGGTCGCAGCGGACTCCGTAGTAGTTCTGTACGCGGCGCTCTGTCGGGAGTCCGTTGTCATCCCACCCCATTGGATAGAAGACGTCCTTGCCGAGCATGCGCTGGAACCTGGCCATCGTGTCCGTGTGGGTGTAACTGAAGCAGTGCCCAATGTGGAGCGACCCAGAAACTGTTGGGGGAGGGGTGTCGATGGAGAAAATGTTCTGCGCGGGAGCCGAGCGGTCAAACCTGTAGATGTCGGCTTCGCTCCAGATCCCATCCCACTTCGCTTCAAGACCGTCGGTCGTAACGCGGTCCGGCACTTTCGGTGCAGGGAGCACAGCTGGGACGCACGGAACTTGATTGGACATAGGTTTTCTCCAGTTGTTGATTCGTGTCAAAGCGAAAGCCGCCGGCAGCTGAATCCTTGCTGCCTAGGTTCCTACGCTAGCGAGCCGGGAGCCCGCGTACAAATACCGGCTACCCCAACTCACTATCACGCAGGATTGTTGCGTCAACGGCTGCGTCAAGGGCAGCAGAGAGTCCTGCATCTTCGGCAGCCAGCAATCCGGCTATTGTGGTGCCGCCGGGGGAACACACCTGGTCCACCAGGGTTTCGGGGTGCCCGCCATCGTGCAGCGTACGGACCAGGAGTTCCCCAGAGCCTGCCATTGCTGAGGCTGCGGCCAAGCTTGCCTGTTGTTTTGTGAGCCCAGCAGCCACTCCCGCAAGGGCCAGTGCGTTGACGATCCGGAAGAACCATGCGGGCGAGGAGCCAGCCATCGCCGTGAAAGCTCCGAAGAGCGGTTCGGGGATTTCCATTGTTTCCCCGATCGCTCCAAACAGGGAAGTCACTGCGCTCACTTGGGCCCGCGAGGCAACGTCGTTCCAGCAGATAGCGCTTGTGGCCTTCCCTACCAGAGCGTTGACGTTCGGCATCACCCGGACGACTGCTGGTGAGACCCAGCCTGCCGCAAGCAGGTCTGCCGTGATGTCGGCAGTTGTTCTTCCGGCTGCGATCGAGACGATGCAAGCGTCTGTCTTCGGTAGCCCCGCGATTACCGCTGCCTGGACTTGGGGTTTCACTGCGAGGACGACAAGGTCAGCGCCCTCCATCGCACTCTCCGCTGTGGGCATTGCGGTTCCTCCGCAGCCCTTCGCAGCCTGGTCTGCAGCTCCCGGTGCTGGATCGTAGAAGGTAAATGACCATTCCTGCGGGTTAGCTGTGCTGGCGCCTGCGGAGATGGCGCGAGCCATAGCTCCCGCCCCTATGAATGCAACGTTCATGCCACCCTCTTCTCATGCCCTCTCTCATTCTAGAGGCTCTGCAAAAGGCGCGTTTTCCCCAACCACTGCGGGCAGCGCGAGTCCACAGGTCGGTTTCGGACGACGAATGCTACCTTTCTGACTGCGGTACCCCTTGGGAATGGACAGTTTTGAGCCGATCCCACTTAGTGAGGGAGCGAAGCACCGTGCACCCTCGCAGCAGAGCCGGATCCGCGTGTTGCTCAGTGGAAAAGCGGCGGCTGTCGTCGTTGCGGCGTCACTCTTCTTCAGCGTGATCGGGGTGCTCCGCATAGTGTTCCCCTTCCATTCCCAACCGAAGCAAACAGAAATCGCTGCCCGGGAAGAAGCGCTACAGGCAGTCCAGTCCGGCGGGGCAGGCGAGCAGGAAAAAGAGCAAGCGGAGGCAGTCCACTGGGTCTATGTGACGGGCGCTGTGGGATCCCCGCGTGTTGTCGCGGTCCCCGCGGACTCGCGGCTCGATGCAGTGATCCAGGCTGCAGGCGGACTCACCTCTAGCGCGGACCCGACTTCAGTCAACCTGGCGCGGGAGGTGGAGGACGGCGAGCATGTCCATGTCCTTGCTGAAGGCGAAGCAGACACAGCGGAGCGACAAACCCCGCCTGATCAAGACGGAGCCGAAGAGCAAGCGCAGGGGATCGGCAGCGGCTGCGTCGACCTGAACACCGCAACGCTGCAAGACCTGGAAACCCTAGACGGGGTCGGACCAAAAATCGCCGCACGCATCGCTGACTACAGGGAAAACTCCGGCGGCTTCACCTCGAACGAGGAACTTTTGGCCGTGAGCGGCATCGGTCCCAAGCTCCTTCAGCGCATTAGCGTTGGTCTTTGCCCCGACTGACCGGCTTCAGGCCCGCTCTTAGCTGCCAGTAGCAGCTTTGGGTTTGCGGCCGCCTAGGTCGACCCACATCATCATCAGCATGGCAATCAGGAAAGCACACACTGAGATGCCCCAGACGGTCATGTAGCCGGAGAGGTCCGGCTTGCCCCACACGTCGCGGGAGGCAACCAGCACCTGTTTGAACACTGCGCCTCCAACCGCACCACCCATCGCGACAAGAGCTGAGTAGATGCCGTTTGCTGCGCCCGTCTGCCCTTCGGGGGCTGCGTGAGCGACCAGGGCAGGGAGGGCACCCATCAGCAATCCCAGCCCAATGCCGGTGATAATGCCGGACACCCAGATCATCCAGAGCGTGTGGGGGAACGGAAGTAGCAGTGCTTGGCCAAGTGCACCAAGTAGCGCCCCGCCAATGAGGGTTCGCCTCATCCCCAGCTTTGCTGCGACAAAGGAGCTTGAGATACCGCCAAGCGTCGCAAAGATGAGGATTACAGCTACCAGCCCCGCCCTAAGCGTTGAGGTGGCGTTGAAGCCGTACGTGTAGATGGCGGGGTCTTTGCTGAGAAAGTCAACCAGGTTTGGCGAGGCGTTGATTGAGACGATGCCGATGAAGAAGCCGGCAAGGTAAAGCGGGCCCATGGCACGCGAGGTGGCCATCTTGAGGTTGACGGCGGGGGATGGGACTCTCTTTTCCCACATGACCCAAAGGAGCGACCCAATGAGCACCACGGCCAGAAGGACGAAGGGGAGCACTTGGTGTCTTGGTTTCAGGAACGCGGCGGCCAAGATCACGACCAGGATCAGGCCGCCGAAGCCAGCAAACCCAACCCAGTCGATGGAACCTCTCGACAGGTCGATGTCCTTCGGGAGCACGAAGAAAACGATGAAGGTGGAGACCGCTACAAGCAGACTCGGCACAAGCAGCGCCACAACGATTGAGTCGGCAAGCCCGCCCACAAGGCCCGAGGTGATGGTGCCGAGCAACACGCCACCCATGACAGACGCCGACAGGATCGAAATGGACCTGGTCGCAGACTGGCCTGAGCTACGAACATATACCAGAGCGACGACTAGTGGCAGCCACACTCCAAGCGGGCCCATCAGCACGCGACCAATGAGAACGGGTGCGTACGAGGGCACTAGCGCAATGACCAGGGTTCCAAGCAGAACGGAAACCACCGCGCCTCGCAGGATCTTGCGGGGTCCAAACACGTCGCCCATCTTGGAGAGGAGAGGCACCATCACCGCGGCCGCCATCGCCTGGGCTGTCTGGAACCAGTTCATCGCTTCTTCTGAGACCCCAACGTGTCTGGCAAGGTCCGGTAGAAGCGGGGTATAGAACCCCTGCACGAAGCCGGATGTGACCTCAATGAAGATGAGAAAGCCGAGCAGGCTCCCCACAGTCTTGGCACCGGCCGAAACCGACTTCCCTGAAACTGTGTCGTGTGTCATGGCGCCATGCTATCTGTGGGTGAGATCGGGTGCGCGATGAGGGTCTCAGTGAGGGAGCCAAGGAAGACGCTCAGCTTTTCACAGGCGAAGGCTTGCAGGTTTTCAACAGAGGCAGGTCACTCACCGCGAGTCCCGGTACTCCTGCGCCCAAGCTGAGTAGATGGAGGACAAGACCGAACAGGAGGCGGAGCCGGAACTCTTCGAAAAGGGCATCGACTTACGCCTGGCTACAGCTGCTGTCGCAGCGTGGGCTGGTGTGCTCTTAGGACTTGGTTTTGGGCTTCGCTCCCTGCTGCCCACGGTCTCCTTCGCACTCATCACAGCGATCTGCGCCTTAGCAGCGTCCGCGTTGATCGCTCTGCTAGCGCGGGCCTGGTCAGGGGTCGCCAAAGCCCGTCCGCTTAGCTGGGTCCTGACCGTGGTCATCGCACTTTCTGCGGTAGTCGGTCAATCCGCTGGGACTCGATTCGTAGAAGATCCCGCAACAACTGCTGCTAAGGAGGGATCTTTCGTAACCCTCACGCTGCGCGTCAGCAGCCACCCGGCAGCCCCAGACACCCCGTTCGGTCAGGACACGCGGGTGTTCAAAGCGTCCGCTACCAGCCTCCAGGTCGGGGATGCCTGGGTTCCTGCCAGCGCAGACCTGTGGGTGAGCCTTGCGGGTTTCACTCCCCAGACAACAAACGTTCCCGTCCCGGGAGCGATCCTCCAGGTGACAGGAGCACTGAAACAAGAGGAATGGTTAACGCCGCCATACGCAGGCAGCCTTAAAGCGGCAAGTTTCAAGCAAACCAGGTTGGCGCCGCCCTGGCAGGTCGCGAGCAGCAAACTGCGAACTCAGCTGCGAGAAGCAGTGGAACCCGCGGGGATCAACGCTCCACTGATAAGAGGGATGGCAATCGGCGATGATGCCGGACTCCCGAAGCGCACCAAAGACGCGATGCTCACCTCTTCACTCACCCACCTCACCGCGGTCTCTGGAACCCATATCGGTGTGACCCTCGCGTTGGTTGTTTGGGCGACTCGGGGTAGGCCCCGAGTCCAAGCCGCGTTAGCCGCAAGCTTCCTGGTGGTCATCGTGATTTTGGTTGGTCCTGCCCCGAGCGTGATCAGGGCGTCTTTGACTAGTGCGCTTGCGGTTTGGGCGACGCTACGCCGCAGACCTTTTCAACCTTTAGCGTTGCTCGGGGCGGTCGCACTAGGTGTTCTCTTGGTCAGTCCCTGGCTGGCAAGATCTCTAG
>ERZ1031159.129-NODE-129-length-14461-cov-8.787589_pt1 | contig 14461 bp, 7 predicted proteins | sample MGYA00516706_ERZ1031159 | MGnify/ENA primary metagenome ERZ1031159 (study PRJEB33719, sample SAMN04262508) | wastewater metagenome | biome: rural village; feature: composting latrine chamber; material: composting feces with ash | place: El Salvador | collected... | reverse complement strand
CCCTGCAATACGTGGGGATGACAAGGGCGCGTGACGAGGTGGCGGTGGTCAAGCTCCCCTAGGGACCGAGCAGGACTGGAACAAGCAGGAAGAGGAGGCAGTAGCGGCTGTTCAGCAGGCCGCCGAGCTTCAAATGGAAAAACAGGATCGAGAGATAGCAACCTACGACGGCGAGCCGTTTGAGAAGCGACTCATCGAAGTTGGTAGCCCTCCCCCATCGCGACGGTTGTTGCCCGACCCAGCGCTGGTGGGGCCCCAGGACGACGGCGCCCAAGTCTTCCCCACCGAGCCCAAGAGTCAACGTTCAAAGTGGTGGGCATGGGTGCTGGTGTTGTTGCTTGTCGCGCTTGCTCTGATCTTGTGGCAAAAGCCAGACGTGTTCGACCTCGGACTACAGATGCCACCTGTTGACACTCAGACGCTGTCTGGAGCCGGGTTCTTATCGATTGATGCGGGCCTGGGAAGCGTGATTTGGTATGGCGCTTAATAGCAGCGAACGCAACCAGGTGAAGGAGGCAATTTCGTACCTGAACTCACTGGTGTCAGACGCTTCCCGCATCGAGAGTCAACGACAACTGCAACAGCGTGACGGCATCGCTGCAGCACAAAAGCTCCGAAGCAGCGTGATAAACGTGCGTGGGGAAGACAACGAACACTGGAGCGTTCTTCCCCTGACTCCCAACGAAACCAAGCAATTGAGGCCTCTAGCGGCGTACACGCAACAACCCGAACTGGGCCCCAACGCAAAGGCTTGGCTTAGCAGTATCTTGACGGAGCTTCCATGGAGGCTTCGGAGCGCGAAGCGGAACTTCGGCCTAAGAAGGCTATTCAGAGATGCTGCAGTCAAGGCTGAAGCGGAATCCTCTGGACGCTTCCTTCTCTCCTACAGGGAAGTCGTGGCGGCCGCTGGCGTCCACCAGATGCTAAGAGAGCTTGGGAACACGGTTGATTCGGCCCCGTCGGTTTCGCCTGAGGACGCACTGCTGCCCTCGGTGGGACTCGGAAAGGCACTCAGCAACCTCGGGCCACTCACGCTGTGGGAGGCCCTAACGCTTCGCGCTCTCCCCGGTGCAACCCGCAGCCTCAGCAAAAGCTCCGATAATCAACAGCGATACGAACAGTCCATCCGAAATGAAGCAGCGCGGATTACGAGTTCCTCAGCAAAAGAGAGACTTGCTGCCACACCGGTTGAAGAGCTGAAGTCAGCCACTCGACAGCGCATTAGTATCGCCCCTCTGAAAAAGGCGGGATTCGATACCGTCGACAAAGTCCTCTCTTCTCCCGGGCGGGTGAGGGAAGCGCCTGGGATCGGAGCGAAGACATATCCCCGGCTGATGGACGCAGCCAGGGCTGTTAGAGACGAAATCCAAGCAAACACCCCGCTACGCATCGACGCGGACGCTCCCACAGCTTCGATGGGAAAGCTGATCTTGGCTCTCGCCATTTGGGAGAGGACCAGGGAGCTCCTGAACCGACCTGAACTAGACAGGATACTGGCGGAACTTCAACCCCTTTTGACGTCCTCGGTTACCTCCGCCTCGTACTGTGTGTTCGCCGGCTCGGATGCGGAGATACTTTTTGAAAAAGCGCAGCGGATCATTGACTGGGCTGATGAGGTTGACGCAAAGCTCAGCCAGGCTGATGCCTGGCAAGATTTCCTGGATCGCCCAGCTCACTACTACGCGCTGCTTGATGAGTTGGGCATCGTTACCGCAGACGTCCAAGCGACAGAGGGAGAGCTTCCGGAGGAAGTTCTGGAAGCCATCCGGCGGTCCCAACTTGATAAGTCGCTCCTGAACGTCTCACTGCGCGGTTATCAAGACTTTGGTGCCCGCTTCGCCCTCGTACAAAAGAAAGTAATAATCGGCGACGAGATGGGACTGGGGAAAACCATCGAGGCCCTCGCTGTCATTGCGCACCTGAGCGCCCAGCAAAACACGCACACACTGGTGATCTGCCCGGCCGCGGTGGTGACCAACTGGGTTCGCGAGACTCAGGATAAATCACACCTGGACGTGTACCGCTTACACGGCGACGACAGACACCACAATTTCAATCTGTGGCAGAAGAACGGCGGCGTCGCCATAACCACCTTCGGGATGCTCGAATGGGTCGAGCCGCGACTTTCTGCTAGGGGGCACCTGGACGTCGTAGTTGTTGACGAAGCGCACTATGTGAAGAACCCCGCGGCATTGCGTTCGGCCCGGAGCGAGGCACTCATCAATCGGGCGCGTTACGCGATCCTTATGACGGGGACACCTCTGGAGAATCGAGTCGAAGAATTCCGGAACTTGGTCACCTATGTTCAGCCGCACCTGGTTGTGAGCGCAGACGACTTGCGACCCAAACAATTCCGTATCGATGTGGCGCCGGCATATCTGAGAAGGAACCAAGAAGACGTCCTGACTGAACTTCCAGAGTTGGTGGAAGTGGACGAGTGGTTGCCGCTATCTCGCGCCGATCGCAGAGCCTACGAGGAAGCGGTGCGCGCCGGGCAGTTCCACAAAATGCGGCAGGCCCCGCTGCTCCAAGGGAACGCCTCAACAAAACTCATGCAGATCATGGCGTTGGCCGAGGAAGCACAGGAAAACGGGCGCAAGGTAGTCGTCTTTTCTAACTACCTCAAAGTCCTTGACGCGATCACCCAGACTCTGGCTTCGTCCGGCCAAGTGTTCGGGCCAATCACGGGCGCCGTGCCCGCTGGGAGACGGCAACAAATCATCGACGACTTCAGCAACGCCCCTGACGGCGCTGTGTTGGTCTCACAGGTGCAGGCAGGAGGCGTCGGCCTCAACATTCAAGCCGCTTCCGTGGTCGTCATCGCCGAACCGCAAGTGAAGCCGACAACCGAGTGGCAAGCGATTGCGCGTGCCTACCGCATGGGGCAGATCAAGACCGTTCAAGTGCACAGACTGTTGTCGGAGCAGTCTGTGGATGAACGCATGGTTGAAATCTTGGGGCAGAAGAAACGCACCTTCGAGGACTTCGCCGCCATCAGTGAAATGGCAGAACAGTCCCCTGAAGCCACAGATGTTTCCGAAGTCGACTTGGTGCGCCGGGTGGTGGAGGCCGAACAGAAGCGGCTGCTTGAGTCGGAGAGTAACGAGGACGACGCGCTTGAGGAAGCGGGATACGACCAGTAGAGCACCCTCGCCTACGTATGCCTCCGCGAGCCGGGGAAGCCCGTGGAGCAGTTCCACTCCGTGCAAGGGCCACTGGTGAATTGGCTTCCCCAAGTAGCGACTATGGGGCTCTCTGAGTTGGGGCTACGCTTTTCCGTCGCATATGCGCTCGACCGAAAACAGGCGAAAGCGGTATGCCATCGCCACGTTTGTGACATGATTTATTGCGCTGCTAGACGCATGTTTGGCTTGACCAACAACGCAGGTCGCGGCCTAACAACTTGGTCCAGCGGACTGGCGGAGCAGACACACTTTCGGTTTGTGCGGAGGCTGCGGAGTAGCAATGAAACTGTCGGAATGGAATGAACTGCTTTTCCGAAAACTGGTTGCAGAAACCGGCAGCCCAGGCGACCCCCTTTACATCTATGTAGATGCTGAGGTGCTGGCGGAAATCGGAGGATTTGGAGATCCCGACGAAGCGCTGGAAGATTTCAAAAGAGCTTTTGAAGGATACGATTTCGAGACAGCTCATCGCGAGGCAAGCCGCTGGAAACATGGTGGGTTCAATGGCCTCCCCCCGTTTATGACGGCGCTGGCGATGACCGTGCTCGCGGTGACTCTTGCTCCCATTGGGCAAAGCACAATGAACGTCTCCCGCAGGCAGTGGGAACTCCTAGGTGGAGACAACAGACGTAATAATCGCAAGTCAGAGCCCGCCTACTACGACTCTGTACCCATGGTGTGGAAAATCTGGAACGACTTCCTCGAATCCGAAGTCGGCAAGCCCTACGGAACACCCACGGCAAATCCCGGAAGCTTAAGCAAACAAGGCTGGGCACGAAGCCAGTCTTTTATACGGTCGCGCGACAAGCAGGACATATACAGTTTCTTTGGCGACTCCGCGCAAGAACTGCCAGAAGAAGAATCGGACGGCGAAGGCGATGCGCTGGTATCACTACTTGCGAAATGGTTACGAAAGCAAGGTTCTTCTTCCAGGCTTGCTCGAGCCGCTGGCAACAGAGGATTAAAAGACGAGCTGGGCGGTGTGCTTGTTGCCCAGCGAAGATTCTGGACACACGAAGCCAAAGAACATAAGCGCCAAGTCCGACGCGGACCGCGGGGCCTTGAGGCAAGACTCCACTGGGCTGCAGCCGACGGTGGTCTCCTCTCACTAATAGTCCCCCTTGAAGGTATCGAGGGCCTCATCGGCACAGTCATCACGGATTTCCAGGACCAAACATTCGAGATTGACTCTCCGTGGCCGTTTGCGTACTTGACATCGGAGGAAGCCGAACCCGAATCCTGGTTCTTCGACCAAATCGATTCGTACAAATTGTCTGACACTCTAACAATCAGTTGGACCCCACAGCCTCTCTATATTTTCGATCGGGACCGCGGCGGAACAGATTGGATCCAGACGGAAGAAGTATCACCAGACGGCGAGTACCGGGTCCTGATGGCTCCTGGTGCGCCGAACCCTGCGAGAGTTGATAACTTGCTGATCGGCTACGATCGGGGGCCTGTCGAAGACACTAACTGGCTAGTTGTTAACGACAGCACCCGGCTTCCAGGGAATGCCCTCTCTCAATTGTTCAGCGTCGCAACCCGACAACGCAAGCCGCGCAACCACAAGCTCGCTGGAGGGCTACCTCTAAACACCGCCCGCTCAGAGTTCCTCAATGGGTTCGAGCCAGACATCCAAGTGAAAGTGGATCCCTCAATGTCGCCATTGGAGGTTACCCTTGACGGCCAGGACGTCAGCGACCGCTTAACACTTACTGACGCTATGGGAAACGGAATCATCTCCCTACGCCAAGAGACGCTCGATCCGGGACACCACAGAGTGCGTGTCCGTTTGGATGACCAAATCAATAATTCATCGTTCACCAGTTGCTCGCCCGCAGCGCCCCCGCTCCCCGCGTCCCGGACCGTCCGCCATCGCGATGACAAGATTGTCCGTTTCAGTCTGCTCCGGAGCCCAGATCCCTCGGTCATAGTCATATTCGAGGACAGCTCCGCTGTCACTCTGCAGATGAGCCCCGAACTGCGGTATTGGCTCCGCATCCTTGACGAAGACCATGGACTCCCCGCGGTTGAAAGCTACTTTGATTCTTGCTGGTTCGATGGGTTGCATCCACTGCCGGGAGAGAACCATGAGCGAGCGCTTGTGGTCGCTAGCGGAGGTGGCACACTGCCTCGTTTCGCCTTCATGCGTTCCATCCATAGAAACTCGATGCTGGACTCCAGGAGAGTAAAGCAGTATTGGAACACCCCAGCCTCCGATCTGATTGAAATCGTGGGATCCGAGGATCAGATGCTTTTCCTCGACGACGACGCGAAGCGGGAGTTTGCTCTATTTCGGAAGCGTCTTTCTCGCGGCCTCGGCTCCCAGGTGGGAAGAGGTCGCAGGCCAAGCAGGCGAGCTAGCCAGAACAAGCCGGTGCCCACCACCAAAATAAGAGCTGACATTGAAGCCGCGCGGAACATGGCAAACCCGTACGAAGATCTTCTCTTCTGGCTTACAGAGCGTGGATCTGAAGGGCTCACGATTTCAGCTGCTCAGGAAGGTTTCAATTGGTTGTGCAGTCAGGCCGGCTTCACTGAGGTTCCTCAGTTCAAGGATGTGATTCGAACTCTGGAATCTCTGGGCCACGTCTTCAGACAAGGGAACCGGATACACTCCTGGCCCGCCAGCGCAAATTGGTTGCCGGACTCTGAAGCTCTGGTGGCACTCTCGGGACAGCGTTCGGAGGACATGGTAACGCTGCTGCGGCGCGGAGAAGGAGCACCTAATGACTTCCAAGAAGCCGCGTTGCACGAAACGGACGTTCAGGTTTTCACTCAGGTGCAGAAGCTTCCCAGTACCGGCCAAATCGTTCCCGCCGGGCCTTCCACAATCTATCTTCAGCTCGGGGGCGATAGCCAGTCACCTGAATCGCAGGCACACAGACTCGGGCTGGAATTCTTCAACCCGTCCCTTGATGAGTTAGCCGGCATTCCGACATTGGCCGAGCGCCTTACCGACGAGAGCCGTGGAATCATTCTTGACCGCACATCAAGCAAGCTCGACAGATTCACACCTTCTGCCCGGATTCCCTGTGGTCGCTGGCGAGAAGCGGGCCGTATATCGGATTTTGCTGATGAGGACGCATTTCTGCGCGTTAGAAGCAGAGGAACTCGCTATGCGTGGTGGGATGCGGAATCCTCGACGCTCACTTCCTGCGACTGGCCGACGGGTCTTTGGGGGTTCCACCGCGACACCGCAACCTCGGAGCTGTTTGGAATCGAAGAATCGAAGAGCAGGTTCGCGATCAGGGACCACATGTGGCTGCCGGCGGACTTAGAACGATTCTTGGTCATGCGATCTGGACTCCTGCCTCGAACAGGCACAGACGACAAGGGCAACAAATGGCGCGTGTACACAAACGTTAATCTGCCGATCGCAGAGGCCATCAGTTCCAAGCTTGGGCATCCGTGGGGTTCAGCACAGAAGTACGCGCCCGTAGACCTGGAAAACCTTGCGTTCGTCTAGACGGGACACCACAGTGAGCGACAATAGCAAATTCTCTCCAAGACACTTCAGAGACGTCTTGAGTGAACGCATTTTAACTAACTTCGAAGACCGGCTGGCACTCCGCAACGATGACCTCGCCCGGCGACGAAGACAACTCTTGGAGAGGCCTGGAGTACTCACGGCGCCCTCGTACATCGAGTATTTGGCTCCGTACGCAGTCGCTGACACCGATTTCTCTGCTCTGGAGGAAGAGGCAGAAGCGCCTGGGCTGGCATCTCTTCTTGAAGGCAACCTATTTCCTGAAGGAGTCTCCGCGCCCTACAAGCACCAGGCCGAAGGCATTATTGGAAGCCTTCAAGGGAAGAACGTTGCAGTTGCATCGGGGACCGGTTCCGGGAAAACCGAAGTTTTCCTGACAACGATCCTCGCCCGGCTACTCAAAGAAGCGCAGTCCTGGCCGAACGCAGAAGACGAACCTGAGCCCTGGTGGAAAACACCGGGAGCACCCTGGCAAGGCCCTCGCGCTAAACACCGTATGCCGGGAGCGCGACGTTCAGCCGCGATGCGCGCTTTGATTCTCTACCCAATGAACGCCCTTGCTGAAGATCAACTGATGCGTCTTCGGAAACTATTGGACTCGCCAGAGAGCCATGAATGGTTCGACACCAACCTGGGAGGGAATCGGTTCTACTTCGGACGGTATACAAGCGCCGCTAAGCCCTCACAACGGAGGCCAGGTCTGCCCGGAGCCCGACCAGGTAAAACCGTGATTGACAGCCTCAGGGACGATCTCGAGGCAGGCGAGCGCACAGCGAACACCATCGCGAACGAATCAGACGCGAGATACTACTTTCCAAACCCCAAAGGCTCAGAAATGGTGGTGCGCTGGGACCAGCAGGTGGCTCCTCCAGACATCCTCATCTCCAACTTTTCGATGCTTTCTGTGATGCTCGGTCGGGAAGACGAAGAAGAGCTGTTTGCCCGAACCCGCGAATGGCTAGATTCGTCTCCTGACAACAAGTTCACCCTGGTTGTCGACGAGCTACATATGCAAAGAGGAACTGCCGGGACCGAAACTGCGTACCTGGTTCGCCGGCTTCTCTCAAAGCTCGGCCTGCTAACCCGCCCCGAACAACTCTCTATCATCGCGACTACCGCGAGTCTGCCGAGCAACAAATCGTCTCTGGAATATCTGTCGGAATTCTTTTGCCAGGAGCCCTCGAACTTCATGATCGTCGAGGGCACCTATGAAGATCCTGGCCGAGAAGTGAGTATGAGTGATGCGACTGCGTTGGATGTGGCGCACGGGTTCGGAAAGATGGAACCGGACGAAATCGCAGTCCTTCAACGCGCGCTCCACCGGATCTTTCAAGTCGGCACAAACGAGTATCGTCCAATCAAGTTTGAGACGCTTGCAAGAAGGCTCCTCGGTGACGCCGAGAACGCGGAAGAGCTGTTGGCCAGAATCATCGAACGTTCAGAACTTTCAGGGTCGCCAATAAGGTTCCGTTCGCACCTTATCTCCAGCACTACCTCAGGCATCTGGGCTTGCTCGGATCCCCAGTGCTCCACCGTGCCGCCGCTGGAGCCCGGTGAGGAAACTGAACGAGTCACAGGAGCCCTCTACACAGACGTGAGGATGCGTTGCGAATGCGGTGCCCGCGTACTTGAGCTGCTGAGCTGTGAAGACTGCGGAGCGGCTTTCCTCGGCGGATTCGGAGTCAAAGATGACGAGTCCGGCGAGTTCCTGCTCCCGTCATCAATCCGACTCAATGACATTCCAGACAAAGCACAGAGAGTCAAGGATGCGGGAAGCTACCGCGTCTACTGGCCCACCAACGAAAAAGAGACCCCCTATACGAGTGCAACCGCTTCCTCAATAGTCCCAGAATCCGGTGAGCGCGAGCAGGTCAAATACGACTTTGTGGCTGCTCGATTGGATCCTGTCGCGGGCAGAATCAGAACCCCTCACGGTCAGCGAGGCAAGCCCACAGGGAAGATACTTCGGGTTTCTCGTGAACAAGAATATGTACCAGGACTGCCCTTTCAGTGCCCTCAATGCGGCGCAAACCGAAGGGCTCTGAATCGTTCTCTGACTTTACGTAATGCGAAGACTCCGCTCTCCAGCCAAACGCTGGGCGCAGGTTCGCTAAGTCAAATAGGGACCGAAGTGCTCCGCGAGTTCCTTGATGGTGAACGCACAAAGATTGTCCTGTTTGCCGACTCACGGCAGGGGGCCGCCCGGGCAGCCGCCGATCTCGAATACTCTCACCACATTGAGCAATTCCGACGGATCGTCGACGAAGTATTGGAAGCTCGCGAATCCTTTCCCACGCTTCTCCTCGACGATGGCACTGCAGCCCCTCTCACTCAGGAGGTCCACGAGAAGTTGCGCGAGGAGCACCCCGGCGTCGCCGCCGCGTGGATGAATGCATCGTCGGCCCCGATGAAAGGGTGGGCTGTAGACCCTCACGACCTGGCAGTGCTAAAGGAATTCGACGCTGAGAGCGGCTCTGTGTCTTTCGCCGACATGGTCGAGAGAGTGGAGCGGAGGTTGCTGGACGTTGGACAAAATCCCGCTGGTGTGACTCTGGACAAGAGTTTTGAGAAGTGGGATAACAAGGCTTGGTTCGACCTCTATCGGTGGGATCAAGACGGCGTTCCGCATGCCCTCGAAGACGGAAGCTCCCGCGCCCTCCGGCGCTCCTTGTTGCGGGAAGCGGAGCGCACCCTGCTGCACGTCCTGCTTGGTCGCGGCGACCGGGACGTTGAAACCAAAGGTTCCGCCTATGTGACGCTACCTACCCAATCCGCGAGTTTCGACGCTCTAGATGCTGAGACCACGCACCAACTCGTCAGCTCTGTTATAAGGCTGATGGGGCGCGCATATCGCGTGAACCCAATGAGTACCAGCGGCTATCCAGCATCGCAATCCTTCCCCACGACGGTACGCGAATATGTCGAAAGTGTCGCTCAACTCCACGGGAGCAGTAGTGCAGTCTTGCTGTCGTCACTCCGCGATTTACTTACGCGCGACGACCGTTGGGTGATCGAGTCTGCAGACCTCAGAATTCAGCAGGCTCCCACAAAACAGTGGATTTGTGCACGCTGCCGCACCGTGCACGCACACGCTTCCGCCGGAATATGCATCAAGTGTCATGACCCCCTTGGTGACGAGGGCCAACCCCGTCCCCCATCGACCGGCGTGGCAGGCAGTCCCGCAAGAGTCACACGCCTCAAAGTAGAAGAGCTAACCGGTCAAACAGACAAAGCCGAGGCTCAGTTCCGACAAGCCGAATTCCAGGGGAAGATGCTGCGAGAGCCTCGTCTACCTCTGGTTCAGGAAATTGATGCCCTCTCCGTAACCACCACAATGGAGGCGGGAATCGATATCGGTTCGTTGAAAGCAATCATCCTTGTAAACGTGCCACCTATGCGGTTCAACTATCAGCAACGGGCTGGACGTGCCGGGCGTCGAGATACCGCCCTCTCTTACGCGTTCACGATCGCCCAGATGGAGCGGAGCCACGACAAGTATTACTTCGAGAATTTCGGAGAACTGGTTGGAGCCCCGGTGCCGGCTCCGACGCTGGACATGGGATCTCGCGTCATCGCACAACGCTCTGCGCAGGCTGAGTTCCTAAATCAGGTCTTTACATCTTCGGATGCCCCGTTTGCTCGTGGGAGGGCAGTGACCGGACAGTTTGGCAAAGTGGAAGATTGGACAACTGAGGATCTCTCTAAGTCATCCCGACAAGTAGTCAAGACCGCAATTGAGCGCCGCACTCCTCTCTTAGAAGCACTAGCCAGCATTGCGCGACCCGACGACGGATCGATCTTCCAACGAATATCGTCGGAGCTTGTTAGCCAAATCGATCAGGTTTGCGCCGAGTCCCTACCTGATGCTGAGCTTTCTGAGGAGCTTGCAGGCGCGGGACTGCTGCCCCTATTCGGTTTCCCAACCCAAGTGCGCAATCTCTATTTGGAGCGTCCCGGCCGAGGACGGCAAGGGGCCTACGTGGATCGTGAGTCCACCATAGCGATCCATGAATTCGCTCCCGGAGCCGAAATCGTCCGGGACAAAGCAGTCCACGTGGTGGTCGGAATAGCAAACTACGATTCAAATGGACACTCCACTAAACCCTTCTTGGGAATGCAAGACGCCTCCATTTGCTCAAGCTGCCTGACGGCGCAAGCGCATCACCAGGCCAATCGAGTGCCCTTGCCCAACCACTGCACCGTCTGCGGGGCATTCCCGCCTCTATACAAAACGTTCAAGGCGATCGACCCTCTCGGCTACCGAACTGAGTATCAGTCACTCCCTTATGAGCCCGGGCGCCGTCACGGAAATAGGCGAACTCTGGCAAAGATCGGTTTCACGGAGACGAGCCCTCGCCACATCGCCAATGCTGACGCACCGTTGTTCCGGCCCGCGAGGATCTACTCATTCGCGCTCAATGGAAACGACGAGTTCAGGTTCCAGAAGGCACAGTCGGGCCGCGATCCATTGGACGGATTGATCGACTCGAGGTTCCTTTCCGACTACGACTTCCAGAATCGGGCAAATACTCAGGGTTGGATGAAAACAAGTGACACCGAGCTGAAGACTGCCTTCCTTGCCGAGCGAACTACAGACGCCTTGCTACTAAGAGCATTGAAGATGCCGCCGGAAGTTGTGCTAACCGGCACGTCACCAGAAGGCCGCGGCGCGTGGAGTTCTCTCGCCTTCGCACTGCGGACGTTGGCGGCAACAAGACTAGATGTAGAGCCAAGCGAATTCGAAGTGGGACTTGCTCCGGCGTTCCATGATGGGGGCGCCATCGGTGGGCTATTCCTAGCCGACACAATCGAAAACGGTGCGGGATATGCTTCCGCTGTGTCGGAGCGAATCGAAGATTACCTCGCCGAGATTCCTGCGTTCTTCGACCGAGCGCACAGAATTGGAGGTCCTTGCGACTCAAGTTGCCATCGTTGTCTCCGCGACTATCAAAACTGGCCATGGTACCCGTTGCTGGACTGGCGAATGGCTGACTCCCTTTCTCGGGTGCTGCTGGCAAGAGACTTCGACTCCCACGTCTATGCGGAGATGGACGAGCGCATATCCCGGCAGCTGGTCAGGGAGTTCGGCGCCGAGCTAATCGAACCAGACAGTTCAGATGAGTGCTTCGGAATGCTTATGGACAGCCGACGCGGACGGAGGCTTGCGCTTGTCACACATCCATTCCTGTCGAAGGACGCGAAGCAACCACCTCGCTGGGTACAACGGCAGGCTGAACGTGTCGACGCAGACGAGGTGTTTCTGACCAGCTACTTCCAGCTTGCACGCGAACCTCAGGTCGTCCTCCAACAACTCTTGGGGTCTAACTAGCAGACTCTAGAAATCCAGGTCCACCAATCGGGTTCCGTCCCAGGTCCAGTACATCGCCCCCAGGTAAGCACCTGAAAGATTGGCACGCTTGTCCCGTTCCTTGAGGTGCCTTGTCAGTGGAGACAGGTGCCAAAGCGTGCCTTCGAACTCCACCTGGGAGTCGCTGATAACCCTGGCTTTCAGGGACTCATTATCGATGTAGCGAATCGTCTCTCCTACCAGCTGGTTTAGGACCTCGCGAGAGCTGAACTTCGTGTCGGAACTACCGCTCTGCTTCCAGTTGTTTGCCCGCTTGAATGAGTCTGGGAGGCCAAGTACGTTCTCAGAGATCAGTCCAATCAAGTAGTCCCGGCGATCTCTAATGGCCGCAGCATCCCAAGACTCGTGACCAATCACGTGGTTCTGCGCAACCTGCAGCCCAGAGCGCCCAGCGTAGACCAGCTTCTTCCTTGAAAACGGCTGATTTCCGAGCTCTTGGTTATGACGGATTAGGGTCACGTTTCCAAGGTTGTTCAGGTACTCCTGGTGGACCTCGTTTGCATCCTCGCCCAGGTCTTCTCTCCAAGCTCTGTTGAGAGTCTGAGGCATGATGTGCTCGAGCTGAAGATGCGTATCATCCCAGGCAGGACGTGATTTGGTAAGCAGTTCTTCGGTCAGAGACAACAGCAGTTTCGGATAGTTTCTAGACCGACCCAAATTGTAGAAGTTCATGGTCTCTAATCCCAAACGGAGCTCATCGTCGTTTGGGACTCGGAGCGCATATTCTTGTGAAGACAACTGTCTAAAGAGAGCTCCGACAGGATCTTCGGAGCGAACCAAGGCATTGATCCGGCCGCCCAACGCCGGAAAGAACTTATTCTCTGCCTTTGTCAGCCCGAGCACGCGCCGACGCAGCAAATACGTGCGAAGCGTGGAGAGCAAACCAGCCATCTGTGAATCGCTAAAGCCTCCAGACTTCCAAGCGGCAACAAGCTCTGCCAAATACGAATAAGCCGGCACTACGCCGATCACGTTCAGGTCAAAAATCACCTGATCTATTTCCGCTCTACCCGACGTTTCAAGCCCTAGAGCGATTGCGTACGGCTCAGAGAATCGCACAAAGTCTTCGAACAATTCTTCAACCGTCCGCCCAGACGCGATTCCTTTGAACGCTGAATAGAGCTCCTTGTAGTTGTTCTCCCTGGCAACTTTGTAACTCCGGTGTTGGTCGGCCTGCATCCAGTCCCGAATGAATTGAGAGAGCTTACCGGGAAGCCTTTTCTCCAGAGTGAGCCAAAAGTTGTTGTAAAGAGCAGTTTGTTGACGAGAAGTCTTACCCATCAAAAGATAGTTGCGCGTCAAATCAGCCAGAGAGAGAGGCTTTCCCAAAGAGTTCATCGACTCAAAGATTTCCTGAGGGTTTTCCCAGGGGTTCCTGTCTGGTTCAAGTTCGATAGAGATCGTGCTGAACTTCATCAGCCCCTTTTCCAGTAGGTCTTTTCTTTGATGCACAGGTGTGGCGCGGATCTGCCTACGAAAGAACTGATAGTTCTGATAAACCGTTGAGTTCCTCAAGGAGGAGGACACGTCTTGCCCCAGGGCGAGATGCTTGTACGCGTCCCAGTCCGATTCGACCTGCTTCAACTTAATTTTGTACTCAGTGTCGTCCCCAGCGCGATCGTTCTGGAGAAAGCGACTCTGGATCGTATCCCGATATGCCTCATCGTCTATCGAATCCCTTAAGGCCATCAAGAAGAGCATGGTAGTGGTGATGCGCTGCTGACCGTCAGTCAGCACAAACTTTGATGGACGCCCAAATCCTGCGTCTTCGACTACGTAAACGATGCTGCCGAAGAAGTGCTCATCTCTCACCCCTTTCGTGTTCGCCTCAGTCACCCTCTGGATGTCGTCAAACAAGACCTTGCACGTGTCCGTAGACCACTCGTAATTCCGCTGATAAGGCGGAATGAAGAACGTCACGTCATTGTTCGAAAGAGATTCCAGCAAGTAGGTTGGTGTTGCTTTCAAGATCCATCTCCCGTGCGCGTCAAAAACCACACAAACTCGCGACATTGAAAAACATGTTTTCTGTTCTTACCTATGCGCGTCTCTATCCTTTCATGTCAACGCAATTTGCAAGACATCTATTCCGAGGACTTCGGGCAGCGACAGAGCGCGATCACCCGAAATTGCAGGGACGTACGCACAGTCGTTCGAACCCGGCAACGAAGGCTTCCATGAAGGAGATCCCGATATAAGAACAGGACGAGGCGAGGGCCAACCCCGCCGAGCATAGATCCAACCCGCTCCCAACCAGAAGGTGGGGCAGGCTGAACGGTTGATGGAACGCTAACACATGCCCATTGCCTCAGGTCTACACGGACGATCGGCTTCACACTGTTTTGAGTCGCATATTTGCTGTCCAGCCTGGGGATGCTGAGAGGCTTTGGAGCTCCCACTCTGTTTCGCGTCACTCAC
>ERZ1031159.128-NODE-128-length-14691-cov-5.193632_pt1 | contig 14691 bp, 8 predicted proteins | sample MGYA00516706_ERZ1031159 | MGnify/ENA primary metagenome ERZ1031159 (study PRJEB33719, sample SAMN04262508) | wastewater metagenome | biome: rural village; feature: composting latrine chamber; material: composting feces with ash | place: El Salvador | collected... | reverse complement strand
AGGCGATCATCAAGTACCGCCCATAGTGGACCAACAGCGCGGCGAGGGCGGGGTCGCTAGCCATCGGAGACCCGGTCGCTCTTGCGGCGCGGAGACGGTCCGACGTGTTGAGGTCACCTGCATCGTCCGCGGCGGGAAGCGCCAGTTCGAACCTGTCGTAAAGCGCACGGTGGTCGGTCACGTGGCGGGTCAGGAGTTCCTCGGACGACAGTGCCAAAGCATCGTCAATCCGTTGCACGGCTCGCTGATGGGCGTTCGAGATGTCCTCTTCCGGGTCCTTACCAAGCGCGGTAAACGTCGTTTCACAAACCAGAATGATCCGCACGTGGGTCGCGTCCGACACGGCGAGGGCACCGTCGTCGGCCCGAACCTCCCCGTCCGTGTCCACAACCACTCGGACGACGGCTTGGACGGGAGTTGTGTCGCCGATCTTGCTTTCCCAGTTCCTCGGCTTCTCAAGGTGAGCGTGCTCCGGCGTCGCTTCAGACGCAGCGCGCACGTGCACTTCGAGGGTGTTGTACGAGGTCTCCCGGGATACCTCGTACAAAGGATGCGAGAACTCTACGGTCAGGTCTGTCGGCTCTGGGAACTCGGTTTCCGTCACCAGCACACCGTCGGGGGTGCTGACATATGTGCGCCGGTAGGTTCCGTCTTCCGCTGTCGTCGTGTGAACGGCATCGGCGAAGTCGAGGACCCTGGTCACCAACTCGGGGGCGTTTGCCCTTCGGAGGAAGAGATTTCCCAGCGGTAGGTAGGCCTGGCTGTGGCCCGCTTGAAGGGCCTGCACAGCCTCATCGGTTCCGACGCGGTCGCCTGCTGCGAGGGCGGATTTCGCTTGAGCGAGGGCTTCGCTGGCTTCCTGGCGCGTTGCCCCAAAAAGCCGCTCACTTGCCGGGCTGCCGGACCAGAGAGTGTCGTGGTTTAGGGCGAAACGATCCTCGCCCGGACCTCCGAAACACATTGTGGCCAAGTGACCGTTGCCCAAAGGCAGCGCTTCGGTCCAGACCTGCGCCGCCGAATCCAGTTCGATTCTGTGGTCCGGCGCGGAAGTTTTCTCTTCAACCGCGCCAGAGCCACCAGTCAGATCAGGCTTCAACAGTCACGCTTCCCGCACCGTTTGCATCCACGACGCTTCCGTTCAGTTCGACGTGCCACTCTCCAGGGGCGTCGTCCGAGGTGACAGTGATCTGACCACCCTCACGCACGATCTGGAAGGTTGCTGCGTCGCCGGTCCCACCTGGCACAACCAGCTCCGAGTCGTATCCGTCGGGCAGGTCGAACAGTCGCAACGTGACGCCCTCAGCCCACGCGTATTCCGGCGTGTCATCGACTGCGCCAACAGGGAGGACTGTGCCTGGGCGAACGTAAAGGGGAACGCTGTCGAACCCGTGGTTTTCTTGGCGCCACTGTCCCCCAGCGACCTTTTCGCCGGTTAGCAGTTGCGTCCACTTGCCCTCTTCACCGCGGTCTTCGCGAGGCAGGTAGACCTCGACGTCACCTTCTGCTGAGAACACTGGGGCAACCAGTAGGGATTCGCCCAGCATGTACTGCGTGCCAAGGCCTGCTACCGCACGATCACCCGGGAACTCCAGCATCGAGGCGCGCATTACTGGCACGCCTGTCGCTGCGGCTTCGTCACCCACGGCACCCAGGTAAGGCATCAAGGAGAGCTTCAGTTTGGTGAACTTACGGGTAACGTCCACTGCCTCGTCATCAAACGCCCAAGGCACTCGGTAAGAGTTGGAGCCGTGTAGGCGCGAGTGGGAGGAAAGAAGTCCGAAGGCGACCCAACGCTTGAATACGGCGGGGTCTGGGGTTCCCTCGAACCCACCAATGTCGTGTGACCAGTAGCCGAACCCGGAGAGACCAAGCGACAGTCCGCCGCGCAGGGATTCCGCCATCGCCACGAAGGTTGACTCGCAGTCGCCGCCCCAGTGCACCGGGTACTGCTGACCACCGGCGGTTGCAGAGCGGGCGAAAAGTACAGCCTCACCTCGGCCGCGGCGTTCTTCCAGGAGTTCGAAGACACACTGGTTGTAAAGCTCCGTGTAGTAGTTGTGCATCTTCTCCGGGTCGGACCCGTCGAACCAGACGACATCGGTGGGGATGCGCTCCCCAAAGTCCGTCTTGAAGCAGTCAACACCCTGATCCAGCAGAACGCTTAGCTTGGACTGGAACCACGTCCGTGCGTCCGGGTTCGTGAAGTCAACCAGCGCCATGCCAGCTTGCCACAGATCCCACTGCCAAACGCTGCCGTCGGGCCGCTTCACCAAGTAGCCCAGGCGTTTGCCTTCTTCAAACAGATACCCGCGCTGAGCGATGTAAGGGTTGATCCAGATCGAGATCTTCAGACCCTTTTCTTTCAGGCGCTCCAGCATCCCCGCGGGATCTGGGAACATTTCCGGGTCCCAAACAAAGTCTGACCAGTGGAAAGCCCTCATCCAGAAGCAGTCGAAGTGGAACACCGACAGCGGTAGTCCGCGGTCGATCATGCCGTCGACGAAGGAGTTGACCGTATTTTCGTCATAGTTAGTGGTGAAAGAGGTGGAAAGCCACAGGCCGTAGCTCCATGCAGGGACCTGGGCGGGCCTCCCGGTGAGTTCCGTGTACCGAGAGAGGATCTCCTTCGGTGTCGCGCCATAGATGATGTAGTACTGGAGTTCATCGCCTGGGACGGAGAACTGGGCTCGCGAGGCAACCTCGGTCCCCAACTCAAACGACACCGCCCCGGTGTCGTCAACGAAAACTCCGTAGCCGGCGTCAGAAATGTAGAACGGAACGTTCTTGTACGCTTGCTCTGAGGCAGTGCCGCCGTCGGCGTTCCAGATGTCAACGCTCTGACCGTTCTTGGCGAACGGCCCAAACCTTTCGCCAAGTCCGTACAGGGTTTCACTCACCCCGAGGGTGAGCTGTTCCCGCATGAACTTGCCGTCCGGCGTGGTGAGAGCGGCGACTGAACGGTCCATCGAACTTGTCAGCACGCGGCCGTCGGCAACGAATTCGACGCCCCAGTTTCCGTCAGTCGCGATTCGTGCAGTCAGGCCCCCGGCCGTGTAGGTTGCGGGTCCAGAACCAAGTTCCGCCGGGATGCTGATCTCTACGGGATGTTCCGTTTCGTTCAACTTAAAGTGAGGGCCGCGGTCGACGCCGCCGAGGTGATGCGAAATCCGCACACCGATTACGTCTGGCAATGGGGAGGAGAACCGTGCTGTCAGAAGAGCCAGGTTAAGCGTATCGCCACGTTCGGAGATCGGGATAGTGGGGGCGTAGACCACCAGGTCATCCCCATCCCGTTCAACGACGTCAATGTCACGAGGCCGCAACGCCTCAACACCGGGCCGCAAGAGCCAATACCCATCACTGAACTTCATAAGAACCCCCAACGGTCACGGAAAGTGTGCGCGCCATCTAGTTAAACGCTTCGAAACCAAGCCTATCGCTTGCCAGAGTGGCCCACAACTCTTTGCACGCTGACAATTCGGCGACTTTACGTGGCACTCAAAGGAAAAGCTCGCATCCTCCACCCTGGCATGATCGAATCGTTTCGACTACGCTTGAGTCTGGAACAAATGGGGACACATGCTTCCGGAGGAGACCCAATGACTTCAAAGACGAGTTCACAAGATCTGCTAGACAGCCTCACGCTTGAAGAGAAGATCACCCTGCTCCATCAGCGTGCCCCGGGGATCGAACGGGTCGGATTAGCCCCGTTTGTGACCGGCGCGGAAGCCCTTCACGGCCTTTCCTGGTTGGGAGAGGCGACAACGTTCCCGCAACCTCCGGGGATGGCCGCCAGCTGGGACCCAGAACTCCTCACCGAAATTGGTGACGCCGTATCCACTGAAGTCCGCGCCAAGCACGCACAAGACCCCACGGTCAGTTTGAACGTCTGGGCTCCCGTAGTAAACACTCTGCGCCACCCCCTTTGGGGACGAGGCGAGGAGGGGTACTCAGAGGATCCTGACATCACAGCCACACTCGCCACCGCCTACTGCATGGGGCTGCGGGGAGACGACGAAAAGGTCTGGAAGACCGTTCCCACACTGAAGCACTTCTGCGCCTATGGGAACGAGGTTGACCGTGCCGTCACCGATTCGCACCTGCCACCGCAAACACTCCGCGAAACAGAGTTCCCAGCCTTCTCCGGTCCACTCCAGGCTGGCGTTGTTGGAGCCGTCATGCCCGGATACAACCTGGTCAATGGGCGCCCCAACCACGTATCCGCAGAAATGCTGGCGGAGTTGCGCTCCTGGGCGCCACACTCAATCGCTATTGTCTCGGACGCGCAAGCACCTTCTAACCTGGTCGACGGGGAGCGCTACTACCCCGACCACATCCAGGCGACAGCCGCGGCCATCAAAGCCGGACTAGATTCTTTCACCGACAATGACGCCCGATCAGAGATCACCGTTGAACGAGTGACCAAGGCGCTAGAAGCCGGCCTTCTCACGGAAGAAGACATCGACAACGCAGCGCTACATCTGCTGGAACTGCGCGAACGCACGGGCCAGTTCGAAGAGACCGACCCCTACCAGATCCCCGCATCTGCCATCGACCTTCCAGAGCACCGGCGCCTGGCGCGTGAGGCCGCGGCGCGCGGTGTTGTTGTCCTCGCAAACGATGGAGCCAAGGCTGGCGAAGGCCTGCCGCTGGCCTCCCCGTCCGTTATCGCGGTTGTTGGCCCCTACGCGGACCACCTCGCAACGGACTGGTACTCGGGGACTCCTCCTTACTCTGTAACGATCGCTGACGCGATGCGTGAGCGATACCCGGACGCGGAAGTGCGGGTCACGGACGGGGCGGACGTCGTCGCGCTTCGCGCTGGCGACCATCTCCTAGCGGCCCGGGATGGGGGCGAGGTCGTTACCGCAAGCGAAACGAACTCTGACAAACTTTCCACCCGATTCGCCGTGACGCGTTGGGGCAAGGATGTCGTCAGTCTGACCTCGTTGGGCACGGGGAAGCTCTTGACCGGCGCCGATTGGATCGTGAAAGCCGACGCCGACAGAATCGGTGGATGGGTTGCCCAAGAAACCTTCCTCGAAGTGCGCCGTGGCGACGGGATCGCGCTGTTCCACCTGGGGTCCGGCCGGTGGCTGCGAGTACAGCACGGATCGCACCTGCTGGTAACCGAAGCAGACCCTGCCCTGGCCACCGTGTTTGAAGTTGAAATGCTTCGTTCCGGAACTGCCGCGGTGCAGGACGCGTGCGAGGGCGCTGACGTTGCCCTGGTCGCAGTCGGAAACGACCCGCACATCCACGGACGCGAAACAGCGGACCGTCCCGAATTGGCTCTCCCAGCCCCCATGCGCGCGATTTGGGCTGCCGCTGTCGGTACCTGCCCGAACTCAATCCTCACGATTGTTTCCAGTTACCCGTATGCGATCGGGCGTGAAATGGAGGAAGCCTCGGCCGTCATTTGGAGCTCTCACGCAGGCCAGGAACTTGGCCATGGCATCGTTGACGTCATCTCCGGGGATCGGATCCCAACCGGGCGTCTGCCGCAAACCTGGTGGGCGAACGAGGGGGACGCGGGCGACATCCTCGACTACGACGTCGTCAACGTAGGGATGACATACCGCTACAACTCTGCCCGCCCACTGTTCGGCCTGGGACACGGATTAGGTTGGTCCGCGGTGGTCTATGACTCGCTGACGCTCTCCATCAACAAGGCAAACGCGCCAGCCCCCACCGTCAAACACCGCGGGGCGGTCTATGTTGACAACGCGGACCTGAACTCAGGATCCCTCGTACAAGAAAACGCTTTGGCGGCAACGGTCGTGGTTCGCAACGCCGGTGATCGAGAAGTCGACGAACTAATTGCGATCTGGTCTCAAGCACCCGATCTTCCGCTTCCCGCGCCCAGGACCCGTCTGCTGGCGTGGACGCGCGTGCTCATTCCTGCGGGCGAGGAAGCCGCGGTGACCCTGCCCATCGACCTGGAACAACTGGCTGTTTGGGATGTTGCTGCTGAAGACAAGGACGGCAGGATTCTTGAGCTCACACCGGGCGCGTTCCGCGTGCAGCCGGGAACCTACCGCATTGCGTCGGGGCCTTCTGCCGCCGACCTGCCCGTGGGTGCCGAGCTCACTGTGCTTGGCGCCGACCGCAGCACTCGCAATGTGGTGAAGGACTGCCTGCCTTTGGTTGGCTTCGATGAGTACGAGGGCGTTGTCACTTCCGACCGAACCCGTGAACGCGGTGCAAGCATTCAAGTGGCTCACGGCAAGAAGGCTGGATACGCGCAATACGACCTCCTCGACGCGGCAGGTGCCAAGTTTGTGCGGCTGAGTGTGGCTGAGCGCAAGTTCCCCTCGTCCACTCCGTCCGAGGTGTCGTTGGAAGTACGTCCCGCGATACGCGAGAACGGTGCGGTCGTTGCTTGGAAGCCACTGACCCCGGCAGTCGCCGTGAAGACGGTGGACGAGGACTCCTCGGACGCCCATTACGCATGGCAAGACGTGACCTTGGATGTCGCGGGAGAGCCTCTGGCCGATGGGCCAGTAGACTTGAGGATAACTTTGCGCGGTGCGGCCCGCGTCGCGGAGGTCTGTTTTCTCTCCGGGAATGAATAAGCATGCAGGTAAACCCTGACTCTCCTCGGACGCAGGGACTGATAACGTTCCTGTCGTTCATTGGCCTGAACGTCATTTACATGGTCAGCTGCCTGCCGATAGTGACGATCGGCGCGGCAACATCAGCGTTGTACGAGGTGACCTACCGCTACTCCGACCATGAAAGTGGCGCTCTGATCAGGGACTATTTCATTGCGTTCAAAGAAAATGGGGTCCGGGCAACCCAGGTCATGGCCGCCACGTTGGTGCCGGCCCTCCTGGCGGTGTTCGCCAGCGTCTTCTGGCTCCAGTACGACACGTTGCTGAGCGGGATCGCCGCGGTGCTTGCTGCTGTAGTCGCGATCTACCTGGCGCTGACCTTTCTGATTGGGATGGCGTTGGTTGCCCGCTTCGAGAGCCCTTTTTCCCAGACCATGCGCAACGCTCTGTCCCTGCCTGGGGCGGAGCCGGCGCGTGCCCTGGGCGTGCTTCTGATTCCCGCAACAGAAATCGGATTGTCGAGCGTATTTACGCCGTTCCTTTTCATTGTCGTGACTATCGGGTTCTCCCTGGGAGCGTACGGAAGTGCGTTCCTGTTTCGGTCAATGTTCGGGAAGCACGGGGGCGAGTAGCAGCCCTGGGCGCGGCCGCGACACGGTTCCAACTCGCCGCGGCGTTGCGTGCCAGCTGGCCGTTCACTTTAGGCACACGAGGCACGGTTGGCGCCATTATGACAGCGTTTGCCCTCCCTCGTGTGCCTAAAGTGAACACAGCGTCGGCCGACCCTCGACTGTCGATGGGTGTTGACGCGTTTGGAGTCAGCAAGGTGCTGCCCGGTCCTTAACATGCCCCCCGGTCCTTAATATCCACGTTATGCATAGGTAATGGCCGAAAAGAATCACGCCTGGAGCTCCGGGAAGCACATTAAGGACAAGGAACGGTGTTGTGAAACAAACCGGGCCCTGCCTGCCGGTGATCTTCGGGGACTCACTTGTAATTGAGGCCCGCTACGCAAGGCCCTGCCGTGTCCCCTCGGTGAAATACCACAGCCTTCCTGGACAACCCCAGCGAAATAGCTCTGGGCAACCAATTCGGCCCCAATCAATTAACTCGTGCCATCCCAGCACACAACAAAGTGGAACACGGTAGTGCTAGACCGCGAATAGGAAGGACAGCGAAGGGCCCCGGGAATTTTCCCCGGGGCCCTAAGCGCTGTCACACTTGCGCTAACGTCTCACTTGGAAGTAAGTCGTTGCGTCACTTGGATCATCCAAATTCGGCAACGATCTTCTCGCGTGCCTCATTCTGCGCGTGCGCGCCTTCCATGTCGAACTCAAGCACGTCGTCGTAGCCCAGGCCCTTTGCGGTCTTCTGCATGGACTCCCAGAGGCTATTGAATTCAGCCTCGCTCGAAGCGAAGACCATCTGCCATGAGGTCTGGACGATAACTTCCTTGACCTGGTTGCGCTGCGCCTCGATGGTTGACGGATCAGTCGGAGGGGTGAAGCTAGCTCCCGGGGCAACAGCCAACTGGTTGTGCTCTTCCAGGAACTGCATCCCGTAGGCAGCACCCATGTGCTCTGACCAGTTCTCACTCAGAGGGGTCTCGACCAGTGCCTGGTAGGAGGGCCACAGAGTGTAGTTGTATGGGAACCCGGTTTCGGGGTTCTCACTGACTGGCAGGATTATGGTGGTGTTCAGCGCAGAAACGCCATCCGCGTAGGAACCGCCACCCCATTCAGCGGGGACGGTTGCTTCGCCAACAACGAACGCGTCGTAGCCAAAGTCGGTCAGCTTCGGTTCGCCGTCAGCTACTTCCCAGGTCAGACCTTCTGGGCCAGCAGCACCCTGAGTCTGGCTACCGTTTGTGTCCGCACCCTGGGGTGAGAATAGCCAGTTGATGAACGCTGCGACGCGCTCTGGGTCCTCAGCCTTGGAACCGACCGCAAGGATCTGCTTGCCGCCGTACATCTCGGCACCGTAGGAGAAGATCTTCTGGTCGTCGATCTCCGCAAGCATGAAGCCGCGGCCCTCGTTCATATTCTCTTCTGTGTTGTAGGCCGCTTGACCCAGCCACGGCCAGAAGGCGTATAGGATCTGTCCGGCCTGGTACTTGGCGAACATTGTGTCGTAGTTCTGGGTGGTGGATTCGGGGTCAACCAGGCCCATCTGGTTGGCGTCGAAGAAGAATTTCAGTACGCGCTTGTACATCCCATCATCGTCCAGCAAGCCCTGGTAGTCAGAACCGTCGGCCTGTGCCAGAACAAAGCCATATTCGTCGTAACCGTAGTAGGTGATCGGCTGTTTGACGTTGTTCATCATGTTGCCGTCCCAGTCCGAGAATAGGGATATGGCGTAGGTCTTCTTGCCGTTCGGAGCCGTGGGCTCCGCTTCCTGCATGTCCTTAAAGACCGGTAGGAGACCTTCTAGCGTCGGGATATTCGGGTATCCCGCTTTTTCATAGAGATCCCAGCGAAGGTAGGCACCGAACGTCGGCTCTAGTGCCTCGGACGGCTGTGTCGGCAGCAAGGTCGACACCGTCGTCGGGAACGCATAGATCTTGCCGTCGTAGTCCTTGTTCAGCTCCTTGACCGCCGCATCAAACTCGGCGGTGTAGTTCATCGCCGAATAGTACTCCGAGACGTCCTTCAGCAGACCACCAGCAACCAATTCGTCAAGCTGCTTGCCCTTGTCAACGACGATCAAATCGCCCAGGTCACCTGCAGCCACGCGGGTGTTGTAAAGGGTGTCACCGCCGCCCGCTACGTTCGGAGCGATGATGTTGAGGTCCATGTTGAAGTCCTCGTTGACCAGATGGCCAAACCAACCGGTCTGCACTCCCATGTAGTTACTAAGCGCGCCAAAGACGTCTATTTCAATGTGGTTGTCCCATGATTCTGGGAAGGAGGTGGCGCCTTCTGTGGCCGCGCCTCCACTCTCCGGGGTGCTGGAGCCTTTATCTCCAGACCCGCAAGCGGCGAGCGAGCTGGACGCAACCAAAGCGGCCGCCAGCAAGATCGCTGATCTCTTGAGGTTCATTGCTTTCCTTTCTTGGTGATTAAACAATGTCATCCCTTGACCGCACCGAGCATGATGCCCTTTACGAAGTGCCGCTGGAACAGCGGGTACACGAAGATGATGGGAAGAACGACGATGACTGACACTGTCATTCGGATGGATGTTGGTGTTTGCGACGTTGCCGCGCTCACGATCGAACTCAAGTCTCCACCGGAACTTTGAGCAGCCTGAGCGAGGCTGGAGGCTTGGTTGATGAACATGTACAGCAAGAACTGCAATGTGTACAAAGACTGGTCCGTGATGTAAATCAGGGTGTCCTGGAAGCTGTTCCACTGCGCGACGGCGGTGAAGATAGCCACGGTTGCCAAGATGGGCGTCATATTCGGCAGGTAAACCCTAAGGAAGACCTGGACGATATTTGCACCGTCTAGCTCCGCTGCTTCTTGCAGAGATTCTGGCATTGCTTCCACGTACGTCTTGACCAGAATGATGAAGAACGGCTGAACGATCCAGGGGAGGATGTACACCCAGAAGCTGTTGGTTAGGTGCAACGTCTTCATGATGATGAACAGTGGGATCAGGCCCGCGCTGAAGTACATGGTGATGACTGTGAACCGGTACCAGAACTGGCGCTTCCACATGCGCTTCTGAGTGAACATGAAGCCCAAGAAAGCGGAAGCAAGAACAGTGGCAACGGTGCCCAGGACTGTCCTACCCAGGGAGACGATTGCAGCCTGAGACAGACCACGCAGGTGGAACACTTCCACGTAGTTAGCAAAGTGAACACCGCGAGGCCAAAAACGAATGTCTCCTGCTGCCGAGAGGTCGTTCGCACTGATCGAGTTGATGATCAGGTAGTAGAACGGGTAGGCACAGATGAGAACCATGAGGAAGAAGAACGAGTAGTTCACTGCGCTGAAGGCAACATCTCCACCGGTGATTGCGCCTGCTTTGCGCTGCTCACGATACGAAAGCTTGGTTTCCATAGTCAGTTCTCCCCCGCCCTAGACCAAGGCTTCGCCGCGAACACGCTTGGCGATCCAGTTGACAGTGAATAGAAGGATCACCGAAATGATGCTCTTCAGCATTCCAATTGCGGTGGCAAGCGAAAGACTGGAGCCCATGATGCCGATGTTGTACACGTACAGGTCAAGCACCTGGATGAAGTCTTTGTTGAACGCATTCTGGAAAACGAAGTACTGCTCCATACCGTTATTCAGAAGGTTCGCGATCGACAGCAGCAGCAGAACCAGGTACGTAGGCATTAGCTGCGGAATGGTTATGTGACGTATCAGTTGGAATCTGCCCGCGCCATCCAAACGAGCTGACTCGTATAGGGACGGGTCGATACCAGCAATCGCCGCCAGATAGATGATTGCGCCCCAACCAAGCCCTTTCCAGAGGCTCCAGAAAGTCATCGCTATCCAGATCCCGGGGCCGCCTGAATCGAGGAAGCGACCCGGATCATCAATGACGCCCCAGCTCATGAGCAGGTTGTTGACCAGGCCCGTGCTGGTGAACATTGAGAACGCAATCATGTATACCAGAACCCACGAAATGAAGTTGGGAAGCGTGGTCAGAGTCTGAACCATGTTGCGGAACCAAGGAACCTTGATTTCATTCAAGAACACGGCAAACAGCACAGGGAAGAAAGATGTCGCGATACCCAGGAAGCTGATCGCCAAGGTGTTTAGCAGCACCTGCCCGATCTGCTTGACCTGCGTCGGAGAGCTAACGAGGATCTTGAACCATTGCAGGCCTACAAACTCACTTCCGCTGATCCCCAGTGCGGGCTTGTAGTCAAAAAGTGCGTAAATCCACCCGTAAAGAGGTAAGTAGGAGAAGAGGAACATCAGCGCAAGGAACGGCAGGATCACCAGGAACATCGTGAACGATGTTCTACTGCCGCCAGAATCCTTCGACTTTTTCTTTCTTCCGCGCTCTTTTCCGACTATCTCCGCCTCTGTGGCTTCGGCGGTTAATTCGGAATCAAGTTGCGGAGCTGGTGCTACTGGCCCGCTCATGCCTGAATCACCCCAGCCCCTCTGCCGCGCCCACGATATATCTCTAACATTGATGCTTCCCGTCTGTTGTTGTCTGGGACTCGTTGTCCAGGCAAGTCCTTCCTCACCAGCGACGCAGAACATTCACAACAGCCCAGGTTGGCCTGAGAAAAGCCATAAGAGCACAGCCTCTTCGCCTCCGTGAGAAGAAACTGTTACCGCCCCGAGCCCTCGAAACGTTTCGAGCTTTCAGATTGGACCCTAGCAAGGGTAGGCTCAATCTCGCAAGCGAATTGGTATCGAAGAAGAAGTATTTCGCACGTCACAACGACTTCTCCGTGTTATTGCAACGATTTCTTCACTGGTATCATTTTAATAACAACTCGCAGAACAGGCCTAGAACCTGATAGAACGTCGTTACGACTCGCTGCGGAAGGAAGGAGCCCGCCAATGCCGGACATCCACAGCGTCGCGAAAGAGGCTGGAGTCTCGATCAGCACCGTCTCGTACGTAATGAGCGGGAAGAGGAGCATCTCAGAACCCACAAAGAAGCGAGTGTTTGAAGCGGTAGAGCGACTTGGATACCAGCCGGACATGCGGGCAAAGATGCTGGCGTCCGGACGAACACACCTGTTGGCGGTTTCTCAGCCTTTCCGCGGAGTAACGGATGCCCTCGCTTACATGACGTTCGTCCTCGAGACCTCTCTGGCCGCACGCGAAGAAGGCTTCGACGTGATCCTGTTAACAGACTCAGACCCTGACTCGGGAATCACTCGCGTTGCAGGCTCCGGGTTGGCGGAAGCCGTGATCGCACTTGACGTGGCCCCAGACGACAAGCGTGTAAAACAGGCCCGCGACGGCAAGATTCCGTTTGTGTTCATTGGGATCCCCGACGACACCAAGGGACTCACTTGTGTGGATTTCGATTTCGAGCGTGCCGCCGCGATGGCTACCGCCACAATGGCGGGAATGGGCCATAAGAGGCTGACCTTGGTAGGCCAACCTACTGAGTTCTACACCTTCTCAAACTTCGCTCCCCGGGTTCGCGATTCGTTCACCTCCACCTGCGAGAAATTGTGTATCGAATCCGACATCATCTCCCCCAGTCAGGGCTTCTTGGGCGATTCGGTGGCAGAGGCGCTGGAACAGGGAACAACAGGGTTCGTCCTGCATTGCTTAGACGAGGACCTTCTTCGAACGCTACGAGCTATCGATAGAGCCGGACTAAAGGTCCCCGACGATGTATCGGTCATCTGCGTTGCGCCCAACATGTCGACCGCACGCCTTGATCAGCCCCTGGACTCACTCCCCCTCCGACCTGCGGAAACGTGTCGAGAAGCCATTAGTTTGGCACTATCGGGCATAGGTGAAAACGCAGAACAAAACCTGGAACCGGGTGTACACCTCATAGAGCCCGTCTACATGCCTGCCGGCTCTGTGGCCGCTCCTCCAGAGACGAGCCAACCGCTCGTGAAACGTTTCGACGATCGTTAGACTCTGTGATGCAACCGGGTGCTCGTTTCACCCAAAAACGCCTGCAGAGGAGCCGGTGATGACTCGTCAGATGAAACCGTTTAGGAGCCCTATTTTTGGCGGTGACTACAACCCCGAGCAGTGGCCTCGATCCGTGTGGACCGAAGACATGGGTCTCCTCCAACAGGCACACGTTAACACGGTAAGCATCAACATCTTCTCGTGGGCCCAGTTGCAACCGGGCACGGACCACTACGACTTTGAGCAGCTGGACGCGATCGTAAGAACAGCCACGGATGCGGGCATGTGGATCGTTATGGGGACGGCCACTGCAGCCTTCCCCGCATGGATGGCGCGCCAATTCCCGGACATCACACGCACAGACATCCGCGGTCATAAGCGCCACCACGGCGACCGCCACAACGCCTGCCCCAACAGCCCGACGTACCGCAAATACGCCCCGCGTTTGGCAGGTCACCTCGCGCAACGATATGGCGATAACCCAAACCTGATCCTTTGGCACATATCGAACGAGTACGGCGGATACTGCTACTGCTCCAACTGCGCCACAGCGTTCCGTGGGTGGCTGGAGGAACGCTACGGAAATATCGACGGGCTGAACCAGGCATGGGGATCCGAAGTCTGGGGCCACCACTACAGCGCGTTCGAGGACATCTTTCCTCCCGACCTTCTAGGCGACGCGGTCGACGACAACCGCTCGTTCCTTCCACCAGCGACACTGGACTACCGGCGTTTCCAGTCGGACTCGCTTCTGGACATCTACCGCTTGGAGCGGGACGCAATCGCGGAATATGACCCCGACACTCCGATGACCACGAACTTCATGCTCGACTACCCGATGATCGACTACCAAAGCTGGGCTCCATACCTGGACGTCGTCTCTTGGGACGCATACCCGGAGGAAGGCGCCCCCGCCTATCACCTTGATTTCTGGCACTCGCTAATGCGGGGCATCAAGGACGGCGACCCGTTCCTCCTGATGGAGCAGACCCCCAGCCGGGCTAACTGGCAGAAATACAACACCCTGAAGCGCCCCGGCCAGATGAGGGAACTGAGCTACCAGGCAATGGCGCACGGCTCGGACTCCATCCAGTTCTTCCAGGTGCGCCGATCCCGCTCGGGGCCAGAGAAATTCCACGGCGCGTTCATCGATCACGACGGCACTTCGAAAACTCGCGTGTTCGGCGAACTGGCGGAGCTTGGGCAAGAGCTGGAAAACATGGGCTCGCAGATCCTGGGCGCCCGGACACCTTCCAAGGTGGCGATTATCTTTGACTGGCCGTCATGGTGGGCAATCCTCGGCTCGGTTGGCCCCTCGGCCGCCTTCGACTACCTGTCGGCTGTTCGGGACTACTACGCGCCGTTCCATGACCAGAACATTCCCGCGGACGTGGTTCCAGTGGGCGCAAATTTGGATGAGTACGAGGTGGTCTTGGCACCCTACCTCTTCATCGTCGAAGACGAGACGGCAAAGAAGTTCACCTCCTTCGTTGAAAAGGGAGGCAGACTACTCCTTTCAACAATGACCTCGATCGTCGACGGGAATGACCGCTGCCATATGGGCGGCGTCCCCGGCCCGCTGAGGAAGATCGCGGGGCTTTGGGCCGAGGAAACAGACGCCC
>ERZ1031159.126-NODE-126-length-14762-cov-6.843408_pt1 | contig 14762 bp, 10 predicted proteins | sample MGYA00516706_ERZ1031159 | MGnify/ENA primary metagenome ERZ1031159 (study PRJEB33719, sample SAMN04262508) | wastewater metagenome | biome: rural village; feature: composting latrine chamber; material: composting feces with ash | place: El Salvador | collected... | reverse complement strand
ACCCTCATGATTGAGAACCGTGCTGTCGCAAATGAGCACCTGGCACGCACGGTTGGCGGCAAGATTTCCTTCACTCATTTGATTGGCTATGCGCTGGTCGAAGCCCTCGTCGAAATGCCCGCAATGAACGTGCGTTACCTGGTGCGTGACGGTAAGCCCTCGATCGAAGAATTCGCTCATGTAAATCTGGGTGTCGCAGTGGATGTTCAACGTCCCGACGGAACACGCTCGCTGATGGTCCCGGTGATTCAGCAAGCAGACATGCTCACCTTTTCTCAGTTCGTCGACGCGATGGATGATTTGATTGCCAGGTCACGCGAAGGCAAACTCACCCCGGCTGACTTCCAGGGAGCAACCGTCACCCTCACAAACCCTGGCGTGCTGGGCACCACGCATTCTGTTCCGCGCCTCATGCCGGGCCAGGGGGCGATCATCGGCATTGGCGCCACCAGCTATCCGGCCCAGTGGGATGGGGCGTCCTCTCACCGTTTGGCCGAGTTGGGGATTGGCAAGACCATGTACGCCACCTCGACTTACGACCACCGGGTCATTCAGGGGGCCGAATCCGGCCTGTTCCTGCGGAGCTTCGCAAAGAAGATCAAGGGGGAAGACGACTTCTACGACCGAGTCTTTGACTCACTCCAAGTCCCCTACGCACCATATGGGTGGGAAGAAGACCTCCTCTATGACTCGGACATGGAGAAGGGGAAGCGGACCCGCATCGCGGAACTGATCCACGCGTATCGCTCTCGCGGGCATCTTGCAGCTGACACCGACCCCCTGGCATACCGGGTTCGTCGCCATCCTGACCTGGAGCTCAACCGCTACGGTCTTACCGTTTGGGACCTGGACCGTCCGTTCCCAACCGGAGGATTTGGCGGTTCTTCGACGATGCTCCTGCGGGATCTGCTGAGCCGCCTGCGCGACACGTACACGCGCACCATCGGCATCGAATACATGCACATCCAGGACCCGGCGCAACGTCTGTGGGTGCAAAACCAAATTGAATCCCCCTACGAAAAGCCAACCCTGCAGGCACAGCGAAACATCCTGCATACGTTGGTTCGTGCGGAAGCCTTCGAAGCTTTCCTCCAGACGAAATTCGTGGGTCAAAAGCGTTTTTCTCTGGAGGGCGGGGAATCCTTGATCCCGCTCCTGGACACCATCCTTCACGGGGCGGCGGAAGACGGCCTGGCCGAGGTGACCATAGGTATGGCACACCGAGGACGCCTCAACGTACTTGCCAACGTCGCTGGCAAGTCCTATTCCCAGATCTTCTCCGAATTCGATGGCAGCCCTCATCTGCGGCTCGAGGACCAGTCAGGAGACGTCAAATACCACCTGGGCACAGAGGGCGTCTATTCCGCGGGTGACGGGATGGCGACCAAGGTTTATCTGGCGGCAAACCCCTCGCACCTGGAGGCGGTCGACGGGGTTCTCCTTGGTGTGACGAGGGCCAAGGAAGATCTGCTTGGCGACCCCACGTTGCCGATCCTGCCCATCCTGATCCACGGTGACGCAGCCTTCATTGGCCAGGGCGTGGTCTACGAGTGCCTGAACATGAGCCAACTGAACGGGTTCCGCACCGGCGGCACCATTCACGTGATCGTAAACAACCAGATCGGCTTCACAACCGGACCGACCTCCGGGCGTTCCACTCGTTACCCAACTGACCTTGCCAAGGGCCTTCAAGTGCCAATCTTCCACGTCAACGGGGATGATCCAGAAGCCGTGGTTCGTGTGGCATCTCTGGCCTTCCGCTACCGGGAGGAGTTCAAGAAGGACGTCATCATCGACATGGTCTGCTATCGCCGCCGCGGTCATAATGAGGGTGACGATCCCTCCATGACCCAGCCGCTGATGTACCAGATGATCCACAGCAGCGCCTCAACGCTCAAGAGCTACACGACAAACCTGGTTGGTCGTGGCGATATCACTCAGGACGAGGCCGATGCCCTCCAGAAGGCATTCGACGACGAGCTTACGCTTATCTTGAATGAGACGCGCTCTCAGAACACAACGCCCGCGGAAGACGACGGCAAATCGGAAACTGGGCAGGCGACAACTGCGAGCGCGGGCGGCAAACGACACGGGCTTGATCTCCCCCACTCCCAGCTCCCCGGAACTGGAATGATGATCGGGTGGACGTCCTCTGTATCACCTGCACAAGTAGCCCGAATAGGGGAAGCACAGACGGCCTATCCGCCGGACTTCGTCCCCCACAAGAAACTCGCTGAACTGGGCCAGCGCCGACTGGCGATGTCTCGCGGCGAAATCCCCATCGATTGGGGCTTTGCCGAACTGCTGGCATGGGGAACCATGCTGATGGATGGAACTCCAGTGAGGGTTACGGGACAGGACGCCCGCCGCGCCACTTTCGTGCAACGCCACGCCGTGTTGCATGACCAGGAAGACGGACGCGAGTTCACGCCGCTGAGTTACCTGACCGAGGACCAGGCGAGGTTCTGCATCTTTGACTCACCCCTGTCCGAATACGCTCCCCTGGCGTTCGAATACGGGTATTCCGTGGAACGCCCCGACGTGTTCGTGGTGTGGGAGGCCCAGTTCGGAGACTTCGTCAACGGCGCCCAAACAGTCGTGGACGAGTTCATTTCTTCTGCCTGGCAGAAGTGGGGGCAAGCGTCCTCCCTTGTCATGATGCTTCCTCATGGGTACGAGGGCCAAGGCCCAGACCACTCATCAACCCGAATTGAGAGGTTCTTGCAGCTGGCCGCCGAAAAGAACTTCATAGTGGCTCAGCCCTCAACCCCTGCGAATCACTTCCACCTGCAGCGGACGCAGGCTTACCGTCGGCCACGCTCGCCCCTGATCGAGGTCACACCGAAGCAGCTGTTGCGTCTATCTGCTGCGACTTCGCAACTGAGCGAATTCACCCACGGCTCTTTCCAGCCCGTGATTGGGGAAGTCTCCCAGCAAGTCCTGTCCGCGCCTGATCAAGTGAAGAAGGTTTTGCTTTGCACCGGACGCGTGTACTACGACCTGGCCAAGCAGCGGGAAAAGCTCCAGCGAAACGACGTGGCGATCATCCGAGTGGAACGCCTCTATCCGGTTCCTGTCGAAGAGATCAAGGAAGCGCTTGCACCCTTCTCTGGGGCAGAACTGGTTTGGGTACAAGACGAGCCCGAGAACCAAGGCGCGTGGCCCTTCTTCGCCATGAACCTGGTTCCGTCTCTGGGCCGTGTGGCGCTGTCCACAGTTCCGGGGGCCCCTTCAGCCAACGAGCTGGGCGTGCCAACGGTTTCCGTAGTTTCTCGCGCTGCGGCAGCATCCCCTGCCACAGGCTTGACTTGGCGACATACCGAAGAGCAACAAGACATACTGGCAAGGGCATTCGCTCAGTAATGAGACCATTCGGCCGGCGGCACGGGGCGTTGCCCTCGCCGCTGGCCGAATCTCGAAAGTGGTCCGAGGGGACATCCCACAACTCCCGGAGCACCGGCCATGATCGGTGCCTAAATGCCGACCATGATCGGTGTCTAGATTCCGGAGCCTTCCTTGGGATGGTGGGAGGAAGCGGGGGCCGCTACGCTTTCTTAGCTTTTGGATCGGTTAAGCCTGCGAGATCCCTGGTCTTCACAAATTGTGGGCTATGCAGTTGTCCTGATTCCTTCCGGGGTGGGGCGTCCAACAGGAAAACGCAAGTGCTCAACCTGCGCAGAGCTCGCGGCACCCCAACCGAACACACGCTGAACGCCTCAAGACACCGGCAAGCCCGAGCCCCACGACACACCCAAGCCCAGAACAGAGACACCAATCATGACTAGTCGCCTGGTTACCGCATTTCGCCTCCGGGCAAAGCAAAAAGTTTGAGCCCCCGTCAACAGATGCGGGGGCTCCAACTTTTGGGCAAAACTCTAGGTGTTGGGACGCTTGCCGTGATTTGCCTTCTTCTTACGGCGATCCCGGCGCTTACGGCCACGAGTGCTCATTCGGTCCTCCATCCATGTTCAGGGGTGCATCTTTAGCGAACGTTTCAAAGTTCGCCGCCACCAATGAAAATACCAGGGCACCGGCGTTCAGTCGATGTCACGTTCGTCGCGGTCTGCCACGGGCCGCGGCGTCTTAGTCGGTGAAGCTCGTTCATTCTGTGGCTTCGCTGGTCTCATCCTCAGTGGAACGTATAACCGGCGAGGCCCCCTGCGAGGACACACCCCGCGACAAGCGCCGGACCTCAATGATGATCTGCCGACGAAGCTGCTCTGGCGCCTGCGCAGGCAGGCAGGAACTCAAGATCGAATGCAGCTGCTCCGCTTCTTGTGCTTCCTGGCTCACTGCTCTTTCCTTTCCCGTAGCTCCAGGCTGTCGCGCAGACTCCGACGCCCTCTGTGAATCCGACTGCTGACTGTTCCTTCGGGAATGCCCAAAATCTCACTGACCTCCCCGTACGGGAAACCCATCACGTCGGCTAAGTAAATGGCATCGCGTTGCGGAGGCGGCAACTTGCGAACCAGTTCAAGGAGCTCCCCCGAACGCATAGCATCCATGGCCTCGGATTCAGCCGAGGGAGTTGTTGGCGAACCGATCACTCTTTTCTCCGCGTCATCGGCCCCACTCCCGGGTCTCTCAACATCCCCTCGGGACAACACCCAATCAGCGGGAAGAGGATCAGCCCCGAAATGCAGGTCGCCACGACCCTTCCGGTAGTTAGACACCCAGGTGTTCGTCAATATCCGATAGAGCCACGCACGCACGTTTGTGCCCTTTTCGAATGTGGAAAAACGGTCGAATGCCCGCAGGTACACATCTTGGACCAGATCTTCCGCATCAGCCTCGTTACGGGTAAGCCCTCGCGCAGCACGATAAATCTCATCCAGGTACGGCAAAGCGAGGTCTTCAAATCTTGAGCTCAGATTGCCGCCATTGTTGTCCATGATCTTCAAGAGTAGTGGGCCTCGCTGTGGCAGTTTGGGCTCATTGGCGAGACAATGCAGGGATGGACTCCAATACTTGGCCCGCACAAGCGCAAGAAGACTGGGCGGCTCCGCCTTGCCCGGGCCCCCTTTTCGCCACGGTTGTGCTTCCGGGTTCTAAATCCCAAACTAGTCGCGCCCTGGTGATAGGCACTATTGCCCAAAAACCCACGATCGTAACCGGGGCGTTGGCAAGCCGAGACACGGCCCTGGCCAGCAAAGCCATGCAGGCCTTCGGCACCAAGTTTGTCTTCGCCTCCGATCGAAATGAAATGACGATAGTCCCCCCAGCAGAGCTACACGCGGGAGGAACCATCGATTGCGGCTTGGCGGGTACAGTCATGCGATTCGGTCCTGCACTGGCCGCCTTCGCCAATGGAACGACCACATTCGTTGGTGACCCTGCTGCAGAAAAGCGTCCGCTCGCCCCGCTCATGGAAGCGCTGAGCTCCCTGGGCGCAAAGGTCGAGTACCAAGAGAAGAGGGGCTACCTGCCGCTCTCTGTGCGCGGCACTGCCACACGACCGTCATCAGTGTTTCGTCAACTCGGTTCCGATTACCATCAGCCAGAGCAGCCGACGGAAATCTCCATTGACACCAGCTCCTCTTCGCAATTCTTGTCCGCACTTCTGCTTGCGTCCCCCCTCATCCCCCAGCCAACGGTGCTCCGGGTCCAAGGGCGTCTTCCCTCGTGGCCTTACGTCGCCATGAGCATCGAGATGCTGGCGAACCAAGGAGTCAATGTTCGCCGGCGGTCCTCAAATACCTGGATCACAGACCCCTCAAGGCCGGAAGGGAATCCGATCTCGATTGAGCCCGACTTGTCGAACGCCGGGCCGTTCCTCGCCGCCGCACTGCTTTGTGGCGGCAGTGTCGCGATTCGCGATTGGCCAGCAGAAACCGATCAAGTAGGCAAGTACTGGCTGGAGATATTGCCCAAGTTTGGGGCAACCGTCGCACTCACGATGAGCGGTCTGATGGTCCATGCTCCCTCCGGACTGACATGGCCCGGCCAGGAACTGGACCTTGGAGCTTGCGGAGAGTTAGCACCCACGGTTGCGGCCCTATGTTTGTTTGGCACCTCTCCCTCAGTACTGCTTGGCATTGGCCATCTGCGCGGCCACGAAACGGATCGGCTAGAGGCCCTGGCCACAGAAATAAGGCGGTTGGGTGGTGGCGCAAAAGTCCTTCGTGACGGAATTCGAATCACCCCAGCGCCGCTCCACGCCACACGCATTCGCACCTACGACGACCATCGAATGGCGACCTTCGGTGCAGTGGTAGGTCTGGCTGTTCCCGGTTGCACCGTCGAGAACATCGGCACGACCGCAAAGACGCTCCCCCTCTTTCCTCAGCGGTGGTTTGCAATGCTTGAGGGGAAGGAATCCCCCGAACCGCTGTGGCTTTCACAAATCCCTCCCGCCCTGAAACCAACAGATGTTCTGGAGCCAGAGATTCTCGATCCCGAGGAGAGTTAGTTAGTTGAGTAGATACGACACAGGGACCGATGACCGACGAGTCCGAGTGCGCGCGTCAAAGCACAATCGCCCACGAACTAAGCGACGCCCAGACTACTCAAACCGGCCCCTAGGACGCGTTATCTCAGTGGATCGAGGCCGCTTCGGGGTGGCGACATCCGACACCGTAGTCACCGCGGTGAAAGCCAGAGAATTGCCGCGTTCAGCCGTTGTCATCGGAGATCTGGTTCGGCTCACCGGTGACCTCAGCGGAGTCCAAGATACCCTGGCTCGTATCGTGGCCGTTGAGCCCCGCAAGAACGTATTGCGCAGAAGCCTGGAAGAGGCGCCCGATTCCCGCGGCGAAAAAGTCATTGTCGCCAACGCAGATCTCATGGTCATCGTTGCCGCCGCAGCGGACCCAGAGCCTCGGGTCGGCATGGTCGACCGCTGTCTGGTGGCAGCCCAAGAAGCAGGGATCCCGGCGTTACTTTGCATGACTAAGACTGACTTGGCATCCCCGGCACCATTCGTTGCTCAGTTCGCCGGATTTCCTCTCCAGATAGTGGAGACTTCAATTGCTGATAAAGGACGAGGGCTAGCGCAGCTACAAGAAATACTGAAGGGGAAGTTTTCCGTTTTGTTGGGCCACTCCGGGGTTGGTAAATCCACGCTGATCAACGAATTGGAGCCTCGCGCCGGCCGAGCAGTGGGCAAGGTGTCGGAGCTGACGGGCAAGGGAAGACATACCTCCACGTCCGCGATCGCTGTACCCCTGGAGTCGGGTGGCTGGCTGGTGGACACTCCCGGTGTGCGATCGTTTGGCCTAGCCCACGTCAATGACCAGGATGTTTTGGACATTTACCCCGGCGTGCAGGAAGCCGCAGAGCACTGCATGCCGAACTGCTCCCACTTTTCCACCGAAGATTCGTGCTACCTGGATCAGTGGGCAGGCGATGATTGCGGGACCTCTAGCGAGGCGCCTGCCGAAGCTTCCGTCGCCGGCGTGGGACGCCAAGACTTGGTTCGACGCGCCCGCAGCCTGCTAGAGGCTCTTCCCCGCATGCACTGGGAGACTCCAACCTCCCAGTAGTTGCTCGCTTGCGAACTAAGTATTTTGTGGGGCCGCCACCGACACCTCAATCGTCGCCGCCTTCACAGGACTCTGTTCCCAAATGTTCCAACACTTGGGAATGCAAGAGTGCGTTCGTGGCAACCGCATTCCCACCCCAAGGTCCCGGTTTCCCGTCGAGGCTGGTGAACTTTCCACCTGCTTCTTTAACAATCGGGACGAGGGCAGCCATGTCATACAGGGACAACTCAGGCTCTGCGGCGGCATCCACTGCGCCCTCCGCAACCAGCATGTAACTCCAGAAGTCCCCGAATCCGCGAGTCCGCCATACCGTGTTCATGAGGGAATCCAGTTCGCTCCCCCTGCCTGCGGTCACCCAACCCTTGAGCGAAGAATAAGAAAAGAACGCGTCTTTTAGCGCACCGACTTTAGAAACCGTGATTCTTCTGGGGGGCGCCTGGCGAAAATCGGCACTGTGCGAAGTCGCGACGTAAGCCCCCTGCCCTTGTGCGGCCCACCACCGCCGCCCCAACATCGGTGCAGAAACGACCCCAACTGCAATCTCTTTTCCCTGGGTCAGAGCAATGAGAGTCGCCCAAACGGGCACTCCTCTCACGAAGTTGTGGGTCCCATCAATGGGATCCACGATCCAACGACGGGGAGAATCGCCTTCTTGCCCTCGTTCCTCTCCCAAAATCGAGTCTCCTGGGCGGGCCTCGCGGAGGCGCTCTCTGATTGCGTCCTCAACCGCACGGTCCGCATCACTGACCAGGGTCATGTCCGCTTTCCTCTCTACGGCCAAATCTTGTGACAGAAAGCGAGCAGTTGTTATTTGGTCCGCCTGGTCGGCCAGTTCCAACGCGAGTTCCAAGTCAGCCAGCAGGGCGGGCGCTGAACCAATCAGCAGGTCAGACCCAATTTGATCAACGTGATTGGTTCCGGAGACGTTATCCATGCCCCAAGGATAGCTTTCACGGCGCCCTCGTCTGGCAGCGCCACAAACCGGCCCTCCAGTAACATCGAAGTATGACAAGACGTTTCCTGATGCTGACGACGCGTGACATAGAACCCGTGGCTGTTTCGGAAAGGAAAGCGTTACTCAAGTACACGGGCCTTCGTGACCATGAGTTGGTGAACGTACGGCTTGAACGTGAATCCTTTCCCCAAATCGATCTTGCCCACTGGGACGGAATAATCCTGTGCGGCTCCTCCTATGACGTGTCAGAGGACGAAGACACGAAGTCCTTGAAGCAAAAGCACATTGAGCACAACCTGGGGCGTTTGTCTGAAGAAGTAATCAAGCGGGATTTTCCCTTCTTCGGCATCTGCTATGGACTGGGAATTATGGCTCGGATGCTCGGGGGAAAGGTCGGACCGGAGATCAGTGAGGATATGTCGGCACCGACTCTGACGCTCACTCCTGAAGGAAGCCAAGATCCCATCCTCCAAGGCATTCCTGCCCAGTTCCGCGCTTACGTCGGGCACCACGAGTCGGTGGTCGTACCCCCAAGTGAAATGACTGCGCTGGTCACAGGCGAAATTGCTCCCCTACAAATGGCCAGGATCGGTCACAACATCTATTTGACCCAGTTCCACCCAGAACTTGATTATGAGGGCATGCAAGTCCGAGTGGAGAGTTTCGCTGACCACGGGTACTTTCAACCACACGAACGTGCTGATGTTGAAAAACGCATAGCAGGCGTCGATACCTCCCCTGGACACCAAATCCTCCGAAACTTCGTCAACCGCTTTGGTGACAGCCGGGGAGTCGCCTGATTTCGCTCAAATCCGATAATCAGAAAGCGCCTGGGCTCTCCAAGATCTCTTGTGCCAGCACTGTCCGCTCTGAAACGTCGTACCAGCTCAGGGGTATTTCGAAGAGCGCTTCAACCAACTGGTCGACATCTGCTTGTGAGGTGCTGTCAAGGGCACGCCGCGCCAGGGCCTGCCCTGCGGGGCCATCGGCCATGATCGACTCAACTGCCTCCCACGGCAGGGCTTGCAACGCACCCGGAGTCTGGTCGTCGCGTTGGTGAGAAGCGACAACCGCAACGGCAACGATGCGAGTTGGGACATCATCGGTCTCAGTGCATCGCTGCAAGGAAAGGAAAGCTGCTTCCTCCAGGGCTACCTCGGAAGCCTCCTCGACTTGCTCCGTGGACTCCTTGTCGCTTCTCTGAAGGATGATGGCGTCAACACCCTCTGGGAGAGAAGAACCGACCAAGTCTGAAACCACAAGGGGAATGTATAGGCGCATGCCCCTATCTTGCCATCGAGGGGGGCACACCTTGTGCTCGCTGACGCACGCGAAATCTCAGACACGCGGCGGTATCTAGTCTGTGGGGCCAGGGCACCCTTATCTGCGATGTCTCACAAAGTTGAACATTTCTCTTCCGGCCTGTGCATGAGAGCGCCGATAGTTTTCCACAGGCGTCATAAATTGATTTAGCTCGAGCAAGACGTTGTTATTGTCGCTCCACAAGCTGCAACGTAGCAGCCCCACCCATCCAACTAAAGAAGGAGCGGTCTTCGATGCGTGACGAGTCTCCCACTCTCGCGGGGTCGCGCCCAGGGACTCATTCCGTAGCCCAATTGAAACCCCGACCAGAACCCCTAGCAGAACCCCGGCAAGCACGGGCGCGTACTGGACCAGTTTCCGCACGGGCACATTCGACGTTGCCCACGATTATCCCCAAAGAAAGCAGGACGTCGGAAACGAATCGTGCCGTAGAGAACTGGGCACGCGCTTTCTGCACCGCAGTATTCGACATCGAAGCGGGCAGACGGGATGTGCGCAGCCTTCGCCGGTGGATGACATTCAACCTGTTTCAGGAGTTTGCCCGAAGAATCGACTCCAAAGCGGCTCCTACAGGCGGCTCTATTCCAGCAACCGCCGTCAGCGCGCGCCTATGGCCCGTACGCCCCGGGGTAACGGAAGTGGCCTGTACTGTTTGGGACCGCGGTCAGCTCCGCGGTATTGCCATCCGGGTAGAAGAACTGAGGGACCGCCTAATTGCGGTCGCCTTGGAATATGGCTGACCCTGGCTGGCCCTGGCTGTCCCCGCCCTGAGGAGAGCACCCCAAGGTCAACGCCCCAAGGTCAACGCCCCGATCGCCCTTTCTTTCGGTTTGCAGCCCGACGTTGAGCACGGTTCATCCCCGCGGTCCCAGCCGCCTGAGGTTGACCTCCAGAGCGCCCGCGAGAAGTTGTCGTCCGCGCGGCTCCTGACTCATCGGGAGCCTCATAGGTCACCCGGCTGGGCGCAGCCTGGCGTCCCACGTCCCCCATGATGGTGCGAGGCGCGGCCGTCCTTGCCACAGGTGCCGGCTTCTTACCACGCTGTTGAGCCGAAGACGGCCGTCCCTTCGCAACCGGTTTCTTCTCGGCCGGTTGCTTTCCAGCTGACTGAGGACTCGCTGCCTGAGCATCCGCTGGCTCGGCACCCACCGGTTGAGCTCCGGTTGGCTGAGTACCCAGGGCCTTTCCGTCTCCTTTGGCGCCCGCAACGATCCGGCTTGCCGCGGCGATTTGGGTTCCCATTTTGGCAGCCATTCCTGCCACGCCACCGGCTTCCAAGTCAGCCTGCCGCTGCTCCAACGCCTTCTCGAATTGAGAGAAATAGTTGAAGACTTGCTGCACCGATTCTTCCTGAACACGCTCCATCATCGCTTGGAACATCTTGGCGCCCTCGTCCTTGTATTCGACCAGGGGGTCACGCTGCCCCATGGCGCGCAGGCCAATGCCTTCTTTGAGGTAGTCCATCTCGTAGAGATGTTCGCGCCAGAGACGGTCCACGGTCGACAGAACAACCCTTCGTTCAAGCTCGGAGGAGGGGTTCGCACCCAGCTGCTCTATGGCCACGGAGTTGTTGTCCAAGGCTTCAACGGCATTGAGGTATGCCGCACGAATATCGCCAAGGAGCTCGAAAATCAGATCATCCGCCGTTGTATTCGCCAGTCCCCCGTGTTCTTCCAACACTTCCTGGGCGCTGACAGAAACGGGATAGTATCCGCGCAGCTCAACCCAGAGCGCTTGCAAATCCCAATCTTCGGGGTCATCAGCGGCGGTAAACTGCGTCACGATCCCGCGGATAAGACGCTCTTGGAAATGCTCAATCTGCTCGCGGATGTCCTCGCCGCTTAACACCCGTGAGCGTTGGTCGTAGACCAAAGTACGTTGACCACTCATGACGTCGTCGTACTTCAGCACGTTCTTGCGGATCTCAAAGTTGCGGGCCTCGACTTGTGCCTGAGCAGAAGCGATGGAACGAGTCACCATCTTCGACTCCAAAGGCAAATCCTCTGGATAGGCACCCGACATCATAATGCGCTGTGCCATCCCTGAGTTGAACAAGCGCATCAGGTCATCTTCCATCGACAGGTAGAACCGGGACTCCCCCGGGTCGCCTTGACGACCGGATCGACCACGAAGCTGGTTATCGATGCGCCTGGACTCGTGACGCTCTGTTCCCAGAACGTACAACCCACCCAACTCGGAGACCTCGTCGTGTTCTTCCGCGACGGCGCGACGAGCATCCTCCAGAGCTTCAGCCCATGCCGCACGATACTCATCCGGGTACTCGTCGGGGCTCAACCCACGGCTTTGCAGATTGGCTTGGGCAATGAACTCTGCGTTCCCTCCAAGCATGATGTCCGTTCCACGACCCGCCATGTTCGTAGCAACGGTGACTGCACCCTTTCGGCCAGCCATAGCGACGACCTGAGCTTCACGCTCGTGTTCCTTCGCGTTGAGAACCTGACGGGGGACGCCCCTTTCCTGGAGCATCTGTGCAACCAGTTCCGATTTCTCAACTGACGTGGTACCAACCAGAACAGGCTGACCCTTCTTGTGACGCTCCACAATGTCGTCAATGACGGCATTCATCTTGCCTTTGAAAGTGGGGTAAACCAGGTCGGGTTGGTCGACCCTAATCATTTCCCGGTGAGTCGGGATGGGGATCACACCGATCTTGTAGGTAGAAGCAAACTCTGCTGCTTCCGTTTCTGCAGTACCCGTCATGCCAGCACGCGATCCCTCCGGGTACAAACGGAAGTAGTTCTGCAAGGTCACGGTCGCCAGTGTCTGGTTTTCCGCTTTGATCTCCACGCGCTCTTTGGCTTCGATCGCCTGGTGCATGCCGTCGTTGTATCGACGTCCCGACAGGACACGGCCCGTGTGCTCGTCGACGATCATGACTTCACCATCTTTGACGATGTAGTCCTGGTCGCGGTGAAAAAGCTCCTTGGCCTTGATGGAGTTATTTAGAAAGCCGATTAGAGGAGTGTTAGCCGCTTCGTAAAGGTTGTCGACTCCAAGCTGGTCTTCGACCTTCTCAATGCCCGGCTCCAGAATGCCAACTGTCTTCTTCTTTTCGTCCACCTCATAGTCTACTTCTGGTTCCAGAAGGTTAGCGATGCGCGCAAACTCCGTGTACCAGCGATTCAGATCTCCCGCTGCCGGTCCGGAAATGATCAACGGCGTACGGGCTTCGTCAATGAGGATTGAGTCGACCTCATCGACAATCACAAAGTTGTGACCACGTTGGACCATGTCTTCAGGGCGCTGGGCCATGTTGTCGCGCAGATAATCAAACCCGAATTCATTGTTGGTTCCATAGGTGACATCAGCCTGGTACACCTTGCGGCGTTCAGCGGGAGTCTGCCCAGCAAGCACACAGCCCACAGTCAAACCGAGAAAACGATAAACGCGCCCCATCATCTCTGACTGGTACTCCGCCAGGTAGTCGTTGACCGTAACGACGTGGACGCCCTTACCCTCCAAGGCCCGAAGATACGCAGGCATCGTCGCCACCAAGGTCTTGCCTTCACCAGTCTTCATTTCGGCGATGTTCCCACCGTGAAGGGCTGCCCCGCCCATCACCTGAACGTGGAAGGGGCGAAGACGAAGAACTCTCCAGGCAGCCTCGCGCACCGTTGCGAAGGCTTCCACCTGGAGGTCGTCAAGGGTCTCCCCCTGTGCCAGGCGCTCCTTGAACTCAGCGGTCTTCGCGCGGAGCTCATCATCGCTAAGGGCCTTAAAGTCCTCCTCCAACGCATCGACTTGGCTGGCAATGTGGTCGAGCTTGCGCAACTGGCGCCCTTCGCCGGCGCGAAGGATCTTGTCGATGATGGACATTGGACTCCTAAGTTTTTCGCATCGGCACCTAAGGCCGATACTTCCGCGCTCCAGTCTACAAAATGTGTTACAAAGTGAAACTGCGCGCCGCCGGTCGCTGATGACCAGAAGCGCGCAGTTTTGCGACGAAGATCTAAGTGAGCAGATCTAGGTGAGCATGTCAGTTCTCTTCCCCGCCGGGGCAAACTCGAGTGTTCAGGCGTAACACGCCGTACGTCCACCCTTTACGGTGGTAGGCAACACAGGGCTGCATGGTGTCGCGGTCAACAAACAGGAAGAACGGATGCCCAACCAGCTCCATCTGATAGATCGCTTCGTCTACGCTCATCGGTTCAGCTTCATGAACCTTCTGACGCACCAGAACCGGCGAATCTCCCATACGCTCTTCGCGGAGCTCTCCAACTTTGAGATCCCCTGCTGAGCGCAGTGCCTGGTCATGTGCTTCTACCAGCTCCTCTTCTGCGCCCTCGTCCGCCACTTCAAGTGCAATTTCCTCCCGAAGAGCAGGAACCACTTTTACACGACGGTTCTTACGCGAACGGTCACGCATACGGCGTAGTCGCTCAAAAAGCTTTGCGCTGGCAAGATCAACCGCAGCATAGCGGTCTGATGATTCTGCCTCCGCGCGGATGACAGGTCCCTTGCCGTATACCGTGAGTTCAATCCGTTCCGACCGATCAGCTAGGCGTGGGTTGTTCTCATGAGTCAAGACCACATCCACACGCTGAGCGCGCGGATAAAACTGGGTGACTTTGTCGAGTTTCGCGTCCACGGTATCGCGGAAGTTGGGGTGGATTTCGGCATTTCGGCCAGTGACAACGATGTCCATTGGATCCTCCAGGAAACCTTCGGAGTTGGCTAAGAAAAGAAGCAGAGTCCAAGCCCTGCAGCGAATGGTACGTGACCTCCTCGAATGGTCTATGTCCAGCGGACGACTCCGGGGTAACAATGCCCCTTCGGCTTCGCGTCCGTGGGAGTCCCTTAATCCTACTTGACCGCAGGGCCCTTGGTCTGGAGTCCACAAGAATAGATTCACGGGGCAACGGCCACGACGGCCGCCAATAGCACCGCGGGTCCTAGCAACCGGACCATTTCACGCAGCGTTGCGCCCGTAGTGGAAACGTCATCAAGTATGATCACGGCGGTCCTTCCGGGCGGCGAACGAA
>ERZ1031159.125-NODE-125-length-14813-cov-7.383860_pt1 | contig 14813 bp, 11 predicted proteins | sample MGYA00516706_ERZ1031159 | MGnify/ENA primary metagenome ERZ1031159 (study PRJEB33719, sample SAMN04262508) | wastewater metagenome | biome: rural village; feature: composting latrine chamber; material: composting feces with ash | place: El Salvador | collected... | reverse complement strand
GTCACCGTTGCATCGCTGGAATGGAGGGGTTTGTCTGGGCGAGGGCCAGAGAATCGGGGATCGGGTAGCTCAAAACACCAAGGCGCCGGCAAGCGTGTTGTTGAGCTGGCGACCACCTGCCCCCGTTGGTACTCTGCGACAGTACATTTCAGCGCCGTCGCAAGCGTTGGCAGAAGGAGCAGGCCTTTCGGGCCATGCGTCGATCAACCAGGGGAGCCCATGCCAAACGAAACTTCTCCATCGAAGGATGTCTGCGCAGGCACGCAGGCGGCACCCCCGCGTACACGTCGTCGACGCCTAATGACCCGCACGGGTTGCTTCTCAGCCGAAGCAATGTTTGTGACCATGGCGATCGAGTTTATTGGCGCCATCTACTCGGCTTTCCGTTACCGCCTGGACAAGATCACTTGGCTGATAATTGGTCTGCTCGTCTTCCTCGGCATCTTCCAGTTGGCAGAGTTCCTGCTTTGTTCCTATCCCGGTGTATTTGGCATTTCGTGGGCTCGCTTGGGGTACATGTCCATCACCATGTTGCCTCCACTTGGGATCTCGTTGGCGATGGCTATCGCAGGGAAGAAATCTCTTCCAGCACAGGTCGGAATGTACGCGGCGTGCGCCGCTTTCATTGGTTGGTTCGGCTTCACGGGCCAAGGTCTGACGGGCGACACCTGCGAGGGGAACTACGTGATCTTTGCGGCCAACGACGCAGGAATGTGGGCGTTTGGCACCTACTATTACGTGTTCTTGGCGATCGGCACCATATTGAGTTTCTGGTGGGCATACAAGTCAAACGACCCCAGTACGCGCCGTGCACTGATCTGGCTTGCCGTGGGGTACATCGTCTTCATTGCCCCAACAATCGCCGTGGCGTTGCTGGACCCCGCAACGCAGGCTGCTATTCCGTCTGTGATGTGCGGTTTCGCGGTGCTGCTGGCTATCACCTTGCTGCTCGGGGTGTTGCCGTACGCCGGGACTCTGCGCGTCCAGCCGGGCGACGATGCAGACCACGGGCCGTCGGCTGAGGGCTCGGAGCAGACCGGAGCCGAAGACTCGGTTCTGGTTAGCTAGGCATCAGCTTCTACGTCGCTGGCGGCGGGGGAGCCCTCGTCCTCCCCAAAATCGTTACCAAACCAGCGGCGTACCGCTAATTGGACCCCCTGGCTGAACGCAGCATCCGAGTGGTGATGGTTCACCCAGCTGATGAATGATCCCCCCACGAGTGCGTCTAGGTCGGCCATAGCGGTGGCAGGATCAGTGACGGCAGCAAAAAGCAGTGACTCTGCGGTCATCTTGTCGGCGTAGATGAAGGGATAGCCCTCGGGAAGCAGAGCGTGGGCCCATTCTTCGTCGGGGAATATCCCAATGACTCCGGCCCCCATGGCTTCCACGTAGGACAACCCGTAGGATTCCTCGGACGCGGTAGCTAGAAATGCTGTCGTCTTAGAAAGTGCTTCCCAGTACTCCGTGCGGCTCTTGAGCATGGGGTCCACCTGAATCCAGTCCACATCCTCCAGCTCACGAGCGGCTTCTGAAGCCAGCGCAGTCGGTTCCAGGCGCATTTCCACCTCGAGGGGAGTCCTCTGGTGGACTCGCTCCGTGATTTCCAGGAACAGCCGAGGCCTTTTCACAGGTGAGAGGTAGATAGCCGGGTACAGAACTACGGGCGGATCCGTTGGAGCATGATCATGAACGTGGCTCAACCTGAAGCCTAGATTGACCCACGACAGTTGGGCGCGATCAGAGATTTTCGGGACGGTGAGGTCGTCAACCAGCGTCCGGACTTCTGCTGCCGTCCGCTCTGAATTGGCAAACGTTGGGAAGAGCCCGCAAGACAATGCGACGGTCGCTGACTGAACGGGGTTGCCAGCGCTTTCAAGCGACCACCAGACGAAGTTCATGATGCGCGGTGACGCGCCGCCGGAAGCGAGATAAATCGTGTTCCACACCGTCGGAGAATCAAGGACGTCCATGTTGATCACGATCGTGTCTTCAGGATCCAAGAACTCGAGGGGAACCACGTCAAAACCTCTGCATTGACGCGGTTCTTCCCCGACTATTTGGGTCCCGGGGAAAATCCGAAGAAAGCGTCGCACCAGCGTTGCACCGGCGTCATGGCCCCCCACGCGCCCGTCCGCAGTAATGATGGTTTGGTCCCTTTTGACCGCAATCCTCATGGTTTTTCCTGTCCGTCGGTCGCGTGTGGCCCCAGCCTAATCCAGCGCGCCGGTGAGCGGTTATACCCCCAGCACATGAGGGGCCGCCACTCGCCAGCGTTCATCCCAGTTCCCAATGGGTTCGACTCCCACCGCTTCCAAGTCTGTGTGGTCAAGGACTGACCACTGCGGTCTGGGTGCGGGACGCGGGAATTCCTCCGTGGGGACTCCGATGACGACGCTCGGGGACATGCCCAAAGATTCGGCGATGGCGCGGGTGAACCCGCACCAAGTTGTCTGGCCGGAACTGGTTCCGTGGTAGAGCCCAGGGGGAGCCTGGTCAAGCAGATCCGCGACCAGTCGGGACAGGTCCACAGTCCATGTCGGTTGCCCATATTGGTCGTCGACAACTTTGGCGGAGCCCTGCTCTGTCAATATCCGCGCCAAGGTCTTGGGGAAGCAATTTCCTCCTGCCCCATAAAGCCATGCGGTGCGAACGATGTAGACGTTATCGCAGTTGGCCAGGGCAGCCCATTCTCCGGCTGCTTTAGTTCGTCCGTATGCACCAATGGGTGAAAGGGGCGCATTTGCGGGGTAGCCCTCGCCGTCTCGCTTAGCCCCACTGAAGACATAGTCAGTGGATATCTGGACCAGTTTTGCACCCACAGCTTGGGTCGCACGAGCGACGTTTTGCGCCCCGGCTGCATTCACAGCAAACGCTGCAGCTTCGTTCAGTTCGGCGTCATCTACCGCGGTCCAGGCCGCGCAGTTAATGACCACGTCCGGCTGTGCTTCCCGGACGGCTGCGGCGATGGCCTCTGGGTCCAGGAGGTCCGCCTCCGCCTTGTCGATCGCGATGACGTGGAAGCCACGCGCACGGCCCTCTGCCACCAGATCGCGGGCCAGCATGCCCTCTCCACCTGTAACTAACCACCTCATGCGCGTCTCCAATTCTATTGCTTTTGCATCGCAATGCTAAGAGCCTACAGTGGGATATCGAATGGTTGGGGCGCGCGTATCAGACGCTGTTGCCGGGGAATGGGGGAACACTGATGACATGGAACGCTCTGGGCATCGAGGGTGCATGGGCAATCAAACCTCAGGTGCACGCTGACCTCCGGGGCTCTTTCAGAGAGGGGTTTCGGGCAAGCGAGTTCGCCCAGGCCGTTGGCCACCCGTTTCATCTGGCCCAGATGAACATCTCTGAATCCAAAGCCGGCGTCTTACGTGGCATCCATTTCGCGATTCTGCCGTTGTCCCAAGCAAAGTATGTAACTTGCGTCAAGGGCAGCGTGGTGGACTACGTGATCGATATTCGCGTTGGCTCTCCCACGTTTGGTCAATGGGAAGCAGTGGAGTTGGATTCCGCCGATCCAGCGTCAGTTTATTTGTCCGAGGGCCTAGGTCACGCCTTCATGTCTTTGGAGGACGACTCCACGGTGGCGTATCTGTGTTCCGAGCCTTACACGCCGTCGCGTGAGTTTGGAATTTCTCCCTTTGACCCCGAACTAGCGGTGCAGTGGCCCTCCACAAACGCAAAGGGTGTGCCCCTTGAACCATTGCTTTCAGAAAAGGATGCTGAAGCGCCCACGCTAGCCCAGGCAGCTGAAATGGGGCTATTGCCAGATTATCAAGAGTTGCTCGATTTTCGCGCCAGCCTTCGGTAGACGTCGACGCGCCAGCGGGCATCGCCTGAAGCTTCACGCCACTGAGTGTCTGAGCGCTCAGAGTCGATTTCCCAGTGCTCAGGATCTATGTGGGGGGCGCGAACGGCTTGGCCCTCGTTCGTCTTGGTGGTGGCGTCTAGGTCAATGCGCGACACAATCAGTTCATCAGCGTGGGTGATCGCCTGATCATAGACCTGGCCGCCTCCGATAACCCAGATGGTGGGGGCCGCGCTTTCTTGAGCTTTCGCTCTGGCCAGCTCCAGGCCCTCTTCAAGAGAGTGCGCCACAAGGGCATCCGCACAAACGAAATCGCGATCTCGACTGAGGATGACATTGGTGCGGTTGGGCAGCGCCCCTCCCAAAGCCTCATAGGATGCGCGGCCCATTATGACGGGGCTGTTTAGGGTCGCTTCCTTGAAGTGACGCAGGTCTGCGGGGACGCGCCAAAGCATTTTCTTGCCGTCGCCGATAAGACCGTTGGAGTCTTGCGCCCAAATGAGTGCGACCGATGGGGCGCCAGGAGAGACACGGTTGGGGCCAGCGCACGGGGTGCTGCTGGGTGCAACGCCGGGGGCACGGCGCGCGAAACCGGTGGAGGCCATGTGGGTTCTGGCTGCCATAGGAAAGCTCTAGACCGACACTTTGCCGCGAATGGCTGGGTGATGCTGGTAGTCGCGGACTCTCACGGAGTCGAAGTCGTAGTCAAAAAGGGACTCTGCGGGCTCAAGGTCCAGGGCGGGGAAGGGATACGGTGAGCGACTGAGCTGCTCCTTCACCTGCTCCAAGTGATTCAGATAGATGTGGCAGTCCCCGCCAACCCAAATGAACTCACCGGGCTCCAAGCCGGATTGTTGCGCCAGCATATGGGTGAGAAGAGCGTAGGAAGAAATGTTGAAAGGGACTCCCAGAAAAAGATCCGCGCTTCGTTGATAAAGCTGAAGACTCAAGCGCCCCTGCGCAACATAGACCTGGAAGAACGCATGGCAGGGCATGAGTGCCATATTGGGTAATTCGCTGACATTCCAAGCCGAGACCATCATGCGTCTGGAATCAGGGTTCTCTTTGATGGTTTCCAACAGTTCAGACATCTGGTCAATGCCCTCGCCGTCGGGTCCGGGCCATGACCGCCATTGGACTCCATAGACAGGACCCAGCTCCCCGTCTTCATCGGCCCACTCATTCCAGATGCGAATTCCGTTTTCCTGAAGCCAAGCAACATTTGACTCGCCGCTCAGAAACCAAAGGAGTTCCCCGATGACAGACTTGAGGTGAACCCGTTTGGTTGTTACGACGGGAAACCCCTTTGCCAGGTCGTAACGGAGGCGAGCTCCGAATACGCTCAGCGTCCCCGTGCCAGTGCGGTCATCCTTTTGCACCCCGTGATCCAGCGTGTAGCGAAGGAGGTCCTCATATTGGTGATCGGGCGTGGTCATGCGGGGTCTCCGTCGACTGTGAGCCGTGTCGGGGCGCCCTGGGACAGGGTGTGGGTGATTGTGCAGTAACGCCTAATCGCCCCAGCAACACGGTGAAAAAGCTGTTCGCGTTGCTGGGGGTCAAGGAGGGCAAGGTCGGGAGAAAGTTCTACGTCGAATGCCGTGAACCTGTCTTCGTCTTGGGAATAGTCGGCGTCGATGGTGCCAGTTAGGTGATAGTCGTCGCCCAGAGCACGGGCGAAGCGCGCGTCGGATGACAACGCGTTGCATCCCAACACTGCAATCTTGAGAAGGTCGCCTGGGGTGAATTGGCCGGGTCCGTACCCAATGGTTAGTTCTGCTCCCCGATCATTTCGCGCCGTGTAAACGCGTGTGCCTATACGTTCAACGTGCGGGGTGTTCTTGGGCGCAACAGACTCGGCCATTCCAGGTTCCTCCCTCAAGCGGTTTTCTTGCCGGGCAACGATCAGTGAGCGGCTACCCACTTCTTGGCGTTATCAACTTCTCCCTGAGCCAACACGGGAGCAAACTGGACCGCTTCCTTCTCCAAACGCTTGCCCAGCAGAGGAATATTAACTTTCACCTCGCCGTGCATCTTTGCGTCGCTGACGTCGCCTTTGGCTTTGATCTCTACGTCTGCATGCAGGCCCGCCGGGACGCCCTGGGCCGAAACCTCGAGGTGACCGTGGATCCGGTCATTGTCGACACGCTTCCACTCTTCTTTGATGACGACCTTTGCCGAGGGGCTAATGAAACGCTTCGCCGCGGCTGGCAACATATCCTGGGGCACCCCACCGGTGGTGGAGCGTTTGATGCTGCGCTCTTGGTCGTCTGAGTCAACTGATGGGTTGGTCATCTTGAGGACCTCGGCGCGGTCAGCCGCATACTCGGGGTCGGAGAGCATCTCCCAGGTTCGGTTGATGTCCGTTGGGTACTGAAACGATTCTTTGAACTCCATGATCCCTATTCTCTTTTCTCCCAGGTCACCGGGTATTTCCAGGGCCTGTGTCTATTGGCCTTATCCCGCGTCGCGACTTGCATATCCGCCATGACGCGGTGTGTCCCAGAACCTAAGTTTACTTGATCTAGTTAGAGAGCCCCATGGGAACAGCGGTAGTTCCACCTGTCAGCTGGCGCCGTGGTGCCGAACTATCATGAGCAAATGCACAGTGTTACCTCTTTGATTAAAGACGCCGGCACTATTCCCCTGTCCCCAGCAGACGCAGATTGGTTGAGAATGCTGGTCGGAGATTGGCAGGTGATTGCCGACCTGGCAGCGGCAGATCTTGTTTTGTGGCTCCCCACGGAAGACGGGAACTTTGTCGCCGCAGAGATTTGCAGGTCCGCCACAGCCGCGACCATGCACGTGGAGGACATCATTGGATTATCTGCGCCGGCTCCGCGCGCAGCACAGTTAGCCGAGGCGATGGAGACAAAGGAAATCCTGGCCCCGCCTTCCGTCCACTGGGCAGGGCTCTACTCCACGACTGTCGCCTGCATTCCTGTTGTGCGTGAAGGCCACTGCTTTGCTGCAATCAGCAGAGAAGCAAACGTCTCTTCCGCGGGCCGACAGACAGGTGCGCAAGGGTGGACCATAGAGGTTGCTGACATCTTGTGTCAGATGATCGCTGACGGTGAGTACCCTGACCCGAAGGCACCTGCTTTCACCGGTCACAGCGCACCGCGTGCGGTAGACGGGACCATCCTCATCGATGATGACGGGTGCGTATTGGCTGTCAGTCCTAACGCGAACTCTTACATGCGTCGCCTGGGCATCTCCCAGGACCTGGTGGGAACGGTGCTGATCGAGGACGTCATGGAAGCGATGCGACACGGGACGCGCATTGAAGAGACGCTCGCGGTTGTCGTCATGGGGAAAGCTCCCTGGGGTGTAGATGTGGAGGCTAACGGGGCCACGGTGGCGATGCGTGCGATCCCTCTTTTCCGAAAAGGGAAGCGCATTGGGGCCCTCCTCTTGACCAGGGACGTCACGGACGCGCGAAAACAGGAACAGGCTCTGATGACCAAAGATGCGACCATCAGGGAGATCCACCATCGAGTAAAGAACAACTTGCAGACGGTTTCCGCCCTGCTTCGAATTCAAGAACGACGTTCAGATTCTGCGGAAGTCAGAGACGCTTTGCGTGAGGCAGGTCGGAGGGTTGAATCCATCGCAACGGTGCACGATGTCCTGGCTCAGGACGTGCGCGAGGTGGTTCGTTTCGATGAGGTGGCAGAGCGAATTCTGCAGATGGCCGTCCGGGTAGCAACAGCGGGTTCAAGCATCGACCTGGCTGTTTCAGGGACCTTTGGGGAAGTCGATGCAGAGCAGGCGTCGGCGTTGGCCACGGTATTGACAGAACTGATTTCGAACGCAGTTGAGCACGGTTCAGGTCCTGAAGGGGGCCAAGTTCAGGTCAACGCAACGCGCGATGATGACCTCTTGACAGTGACCATCGCAGACGATGGGCCCGGTCTTGATGATGGCGAGGTCGGGCGCGGCTTGGGTACGCAAATTGTTCGTGCGCTTGTGGGGGGAGAACTCCACGGAACCATTGAGTGGGAGTCTCCGAAAAGCGGAGGAACCAAGGTGATCTTGCGCTTCAAGCCAGACACCACCCGTTCAGATACGCCCGGAGAATCCGCTAAAGAGGGAGCGCCTGAAACGCCACGCATTAATAGTGGGCGCGAGGCCACCGGAGAGTAGAACCCTCCCAGTGAAACGGGAGGGTTGGGCGAAGTGAACGTCTAGGACGCGCGACGAGCTCGGGCTGCTCGGCGCTTGAGTGAGCGACGTTCCTCTTCGCTCTTACCGCCCCACACCCCAGAATCCTGGTTGTTTTCCATGGCCCAACGCAGGCAGATCTCCATGACTTCACAACGCAGGCATACAGCTTTTGCCTCAGCAGCTTGTGCGAGGGCCGGCCCGGTATTGCCGATCGGGAAGAAGAGTTCCGGGTCGACGTTCAAGCAGGCGGCTCGGCTTCGCCAGTCCATCTAGAGGCTCCTTATTGGGGTTTGGCCAGGTGAGAGCAACGACGCGGTGACATCGCTGCGGGAATCAATCCGTCTTAGCTTGGTGCAGCGCCGAGTCTGCGGCAAGGGTTAATGGGTCGGTAATCCCACATTTATGGTGTGTAAACTGTCACGTCTGGGCGTTCTAGACGAAAACATGCTGGAAAAGTGAAATTCAAAGCGCGTGGCGATCCCCTGTGTGACCAGAACCGCGTTGTTCGGGGAGAAGGGGAGGGATGCCAAAATCCACGGGGCTGCCACAGGGTCTAACGATGCCAAGACTCGAGCTATCTCCCTGCGCGGCTCGCGTGCGACCTTCACACAGCTGGGGCTGGCATCTATCCGATGGAAGTCCCTTTGGGATAGGTGTTCTACTTCGAAGGCCATGCCCTCTTCCGCCAAGGCCTTTCTAAGCGAGTCCTCGAACTCATGGTCGTCGGGTCCAAGGTCGGTGATTAACTGGATTCGCAAGACCTTGTGCCACCGCGCCCTTGGTATGTCCGCCAGCATCTTGAAGAAATCTTTCCCCGACGTTACGCGTGGGTTGGCTGTGGGCAGCACAGGTGGCGGGGGTGCTTCTCCAGATAGCAGCGGGGAGTAAGGATTCTTCTTCGGGGCTTGCATAGGGAGAAGCGCGATTCGAGGAAGCCGAGCAGACTCCGTGGAGGATGGTGCCGCCCCAACGCCGGGTTGGGACGGGGAGTTCTGTTTTCCCCAGGCCGTGAGCAGTCCGGACGCGACGAAACGTGCCGGGGCCGGGCAGACCCAGTGCGCTGTAGACCCAAGGGGGGAGTCCTCGCGATGAGGGATGAATTGTGCTATTTCCGGTAAGGACGCAACTCTTGCTGACGGCACGTGCACCAAGGTTGCGGGAAAGGCCCGCGCTTCCGTTCGAGGTTTTGTGTCAGTAGCGATAAGTGTGAGGGCTCCCGTTTGAGAAGCAGCCAGCAAGTCTCGCACAATCCTGCGCGAAGCATCGCCACCGGCGGCCTGGTCGATCTGACTCAGCGTCTCGGAGAAGTCAGGGACGATCAAAGTGGCGTGGCCGTCCCCGCGGAGCTGTCTTGGCAGCTCTGCAAGCAGATGTGCGACCCCTCCAAGCCCCAGTCGATCAACTTGCGCTCTGAAGATTGCTTGCGTGGGGGCTGTGGGATCCAAAGGAGTTGCAGAGATCCAAGCAACGGCATCCGCAACTTGTTCCATGTGTATCGCAGCGGAGGGTGGGCCAGTGAGCAGCAGCGGTGCATGTGACCACCCCAGAGGGTGTGTGGTGGCATTAAGCGGGTCCTCACACAGTCCAATTGTTTTACTCATGGTGTCGCTACCCGCAGTGTCTGTCAGCGTGAGCAATTCGGGAACCGTCACAGAATCGGGAAGTGGACGTGCCAGGACCGGAGTCATGGGTTTTCCAATCCGACGCAGCATAGTGACCAGCTCGCCGGGACTCTCAACGTAGGCCAATTGGACGGCTTCGTCGCCGACGATGGCACGTCCGGGCACCTTGGGGAGACGCGCGGCGGCCGGTGTCCCAAGGGCATCGATGGAGTCGGTGACCTCTGCGCAACGCAACGCGACACGCAAATCCAAGACAGAACGCATCTGCGCTGAAATGGCTCCGCCTGCTCGCTGGGCAGCCGCGACCAGATGGATCCCAAGCGAGCGCCCCTGGCGACAGACAGACACCAGTTCCTCCATGAGATCGCTGTCTTGTTCAGCAAGAGCATTGACCTCGTCAGCGACGATTACGATGCGCGGTGGCGTGGGCTCGGGACACGCCCCGGATCGGTGTTCTGCTTCCCACTCTTCGACGCTTCGCACCCCGTGGTCTCGGCATTGGATTTTCCGGGAAGTTAGTAGAGCGCGTAAGGCTCGTAACAACCACGGGGTGAGAGAACCGTCAAGATCCGTGATCGATTGTTCAACGTGAGGAAGCGTTGAGAGATGCGCCAGGCCTGCTCCGCCCTTGTAGTCGATAAAGACGAACCGCAGATCCTTGGGAGAAGCAGTCAGAGCCAAAGTAAGCACCAGGGTCCCCAAGAATTCTGACTTGCCAGAACCAGTGCCACCGACAACAAGTGAGTGTGGCCCATCAGAGCTCAGATCAATCCAACGCGTGCCATTTGCGCCAACCCCGATGGGGATATGCAGTCGAGATTGGCTCCCCTCCCTTACAGTTTCTGCCCACCGTCGGCGGACGTCCGCTTCGCCAGGTTCGATTATTTCTCCAAGTAGCACTTTTTGTGGCAGGTCCAACGCGTTGGAGCGGGCCAGGAGATTCTCCATTTCCTGCAGCCACAGTCCCTCTCCGGTACTGAACGAGGGCAGGACCGTGGGAATCTCGCTAGGAACCTCGCCGGGAGCCGTGCCCGTATCTCGATTGGAAGGCTGTTGCCAGAGCACCACCGTGATATCACCGCCGGACCCAATTTCACTGATGCGCGGATATGGAAGGGTCCCAGCGTCCACTTGTCTTACTCCCTCGGACTGTTTTGTGTCTTTGGGAGGACGGAGTGGTCGGAATATCCCGCCTGATCCTGCTTGTTGACGCTGGCGAGGTTCCTCGCCTGGTGCGGGGACACCTGAAGTATCGAGGTGAACCGGAGCCCTAGGCAGGGGAGCTAGTTCAACCGCAGCTCCTTGGGCCTGAAGTTGGCCTGCTATCCAAAGTGCATAGGCATGAGCCTTCGGCCCCACGGTCGCGCAGGTCGTGGATTTTTCGATGGTTAGCGTCTGCTTGGCGCGTGGACGGACGAATACTCCAAAAGAGTCGGCACTGCCTAACGCCGGTGGCAGTCTCGTTTGCTTGTCTCGGTTCTGACACCCGTTGATTGCCTTGGCCGCCGCCACAAGAAGGAGGGCGGCAGCATCTCTGCTCTCTCGTTTGGCCTTCAGATGTTTCCATCCCCACACGCCGCCAACCAGTCCCACACTTCCGGCGACCGTCAGCACCCAAAGAATAGGAAGGAAACGCGAAAGGGCTAGCAGCAGGAAAAGGGGCATCCCCAGTCGCAACAACCCGGTGAATCTGAGGGACCCAGATAGGGTCGCAGTCTCTGGAACCGTCCAGACGGGTGTCACAGGACGCCGTCGAAGCTGGAAGCGGTTTCCACCAACCTGAATGGTGCTCCCCACCCTCATCGCCGGTTTCTTGGCAGAGACGCCACCCAAGGTCGAATGGTCCTCCACCCGAAGACCACTACGAGCGTCGACAACCGTGGCCTGGGCCCACGCACTCAGAGGATCGGTTAGTCCTGTGGAGCGCCCCAGAATCTGCCCCTTGCGAAAAGGAATTATCGCGCCGCGGTCGGGCCCTCTTACACATGCCAAATGGAGCGGTGTCCCTAATGCCGCGGTTGCAAGAGTTGGTTTAGTCACATCTCCATGCTCGACGCAAGAAGTAGCGATGAGAAGCCCTGGACTCGCGGGCTGTGGATAACGCCAAGAGGCGTGTCATGTGCGGGCTCCATTGATGTTTGCGCGCGCAGTATTCCCCCTCCGCCCTCCACAGGGTGCGCCTGGTCGCCGGGATCCGCGACGCATGAAGTGCGACAATGTCGGCAGGAGGGAACCAATGGTGGATACGCAGAGCTCAAATGACCAAGCGCTGAAAGCGGATAACACGGATGGGTTCAGTCAGGCGAGTTCGCGCTGGCGCGAACTGGTGGAGATGATCCAGGATGCGCGCGTTGCCTACTACGACCATGATGAGCCTCGGATATCTGACGCCGAATATGACGCTTATTACCGTGAACTCCAGGATTTAGAGGCCGCCTTCCCCGTTCTGGCTTCCAATGACTCTCCGACGGCGACAGTCGGTGGCGGAGTCTCTGATGCGTTCACTCCGGTTGCTCACCTGACGCAGATGACCAGCCTGGAAGATGTGTTCTCTTTCGAGGAATTGCGCGGATGGTACGACAAGATCCACGCGCGGTTTCCAGATCGAAGCATCCTTTTGACGGCCGAAGTGAAGGTCGATGGCCTGGCGGTCAACCTCCAGTACAGAAGAGGCCTCCTGGTCCAGGCTTCAACACGTGGGGACGGCTTCGTCGGTGAGGACGTCACCGCAAACGTGATGACCATTGGCTCCATTCCGCGCCGTTTGAAGGGGAATGTGATTCCCGAGCTAATGGACATACGCGGGGAGGTCTACTTCCGCATTGACAATTTCGAGAAGACCAACGCCCAACGCGTCCAGGCTGGGGAGCGTCCCTTTGTGAATCCGCGTAATGCCGCTGCGGGGTCTTTGCGTCAGAAGGACCCGCGGATGACAGCCAAACGCGAACTGTCCTTTGTTGCTCACGGTGTGGGTGCTGTGCAGTGGACCCAGTCTTCAGGTGCGCCTGCACAATCCCTTCAACCAGACTCCCAGGCGGCGTGGTACCAGCAATTTGCCCAGTGGGGGATCCCCATTTCTAGGTCTAATCACCTGGTTTCGACGTTTGAAGACGCGGTTGAGGCTATCAACCACTTTGGCGATATCCGGGCTGACTATGAGCACGAAATAGACGGCGTGGTTTTCAAGGTGGACGACTTGGAGCTCCAGGGGATTCTCGGTTTCACCTCCCGGACGCCGCGCTGGGCGGTGGCCTACAAGTATCCGCCTGAGGAAGCATTCACCAGGCTCCTTGATATCCGCGTCCAGGTGGGCAGAACCGGTCGCGTCACTCCGTTTGCGGTCTTCCAGAAAGTCCTTGTAGCCGGATCCAACCTGAGGCACGCCACCCTCCACAATGCGCAGGAGGTGAAGCGAAAAGGAATCTTGATTGGGGACATGGTCGTGGTGCGCAAAGCGGGCGATGTCATTCCCGAGGTGGTCGGCCCTGTCGTCGCTGACCGCGACGGAACCGAATATGAGTTCGTTATGCCCACGCACTGCCCTTCGTGCGGCACCTTGCTGGCGCCAGCAAAAGAGGGCGACGTTGACTTGCGCTGCCCAAATGCGGCTTCGTGCCCAGCCCAGATCACCGAGCGCCTCATCCACGTCGGGTCTCGCGGTGCCCTTGATATCGAGGGTCTGGGAGCAGAAGCCGCAGCCGCTCTCACCCAACCCGAAATGGGTCGGGACCGGGTGGCTCTGGCACTGGTGGAAGGAAATCAGGTTTTCCTGGAAGACGGCACTGCCCTCGTGCTGGAACGTGACGACAACTTGGGTCACGGAGACGCACTCCCATTGGCCGAAGCCACGCTCCCTCCGCCTGCCCAACCAGTTTTGCGCAATGCGAAAGATCTTTTTGAGCTAACTGCTGAGTCAGTAAAAGACGTAATGGTTTGGCGTCCCGTAAGAGAACGCGGCCGCCCAACTGGGGCCTATCAGCAGGTTCGTTTCTTCTGGTCACAACCATTCCGTCGGTCGGGCGCAACCATGGTCTCGGTCAAGAGCAAGCCGCGTAAGAGTCTAGAGGTGATGCTCGGCCAGCTGGAGGCGGCAAAGAATCAACCACTTTGGCGTTTCCTTGTGGCACTAGCTATCCGCCACGTAGGGCCCACGGCCGCTCGCTCATTGGCAGCGCGCTTCAAGTCCATTGACGCGATAGGTGACGCCTCCGTGGAAGACCTGGCTGCAACTGACGGCGTGGGCATGGTAATCGCCGAGTCCCTCAAGGACTGGTTCGCTGAACCATGGCGTCGGGAGATCGTCGACCAGTGGAAAGCCTCCGGTGCCACCATGGCAGACGTCCACGTAGAGGACGTCGCGAAGAATCTAGACGGTGCGACCATCGTCGTGTCGGGAGCGATGCCGGGCTATGACCGGGATGGTGCGAAGAACGAGATCCTGGTGCGCGGCGGGAAAGCATCCTCCTCCGTTTCCAAGCGCACCACCTTGTTGGTTGCGGGTCCTGGAGCAGGCAGCAAGGTTGCCAAAGCTGAGGAACTCGGCATCCCCATCATCGGGGCGGAGAGATTCCAGGATCTACTGGACGAGGGCATTGCTGGCGTCTTGGGGTGAAACCGGTTCGAGTGGAGCTGACTTGGGTGAAACCATTCCGTTCTTGGCGCTCAGCGCCGAGCCAAGGGCAAGCGACACCGACAACTAGGCGCCGCCGACCACCGAAGGATGACCCGCAACGGCCATGATCGGTGTGGAGCCTCTGGGTTTTCCGTGCGATGGGAGAAGCAGGGATCTCTTAGCCGTCTTGGTTTACAGATCGGCGAAGTCCACGATGTCCCCGACGTTCGAGAGTTGTGTGCTACGGCATTGCCCTGGTTCTCTCCGGGATCGCAAGGTAGATGGCAACCCTCAACACCACGCCCCACCCAACCACAGAATGAAGATGCCAATCTGGCCGAGTGAACCGGTCACCAGCTGCTGGTTGCTTAAAGCTCAGCGGTGCTCTCCCAGGCAATGTTGTAGTGCTTGTGGGATCGAGAGATCCAGATCCACAACGTTCCCCGACCGAACACACACAAATAAAACCGAAATCATCACGGCGTTATTGTTGGCGCGTGTTCGGTTGGGGGCCTTGTGCGGGATCGTGAGCCCAGTGCGGGCCTCCCAGAGCAGCCGGGTTTCGGGCAATAGCCCCGCCAACCCTCAGCGCCGCCCT
>ERZ1031159.124-NODE-124-length-14944-cov-7.160991_pt1 | contig 14944 bp, 9 predicted proteins | sample MGYA00516706_ERZ1031159 | MGnify/ENA primary metagenome ERZ1031159 (study PRJEB33719, sample SAMN04262508) | wastewater metagenome | biome: rural village; feature: composting latrine chamber; material: composting feces with ash | place: El Salvador | collected... | reverse complement strand
CTCCTGCGACTCCTAATTTGCTGCCTTTGGCCTCCTCGGCTTCCGCGGCGTCGGTTTCCGCTATCTCGGTTCGTGCGGCTGCGGTTCCTGCGGCGTCGGTTCCTGCTGGTTCTGTCACCTGAGCTCCCGCGCCACTGGCCGCGGCCACGTCGGAGCGAGGTCTCACGTACGTTGCGATCAACATCCCCGATAGGAGCGAGGTGGCGATCCACACCGGGTAGTTCCACCAGACGGGAGGTATTTCTCGTCCGAAAACGGGGTTGGGGATCAGCACGGTGGCGAAGCCAATCAGCAAGCCAACAGCGAGAGCTCCGACCAGGGAGGCGAATAGCTGTCTGCCAGTCCACGACCTGAGCCCTTGCCAAGCCAGCGCAAGCCGCCCTGTCTTCTGGGGCACGGCGGCAGGTAACACCAGCAGGGGAGCGCCGTCGGCCGACGCAGAGCCTTCGCTGGACAGCACAGGGGTCGATAGTTCGCGGATCTTCATGACTCCATGATGCCACGACTATGCAACATAGTCACGGAGTGCTCAATGGCGGTCTCCGTTGGTGTGGCATCTTCTGGTGCCGGGAGCAGGCACACACCGGCAGCGAGGGGCAGCACTAGGGATCTGGCACCGGGCACCGACCCCCGGGCACCGAGCATCAAGAAGGGGCGCCCCGTTTCCGAAGCGCCCCTTCTATTGTCAGTTATTGACTAAACCGTGCGGATTAGCCCTTCACTGCGCCGGCGGTCAGACCACCGACGATGTACTTCTGCAGTGCCAGGAAGATGACCAACACCGGCAGTGAGGCGAGCACCGCGCCAGCGGTGAACAAGCCCCAGTTGGCGGTCAACTTATCGGAGACCCATTGGTACATGCCCACGGCTAAGGTCCAGTTTTCCTCACTGACCAATACGACCTTGGCCAAGATGAAGTCACCGAATGAACCGATGAAGGACAGCAACCCGACAACCGCGAGGATCGGGGTCACCAGCGGCATGATCAGCGTCCAGAAGATCTGGGCGTGGCTGGCACCATCAATACGCGCGGATTCATCTAGCGACATTGGAATCGTGTTGAAGAAACCGTACATAAGGAAGGTGTTGGCACCCAGCGCACCACCAAGGTAAACCGCAATCAGAGCGATCTTGGAGTTCAGGCCCAGGATGGGAACAACGTTGCCAAGAGCGGTGAGCAGCAGCAGAACCGCAACGAACGCGATGGTCTGGGGGAACATCTGCAGGATCAGAAGGCCGGTGAGGCTTGCACGACGTCCCTTGAAGCGGAAACGTGAGAACGCGTAAGCCGCGGCAGCGCCCATGATGACTGCACCCACGGAGGAGGCAATGCCGATCTCCATGGTGTTCAGCGCCCAGTACCAGAACTTCGTCTTGTTCAGTGCCGCGTAGTTGTCGCCAGACAGAGTTGTGAACAGGCTTGACGAGCCTGCCAGTGAGCCCGACGGGTTGAAGGACGCTGACAACACGTACACGAGCGGGAACGTCGCGAAGAAGATGATCACCAGCGCGAAGGGGTACTTCCACGCCACTTCGATCATCCAACGCCTACGGTGTCCCGCACTGTGGATGTTGTCGAAAGCAACTTCGCTGTGGCGCGAGGAAGCGCCTGCGCCCATACCCAGCGACTTATCGACTTCTTCCGTGACCGCGACGGCTGCGCCTGCCGCGAGCTCAGTGCCCTCGACATTCGTAGCCAAAGGGACTTCCACGGCAGCGTAGCCACCGTCAACGCCAGCTATGTCAGCGTCGGTGGTTGATTCCAGCCTGTGCTTTGGATCTGAGGATTCAGGGATCTTAGACATTACGCGTACTCCTCCAGCTTCCGCGTTTGACGGAATGAAATCGCAGAGATCACGCCGACAATGATGAACACGAGAATCGAGAGGGCCGACGCAAAGCCGTAGTCAGCTGTGCCGCCCGAGACTCCGGAGATCTTGTAGATCGCGGAGATCAACACATCCGTGTTGCCCAGTGTGTTTGGCGACCCTGGAATGACCGGACCACCACCGGTCAACATGTAGATCAGGTTGAAGTTGTTGAAGTTGAACGCAAACGATGAAATCGCCAGGGGTGCCGTTGACACGAGCAGCAAGGGCAGGGTCACCGAACGGAAGCGACGCCATGCGCCGGCACCGTCAATAACCGAAGCCTCAATAACATCATCTGGGATCGCCTGCAGCGCACCAGTTGTGACCAGGAACCAGTATGGATAGCCCAGCCAGAGGTTCACGAAGAGAACCGCAATCTTGGCTAACCAGGGATCACCCAACCAGTCGATTTGCGCGCCAAAGAAGAACCACTTGTTGATGACGCCGAACTCGGCGTTCAACATGCCCTTCCACAGCAACGCCGACATAAATGCCGGGAACGCATACGGAAGAATGAACAAGGTTCTAAGAATCTTCTTGCCCTTGACTCGGTCATCATTGAAGACCAAGGCAAACAACAGACCCAAAGCGAAACTCATAAGCACTGTCAACAACGCGAAGACGAATGTCCAGATCGTGATCTGAAGCATTGGGCCCGCAAGGTTCTTCTGAGTAAAGACCTTTGTGAAGTTCTTGAATCCCACGCCCACAACCCAGCCGGTGCTCAGCTCTGTGCCGTCATCCGCCCGGAACACACCATCACTGGTGGCGTGGTAGACCTCTCCGGAGTCCGTGTCCGTTAGCGTTTGAGCCTCAGCATCCCATATCAAAGATGAACGCGTGGTGATCGCCGTCGCGCCATCGCGCGTTCGTAGGGAACCTGCCTCTGGGTCATCGTCGACCGGAACACGCATGTTCGTGACCGTCTTCTGCAGGGCTGTATCGGTCAGCACCTTGTTCAGGGGCATGACCTCCCAGCCGGGCGCAGCTGTGATCTTGTCCTTTGCGACAGTTGCGTCTGCGTCTTCTTGAAGAGGCTGATCGTCCGTCCCGATCCATGCCTGGCCGTTCTTCACAATCCCGAATGCGACTTCATCGCCCTTTTCCAGGATGGTGAGCGGGTAGCGATCCGAGCCGGGAACTTCGCGCTCGTTTTGAATCATCGCCGCGTTAATGGCCTGCTCTTGGCTGCCCATGTGGCGGAAACCGTAGTTGGTGAACGATGCGTAACCGGTGTAGATGAAAACGAATACCTGGAAGACCGCGAGGAAAACGAGCCCCGGGAACAGGTACTTGGCTGGAATGGTTCTCTTGGAGAAGTAAATCCAGTCAGCAAGGATCAGGATCAGCAGAGCGCCAGCCATGATCACGTAGGACTTTAGGTTAAGTGCGTTCCAAGCCGCCCACAGCCCCAAAGCGTTGATGATCCCCATCAGGATCAGTTTGATGTAAAACCCCCAGCTGGTTTGCCAGCTTCGAGCGAAATGCAGCCCCATTTCTTCCGGGGCGGGTTCCGCAGATTGACTCTGCGCCTTTTCTTTAACTTCCACTGCCACAACTCCCTCGTCTGGCAAACACGTCGGCGATAGCTTAGTGGGGAAGCACCTTCGTCAGGCACTTCCCCACATAGCTTGGACTAACTACTGAATCTTCTCCTCAACCTGAGAGACCATGTTCTCCCAGGTAGAAGTGGGATCTGAGCCCTTCACGATCTCAACTTCAGCGGTGTTCCAGTACTCCCACACATCGCCCATTTCGGGGATCGAGGGCATCGGAACGCCGACCGAAGCGGACTCAATGAAGCCGCCGATGATCGGGTCATCCTTGTACTGGTCCGCCAGGCTGGTCATAGCCGGGATACGAGGATCGGCCTCGTAGAACGCACGCTGGATGTCTTCCGAACCCAGGTAGTTCACGATGAAGTTCGTGGCTAGAAGCGCATTCTCGGACTGTGAGGACAGGTAGAAGCCCTGGACGCCCACGAACGGTGAGGCAGTGGAGCCACCGGCCGAAGGAATCTTGTGGACCTTCAGGTTGTCAAGGCCAGCCTTCTTGTAGTCGTCAATGGCCCAAGGACCAGTCACGATGTACGGGGACTTTGCGGACTTGAAGAGGTCATTGGCCTCGTCGCCACCAACGGTGGAGGACAGGATCTTGGCAGCAGCCTGATCAGAAATCCACTGAGCAAACTTGTCGCCGTTTTCGCCACCCATGCCCACTTCAGTGGTGTAGGAGCCAGAGGAGTCCTGTACGAACACAGGGGCATCGAACGAGGTCTGGAAAGCGTAAGCGGTGTACATGTTGCCGCCAGAGCCAACCTCTACCAAGAGCGGACGCTCCGCGCCGGTAGCTTCGCCCTTCTGGATCAGTTCGTCGTAAGTGTCGGCGCCTTCTCCGTCGCCGAGATCAGCGTTTTCGACTAGCGCAACAGCTTCGGAGCTGTAGGGCAGACCGTAGAGCTGGCCGTCGTAGGTGAAGGCGTCAATGGTGACCTTTTCGAATTCATCGGCAGCAGCGCCCAGGTCGATTGTGTTGACAACGCCCTCAGTGACGAACCCTCCCAACCAGTCGTGTGCGCCAACGGTGATGTCCGGGCCCTTGCCCGAGGGGACCTGTGCGACGAAGTCCGTGCGGAGATCATCGAAGTTCTTCTGAACAACGTTGACCTTCGCGCCCGTGTCGGCCTCGAACGTCTTGGCTGCCAGGTCGATGGCAGCCTTACGGTTTTCATCGGACCAAACGGTGATGGTTGCACCGGAGCCGTCAATCGCTTCCGAGGCTTCAGACTGTGTCACGTCATCGGTCGCGCCGGATTCGCTGTCAGAGGTGGATTTGTCGCCACCGCTTGAACAACCCGCGAGGGCGAGTGCGGCAACTGCGGCGATTGCGCCCAGTTTGAACTGCTTTCGCATAAGCGTTTATTCCTTCCCTTTGATCACCAACGCCCAGATAGGGCACGTGAGGAGTCGGTCCTCACTGGTTGGGATCGGTTTCGCTGGCAGTAGTCCGAAGGACCACCACCTGGCCGGGGGCGACCAACTCGCCCCAGACTCTGCGTTCATTGTGCCTCAAGTCCCAGCCGGAAGCCTCGAACTTAATCGGATTGTTACTTCCATTCAGTGCGAACAGAAATTGTGTCCTAGATCCCTCTTTATCCGCAGAATCTCGCGGCTGTGAGCGAGTCATCACCCGTAGCTCAGTACTGGCCCATGGCGCTTTCACACCGGCGTTTTGATAGGCCTGGCGAATGACGTTGGTTAGCGCGCTCTCTTCCAGCTGAGTGGAGATATAATAGCCCACACCACCGCTGGCATTTGAGTGGCGCGTCACAGCCGGAGCGTTCCCCGCGAGGAGCGCGGCGGGGCCCTCGGCATAAAACGCCACGGGAGTGGCACCTTCTAGGCGCAGATCTTCTTGCCACACGGTCGACTTCGCTTCCCAGTGCGCGTTCGCGGAGTTGCCTTCGGAAGGGTCGCCCCCCGCCAATGGCTCCGTGAAGGTCACGGTGCCGGATTCGCCCTCGCGGAAGGGCAGGAATTCTTCGACAACCACTCCCAGGGACGGTTTCAGTATTGACATGAATCCCCCGTCGTCGGTGGGCGAGGGGTGAATGCGTTCGTTCCGGTCAACAATCCCGCTGTAGAAGGAGACAAGCAGATTGCCGCCTCCCTCGACGTAGCGGTTCAGGTTATCTGCTTCTTCTTGGCTCATCATGTAAGAGAGCGGAGCGACGACCAGTTTGTACTTCGAGAGGTCTTGGCCTGGATGGACAAAGTCGACCGCGATGTTGTCGTGCCAGAAGGGCTCGTAGTATCGACGTACCTGGGTGGGGAAAGTGACATCGATGGAGGGATGGCCCTCGCCCGTAAGAACCCAGTGATCTTCGAAATCCCACAGGAAGGCGACTTCGGCTTCAACTACTGAGCCCTGTACCTGGTCGAGTTGGTCCAGCAGCGCTCCCAGTTCCACGACTTCTTTCCAGATGCGGGACTTGGTACCGGAATGAGGAACCATTGCGGAGTGGAATTTCTCCGTACCCGCCCGCGAAGCTCTCCATTGGAAGAACATGACTGCGTCTGAGCCTCGGCCGACATGAGTCAAAGAGTTTTGCATCATCTCATTTGGACGCTTGGCGACGTTGCGGTCCTGCCAGTTGACGGCGGAGGTGGAATGCTCCATCAGGATCCACGGTTTGCCGCCAGCCAACGAGCGGGTGAGGTCCGCCGCGATCGCCAACCCAATGTGGCCTTCGGGGTCCGCTACCCACAGATAGTGGTCGTCGGAGACGATGTCGACTTCTTTCGCCCATTTCCACAGGTCCGTTTGCCAGGACTGATTTGCCATGAAGTTGGTCGTAATCGGTTGGGGTGCCCAGGCGCGGATGGCGTCTCGTTCCAAGATGAAGCATTCCAGCAGAGCGTCGTCGCTGAACCGGGCGAAATCCAGCCTCTGTCCCGGGTTGATCACCGCGGGTGTGCGCCGAGGGGGATCAATCTGGTCCCACTCGTAGTAGTATTGGCCCCAGAAGCGGGTTCCCCAAGCATCGTTGAGTTTTTCGAGGGTCCCGTAGCGGGCTCTTAGCCATTCCCGAAATGCCACTTCGGCATGAACCGAGTACTCATCGCTGATTGGGGCACCGTATTCGTTATGTACATGCCACATTTTGACCGCCGGATGGTTGCCATAACGGGTGGCGAGGGCTGTCGTGATTCGCACTGCGGCCCGGCGATAGTCAGGTGATGTGGGGGCGACGATGCCCCTGGAACCAAAGCCAAGGGGAACACCATCTTTGGTCACCGCGCGCGCATGAGGGTATTTCTTGAAAAACCAGGCGGGCGGCGAAGTCGTAGGTGTGCCCAGGTCGACATCGATTCCACCTGCATGGAGACGGTCCAGGATATCGTCCAGCCATTCGAAATCGAAGCGCCCTTCCTCCGGCTCCATAAGCGCCCAGGCAAACATGCCGATGCTGACCATGTTCACGCCGGCTTGTTGCATGAGGGCGATGTCTTCATCCCAGACCTCACGCGGCCACTGTTCGGGGGAGTAATCGCCGCCATAGATCATGCGCCCAGGAAGCGGCCATTTTCCTGACGTCGTGAGGGTCGAGGCCGCGGGTGTCGAAGCCGCGGGGGTCGACGTCGCGGCTTCTGATGTTGCAGGTCCGGATAGTTTGCTGGGGTCTTTAGGTGTCGCGGGATTACTCATCTCTTTGACTTTCCTCACCGTTCGATGACAACAGCGGTGTCTGGTTGAATCTGGTCGTTTTGAATCTGGTTATTTTCTATTGGTCGGCTGGACAGCAAGATTCGGCCTTCGGGGAGCTCAATTGGTGCATCTCCAACGTTGACCAGGACTGTGAGTTTCTGTGGCCTGTCAGCATCAACGCTTTCCAAGTTCAACCGAATGGTCTGCGTTGCTTCGGCGTCTTCGGCGTCTTGAATCCAGGTGACACGGCCGGTCCCCATCGCAGGGTTCTCCCGTCTCAGATCCAGGATCTGGCGGTAGAGGCTAAGCATGGAAGTGGGGTCTGCTTCCTGTCGTTGTACGGTCAATGATTCCCAGGACTCCGGCTGGGGTAGCCACGGTTCGTAGCCCTCAACGCCAGCATCACCACCGGCACCGGCATCCTCATCCGCTTGCGGGCCAAAGCCAAACGGAGGTTTGGTCCCCGCCCAAGGCAGCGGGACGCGGCAACCGTCGCGGCCGCGGGATTTGCCCTCGGACCTATAGAAAATGGGGTCTTGGAGGTACTCATCGGGAATGTCGGTGACTTCGGGCAGCCCCAGTTCCTGGCCGGCATAGATGTATGCGCTTCCGGGCAGTGACAAGTAGAGGGCTGTGATGGCCCGGACACGGTCTCTTCCTCTGACGAATTCTTCTTCTGTAAGAGGGGATAGGTCGGCGCCCTCTGGCACATACGCCCCCGTCAGAGCCGAGGCGCGCGCATAACGGGTCACGGACCGAGTTGAATCATGGTTATCGATCACCCACGTTGTCGGCGCCCCGACGTGGTCGAAGGCCGCCAGCGACTGTTCTATGGCTTCCGTTAGGACTCCGGCGCCCCAAGGCGACTTGAGGAAGCGGAAGTTGAACGCCTGATGCATTTCGTCGGGGCGGACGAAGAGGGCCACGATCTGGTCCTCCGCGCCCGTCTCGATGACGGCCATGGAACCGGGGTATTCATCCATGATTTCGCGCAGGCGACGGTAGATGGGATGGACGGCGCTGTCCTCGTCCTTGGGAATCAAGGGGAGATCGTCTTCGCTGTCACGCCAGGTTGTGGTCTTGATCAGTGCGTCGGAAACGTCGATTCGGAAGCCGTCAACTCCGCGAGAGAGCCAGAAACGAAGGACGCCCTCGAAAAACTCAGCGACCGCGGGATTTTCCCAGTTGAAATCTGGCTGCTCGGGGGCAAACAGGTGGTAGTACCACTGGCCCGGTTGCCCATTCGCCTCTGTGACTCGAGTCCATGACGGCCCCCCAAACGCGGAGCGCCACTTGTTGGGCATGATCGAGCCATCATCACCGCCCCCATCGACGAAGTGGTACATGGCGCGTTCAGGACTTCCCGGAGGGGAGGCCAGGGCCGCCTGGAACAGGGGGTGCTGATCCGAAGAATGATTGGGCACCAAGTCAACGATCACTTTGAGTCCGCGATTGTGAGCGCTGTGGATCAGTTCATCAAAATCTTCCAGGCTGCCAAAGATGGGGTCGACATCGCAGTAATCGGCGACGTCGTATCCTGCGTCGACCTGCGGGGATGGATAGAAGGGACTCAGCCAAAGGGCATCGACACCCAGGTTGACCAGGTAGTCCATCTCCTGCGTAACCCCGGCCAGATCACCCATTCCTGAACCCGTGGTGTCCTGAAAAGACCGGGGATAAATCTGGTAAAAGACTGCGCTCCTCCACCAGTTTGGGTCGTCTTTGCCCAGCTGATATTGCCGAGGGGAACTCCCTGTCACACTCTCTGGCTCATTATCGGTCGATGGTCCGCGGTCACTCAGGGCACCCAAATCGCTCATTGGTTTAGCTTACGCAAAGGGCTGATACAGCGGCCCGGGAAGCCGAGGGATAGAAGAGTGGCTCCAAGCAACAACGTGCCAAGCGAGGCACTCCCCAGATGGTTTCCTTCATTGAAACGGCGCTTTGAGGCTTAGAGTGTTAGATGCAACACGAATGTAGTACTCACTATCCGCGACGGTCTGCCGATAGCGACAGCCTTGCGAAACTAGGAGAAACAAATGGCCAAGACCAGGACCGAAGTTGATTTGCTCGGGCCTCGTGAAGTCCCGGAGGACGCCTACTGGGGAGTCCACACACTTCGCGCAGTAGAGAACTTCCCGATCAGTGGAGTGCCCGTCAGTCACTACCCGCAGTTCGTTCGCGCAATGGTAGAGGTCAAGAAGGCCGAGGCCCTAGCCAACCGCAAAGCACGCGTCATCTCGCAAAAGACGTGCGACGCGATTGTTGCCGGCTGCGACGAGGTCCTGAAAAAGGGACGCTGCATGGATCAGTTCCCCATCGATATGTTCCAAGGCGGTGCGGGGACCTCAACAAACATGAATGCGAACGAGGTCGTCGCGAACCTCGCCCTGGAAACCCTGGGGGTAGAGAAGGGGCGTTACGACGTCATCAACCCCAACGATGATGTCAACAAGTCACAGTCAACCAATGATGCCTACCCGACGGGGCTTCGCCTGGCAACGTACCGAATGGTTGGCGAACTCCAGGAAGAACTGCGTCGCTTGGCAGAATCCTTCGACACGATCGCCGCTAGGAACTATGACGTAATCAAGATGGGCCGTACCCAGCTCCAGGACGCCGTGCCCATGTCGGTGGGACAGGAGTTCTCTGCCTTTGCCGAGCTGATGCGTGAAGAAGATCGCCTGCTTGGGCGCGTGAAGGAACTTCTCCTGGAGGTAAACCTTGGGGCCACCGCGATTGGTACCGGGGTTAACACGCCCCCGGGATTCCAGGACCTGGTCACGGACTGCCTGTCCGAGGTCACGGGTCTCCCGTGTGAACCCGACACGAACCTGATTGAAGCGACCTCTGACACCGGGGCGTATGTCGCTGTCCACGGAGCCATCAAGCGCGCTGCGATCAAGATTTCCACCACCTGCAATGATCTGCGCTTATTGTCGTCTGGCCCTCGTGCCGGATTGAACGAAATCAACTTGCCGGAGATGCAGGCTGGGTCTTCGATCATGCCCGCCAAGGTCAACCCCGTCATTCCAGAAGTTGTGAACCAGATTTGCTTCAAAGTGCTGGGAAATGACACCACGGTGGCCTTTGCGGCAGAAGCCGGACAGCTCCAGCTCAATGTCATGGAGCCCGTGATCGCGCAGAGCGTGTTCGAGTCCATTGAACTGCTTGGCCGAGGCTGTGCCGTGCTCCGTGAGCGCTGCGTCGATGGCATCACCGTCAACGAGGAAGTGTGCAAGCAATACGTGATGAACTCGATTGGGATCGTCACCTACTTGAACGACATCATTGGCCATCACAACGGTGACCTGGTCGGAAAAGAGTGTGCTCGTACCGGAAAGTCGGTCAAGGAAGTCGTCCTAGAAATGGGGCTGATGGACGAGGACGCCCTGGATGAGGCCCTTTCCGTCGAGAACCTGCTCAACCCGGAGTATCAGGGCAAGTACTTCGACTGAACGAGGGCCAGCGCCCGGCCCCCGTTGACGAGGTAGCCGGGCGCCCTCTCATTTAGTCGGGCGCCCTCTGTTCATTTGGTCGGGCACCGTCCGGTCAGTTTGCCGTGATCGCTACCGAGTGGGGGCCCAACACCAGCACAGAGTTGCCTTGGGTGCCCTCTTCCATAGTGACAGGACCGAAGGACCACAGAAGCGAGCCTGGCGAGACATCGTGGCGGGAGCTCCCGTCGCCGACTTGCGTCCAGACAGTGAGCGCAGTGCGTCGCATCGCAAACCAGCTGGGCGCGACGTCAGCGCCAGCGCCGCGATTATCGGGGTAGTCGCATTCAACAAAGTGGTCACCGGAGATCTGGTTCCGCAACGCAATCAGATCGCGGTACCCAGAAAGGGCGAGCCGGTTGGCTTCGCTTGAGTTGGGCTCGTCCCAATCCAGCTTAGAAGTCAAGAACGTTTCTACGTCTTGAGGGTCGGGCACCTGGAAACCCTCGCCGTAAAGGCTTTCCCACCCGTGTGTGGCGAACTCCTTCTGGCGCCCTTCTTTCAGGCCGGGCCCAATGTCGTCACCGTGGTCGGTGAAAAACTGGAAGCGCCCTCGGGTCGCCCATTCCTGCCCTTGGAAAAGCATGGGCGTGAACGGGCTGAGTAGGAGTAGGGCAGCGCTGGCCATGGTCTGTCCCAGCGTGAGCCGTTCATCTGGGCGGTCGCCGAGGGCACGGTTGCCCACCTGGTCATGATTCTGCGACGAAACGAAGAAGCGGTCGCGTTCCAAGGAGTCTGGGACTGGGCGACCCCAGTTGCGCTTGCGGAAAGTCGAGTAGCCACCACGGTGGAGGAAGACATTCTCCATCACATCAGCCAGAGCAGCCGCGGTCCCAAAGTCGACGTAGTACCCAAAGCGTTCCCCGGTCACGTAGGCGTGGAGCGCGTGGTGGAAATCGTCATCCCACTGCGCGTCCAATCCGTAGCCGCCGACGCGAGGAGATTCCAGGAGCTTGGAATCGTTCAAATCAGATTCCGCGACTAAGAGCAGGGGACGGCCCAGTTCGGCCTCCCATTCCTGCTTGCGCTCGGCCAATTCCGCCAGGAAATGCTGATCGCTGTCGTCGCGGAGAGCATGCACGGCATCCAGCCGTAGTGCGTCGACATGGAAGTCGAAGAACCACTGCTTTGCGTTATCGATGAGGAACTGGCGCACCTGATCAGATCCTGGACCGTCCAGGTTCACCGCTTCTCCCCAAGGAGTGTGGTGGCGATCAGTGAAATAGGGACCGAACTGCGAAAGGTAGTTTCCCGAGGGCCCCAGATGGTTATAAACCACATCCAGAGCCACGGCCATTCCCAAGGAGTGCGCCGCATTGACGAACCGCTGCATTGCCTGCGGGCCGCCATAGGCCTCGTGAACTGCGAACAGGTCGACCCCGTCGTAGCCCCAGCCGCGCTTTCCGGGGAACGCTGCGACCGGCATGACCTCGACGACGTCGATTCCGACATCTGCCAGGCGCGGAAGCATGGCGATGGCAGCATCAAACGTGCCCTTGTCCGTGAAAGTACCGATGTGGATTTCCGTCCAGACTTCACCGAGCATCCGGCGTCCGCGCCAGCCCTGGTCCGTCCAGGCAAAGTCCAAATCGATTAGGGACGAGGGCCCATGCACGCCCTGGGGTTGGAAACGCGAGCGCGGATTGGGGAAGGGGCCCGTGCCGTTGGGTGCTAGTTTGTAGAGCGTTCCCGCGGGCATAGTGTGGTGCCAGACATCAGGAGCGTCGCCCGGGGTCATCGCTACGGGTTCGTCCGAACCGTCAGTGACGATCGTCAGCGCTTTGGCTTTGGGGGCCCAAACTTCTAGCTGTAGTTCGTTCACACTCGCTCCAAGACAACCACGGGGAGATGCTTCAGGAGGTCGCCGGCTTTTTGGGCACCGCCCTCGAACAGATTGGAGGAATGGACGTCTTGCCAGATGCCCTCGGGGAGAACGACGGTGTGGTCGCGCAAGCCATCGCGACCTCCCAACCCGCGGAGCAGTCGCGAAGCCACCGTGACAACGTCTTGGTCCTTGCCGCGAGCGAAGGCAACCAGGTGTGCCGTTGATGTCGCCAGTGGCGTGTAATCCGCTTCGGGACCGACAAAGTCTTGGGGGCGGCGTCGACGCAAGTGCAGGATGGCACGAGTCAACGACAACTTCTCCTGGGACAACGTATGCGGACTGTGAGAGTCAATTTCCTCCAGCGCGGCCTCCAAGGCCTTGACGTTGAGGGGAGCGCGGTTGTCAGGGTCAACAAGATAGGTCTGGAGCCGTTCCGTACCCTGATAAATGTCCGCCACGCCGGGGACCGTGAGCTGCAGGGCCTTTTGAGCCAGGATCGCGCCCCGGACTCGGGTCGCGGTGAGTTTTGCCCAGGCCTGGAACAGGTCCAGGACCTCTTCGTTTTCAAGTAGATCCGCACAAACCTGTTCCAAGGCGGCTTCGCCCTCAACATCTGGGGAAGTCCAAGAGGTCCAGATCTTCTGTTCGCGCGCGACCTTGACCATATAAGGCGCCAGCCTGTCGAGTGAGATCGGACCGTCTTCCCATGTGCCTGCCAAGGTCTGCCACAGGACGTTGCGCGTGTGGCCCTCGACATTCTTGGCGAAGGGATCCACGGTTTCGATCAGATCCGCCCATTCCTCCGGGTACTGCGAGATCGCGCCGATGCGGGCCCGGACGTCTTCAGAACGCTTGGTGTCATGCGTGGTCAGAAGCGTCATTGTGGCTGGCCACAGGTTTGCTGCGCTCTTTGCCCACGCGTGCAGGGTGTCTGGCGTGGTGCCGAATTCCTGGGGCGCGCCGCCTACTTCGGAGAGACTGACCAGGGGAGTCCAGCGGTAATAGGCGGTGTCTTCTACACCCTTGGCCATCACGGCGCCGCAAACCTGTTGGAAGCGGATGATCAGCTCTCCACGTCGAGCCTCATTGACCCTTCCCGCGGATCCCACTTCACGCCCCAAAACCAGGTCCACCACGACGTCCAGTGTTTCCAGGTCGTCAGCGTCAAGACGATGGCGCGCTTCGTCAGCGGCGCGGTCGATTACCCGTTCGGCCTCTGGGCTCGCGTCTTCACCGGGGATGACGTATGCACGGTAGCGGTCTAGGGCGACGACCATTTCGATCAGGCAGGACTCCAACGAGCGGAACGTGTGGTCCCTCAGCCGGATGTCGTCGCGGCAAATGTCATGTGCAAGCCGCGTGATCCTCTGGATTTCCGCCGACAGGGAAGTAGTGGCGATTTCGCGTTTGCCTCGTTCGATTTCCTCGGCCAGCGTGAGCGTCGACTCCGTCAGTTTCTGGGCCAAAGAAGTCATTTCCAGAGCCGCGGCAGGGTCGACGAATAGGGAACCGATGCGCCATGCGGCGTCGTAACCGGTTGTCCCTGCAATTTCCCAGGACGAGGGCAACGTCTCATCTGATTCCAAGATCTTTTCGGCGACGACCCAGGCCCCGCCGGTGGCCTCGTCCATCCACTCGAAGTAGCGCGAGGGCACTGCCAAGCCGTCGGGATGATCAATACGGAAACCATCGATGTGACCGGCGTTGAACAGGCTGAGCAGTTCCGCATGCGTGGCGTCAAAGACTTCGCGGTCCTCAATGCGGAGGGCCGCCAGGGTATCGACGTCGAAGAAACGACGGTAGTTGACTTCCTCGGCCGCTACTTTCCAGTAGGCCAGGCGGTAATGCTGTTGTTGGACCATCTCCGCGATGGGCAGAGACTCAGTCCCTTCACGGACAGGGAAGACATGTTCGTGGTACCGCAGCACGTAGCTGGCTTGGTCCTCGCCGGGGATTTGTTCGCGCTCAAGAGTTATCTCTTGATTCGCCAGAACCTTGCCGATCCTGTCGCCGAGGACCGGCATTAACGTCCCCTCGCCCTCCCGAGCGCCATCAAACCAGTCGATGTAGGGCGATTCGGGGCCATCGCGAAGCACTGACCACAGCGCCTTGTTATCCCACAGTGGGGTCGGCACCGCCATGTGGTTGGGGACGACATCGACGATTACGCCCATGCCGCGTTTGTGGGCGGCCCTTGCCAGCGACTCAAAACCCTCGCGACCTCCCAGTGCCTCGTTGACCTTTGCGTGGCGCACTACGTCATAGCCGTGCGTGGAGCCGCGGGCAGCCTGGAGGATCGGGGACAAATAGAGGTCCGTCACTCCAAGCTCTTCGAGGACGGGGAGGGCCTTCTTGGCTTTAGAAAACCCAAACTTGGGCTGCAGTTGTAGTCGGTATGTGGACACGGGGGTCCGTCGGCCCTCTCCGGGAAGGTGGGGGCGGACGCGGGGAACGGGTGCTTCTTCTGGCTGTGTCTTCATGGTCTTCTCAGCCTCTCAGGGCTTTGAAATCGGCGCAAGGTAATGGCGCTGGTCAGTGGTTTT
>ERZ1031159.123-NODE-123-length-14995-cov-8.969076_pt1 | contig 14995 bp, 12 predicted proteins | sample MGYA00516706_ERZ1031159 | MGnify/ENA primary metagenome ERZ1031159 (study PRJEB33719, sample SAMN04262508) | wastewater metagenome | biome: rural village; feature: composting latrine chamber; material: composting feces with ash | place: El Salvador | collected... | reverse complement strand
GGGGCCCTTTTGTCGCTAGTGGTTACTCCTCGAAGCCCTCAACGACGGCAGCGGTGCTGGACAGACCAAGTCTGGTCGCACCTGCATCGATCATCGCCTGAGCAGTCTCAGCATCGCGAATTCCACCGGACGCCTTGACTTCAAGGTTTGGCACGGTGTCCTTCATCAGCTTCACAGCGTGGACGGATGCGCCGCCTGCGGGGTGGAAGCCGGTGGAGGTCTTCACGAAATCTGCGCCAGCCTGTTCTGCGGCCTCGCAGGTGGCGACGATCTCTTCATCCGTCAACGCAGCAGACTCAATGATCACCTTGAGAACTGCATTGGGGATTGCGTCGCGCACGCCCTGGATCTCGGCTTCAACGGCATCGAAGTCGCCATCCTTGACCAGGCCAACGTTGACAACCATGTCAACTTCATCGGCACCGTCAGCGACGGCTTGTTCGGCCTCAAGAGCCTTGATTGCGGGCTTCACTGCACCGGACGGGAACCCAACTACTGTCGCCACCTTCAGGCCCTCAGGAACGTCCAGAGGCAACGCCGAGGGCGATACGCACACTGAGTACGTGCCCAAGTCCGCAGCCTCGTCAACGAGGGCCTGGAAATCAGCCTTGGTCGCTTCTGGCTTCAGCAGGGTATGGTCCACCATTCCTGCGACATCTTTACGTTTGGTCATAGGCCACACTCCTAATCAATTTCGGGGACGCGGTCCAGGATGATTCCTGGGCCAGGCTCGGGAGCTTCTTCACTGAGTTCAATGGCTCCTTCAAGGGCCTCAAAGGCGCGAGGGAACCTATCGGGGGTCTCGGTGTGCAGGGTCAGTAGCGGCTGGCCCTTCTCTACCCAGTCTCCGGGCTTAGCATGGAGTTCAATGCCCGCGCCCTCCTGCACCGGGTCTTCCTTGCGCGTGCGGCCAGCACCCAGACGCCAGGCGCTGACGCCAACTCCCCAGGCATCCATCTTCGACACGTAGCCAGATTCATCGGCGATGATCTGCTCTTGGAACTCAGCAACGGGCAGAGGCGCCTCGGGGTCGCCACCCTGGGCACGGATCATCTCATTCCACTTGTCCATGGCGCGGCCGTCCTTCAAAGCCGCCTCAACATCGACGTCGTCCTTGCCAACCAAGCGGAGCATCTCCTGTGCCAGTTTCACGGTCAGGTCAACGACATCTGCTGGGCCGCCACCTGCCAGAACCTCAAGCGACTCACGAACCTCCAGCGCATTTCCAACTGTCAGACCCAATGGGACCGACATGTCAGTCAGAAGAGCCGACGTCTTCACGTTCGCATCTTCGCCCAGGGCCACCATGGTCCTGGCCAATTCGCGGGCCTGCTCGATGTCCTTCATGAATGCACCTGAGCCGACCTTAACGTCTAGAACCAGCGCAGATGTGCCCTCGGCAATCTTCTTCGACATGATCGAGGAAGCAATCAGAGGAATGCAATCGACGGTCGCGGTCACATCTCGCAGCGCGTAGAGCTTCTTGTCGGCGGGAGCCAGACCAGGACTGGCAGCACAAATCACCGCGCCTGGACCATCCTCTAGCTGATCAAAGACTTCCTGGTTAGTGAGGTTTGCGCGCCAGCCAGGAATGGATTCCAGCTTGTCCAGCGTTCCACCGGTGTGGCCCAGACCGCGGCCGGAGAGTTGTGGCACTGCCACGTCAAAGACCGCGACCAGAGGGGCCAGAGGCAACGTGATCTTGTCGCCCACGCCGCCCGTGGAGTGCTTGTCCGAAGTTGGCTTGCTTAACTTCTCAAAGGAGAGCCGCTCCCCCGAGTTCATCATCGCGGTTGTCCAGCGGACAATCTCTTCACGGCTCATTCCCTGCAGGAATATCGCCATGGCCAACGCCGCCATCTGCTCATCGCCCACGGCCCCACGCGTGTACGCGTCGATGACCCAGTCAATCATTGGGTCGGGGATAGCGTCGCCATCCCTCTTTGTACGAATGACGTCAACTACATCAAATGCCTCGGCCATCAGATGCCTTCCTCTTCTTCAACTTCCCAGACGCGTTCCAGGTCCTCCAGGCCGAACCCGCCGGGGAGTACCTCGCGCATTGTCATCAAGCCACCAGGCATTGCCAGTAGCAGGTCAGCGCCGCCATGCTCCCAGAGCAGTTGACGGCAACGTCCACACGGGGAGGCTGGTTCTCCCAGGCCATCCACACAGGCAAAGGCGACCAGTCGGCCACCTCCTGTGCGTGCCAGTTCAGAGACCAGTCCGCACTCTGCGCACAGCCCCACGCCATAGGACGCATTTTCTACGTTGCAGCCGGTCACGTAGCGGCCATCATCAACGATGGCGGCGGCCCCGACCGGGTATTTCGAATAGGGGCAATAGGCGGTTTCCATCGCCTCTATTGCCTTCTTCCTCAGCGTCTTCCAAGTTTCGTCTGTTACTTCGACGGATGTCATAGATCCCTCCCCTACCCCACGACAACGCCGTGAGGTGATTGGCCAAGCGGGCCGCCTTTTTGGGGCGGCCCGCTAGAACAACTTCGCCGTGAGCCCTATCTCTACGGATACGGCTTACCTTCAGCCGCGGGCGGCTTCACAGCCCCGACGAATCCAGCAACCGCCAGGATGGTCACAATGTAGGGGATCATCAGCATGTACTCGGCTGGGACCGGAGACCCGACCGACTGCATGATTGCACCCAAGTTGGTCGCGAAACCAAAGAGAAGTGCAGCCATGAGCGAGCCCTTCGGATTCCACCGGCCCAGGATCATCGCGGCCAACGCGATAAAGCCGTTACCAGCAGCCATGTTCTTGGAGAACGTTAGGCCCTGACCAATGGTGAACACTGCGCCGCCAAGGCCGGCAACTGCACCGCCCAGAAGCACCGCGTGCCAGCGGATCTTGTTGACCTCGATACCCACGGTGTCCGCAGCCTGTGGCTTTTCACCCACTGCGCGGAGGCGCAGGCCCCAGCGTGAGGAGAACAGCATGAACTGCAAGATGATCACTGCGGCGTACATCATGTAGACCAGGACGGTCTGATCGAACAGCACCGGACCGATGACAGGAATGTCTGCGAGGAACGGGATCCTCAACGACGGCAGCTTCAGCGGCTGGTTCAGATTCGAGTTTGTCTTCAGCAGAGTGGAGAACATGAAGGACGTGGCACCCAGCGCCAGCATGTTCAACACAACGCCAACCACGATGTGGTCTGCGCGGTACTTGATGGTGAATAGAGCCAGCAGAGCACCGATGGCAGCACCTGCAATGGGAGCTCCGATCAGACCAACCCAGGGGTTGGAGAAGATCGAGCCCACCACGACACCCATGAAAGCACCAAACAGGAGCTGACCTTCAATGGCGATGTTGATGATGCCTGCACGTTCGTTGATGACGCCGGATAGCGCACCGAACACCAGGGGTGTTGCGAACATCAGACCACCGGCAAAAAGTGCGACGACTGGAAGGTTCGCGCTAGGGCGATCATTGACCGCCCAGACTAGGAATCCAAGCACGAATGCCACGCCTACGATTACTACCCACCAGCCCTCAACCGTCTTGCGGTTTGTCGCCTTGACCCAGACGACGATGGTGGCAGCAATCGCGATGATAGCCATGATCCAGGTTGCCAAAGACGCATTCAGCGTCCAGACACCGCCACGGAACCAACCGGACGCGCCGGCAAAGGAAATATTCGAGATACCCTTCGCGGATATCGCGATCAGAACCGCAAGGGCCGCCATCACCAACGTGACGATCGGGTCACGCCAGGCGATAGGTACCCTAACATCTGCTAACTGTTCGGAGTCCGCCTGGATGGGGCCAGCCTCTTCGGGGATTATCGCTGTTGTACTCACGCCACAACTCCCTTCGCATCAGTGCTGGCCGGGGCAGGAGCCTCATCGACTTTCTGCACGGTCTTTTCCTTCTCCGCGCGCTTCTTACGCGCGTACCTAATCGCCTCGGAGGCGGCGATCATCAAGACGATGACCGCTTGGGTGATCTGAACGATCTCTACGGGGATTCCCGCCGAAGACTGCATCAGTGCGCCACCAGCGTTGAGGGCGCCGAATAGCAGACCGGCGAAGAACACACCCAGTGGGCGTGAGCGGCCGAGCAGGGCAACCGTGATGGCATCGAAGCCGATGGTGCCTGCAACACCGCCTGTAATGGCTTTCTCAGTGCCTAGGACTGGAGCGGTTGCTGCCAACCCTGCCAGCGCACCCGAGATGATAAGTGTCCACATAATCGTGTTCTTGACGTTGATACCGGCGGTGCGAGCAGCCTCCGGGTTCGCGCCCGCTGCACGCAGTTGGAATCCGATGGTCGACCTGTCAAGGAGCCACCAAACGAAGATGGATGCCAAGATCGCAACGATAAAACCGAAGTGCAGACGGAAGCTGTGACCCAGTATCTGTGGATACATGGCCGTATCTTGCACCGCCATGGACTTACCCGGGTAACCCGAACCATGGAACGTTGGGGTGTTGAGCATCGCTGCCAAGAAATACAACGCAATCGAGTTGAGCATGATGGTCACGATGACTTCGTTCGCACCCAACCGTGCTCTCAATATGCCAGGGATGAAACCCCACAGCGCCCCACCGATAACGGCCGCGATCATCGCAACCAGAACGTGGAGGAAGACCGGGAGGTGCCAGGCAAAGCCGACGTAGCCGCCAACCAGCGCGCCCAGAATGATTTGGCCCTGGACACCAATGTTGAACATGCCTCCGGTGAAGGCCACCGCGATCGCGAGACCAGCAATGATCAGCGGAACTGCACGAACAATGGTCTCAGTCAACGGACGGAAAGCAGCTGCGGCAGTTGGCTGAGTCCAGTCGAATATTGCCCCGCGGAACAGCGAGGTAAAGAACGTGTAGAACGAATGCCACACCGCACCGAAGAAATCACCAGGGGCAGCAAACAAGTACCCTGCCGTGCGTTGTACCTCTGAGTCGAAGACAACGACGATCAAAGCACCGATCACCAGCGCGGCGACGATTGCGATCGCCACCGTTCCTGCTGATGGACTAAAGATGGTCTTCAGGAGTTTATGGAGCCAAGTTTCACCCCCACCCGGCCCTGGATCTTCTTCTAGTGTCGAGGGTAAGGGGTCTAGCGCTGGAGGCCCCTGTGTTTGTTGCTCGCTCACTTGTCTGCCTCCTGCCCTTGGGTCGTAGTGCTAGCGGTCGGCGTAGCCTGGGTTTGTGCTATCGCTTCCTCGTATGGAACCCCGGCCATCATCAGGCCCAGGGCGTCTCTGGGAGTGTCCGGTGGGACGATCCCAACAATCTGGCCTCGGTACATCACTGCGATGCGGTCAGCCAGAGCGACAACTTCATCAAGCTCAGTAGACACAACGACCACCGCTGCTCCGCTGTCGCGTTCTTGAACAATTCTCTTGTGGACGAACTCGATAGACCCCACGTCCAGACCACGCGTCGGCTGGGAAGCAACCAGCAACTGGATTGGACGCGATAGCTCACGTGCCAAAATCACCTTTTGTGCGTTGCCGCCAGAGAGCGTAGAAATCGGATCTTGAACGGAAGTCAGACGAACGTCAAACTCGTCGACAAGCTTCAAAGCGTTCTTCTGGATGGCCCCCGGGTGCATGTTGAGTCCCGTGGCAAACGGCGACTGGTCGTAAAGGTCCAAGATCATGTTCTCTGCGATAGTAAACGACGCAATCATTCCGTCCTTGGATCGGTCTTCGGGGACGAAGCCCAAACCAGAGTGCAAACGCTTCTTGATGCCATCATGGGCGATGTCGCGACCACCCATGGAGATCGTGCCACCATCAGGAGTCTCAAGTCCCAAGATCGTTTCCGTCAGTTCCGTCTGACCGTTGCCTTGGACACCCGCAATGCATAGAATCTCGCCGCTCCTCACATCAAAGCTGAGGTGGTCCAAGAACATCTGTCCGCTATCGTCAACCAGAGTGACATCCTCGAACTTCAAAATCGGTTCGCCTGGCTTCGCGGGTTCTTTGTCCACCTCCATCTTGACAGGGCGGCCGACCATCATGGAGGCCAGTTCCTTCTCGGAATCCGTGGGGCTTGCAGTCCCAACCACCTTGCCGCGGCGAATCACGGTGATCTTGTCCGCCACGGCGCGGATCTCACGCAGCTTGTGCGTGATGAAGACGATTGAAGTCCCAGACTCCTTTAGCTGACGCATGATCTCGATGAGTTCATCCGTCTCTTGCGGAGTCAGAACGGCCGTGGGCTCGTCAAGAATCAAGACTTTCGCTTCACGCGACAACGCCTTGATGATCTCGACGCGCTGCTGGACGCCGACAGGAAGATCTTGGATGAGCGCGTCTGGGTTGATGTCAAAACCGAACTTGGTGGCCAAACTAACCACCTGCTCCCGCGCCTCCTTCTTGTTCAAGATTCCCGCCGGTCCCGTGGTCGGTTCGTAGCCCAGGGCTACGGACTCCGCCACCGAGAACACCGGCACCAGCATGAAGTGTTGGTGAACCATGCCAATTCCCGCTGCGACGGCGTCGCCGGGTCCGCTAAAACGGACGGGAACGTCGTCGATGAGAATTTCACCGTCATCGGGCTGATACAGCCCATACAGCACATTCATCAATGTTGATTTACCAGCACCGTTTTCGCCTAGGAGGGCATGGATCTCGCCAGGTTCGACGGTCAGGTCTATGTGGTCATTGGCCACTAAGGTCCCGAAGACCTTCGTGATCCCTCGTAATTCGAGCTTCACATCATTTCCTTCTGTGAGCAGGTCACCCGCGTCGTTGCGTCCGGGAATCTCTAGTCTAACGTGCTCACGGTCACTCTTAGCAAGATTTGGAGACCGTCGTGGCGCACCGCGGGGATAATGCTTCCCGCTGACAGCAAAAAGAGGGACGCAGGTTTCCCCGCGCCCCTCTTTTGAGAAGGCAGTTTCAGTCCGGAACCCGGACCGACTTAGCCAGTTTACTTAGGCGTGCTCACAGACTCGACGACGATGGAGCCGTCGATGATGCCCTGACGCAGCGCTTCGATCTCGGAATCGAGGTCAGCGGGGACCTTGTCCGCGAAGTCGTGCCATGGAGCAATGCCAACGCCACCGTTCTGCAGGTCGCCCACGTACGGAGCGGAGTCGAAGGTGTCGTTGATCACGGACTCGATGGTGTCGTAAACCGCCGCGCCAATTTCCTTCATGACCGAAGTCAGGATGACGCTTGCGTAGTCAGGCTGGGTCTCCACGCCATCGGCGTCAACCCATACGATCATCTTGTCAGCGTCCTTGGCCGCTGCCAGTGCGCCCAGACCCACGGGGCCAGCAACAGGCATGACGACGTCAGCGCCCTGCTCGAAGAGCTGCTCGGTGAACTGCTTGCCCTTTGCCTGGTCTTCGAAGTTACCTGTGGCCATGCCATCCTGCTTGGCCTTGTCCCAACCAAGGAGCTTGACGTCGGTGCCCTTCTCCTCGTTGTACTTGGTGATGCCATCGGAGAAGCCATCAGCAAAGATCGCCGTGGAAGGCAGGTTGATCCCCAGGAAGGTGCCGACCTTGCCGCTTTCCGACATGGACGCAGCAGCGTAGCCAGCCAGGTAGGAAGCCTCAGCAGTGTTGAAGAGGAGTGCACGAGCGTTGTCGAGGGTTTCACCCTCGCCAATCTGCGTGTCATCAAAGCCGGAGTCGACCAGAGCGAACTTAACGTCTGGGTTCTTTATGGCAACTTCGGTGATGGCACTGGCCATCATGAAGCCAATGCCGATGATGACGTCACAGCCGCCCTGGACCATGTTTTCCAGGTTGGGCAGGTAATCGGAGTCCGCCTGGGATTCCGCCTGGTCCACTGAAACGCCGAGCTGCTTCTTGGCCAGCAGCAGACCTTCGTGGCCGGACTGGTTGAAGGACTTGTCCTCAAAACCACCGGAGTCAGAAACCATGCAAGCCTTGATGTCGGAGTGTGACTCCGCCTTGCCAGACTGGTCGCCTGATTCACCGGATCCCGGTGCCTGGCCACATGCTGCGAGCGTGAGAGCCGCAGCGACGCCAATGGCGCCAAATCGCAGAGAATTCTTCACAAATTCCTCCTGTCGAACTGATACGAATACGTGTGCTCACCTGATATCGCGTGAACACATCGCTCCCATGCTAACGGCGTTTACGCCTGGACGCCGGAGAACCCCCCTGGGGCTCCAAAACGCAACCATTTTGTGACGTCGCAAGGCCTGAAAGGCCTCCGACAATGGCAAATTCGTCAGTTGCCCGCGATGCGGGGGTCATCTATGTGAGTGAGGAAAAGTCGGCGGCCGCCAGCGCCGCGGGCGCTTCTTTGACGCGTTGTGCATGATCACGAGTGGTAACAAGCAACGCATCCGGCGTGTCGATCACGACGGCATCCGGAATGCCCAAAACCACGACTGCTTTCCCTTTGGGGGCGCGGACGATCGCCTGCTCCGCGTCGATTAGAACACGGGCATCGACATCAGCTTTGGTGTCGACTTCAGTCTTGGAGTCTGCATCCGTGGCACTGTCGTGGCCATCCGTACCGCGGCTCTCCGCAATCAAACGCCCAGCGACCGCATCTTCAAGTGCCACAAAATCGCCCAGATCCGACCACTTGGAATCTTCGGGCATCGGAGCCACAGCAACTAACCCCTGCGCTGCTGCCGGCTCTGCGACGGCGTGATCGATGGCAATTTGAGGAAGAGATTCCCAGAGGGGCACTAGCTCTGCATCTCTAAACTGGGGATCATCCCAGTTCGTCGCCAACTCCTGGATAGTTTGTTCCATCTGGGGGTGAAGCTGACTGAATATGCGTTTGAACGCGCCGCACTCCATGACAAACATTCCCGCGTTCCACAAATAGCCGGCCTGAACGTAGCGTTCGGCCGTTTCAGCGTCGGGCTTCTCAACAAAGGCCGAGACTCCCAAGACTCCGGGAACGACCTGTTCTTGTGTGGGTTCAATGTAACCAAATGCCGTCGACGGTTCGCTGGGAGTCAAGCCAATGGTCGAGATAAACCCATCTGCGGCTGCCTCCGCAGCAGCCTGAACAGCAGCATAGAAGTGCTCCACGCCTCCAATTTCGTGGTCAGCAGCAAACGAACCCACCACTGCCCGGTCACCGTAGCGGGACCTGATCAAGTAGGTCGCCAGTGCAATGGCCGGCATCGAGTCGCGCCCCGAAGGCTCAACCACCACACGCACGGGAAAATCCGCGGAGAGCACGCCCCTGTTCCGCAAATCTTCCAGCTGTACCTCAACTTGCTCCGCGTGGGCACTGCCAGTTACAACGGTCACCGACTGTGCTATCGGTAGCAGCCGGATAACCGTCTCTTGGAGAAGAGAGTTCCCCGCACCCAGCAAATCCAGGAGAAATTTCGGGTGATCACGCCTGGACAGAGGCCAGAGCCTAGTCCCAGCACCACCGGCTGGAATAACTGCGTGCAGGGAACTCATCGTTTCTAACCCTGGTGTTCGTGAGCGTCTGAAGCAGCAGCATCAACGGCTTCTTCAAGCGCGTCTTCTGCTTCTTCTTCGCTCTCAACGACGATCTCCTGTTCCGTGTCAACAGTGACGATCACGCGATCGCCCTCGACAAGCGCCTCAACGCCCTTGGGCAGAACAAGATCTTCAACGCGCACAACAGTGCCCTCTTCCTTCCCCTCAAGGTCGATGTCAATCGATTCGGGGATAGAGATAGCGGGCGCGGAAACCAGAACGAAGAATTCTTCCTGCGCGACCTGCGTACCCGGAGCGGGTTCGCCGATGAGCAGCAAGGGGACTTCGACCTCGACCTTTTCATCTGCACGCACAACTTGGAAGTCCACGTGAATGATGTCGCGACGCACAGGGTGACGCTGAATCGCCTTCACCAGAGCCAGCTTCTTGTTCTTGCCGTAGCTGACGTTCACGACGGCGTTGGCGTTGTCCTTGACGATCAAGAAGATGTCATGACCGGGGATATCCAAGTGAATGGGATCCACGCCGTGCCCGTACATGACCGCGGGGACGTTGCCGGCCCGGCGCGCACGACGCGAGGGGCCCTTGCCAAATTCGGTGCGCTCAACGCCAGAGATGTTGAGTTCTACTGCTGCCATTTCTTTTCCTAATCAATCGGTGGACCTTCGCGGGATTTGCGCCAAAGCGCTACCCGGATCGAGCCCGACTACTTTGCCTTGCCCGACGACCACCGCCAGAAAGCGGCAACCAACCGCGTCGATCACGGAGTCCGGGATTACCCGTCTCCCTCGCCGGGGTGACGTTGCGATGATACCGAATACACCGCGCACGCCCCAACGATGTATTTGTTCGGTTACTCACTTCCAGCGCGCGATGACAAGGCCAGGTTGCTCTAAAGCGTTTCGGTCAGGCAACCCCATCAAACATGGACGTCACCGAACCGTCATCGAAGACCTCGTGGATAGCGCGCGAGAGTAGAGGCGCAATAGGAAGGATTGTCAACGTTTCGAAACGCTTTTCCTCCGGAATGGGAAGAGTGTCGGTAACGATGACCTCCGTCGCCCCGCACCCCGCAAGTCGTTCGGGTGCCGGGTCGGAAAGAACAGCATGCGTGGCTGCCACCTTGACGTCTTTGGCCCCGGCCTTGTAGAGGACACGCACCGCCTCTGCGATGGTCCCTCCGGTATCGATCAGGTCATCGACCAAAATACAGTCACGTCCGGCAACGTCACCCACCACACGGTTAGCAACAGCGACATTCGGGCGTGTGGTGTCGCGAGTCTTGTGGACAAACGCCAGGGGGCAGTTCCCCATCTTCGCTGACCACTTTTCAGCAACCCGGACTCGTCCTGCATCAGGAGACACGATCGTCACGTTGCTCAGGTTGACACGCCCGCGGGCGTAGTCAACCAGGACGGGCATGGCCCAGAGGTGATCGACGGGACCGTCGAAAAAACCCTGAGACTGGGCAGCGTGCAGATCCACACTCATCAGGCGATCTGCACCTGCCGTCTTGTAAAGATCAGCAACCAGGCGGGCAGAAACCGGCTCACGTCCCTGGTGTTTCTTGTCTTGACGCGCATAGGGGTAGAAGGGAGCAACAACGGTGATCCGCTTAGCCGAAGCCCTCTTCGCCGCATCAATCATGATCAGTTGTTCCATCAACCACTTGTTTATGGGGGCTGTCATGGATTGCAGCAAGAAGACATCTGCGCCACGGACCGACTCATTGAAGCGGAAGTAGATCTCCCCATTGGCAAAGTCATATGCCGTGGTGGGGACCAAATCTAGGCCCAGATTGTCAGCGACTTCTTCTGCCAGTTGCGGGTAGGCGCGCCCCGAAGCGAGCACCAGACGCCTATCAACACTAGAGACTATGCCCTTCAACTTGCATTCCCTTCGCTCGCGGCGATCTGTGCCGAGCGTAAAACCACGTACGGCTCTAAGACTACGCCGTGATCCACTACCGAATCTTGTACATAGACGTTCTGCAAGACAGCGCCACAACCAATGCGAGAGTTGATAACGGTTGATCCAGAGCCCACGCAAGCTCCTTCTTCCACCACCGTCTGACCGGCCAGAACCGTGAACGGTTCAACTATGCTGTCACGCCCCAACTGGACTTGGACATCAATGGAAGTCGTCCTGGGGTCAACAATCGAGACACCCGCAAGCTGATGGGCGCGGCAAATGCGGCTTAGAAGTTCAGTGCGCAGATCGGAAAGCTGGGCGCGGTCGTTGCATCCCTCGGCCTGCCAGACGTCTTCCAAAACAAAGGCGTTGGCACCCCGTCCCTGAGTGGCAGCCAAAGCAATCGTGTCGGTCAAGTAAACCTCGCCCTGGTCATTATCCGAACCGATTTCTTCTAACGCACGGGCCAAAAATCCAGCGTCAAAAGCGTAAATGCCCGCGTTGATTTCTCGGATGTTGCGCTGATCCGGGGTTGCATCGCGGTGTTCCACCACTTCTAGCAGAGGGCCATCGGGTCCGCCCTCGCGAATCATGCGTCCATAGCCAGTGGCGTCTGGGACCACGGCAGAAACGGCGGTAACATCAACTCCGCTGTCCCGGTGGCGTTCCAAGAGCTCCCGCAAGGTCTCCGTCGTGAGCAGCGGGACGTCCGCGTTCGTCACCAGCACTGTTCCTGTAAGAGGCTTCCCCTGCCGCGCAGCATCCATTAAGGCGCACTGCACAGCACGGCCCGTGCCGGGGATCTCATCTTGATCGGCGATGGTTACCGGTGGGTAGACAGACAGAGCCTCAGCGGCCACTCGATCGCGGTCATGACGAACCACAACCACCATCTGGTCGGGATTCAACGCCATTACGGCCTGCATGGAGTGGTTTAGCAAGGTTCGACCCAACAGGGGGTGCAGAACCTTCGGAAGATCGGATTTCATTCGCGTGCCTTGGCCAGCGGCCATGACAATCGAGCTCAGCTGCTCGGTCACAGAGTTACCCCCGGGTTTCACGGTCGACAACAGCCTTCAGACTACTAGGACAACCGGGATCGCAGCTCCGCCCCCAGGATTCGAACCTGGACAAAGGGCACCAAAAACCCTTGTGCTGCCTTTACACCAGGGCGGAAAAGCAGCACTCATTGTGTCACATCAGGGGCGCCTGCGAAAAGCCGCCAAGGCGGGTGTGCGTCACGTTTGGCTCCGAGAGGGCACCACCGCGTGCGCTATTGGGTGTTCGTGGTCGTTACCATTGGCCGTAGGAACTATGACCGGAGGAAAGATTGGCCGAACACCTGCTGGGAGCCCAAGACCTGCGACTTGAGTACGCGACAAAGGTGGTGCTCGACGGGGTGACTGTTGGCGTCAGCGCCGGAGATCGCGTGGGAATGGTTGGGCGCAACGGTGACGGCAAATCGACACTGATGCGGCTACTGCTAGGCAAACAGGAACCCGATTCAGGCCTTGTCACCCGCCGCGGGGGTCTGCGTGTAGGGATGCTGTCTCAAAGTGATGACCTAAACGATGACGACACTGTTCGTCACGCAGTGGTCGGCGATGTTCCCGACCACGAGTGGGCTCGTGACCCTAAGATTCGCGACATCATCGATGGGCTACTTGCTGATATTCCTCGAGAATCCCTGGTCGGTTCGCTGTCGGGCGGACAGCGTCGCAGGGTGGCCCTCGCCGCTCTTTTGACCGGGGACTGGGACGTAATCGGGTTGGATGAGCCGACCAACCACCTGGACATTGAGGGCATCCATTGGTTGGCAGATCACCTCAAGAACCGTTGGCCTAAGGGCCAGGGCGCAGTCCTGGTTATCACTCACGACCGTTGGTTCTTAGACGCGCTGACGCAGTCCACTCTTGAAGTTCACGACGCCAAAGTGGAACCATTCGAGGGCGGATACGCAGCCTACATTCTGCAACGAGTCGAGCGCGATCGCATTGCTGCTGCCACAGAAAGCAAACGGCAAAACCTTCTGCGCAAGGAGCTGGCGTGGCTACGTCGCGGAGCGCCGGCTCGAACCTCGAAACCGCGTTTCCGCCTGGATGCAGCTGCGGCCCTGATCGCCAACGAACCTCCAGTTCGCGACACCGTGGAATTGGCGCGGGTCGCGACTTCCCGCATTGGCAAACGGGTGGTTGACCTGACGGACGTATCTGCGGGGTACGGGGATCCTGACTCTGATTTAGACGAGGGCCATCGCGAGGTTCTGCGTGACGTCAACTGGAAAATTGCCCCGGGCGAACGCGCTGGCATTTTAGGGCCTAACGGCGCAGGCAAGTCAACGCTCTTGAAACTGCTCTCTGGTGAGATCGGCGCCTGGGCGGGCACGGTCCGGCACGGAAAGACGTTGAAGACCGCAATGCTTGACCAGCAGTTCAGTCAGCTGGAGGACATTTCCGGAGACCGCGTTCGTGAGGTGCTTGGCCGTTTCAAGTCCACCCTGTCTATTGACGGCAAAGATGTGACACCCGCCCAGATGTTGGAACGTCTGGGCTTCCCCAAGCAGTACCTGTCTGCCCGCGTAGGCGAGTTGTCTGGTGGTCAGAAGCGGCGGTTGCAGCTCCTCCTGGTCCTTCTTGAAGAGCCCAACCTTCTGATTTTGGACGAACCCACCAACGACCTGGACACCGACATGCTCACCGCGCTGGAGGATCTGCTGGATTTCTGGGCCGGAACGCTGATCGTGGTTTCCCATGACCGCTACCTGTTGGAACGCGTCACGGACCAGCAGTACGCGGTGATCCCCGATGAGGACGGGGTAGGGCGCTTCCGTCACCTGCCCGGCGGGGTCGATGAGTACTTGGCGTTGCGCAAGCGGCAGCAGGCACAAGGGATTGGCGTGGCTTCGGACGAAGTGGAAGCTAACACTGGCCTCACCGGCGCCGCGTTACACGCAGCACAAAAGGAACTCGCTTCGTTGGAACGCCGAATGGCGAAAGTGGAGAAGGACATAGAGACTCTGCACCGCAAGATGGCTGACCACGACCAAAGTGACTTCGAAGGTCTTCTAGAGCTGACCGAAAGAACCAACGCGCTAACGGCAGACAAGGACAACCTTGAAGAACAGTGGTTGGAGCTAAGTGACAGGGTCGGGTAAGCCCGTCGAAAGAGAAGAGCCACCATGACCGCGATCCCACGCCCATTCAGAATAACTGTCACCGTGCTCATGGTTGTTTTGGTCGCCGTCGCCGTGGTCGGCGCAGTAGCTAGTGGCAACCCTCTGGCAGGAGCGGTCCTGGGCACATTGTTTCTGACCACCTACGTCGCTGGCGCCGTCTACGCATCCAACGCGCACAGCGCAAAAGCGTCTCAACGTGTCGGGTGGCACCACCGAAGCACACTCCTTTGGATCCTTTCGCTCACCGCACTTTGGATCGGATTGTTGGTGGTAAGCGACAAGGCCATGTGGTTGGCATTCCCTTTAATCCTTCTGCAGGTGGGGATACTGGGGCCCTCCTGGGGTGCGCTGACGGCTTTTCTGACCATTGCCGCCACCGTCGTAGTGTCACTGGCGCGTCTTGGCCCAGGCGAATCCCCAGCTGGTGCAGTTTTGGGCCCGCTATTGGGAGGCGCCATCGCGTTTATCTTCATGTGGGGAATCATCACGGTCATCAAAGAGTCAACGGCTCGAAAACGAG
>ERZ1031159.122-NODE-122-length-15038-cov-7.061603_pt1 | contig 15038 bp, 11 predicted proteins | sample MGYA00516706_ERZ1031159 | MGnify/ENA primary metagenome ERZ1031159 (study PRJEB33719, sample SAMN04262508) | wastewater metagenome | biome: rural village; feature: composting latrine chamber; material: composting feces with ash | place: El Salvador | collected... | reverse complement strand
ATGAGCGCCTGATTGAGGGGCTGGGAGGTCAAGTCTTTGAGCTCCGCCCTCCGCGCAACGACGATGCTGATACGGCAGAAGATGAGGGGACAACTGTCGCTACCCCGCAGGTCTTGGAGCGGGAGCGCCCGGATTCGCGGCGTCGACCCCAGCCCGCGTCGCAACCGTCCAAGCAGCGCAGCCCCTTGGTAAAACGCGTCTCACTAATCTCCAGAGTTAACCCCGTAGCCCAGCTTCTGGGGCTCCTGCTGCTGACCGTGCCGCTGCTGGTGACTATCGACGCCACTTCCGCCGCGATCGCCTTCGGTGCGGAGATTCTGCTGCTTCCCACGCTTGGAATGTCACCAAAGAAGATCTTCAAGCGCGTGCTGCCCCTGCTCATTGCCGCGCCGCTGGCAGTTCTGTCGATGCTGCTTTATGGTGCGCCCGGGGGCACTGTTTATTGGCAGTGGGGGCCGGCGGCGATCAGTCAAAACTCCGTTGGGCTGGCTGTGGCACTGGGCCTGCGAATCATGGCGGTGGGGATGCCAGCCATCCTTCTGCTGTCGCGCATTGACGCTACCGACATGGCCGATGCACTGACTCAGGTGCTTCACCTGCCCGCGAAAATCGTGCTCGCCTCCCTGGCGGGAATCCGCATGACGGGACTCATGCTCAGCGATTGGAAAGCCCTCACCCGCGCCCGACGTTCCCGGGGACTGGGAGCAGGAAACCGTCTGCGAGCATTCTGGCAGGGCACCTTCGCCATGCTCACATTCGCGATTCGCCGCGCCGGCGTTCTCTCTGTAACGATGGAAGCACGCGGTTTTGGTGCTCCGATTGAGCGCTCGAATGCGCGCGAGTCTCGCCTTGGTTGGCCCGATGTGGTGATGATGCTTGTGTGTGCGGGCGTTTCTGTCATCGCTATCGGTGTCGCTGTTGCCACGGGGACCTTCAGGTGGTTTGGGCTGTGAGTTGGCGGATTGTGATTGATGGGCCCTCGGGCGCGGGGAAGACGACGCTGGCGCAGCTCCTCGCAGACAAAATCGGGGCGGAAGTCATCCACTTGGAAGATATGTACGAGGGCTGGACCGGCATGGCCCAAGGCGCCCAGATTGCGCAGGAACTGCTGACTGGGGAGCGCGACTCTTACCAAATTTGGGACTGGGAGACCTCCACGCGTGCGGACATAGTGGAGCCGAACTGTCAGGCCAACTGGGTTGTTGAAGGTTGTGGCGCTTTGAATGCCACCACTGCCCAGTGCGCAGACGTCAGGATTTGGGTTGAAACGGATCCTGATGAAGCTAGGGAACGAGGGCTAGCCCGCGACGGCGCCCCATACCACCAGTGGTGGGAGGTCTGGAATCGCCAAGAGCGCGAACACTGGGAGAAGAACGACCCGCGCAACCTTGCAGACGTCGTGGTGCGCACATGAGTCTTTCGCCCGAAGACAATGCCTTTGTATGGGCGCTGGACGGGAAGGGGGCGGCTGAATACGCGGATGTCCGTCCGGGCTATCCGGCCGCAGCAGTCGATGGTCTTCTTGCCCGAGCTCCCAGGCGAACGCCGTTGCTTGCGGCGGACATCGGGGCTGGAACCGGCAAGTTCACCAGGACGTTGACCCAGCGAGGGGTGGAGGTGATTGCCGTAGATCCCTCGCCGGCGATGCGCGCGGAGTTGGCACATGCCATTCCGGCGCCTTTGCAGATACGGGATGCTACCGCGGAGTCAACGGGTTTGCCCTCGTCCAGCGTAGATATGGTGACGTGGGCGCAGTGCTTCCACTGGTTAGATCAACCAGCGGCAACGGCTGAGGCAGCGCGGATTCTGCGTCCGGGTGGGGTTGCGGCGGCTATCTGGAATCAGATGGACGTTGAAGTTCCTTGGGTCCACCGTTTGAGTCGGATTATGCGTTCTGGGGATGTGCGGAGACGGGACAGGGGGCCGGACTTTGGCCCTCGTTTTGAAACCCCGGAACTGATTGAAGTGGCATGGTCAGATCGCATTAGCCCCGAATCCATATTTGCTCTGGCGCGAACCCGCAGCTCCTATCTAAAGTCAGATAGTGCAGGCCGGGAAAGGATGCAGGAAAACTTGCGCTGGTACCTCTACGACCACCTTGGTTTCACCCCTGAATCCACCGTTGACCTGCCGTACACGACTTTCGTTTGGGTGGCCGACGTGCGTTGATGTTTGCTCTAGCGCGTCGTTGCCTATACGGTCACGAATGCCGCAGAGTACTTAACGAGTTTGCCCTGAGGCGCGCAAAGATTGCCAGGGAGGTGGAGTGTTTACCTTCTCATTGTTCGGTGCACTGTTCGCCGTCGTGTTCTACGCGATTTCGGTATCACCATCCCTGTTGCCACGTCGTTGGTGGTGGCACGCTTTTGTCTCCGGCACTTTGATGGGCCTGGGATACGCCCTGGGAATGGCGATCTCTTCTCTGGTCAACTACGTGTTTGCCATTACCGGAACCTCTCTTAGCGCACCGGAGAAAACTGTCGAAGTCGCCACCTACGCCCTGGTCATTGCGGTGGTCATTTGGGCGACAAGGGCGGTGATTGGCTCTTTTTGGGCTTCGAAGCGTGCGGCGGCTCTCACCGGCATGAAGCCGATCAAGTTCCCTGAATACCTGCTGGGGATGTCCCTGAGCCTGGTGATGTTTGCTTTGGTTCTGGCGGTGCTGCAGTTCCTGCTATGGGTTTTCTCTTTGATCGTCAGATTCCTGGATCGGTGGCTGTTCCATCCTCTGTCGGTTCTGATTGCGATTGCCGCGGTGTTGGTTTTGATCTTCGTGGTTTCCAACAAGGTCGTTTTCAAGGCGATCATGGCCTATTTCAGTTACACGGCCGGCAAGATGAACGACAGTTCCAGCCGCAAGTTTGCTCCCCCTACGGTTCCGGAGCGTTCCGCTTCCCCTCAGTCCCTGAGCACCTGGGAGTCCGTGGGTGGCCAGGGGCGAACCTTCTTGACGCTTGGCCCCGGTGTCGCTGAGATAGAGGAGATCACCGGGCGCTCCGGAATGGAACCGATCCGCGTCTATGCCGGAATTGACGGCCCCCACCCTGACCTTCAGGCAATCGCCAAACAAGCCGTGGCAGAACTGAAGAGAGCCGGTGGCTTGGAGCGCGCGGTCGTAATTGTCTACACCGCGACGGGGTCTGGGTGGGTGGACCAATGGCTGATTCAGCCAGCGGAGTACCTGACGGGAGGTAACTGTGCCACGGTATCGATGCAGTACTCGTACCTCTTTTCAGCCGCCCTGCTGGTTTCAGATTTAGAGACTTGCGCTCATGCCGGTGTGGCCTTGTTTGAAGCTGTTGAGGAAGCTGTCAACGAACTTCCTCGGGATAAGCGTCCCCTGGTACTGGTGGCTGGAGAGTCGCTGGGGGCATACGGTTCCCAAGCGCCCTTTAGGGATCTCGAGGATCTGAATCGGCGTACTGACGGCGCCATTTGGGTTGGGTCACCCCAGGGGTCGCGGCTGTCACAACTGTTGACCAATGAGCGCCACCGCGGAAGCCCTCAGGTTGCGCCCGTGGTTGGTTCTGCACGCCATGCTCGTTTCGTCAATAACCCGCAGTTGCTGAGCCAAGATCTGTTTGGCAGGGAGCTGGGACCATGGGATTTTCCGCGGTCAGTGTTTGTTCAGCACGCTTCGGACCCGGTTGTCTGGTATACGCCGCGCCTAATGATTGAAGAACCTGATTGGTTGCGTGAACGAGTTGGCCTCGATGTGTCCCGGTCCATGCGTTACACGCCGATTGCAACGTATTTGCAAGTTATGACCGACCTGCCCATCGCGGGGATGGCACCGCCAGGTCACGGTCACACCTATCACCGAGAGCTCATTGAAGTCTGGATCCGTGTTCTGGGGTTCGACCAAGGCCAGGCATTTGGTCGTGTGGGGGACACCGCGTGGGTCACCAAAGAAATGAAGGACCGTATTGGTACTGCCATCGAGCACGACCAACTCCGCGTAGTTCGTGCCACAGATTTGCAACGGGCTGCACGCACGCAGGAGTAACCATTCTGGATGTGCGGGAAGATCCTGCGAGCCCCGGCAGTTCCGGTTAGAGCAGGTCTTTCTTCTCCATGAGTTTCAGGGCGAGCCAGCCAAAGGGGATGCGCCCATAGAAGGTGACCAAACGGAAGAGAACCGCAGTTGAAAGCGCGACTGCTGCCGGAACGCCTGCGACTTGGAGGCCGCCGGTCAAGGCTGCCTCCACGGGGCCGATGCCGCCGGGAGTGGGAATGACAGAGCCCAGAGTGGACGACAGCAGGTAGGTCAAGGCCAACGTGAAAACGCTCAGACTCTGACCGAAGGCTGCCAGGGCAAAGCCAAAAGCCACTATGTAGGACAGGCTCTGCAGAAGATTCCCAAGGAATGCGACCAGCAGTTCGCGCGGGTGCCCCAGAACCCACAGCAACTGTGGGTAAGCCTGCGTCCAGAAGGGCTCTATTTTCTTCCACGCGAAGCGTCGAATGGAGGGAATGGAGAGCACGGTAGCAACCACGATGCCGACAGCCGCTGCACCCCAAATGATGGTCGTGGAGGGAATTTGGAGGTCGACAGTTGCACCCGTTCCAACGACGACGCCAATAAGTAGGGTCACCGAGGTGAGGAACTGAGATACCTGCACCAGTGTTACTGTCGCCACCGCGGCGGGGGTTGGCACTTTTTGTTTACTCAAGAAACGCCAGTTCAGAGCAGCCGGCCCTATGCCTGCTGGTGCAACAAGAGCCACCACGGACGCTGCCATCTGCGCCACCGTCGCCCAAACCATTTTTATCTTCACGGGAGAGAAAGCGACCAGAGGGATCGCTGCGCCGACCCAAGCTAGAGCCCCCGTCACGAATGCCGCCAGGATCCACCAGGGGTTTGAATCCTTCAGAGCTTCGCTGACCGCTTCGAAGTTCAAACCGCCCAGGAGCACGACTAGGGCAGTGACACCGAAGACGAACATCAACACTGTGCGGACGGAGAAGCGTTCAAGTTTGAGTGGTTCAGGTGCTTGCACCGCAGGCGCAATTTGAGAGAGGCGATCGCGCAATTGCTCAAGGATCTTGGTTCGCCGTGCCTCTTCACGTATGGAGGAGGGCATGGCCGCATTTTGCAGAACCAGACTTACGGCCAGTAGTTCGGCCAACCCAATTTGGCGTATCGCGGAGTCGATGGCGCGGCCAGGATCTGTGGCCAAGGACTGCAGGGTCAACATCTGAGCACAGTCAATGCGCCGAGACATGGCCGTTGCCCCCACATCCCCTTGCGTCCAATCGACCAGCCAGACGTTCATGGAGTCATCGACCCGCACGGCATCTTGTCCCAAGTTGCGGTGCGAAGCGCCGCGTCGGTGAGCGTGGTGGAGTTGGGACCAAGCCTGATCAAGCATGTTGTCGGTGATTTCGATGCCGTGATCGCGAAGTGTCAGCAGGCTGACGGTTTGAGGCAGCGTTGCCCAAAGGATCGCCACGGAGGTTCCTGCTTCGGCCAGACCGATGGGGCTGGGGGTGCGCACTCCTGCTGCGGCAGCGGTTGCGGCGGTCAGCATGGATCTTTCTGCGTTGGCTTTTGTTGACGGTGTCAGCCACCGAGAGGCACCTTTGAGTTTGAAGTTGGTCCAAATGTCTCCAACCATGGCGGTCAAGCCTGTGGCTGGATCAAGAATGTGCAGGTCAGCGCGGGGACCGTCTAGTTCCCACACCTGGTACATGCGGTTGGCGCCGGCGGCGAACTGGGAGGGAACTTCGAATTCCTTCTCGCCCTCGGCCAAAGAGGATGTGACCAGAGGGGGATTTATCTGCCCTCGGCGATAGTCAGGGCGGTCTTCACTTTCTTCGATCACCCAGGTCTCAAGGGGTTCGGTTCGTGTGGAAACGTCGGCGCGAACAATGCGGTGAGGGAGGATTCCAAGGTCCAGGCACGCACTCACCAGGTCGGCGGGCATGGCGCGGCCGTCATTGAATCCGGTGACCCAGCGGGCGATGGCGCCGAACATTCGTCCCGCTAACACCGTCATTAGAACGCCCGGAAGCGTGGCTGTCCCTCGGATTAGCGAGAGGAACAACAGGATCCAGACACCCCACCAGGAGTATCGAATGGTGGCACTCGTATCCGCAGTGCCCGACACAGTGAGGAAGGCGACCAGTACCACCAGAACCACGTCGATGGACGAGGGCTGTCCCGCCATGGGACTCATCGTCAGTGTCTCGCGGACGATTTCAGGAAAGTGGGGAAGGGCAAGCAGGTAGCCCCAGCCCACAAGTGACACCGCGATGGTGGTCAGGATGGTGTGGATTACGGTGTCGAAGTTTCGTCGTGTAGCCAAGTGAACGATGACGGCCGCGGGGGCCGCGATGACGAATAGGCCCTCCAACGCTGTCAAAGGAAGGAACAGAATTTGACTAACGACAGTGGAGAAAGCCGCCCGCACGTCGTCTTCCACGCCCTGAGTTGTGGAAGCCAGAAAAATGGAGATTAAAAGCATGAAGCCCAGGGCCACCAGATACAGTGCCGCTTCGACCAGATCTTCGGGTCTACGCTGACGTGTGGGGATCCTATCGGACACATATGCAGGCCCCGGCAGGCGGGGGAGGACTATGTCCCCTGCAAGGGGATACTGACCGGGATGGATCACGTCCACGGTTTTGGGGGCGGAGACCCGTTCGATATCGCTGGGCCGTTCCTCTCCCAATTCGTTTTCTGATGCATCCGGCATAGACACAGTCTAGTGAGCGGCTACCCGTGCGCCGCTAGGCTAGGGGCGTATTTGATGCGCTCAGCGAAAGCTCGACGAAAGGCAGTGCTCATCGAACCTTTAGGTGACTTGGTTCCGGTGCTCTCTTCAGCCGCCGACGTTTTGGTCGGGGCATGGCATGACAGCGTCTTGCCCACGCTGCTTCCCCTTGCCGGTGGGGCTGAGGGCGGTGGTTCCTGGATCGATACCGTCGTGGGGTGGTTCAGAGATCCGACTTCGCTGCTCATAGCGATGGGACCGTGGGTCCTGGTGGGCGTAGCGCTCATCGTTTTTATTGAATCAGGCGTGCTTTTCCCGGTGCTCCCTGGCGATTCTTTGATTTTCGCCGCAGGACTTTTGCACAGCCAGTTGGGCATCAATATGTGGGTGCTATTAGGGCTGATTCTGCTGGCTGCGTTCCTGGGAGCGCAGGTTGGGTACTGGATTGGGTGGAAGTGGGGACGCAATCTATTCAAGGATGACGCCCGCTTCCTCAAGACGGAGTATCTGGTTCAGGCCGAGAACTTCTTCGCTCGCTACGGCGGCAGGGCCCTGGTCATCGGTCGTTTCATTCCCTTCGTCAGAACTTTTGTTCCCCTGGCAGCAGGAATCGCCCGTTTCCCCTATGCTCGGTTCACAATTTTCAATACCCTGGGGGCTCTGGTCTGGGGCGGCGGGGTCACATGGGCTGGGGCTGCTTTGGGTGGCGTCCAGTTTGTCCATGACCGGCTTGAAATCATCATCATCTTGATTGTTCTGGTTTCTGTGATGCCCATGGTCGTGGAAATAGCTCTTTCGAAAAAGAGGGCAAAGGCCGGAGTTTCCGCTGACCCGAACTCAAAGGGCGCGCCAGAGGGCACGCCGGAGAGCGAGCCGGAGAGCGATGTAGAGCCCGGCTGCGAACGTGGCGACGAAGCTGGCGACGCATGACGCTTCAGTGGATGCCTGCTTGGTTTGCACTCATGCCCGTTGTGGCGGCCATGCTGATCATATGGGTAGGCGTGTCCTATGCGTGGTTGCGCCTGGCGCGGATTCCCACGGCAGTCGCTGTCGCTGTTTCACCGGCGGTGACGGGGACGATCATTTGGGCCCTGAGCCTCCTGTATTGGAAGGCCGGCTGGTCTTGGTCTGGCGCCCGCGTTCTTCCTGTTCTGGTTGCAATTGGGGCGCTCGGGGCAATCGGGTACGCGGTGGTGGTTCGAAGTGGCCACCCCATTCCCACCCGCATTACCTACGGTTACCGTGAGACTCGCGGAGGTATTCCGCGCCCGCGCGTGAAGCTTTTCTTACTGGCTGTTCTGGCGGGGTGGATCCTGGCGATCTTGCCGACAATCCTGGTGAGTGCTCCGGATAACCCGGTGCAGCAGTGGGACCCCTCGTTCCATATGAATGGGGTCTGGAGTATCACCCAACTGGGCGTCGCCGCCCCGGGCGAGGGCTTGGCTGCGAACTATGGTGGGTCACCTAGCGCGGAGTACCCCATCGGCTGGCATGCCTTCACATCGCTGTTTGCGACCGGCCCCACGACAGTTGCTGCGGCCAATGCGTCTTCGTTGGCCATCATGGCGCTTTGGGTGGTCGGGGTGGGGATTTACGCTCACACGCTTTACCCGGGGCGCACCATTGCTTATGTCGCACCCGTGATTGCGGGTATTTTGCCGTCGATGCCCGCGGATGCACTGACCATGTATTCCCAGTGGCCCAATGCCCTTTCCGTCGCGTATATGCCCGGAATTGCGGTGTTGGCGATTCTGGTGGGGCGAGTGATCGTGTGCAAAATAACGCACGGCCATAACTGCCCGCGGTGGGGGATAGCTATATCTTCTTCTGCTGTCTTGCTCATTGCCCTGTGGGGAGCGGTGCAGGCCCACCCGGTGATTGCCTTCAACTTGTTGATTTTGCTAGGGCCGGCGGTGCTTGGCGGCGCGATTGCATTGTTCAGGTGGGGGTGGTTCCACCACCGCACATCGTTGGTCGTCGCCATTCCTGTCGGGGCCGTGGCATTCGCCGGGCTGGTTGTTGCGGTCATGCTTACCCCGGAAGTGACCTCCATGCGCAATTACGTGCGCAAGGGCGTGAACATACCAACCGCGATCCAGAAGGTATTTGCGCCATTACCGCCGTTCCCGGACTCTGTGGGACTTAATATCGCAGCTGGCTTGCTGACCACACTGGCCATTGTGGGAATAGTTCGAGTGGTTTTGGCGCGACGGTCCTATTCGACCAGGTATCGGCGCTTTGGTTGGGCTCGCTGGAAAGCGCTACGTAACCCGGTGATTTGGCCGGTTTGGTCCTACATAGGCTTCTTGGTTTTGGTGTTCTTTGCGTACGGGCCCAACTGGGGGATCCGGAAGTGGATGGTGGGGCCCTGGTTTTCCGATGGGCGCCGAATCATGGAGCCCATGTCACTTGCCCTGGCGGTGATGGCGGCCGTTGGATTTGAGTGGCTGGTGATCTTGATTGTTCGCTGGTGGACTCACTCTCAGGAGTCCGGGACCTCAAGGGAACGGGGCGCAGTCGCCGCGGTCCTTGCCGCTCTGCTCCTTGGCGCCAGTTTACTGGGGGGAATGGATGGCCGTATCCGCGCCGCTCAGGCCGTGTTAGATGCCGATAACTTGGGGAAGCCAGGGATGGCCACTCAGGGAGTGCTGGATATGATGCGAACTCTTCCAGACATCTTGGAAGAGGACGCGGTTGTCCTGGGTGATCCCCAGGCAGGAGCAATGTATTCGCAAATGCTGGGGCAAAGACGTGCGTACTTCCCCCAACTGTCGCTGATGAATAACCGCGAGGAACAAGAGGTCTTGATACAACGCTTCAACCAGATCAACACGGATCCTGAGGTGTGCGAGGTCGTGAAGAAAGCGGGAATCACCCACTACTACTCCAGCCCGGATGGCGCTTACTACGGGCGCCTTCGCTCCGACCGCATGCCCGGCTTGTACAACGTGGACACCTCGGTGGGATTCGAATTGGTTGCCGAGGGCGGAGAGGGCCGACTGTACCGGATTACTGCCTGCGACTAACCGGCTATCGTGGTAAGGCCGTTCTGTGATGGCCTAATCAGGGAGCAAAGATGTCCAAGCAGTCCACCGTCAGCCACATCCCCGGACCGCCGCCTGTAGGCGAATACGCCACAGTTGCCTTCCTGGGCCCATTTGGCACGTTCACCGAGCAGGCGGTGTGGAAGGTCGCGCCAGCAGGAGCAGAGCTGCTGCCGGTATCTTCTGCGGGTTTAGCGCTGGATATGGTGCGTCAAGGTGAAGCTGACCGGGCGGTGGTGCCGATAGAAAACTCCATTGAGGGCGGGGTAAACGCGACCATTGACGCATTGGCTCGTGATGGCAACTTGATGATCGTTGCGGAAATGCTGGTTCCAATTCGCTTTTTCTTGGCTGCCCCCGAGGGAATGGAGTTGAAGGACGTTACGCGCATAGGTACCCATCCCCACGCTTGGGCGCAGTGCCGCGAATGGGTGAGGAAAAACCTTCCTGATGCCGTCCACGTTCCGACGACATCCACTGCGGCGGGAGCGGAGCTCTTGTCTGGAACAGAACCCAACGCCGAAGGCCTGACTCTAGATGCGGCGCTGTGCAATGAGACATCGGTTTCCCGCTACGGCCTCACCGCTTTAGCACGCGATGTCGCAGATAATCCGGATGCGGTGACGCGCTTCGTCATGGTGTCGCGCATCGGCAAAGTGCCTCCCGCGACGGGGGCGGATAAGACCACCATTCAAGTCAAGCTTCCAAACGATAGGTCCGGTGCGCTGCTAACCATGTTGGAGCAGTTCAGCGCTCGCGGGGTTAACCTGTCGCGCATCGAGTCCAGGCCGTCTGGCGATGGCCTGGGGCATTACGCTTTTTCCATCGACATCGCGGGGCACGTGAGTGAAGAGCGTGTGCAGGCGGCACTGTCGGGGTTGCACCGCACTTGCCCGCAGGTTCTGTTCCTAGGGTCGTATCCACGGGTTGATGGGGAACGAGCACAAATCCAGAAGGGCACTTCAGACCACGAGTTCCTTGAAGCTCGCAACTGGGTTCAGAGCCTGCTTGTCTAGGTTCGCTTTGTCGCGTTTATTGCCCTGAGACCTGGGGCACTTCCTCATCTAACGGCACGGGGACGCGGATGATCAGAGCGTCTTTGTCGACGCGCACCAGGATGGTGCGAGCTGATCCAATGGGGTCTCCGTCGATTTGAACGGGGTAGGGACTTGCGACATCCACACGGGCTGAAGCCGTCTGCCGGAATTGAATGGACCCCACGTCGTTTTTCAGGTTGAGAGGTTTCACGCCCGCACTCTGGCCCCACACCTTGGCGGTGAGGTACATCCAGCCAAACAGTCCGCCCCGGGTGTCGATGGCGATGACGTCCAGTTTGCCGTCATCCATTTTCGCGTGGGGGGCAAGGACAGCAAAGGGAAGCGTCCCGCAGTTGGCAAACAGGATGGTCCGGGCCCGCAAACTGGTCATATCCCAGGTAGCGCCAGAGCTTGACGCAGGTGAAACGCCTGTCGGGGAGCCGATGGTGTGGGATTGACGGACGGCGCGTTCGACCTTTTGCGGGATTTTCCCGCGGCGTTCGGGGGTGTAGTTGGAAGCGGGATTGTCCTTGTCGTGAAAGATGGTCACCGTGGCGCGCATGCGCTCAATCCAGAGAGACTTCAGAGCCGTAAGAACGTAAGCGGTCCAACCCACTTTCTTCTTTAGTTCGGGAGTTGTCTGCGCCATGGTTTCCCCATCGAAACCGACCCCGGCGATGACCGTGTAGGCGAATTCGTCCGCCAGCGGCTCCGTGACGCCCTTGGGGAGGGAGCGCACTTCCGCTGCCCCCGCATCCAGTAGAAGTTTTCCCTCGGCCGGAATTGTGGCCTGTTCTGCCACCTTCCCAAGCTGCATCCAGGCCAAATCGATGTGACGATCCAGTGGTCCCAGGGCCACTTTGAGTGCCTTGTCTAAGTCCAGAGGGAGTTCCAGGTTCCGTGCTAACAGATTTCCTGTGCCCATGGGCAGCAGGCCCAGGGGAACCTTGGAGTGGGCCATGCCCGCTGCTACCGCTCGCACCGTTCCGTCGCCGCCGGCCGCCAAAACCAGAGAAGGGTTGTGCTTTAGCGCTTCGATGGCTTGACCGGTGCCGGGATCCTTTACCGTGGTTTCGATCCACATGGCGGGCTGCCCGGTCGCCTCCAGGACGGCTTCGGCCACCTTGCGGCGGAACTCCCCGTAATCTTCTGGCTTAGTCGGATTAGCGACAATCCAGACCCGCTTGGGGGGTGCCGCTTTCCCGGGCGAGGCGAACGAGAACAGTTCTGCCGGTGGACGCGACGCTGCTTCCTGTGCTGCCGCTTTCCGCGCACGCCGGTTTGCGACGATCAACACAATCAAACCGATGATTATGGCCAGGACGATTATTCCAATCGACACAACGGCCCAAACCCAACTGTCAACCATGATTAGAGGGTATCGCGGGTCTCCGACTCCTGGGGGCCACAGGTACGATTGCCCCATGATTGACATGCGCGTGATCCGCGAAACTCCGGACTTAGTTCGCCAATCGCAGGAAAAGAGGGGGGAAGACCCGTCCCTTGTTGACCAGGTTGCTGAAGCCGACGTCGCTCGGCGCCTGGCACTGCAACAGTTTGAAGCGCTGCGTGCTCAGCAAAAGAGTGTGTCGCGTGAGATCGGGAAGGCGTCGAAGGAGGATCGTCCTGCGGCGCTGGCGGCAGCCAAGGATCTGGCAGCCCAGGTGCGTGCCGCCGAGGCTGAGGCCGCTGCGCTAGACAAGAAGGCCGGCGAGTTGGCGCTGAAGTTGTCCAATCTGGTCGACCCGCAAGCGCCTGTTGGGGGAGCAGATGACTATGTCGTCTTGCGCCATGAAGGCCCGGAACCTCGTGACTTTGCGGCCGAGGGCTTTGCTCCCAAAGACCACCTGGACCTGGGTGAGGGCCTGGGGGCGATTGATGTCAAACGAGGCGCCAAAGTCTCTGGCTCACGCTTTTATTTCCTGTCGGGGATTGGGGCGCGCCTGGAGTTGGCCCTGCTGTCCATGGCGGCAGATCAGGCCACTGCAGCGGGCTTCACTTTGCAGGTCACCCCAACGTTGGTCAAACCAGAGATCATGCGCGGTACCGGTTTCTTGGGTGAGCACGCTGACGAAATCTACTACCTGCCCGCCGATGACCTCTACCTGGTGGGTACATCCGAAGTCAGCCTTGCCGGATATCACGAAGGGGAGATCCTGGACCTATCCCACGGGCCCCTGCGTTACGCGGGATGGTCGACGTGTTACCGGCGTGAGGCCGGTGCCGCCGGCCGTGATACTCGCGTGATCATCCGGGTGCATCAGTTCAACAAGGTGGAAATGTTCTCTTACTGCCGTCCCGAGGACGCGGAGGAGGAACATCAGCGTCTCCTGAAAATGGAAGAGGAAATGCTGGCGAAGGTCGAACTCCCCTACCGCGTGATCGACACGGCCACGGGGGATCTGGGTTCTTCGGCGGCACGCAAGTTTGATTGTGAGGCGTGGCTGCCAACGCAGGATCGATGGATGGAGCTGACGTCCACGTCTAACTGCACCACCTACCAGGCGCGCCGTCTGGGGGTACGCGACCGGGACGAGGGCGGAAAGACACAGACCGTTGCAACACTGAACGGAACGCTTGCGACTACGCGTTGGTTGGTGGCATTGCTGGAGAACCACCAGCAGCCTGACGGTTCGGTCAGGGTTCCTGCGGCAATGCAGCCGTACCTAGGGGGTCTTGAAGTTATGAAGCCCCTTGGCGGAAGGGCCTAGTCAGCGTGAGTAATCCTTTGCTGGTACCCCCACCACACCAGGGACCGCCAATTCCCTATGAACAGCTCCTGGAGGAGGCACGCGCGGCACTGCCCTCCACTTTGCCGGATGAGCCAGACCAGGTAATGCTGGCTTTGGACGTCGACGGAACCCTGCTTCAGCCCAGCGGCGCGTCGCCTCGAGTACAGAGGACGGTTGCCGATGCCCTGGAGGCCGGAATGAAGGTGGTTATTGCCACTGGTCGAGGCCGTTCCTCAACTCAGCCTGTCCTGGAAGCCCTGGGGATTCCAGCGGGGTACAGCGTGTCGTCTAATGGTGCACAGACCTACGAGTGGTTGAGGAAACAGGATTATTACGCAACTTTGCTGCGCCAGTTCTCCTTTGCCCCTGATGATGCTGCGCGTATCGCTTTGGATGCGCTCCCCGACCTCTTGCTGGGAGTAGATGACGGCGAGGGCGGTCTGTTTGTGTCTGATTTCTTCCCACCCGGGGAGCTGATGTCACGTCAGCGTGTTCTGCCTGTGGATGAGTTGTTGAGCCGTCCGACGCCCCGACTGGTTTTACGCGCTCCGGGAATGGACCGAGACTACTTTGCAGAGATTCTGGATGGCCTACCCCTGGAAGACGTCGAGTACTCAGTGGGATGGACAGCTTGGGCGGATGTGAGCCCGCTTGGGGTTTCCAAGGCGGCTGCCCTGGAGGCTTTGGTGGATGACCTGGGCGTTTCCAAGGACGGCACCATCGCTATTGGCGATGGAACCAACGACATTGAAATGCTTCAGTGGGCTGCGCATGGCGTAGCAATGGGCGGGGCAACCCCTCAGGTCCAGGCGGCTGCGGATACGGTTGCCGGTCCGGTGGACTACGATGGCGCAGCGGCCGTAATGCAGGCGGTTGTGGAGAAATACTGATCCTGTGACTGTCTTACGGGGTGTCTTCTTCCGAGGCGCCGCGGGCCTTGAGGCCCAAGATGATCACACCAGCCAAAACCATGATGACCAAGATGACAATCACAGAGGTGGGGACTTTCGCTACGGCATTCCCGGTGGCTTCGATGATGTCCGAGGGGTAGCCGTCTTCACCGGACTGCATCGGTAGCCCAAGCACCATGATCTGCACAAGTCTGGTCAGAATCATTTTGTTGCCTTTCTGGGGTCTTGCCCTCGGCCACCTGTGTTTAGGCCTCAATACTGACACTTTGTTCAACCACTGACCATACGTTGGTGGGAGATGACGTCATCAGTTCGCGCAGGCAACTAAACTGATGGCGCCTCTTTGGCGCAATGGTGCGGGCCGGATTTCGGGAGCGAGTTGGTTATGGGTTGGATTGAGTCAATAGAACACAGCCGGTGGTTATCGAACCAGCTGCAAGCTTTGCTGGTCCACGGTCAGGCAGCCTGGGCTCCAACGGGTTACGGATATTTCCGTGCCGACGGCAGCCTCGACAAAGAAAAGCCTGTTGACTTGGCAATCACTGCGCGCATGACGTTCGCATATTCATTGGGGACTCTGCTGGGTATTCCAGGCTGC
>ERZ1031159.121-NODE-121-length-15067-cov-7.854117_pt1 | contig 15067 bp, 14 predicted proteins | sample MGYA00516706_ERZ1031159 | MGnify/ENA primary metagenome ERZ1031159 (study PRJEB33719, sample SAMN04262508) | wastewater metagenome | biome: rural village; feature: composting latrine chamber; material: composting feces with ash | place: El Salvador | collected... | reverse complement strand
GGGTGGACCGGCCGTATTCCAAAGTTGCGGCGACCACGGGGTCGGGCTTGTCGCGCATGGAGTTGATGAGAGCGGCACCCGGCAAGCCCAGGGGCTCCACGTTTATCCCCAGTTGGCGGCACATCTGGCGGATCTGGGTGACGATGTCACGCCATTCGCGGTAACGCATGTAGTGGAAATACTGGTTGCGACACATGCGACGAAAAGCGCTGCCGGACAGGTCACGCGACATCGCCCCCAGGTAGCGCCACATATTCAAGTACGTGATGAAGTCAGAGGTCCGATCAGCAAAACGCGCATGAGACTGGTCGGCTTGCTGCTGGAACTCAAGGGGGCGCTCGCGGACATCTTGGATCGACAGCGCTGAAACAATGATCAGCACCTCGGATGCACAACCCAGACGGTCGGCTTCAATCAGCATTCGTCCCAGACGCGGGTCAATGGGGAGGCGCGCCAAACGTCGCCCCAACTTAGTGATCCGTTCCTGCTGGTCCAAAGCCCCAATCTCAACGAGGAGTTGGACCCCATCGCGCACTGCCCGCGGGCTCGGCTTGTCCAGGAAGGGGAAGTCGGCGACGCGCCCCAACCCCAAAGCGCTCATTTGCAGGATTACGGAAGCCAGGGAAGTTCTCAGGATCTCCGGTTCGGTGAACGAGGGCTGGGCTAAGTGGTCACGCTCGGAGAACAACCGGATCGCAATGCCCGGGCTGGTACGCCCCGCGCGACCTGCACGCTGGGCGGCGGACGCCTTCGAGATCCGCTCAATGGGCAGACGCTGGACCTTGGTCTTGTTGGAAAAACGACTGATTCGCGCCAAGCCCGCATCGATTACGTAGCGGATTTGGGGGACCGTAAGCGAAGTTTCTGCAATGTTGGTGGCCAGAACAACGCGGCGTAGCGAATGCGGTTCATAGATGCGGTGCTGCTCTGCGGCAGACAGGCGGGCAAACAGGGGGACGATTTCCACGCCATTTGGCCGGTGCGGATCACGCGGATCCTTGACGTAACGCTCCCCCAAGTGTTCGGCCAGCGTGCGTTCAGCTTCGCGGATGTCGCGCTCACCGGGGAGGAAAACCAGGATGTCGCCGTCATCTTCAGTCAGTAGTTCGTCAACGGCCTCACACAGCGCAGACTCAATATCCAGATCTTGACCAAGCCCGTAACCAAGAGTTCCCAATTCGCCGGGGAAAGGTTCGGGGTGAAGCTGCGTTCCGGCCTGTTCGGCATTATCGCCCTCGTCCACCTCTGCATTAGGACCTTCTGTCACCTCCAGGTCGGCGACCAGGGGGCGGTAGCGAACCTCTACCGGATAGGCGCGTCCGGCAACTTCGATGACGGGAACCGGGGCCCCGACGAGGGCAGAGAAGTGGTCCGCGAACCTCTTTGAGTCAATGGTGGCTGACGTGATGATGACCTTCAGGTCGGGCCTCTTGGGGAGCAGAGTCCCCAGGTAACCCAGAATGAAGTCGATATTGAGGGAACGTTCGTGCGCTTCGTCAACAATGATCGTGTCGTATTGGCGAAGGAGGGGATCAACTCCCATCTCCGCCAGCAGGATCCCGTCGGTCATCAACTTGATCAAAGTGGTGGGACCGACTTCGTCCGTGAAACGCACCTGGTAACCCACGATGTCGCCGGGGGCGCGGCCAAGATGGCCTCCCAGTTCAAATGCGATGCGTTCAGCGACGGCGCGTGCCGCGATGCGTCGAGGTTGGGTGTGGCCGATCATGCCGGCAATCCCTCGGCCCAATTCCAAACAGATCTTGGGGAGCTGCGTTGTTTTACCCGACCCGGTCTCCCCGGAAACAATCACGACTTGATGGTCGCGGATGGCATCTGCGATTTCGTCGCGTTGGCGACTTACAGGAAGATCGGGGTAGGTGACGACGGGCAGAGCGGTTGCGCGGGCCGCCAACTGTTCAGCGGTGAAGTCCGTGCCCGCAAACTTCTGTGGGCGCCGATGCCGATTCCTCCCGGAAGGGCGCCTTCTACCTGCGGGGGACCGAACCGCGCGGGGGCGACCCTGCTCCCTTTCAGTCACGCCTTGTCTCGCTTCTTCCCACGCTCTATGGGCAGATGAGTCTGTGCCCACTCTTTCGCATAGGTGGCAAGGGGGCCAAGATTGGCAGGATCGGAGAAGTAGGTGTCGCGAACAATCTCCACCCGCGATTCGTCGGGGAGCAGATCGAGAGCCTCACAGGCGACGTCCACCAGCCCACGGTCGACGTCCTCCTGGTCAAAGATCAGGGCGATCGGAACGTTGACCCCGTCAAGGAGTTCTTTGGCATCGTTGAGGGAGAGGTCGATGAGAGTCTGGGAAGTGAAGGTAAATGACTTGCGGGGGCCATCCGAGTCATCCGTGATCTCCAGGCGCCCTTCACTTTCGAGTTGACGCAGTTGGGCATCAGAAAAGATCGCTTGCCAGTCGAAGTCTGCGGGACCCAACATGGCGCTGGTGAGTAGCAGCGCTCGCACGGCCGGGGCGCGAGCAGACAGTGCCGCAGTGGCACCCGAGGAGTGTGCGTGGAGCAGCTGGTGAGTGAACCCCTTCTTCTCCAACCACCCCGACACCGCCCGCAAGTCCTGGGCGCGCAACTCAGTGGTGATCACGTCATCATCTGAAAGTCCATGCCCGGAGTGGTCGAAAACCAGAGTCGCGTATCCCATGGATCGATACACCGCAGCAAGTCGATCAAAGTGCTCAGTTGAAGTGCGGTCGAAGAGTAGGGCGTGGGAAAAGACCACGGCCGCGTCCGTGGAGTCGACGGGGTCGACAAAGGTGCCCCTAAGGGTCACTCCCCGCGGGGTTGCAATCTCAACTTCAGTCACCGTTCCAACGTACCCTGCTGTTGCCAGTGATGGACAATGGAGATGTGAGTGAAAAAGACGTCAATCCCGCCCTTCCTGCCGACCCTGCCGTGATTTCTGCTTTCTGGAGCCGAACGCGGACAAAAGTGGGGTGGGCCGGACTCGAAATTATCCTGGGTCAGCAGCAAGAAGCGGTGATTGAACCGCCATGGATGCAGCTGTCGCAGGATCGACAGGAGGCAACCGAGTTGGCTCTGGCTTTGGCCGACGAGGGCAGAGGGAGTTCCACCTCCCCACTGAGTGATTATCCCGGCGGTGTGGATGACATCCCCAAGGCAGGAGAGTTGGCGATCATCTGCGACGGAGAGGGAATCCCCGTTGCGTTGGTCATGACTGTCGGTGTGGATGTGAGATCCGGAGACGTTGGTATCGTTGAGGAAAAATTCCGTTCCCTGTATCCCAAGCAGAAGCGCTCGATAAGAGGAAAATGATGAAGACCAAAGTGACACTGACCGTCGGGTTGCTCACCGGATTTCTATTGGGGTCTAAAGCGGGGCCAAAACCCTGGGAGATTTTCTCTTCGGGTCTACGACGCCTGCGTCACACGCGTTTGGTCTCGCGCCCAATCGAGCATGTCGCAGATTCCGTTTCGGGTGCCGTCCGTCGGCGGGGGGTCGCTATGTCTGACCGTGCGGCGGACGCCGTTCGCCGAACCATTGTCGGGGAGCGCCCGGTTCTAATCGAGGCGACAGTCACGGAGTACCCCGTTGCCGACTGATGCTGGTTTCGACTCTGTTGGCGGTCAGGACGCTGGCGGCTCCGCTTCCGCCGAGGCAACGACTCCTCGGAACCCCACGAAAAGAGACATCCGACGGTGGCGTCATCACCTGGCAGAAGAACGCATAGAAGCGGCTACCTATAGGAATCTGGCGAAAAGAGAGACGGGCCAACAACGCGAAGTCCTGCTTGGGCTGGCGGAAGCGGAACACAGGCACGAACAGCATTGGCTGGATCTTCTGGGTGAGCACGCTTATCCGCCGCCGCGCCCCCGTCCATCTGCTCGTCTCTTGGCGACGTTGGCGGGTCGGTTTGGGTCTATTTTCACCCTCGCTTTGGCGCAACAGTCCGAGCAGCGCACCTCCTATGACGAAGACATAGATGCCACTTCCCAGATGGCGGCGGACGAGCACATTCACGGAGAGATAGTTCGCTCCCTCGCGGCAACCCAACGCGAGAAGATTGCCGGCAACTTCCGTGCGGCCGTATTTGGGATCAACGATGGCCTTATCTCTAACCTCGCCTTGATCTTGGGTGTTGCCGGGGCGGGCATGGATACGGGCTGGATCTTGGCGACGGGAATTTCCGGGCTGCTGGCGGGATCCCTGTCGATGGCTGCCGGGGAATGGGTCTCCGTTTCCGGTCAGAGGGAACTTTTGGCAGCATCTGCTCCCGACCCGATGGCGGAGAGATCTGTGACGGACCTGGATGTGAACGCCAACGAGTTGGTGTTGCTCTTCCGTGCGCGTGGCGAATCTGAGGAAGACGCCCGCCGTCATGCGGCCGCGATCTTTGAAAGCCTAGAGCCGATTGTGGATACGGACTCTAGGATCATGGCCTTGCACTTGCGGATTGCTGATTCGGGTTCGGGGTCCGGGTCAAAGGCGTCGCCAGCGGAGGCGGCGACTGCGGCCGCTGAGGCAGTGGGCAAGCCCCTTCCCGTCGCGCTTTCTTCCTTCCTGGCCTTCGCCCTGGGGGCGTTGATCCCCTTGCTGCCGTTCATCTTTGGTATGTCTGGGATTTCCGCGATCGTCGCGGCCGCGGTGGTTGTCAGTATCACCCTGGTCGTCACAGGCGGATTGGTTGGGGTCCTCTCTGGCAACCCGCCGTGGAAGGGAGCATTGCGGCAACTCTTCATTGGGGTCGCAGCCGCCACGGTGACGTATGTTCTGGGCACCCTTGTCGGCGGTGTCGTGTAGGACAAGTGTCCGTATATTGCCTGCCTAACGCTGGGTAGTGTTCTTACGTGTCGCAGGGCAGGCACCGGCGCAGGAAGGAACCGAATTGGAGGATGTCACCAGTGTTGCTGTTACCGACGTCTTCCGCGTCATCGACCTGACAGGCGTATTGCTGAACGGAATTTTGGGCGGCAAACTTGCTCGCTCCAAGCACTTCGACGCCGTGGGCTTCGTCGTCTTGGCGATCATGTCAGCCATGGGTGGCGGCATCATCCGCGATCTGATGATTGATCAGGGTCCACCGGTTGCGCTGACGGATCCTCTCTATATTTCGACAGCCCTGGTGGGCGCATCGATCGCGTTCCTTTGGAAATTGGACAACAAGTTTTGGGTCGTTGCCCTCATCCTTGCTGATGGAACTGTGTTGGGGTGCTGGGCGGCGACAGGTGCCATGAAAACGCTGAGTGCCGGATTCGGAGTGATGCCCGCACTGCTTCTGGGGATCACGACTGCCGTTGGCGGCGGCATGATCCGTGACGTCAGTGCCGGTAATGTTCCCCAGGTTTTTGGGGGCAACAACCTCTACGCGACGCCAGCACTGGTTTCTGCGGGAGTCATGGTCATCCTCTACTCCATGAACCTGCCAATGCTCGGCATGATCGCCGCGACCGTTGTGGGCTCTTCCTTCACCGTGGTTGCGCATTGGCGGAACTGGAAACTGCCCGTCCATGAAGACTGGAGTCTTTCCATAACTCCCGCCCAGCTCAAGCGGCTCTTGGCAACCGCACCCGGGCTCCCCACGAAAGGTTCGAATCCGCCCGACGGCCTCAAACCGCTGGAGGAAGAGATGGACGAAGTGGAAGCCGCCGATCCCCCTAAACATCATGGGGACAAGGGCTCAACTTCTACGTGAGACGATGGGAACATGTGCGGTCGCTACACGATGTTCGCCGATGATGCGGAACTGGTAAATCTATTCGACATTGATGTGGTCGAGGGCGAGCATAAGCCCTCTTACAACCAAGCTCCCTCCCAGGTTGTGCGCACGGTTCGTACCAAGAGCGATGAACGCCGTGAGCTGGGGCTAATGAGCTGGGGACTGGTCCCGTTTTGGGCGAAAGAGTCCTTCAAACCGCTGATAAACGCGAGGGCGGAGACGGTGACGGAAAAGCCCTCGTTCCGCACCGCTGTTTCGAAACGTCGCTGTTTGATCCCCGCCAACGGGTACTACGAGTGGCAAAAGACGGCGGATGGGCGCAAACAGCCTTGGTTCCTGTCGCTGGCGACACCAGATGGTGAGGCGGCTCCCCCTGGCGCGGAACCCACCATGGCGATGGCAGGGATTTTCGACTGGCCCAACCGGCAGCGTGATGCTCACTTGAGGGAGGACGGCCGTGGACCGGACGTCCCCGGCTCCGTGGATGCGATGGGGGTTGAGGGCGCTCCCGAAGACCCAGCGACCTGTGCCATCATCACGCGTGAAGCGGTTGACACCCTGGGGGAAATCCACCCCCGAATGCCGCTGTTTATTCCTCGCAGTTTGTGGGCGCCGTGGCTGGATATGGAACTCAGGGACCCGAAGGGCTTGAAGGAGCTGATCGCTTCCATTCCTGTTGCGCCACTGGCTCCACGCATGGTCGGGCCCGCCGTGGGCAACGTCCGAAATAACTCGCCGGAGTTGTTGGCTCCATATGATCCCGACGAGGGCCTTCTGCTGCGATAACCTCTGCGCCCAAGATTCTCCGCGTTTCGACATGAGTGGGGTGTGGGCCTGTTCGCAGAGCCCTATCCACAGGCACCGACACAGCTCTTGGTCGCAGGGGGGTGTTTCAAGGCAGAATCGGATCATGCGTTCAGGAAGCAGGCCTGCCGCCTTAGGCACGGGGTCGCAGCCCCCGATGCGTCGGCTTGATTTGGTGCTGGCCATTGTGGGGCTGGCGATCCTTGCCTGGCTGGTCATACCTGGAATCGGTCCCAATATTCTGGGCATTGGTCAGGGTGCTTCACGCGTCTATGACGGAGCGGACAACAATGTTGTGCTCAAGGCTGATTTGGACTCCTTGGAAACCGTCGTTGATCATGACGATGCGCCGCGGTACGACCGCGCCGAATTTGGCAGCGGCTGGGCAGACCTAGACGGAGATGGGTGCTCCACGCGCAATGAGATATTGGCTCGCGATCTAGCACGCCCCACCTTCCGTCCCGAAACTAATGATTGCGTGGTTGAGACCGGAACCCTGGCAGAACCGTACTTGGGCAGCACCGTGGATTTTGTCCGTGGCCAGGGAACATCTGAACTGGTTCAGATTGACCACGTGGTCGCGCTTGCGGATGCTTGGCGCTCTGGGGCCTGGCAGTGGGACGCTTCGAAGCGACTTGAGTTTGCGAATGATCCCTTGAATCTCTTGGCCGTCGATGGACAAGCGAACTACGAAAAGGGCGCTCTAACCGCCGACGAGTGGCTTCCTCCCAATGAGGATTTCCAATGCGAGTTCATTGCTCGCCAGGTTGCTGTAAAAGCCAAATGGGGTTTGTCGGTGACGGATACGGAAGCGGACACCATGTGGCAGGTCCTACAAGACTGTCCGGAGATTACGTTGGCTTACTAGGTGGGATTGCACGATTGCAAGGTGTCGTCTGCACGCCTGGCATAATGGCGGGGTGTCATACTCCTCAGATGTTTCTGCCAACAGCGGAGCACTCTCCTCGAAACAGATTTTTCCCCTAATTGCCCTGGGACTCTTCGCCGGTTTTATGTCCGGGATGTTTGGAGTCGGTGGCGGCATTGTCATTGTCCCGGGCCTGATGATGCTGGTGGGATTTTCGCAAAGGCTCGCGTCAGGCACGTCGCTGGCGACTATCATCCCGTTGGCATCGGTCGGAGTGGTCTCCTACACCATTAACCACAACGTGTCGTGGGTTGCGGCTTTGCTTCTGGCCGCCGGAGCAATGGTCGGGGCTCGCGTCGGGACATGGATATTGGCTCGGATAGCGCTGAAGCCCCTCCAGCTGTTCTTCATCGGTTTCATGCTGCTGACGATGGTTAGCCTTTTCATCGTTGTGCCCTCACGCGACGCAGTTCTGGTGCTCCACGTTTGGAGTGTCGTGGGTCTGGTGATCCTAGGTGTTGTCACGGGCCTCCTGTCTGGCCTGCTGGGGATTGGTGGCGGGTTGATCGTGGTGCCCGCGCTCATGATTATCTTTGGCGCTTCCGACCTGGTAGCTAAAGGGACCTCTTTGTTGATGATGATTCCTGCTGCCATTCTGGGCACGTTCTCCAACGCGAAGAACAAGAACGTCAACCTCCGTGCCGCCGCTGCCGTGGGCTTCCCAGCGTGTGCGACGACCTTCCTGGGCTCAATGTCTGCTCAGCACATATCGCCCAAATTGGCGAATATTTTCTTCGCGATCTTCCTGGGCTTGGTGGCCCTGCAATTGCTTTATAAGACGCTCAAGCCGGCGAAGGCTGATCAGTAGCGCCGCTGGTCCCCAGTTCATCTTCGTTTGCCGAACCTGTTTGCCTACATAAGGGAGCACAAATGTCATTGCCAGCCGATCTTCCCGCCACTCCTGCAGAGGCTTTGCCGGAAGCGGGGCACGTTACCAACGACACCATTGCTCAACAGTTAGACCACCGCACAATCCGCGCTTACACCGATCAACAGGTCCCTGAAGATGTCATGGCCACGTTGCTTGACGTTGGTCGTCACGCTCCAACTTCCGGCTTCTATCAGCAGTTGACAATCATTCGGATCAAGGATCCAAAGATTCGTGAGGTCATTTATCAGGCTTCCGGGCAACCATACGTTGGTGGCGACCGCGGCGAATTGCTCATTTTTGTTGCAGACGTCAGCCGCAATGCGCGGATTCGAGAAGCCGCAGATCTCACACTGAAGCCCCTCCAGGCGACGATTAACTTGGTCCAAAGCTTTGAGGATGTTCTCCTGGCGGCGCAAAACATTGCTGTTGCCGCAGAGTCACTTGGCCTTGGTACCTGCTATCTGGGATCTATTGGCGGCAACTATCCTGCGGTCATTGAGGCTCTGAAACTTCCCAAGTACACCTTCCCCCTGTTGGGCATGCTGATTGGCTACCCCGATCAGGAGCCACAGAAGAAGCCGCGGTTGCCTCGCAGCGTCACCACCTCCGTCGACACGTACCCCGACTATCAGTCGGCCGAGTATCGGGAGGCCATGAGCGAATACGACCAGACCATCCAGACGTATTACGACCTGCGTGAAAGCGGTCGGCGCCAGGATTCCTTCACGCACCAAATCTGCACCAAGCCTGGGAACGGCCCAACCGAGAAGTCCGATTTGCTTGCACTTCTGCGCGAGCAAGGACTGGCGCTGCACTAAGAACGCACGGTTTCTTACGTGCCGTTCTCCAGTCTCATGCCCTGGTTCTGATCCCCAGGAACGCGGCTAACAAAAGACCGGTCCCTCACCGCAAACGCGGCAAGGGACCGGTCTTCTGTCGCTAAAGCTAGCGATACTCAAGGAGTCTTAGTCAAGCGCAACAATCTCGATCGCGCTGAGACCCTTGGGGCCGTTTTCCACGCGGAACTCGACCTTCTGGTCTTCATAGAGGTTCCGGATGCCGGTGCCCTCGATGTTGCTGTAGTGCGCGAAGACGTCAGCCGAACCATCATCAGGAGTGATGAAGCCGAAGCCCTTGTCCTTGTTGAACCATTTGACGACACCGGTTACGGAGTCTGACATGCGGATTTCTCTTTTCTCTGCCGCAGGTGCTTCCCAGCTCCGGCGGAGCTGGGGCAGTAACACTTCTTTTTCTTGCACCTTGCGGACTCCCGCAAGTACTTCAAAAAGCCGAAACTACCCGTACAGGTTACCTCACCTGGCAAGTCATGGCACCTACCCCTCTCCCGGTGGAGTCGAAGCGTTAGCATTGGCGTGTCTCACACAGAAGGAAGAACAACGTGGATCTGGAAAAGAAACTCAGCGAAATGGGCTTGGAACTGCCATCCGTTCCTGCGCCGATTGCGGCTTATGTCCCCGCAGTGGTCGACCGTGGCGCGGTCCGCACATCCGGCCAGCTTCCCCTGCAAGACGGGGAACTTTTGTCCGAGGGCCTTTGCGGCACCCTCGCCGTAACTCCCGAACGCGCCTACGATGCTGCGGCACGTTGCGCGCTGAATGCCGTTGCTGCCGCGGCGGATGCGGCGGGAGGTCTAGACAAGCTCAAGCGCGTTATCAAAGTTGTCGGTTTTGTTGCATCCACTGATGACTTCTTTGCTCAACCCCAGGTCGTGAACGGTGCCTCTGACTTGCTCAGCGAGCTCTTCGGCTCACCTCATGCTCGCTCGGCGGTTGGCGTCGCCGCACTGCCGTTGAACGCAACGGTAGAGGTAGAGGTCGAATTCGAGCTGGCCTAGGACCGCTGAATACCGGCCTAAACTAAGCCGCTCAACTGCGGGCGGTTTGACGCAAAGCTACGGGGCGGTTCCAACCACATTCAGTTGGAACCGCCCCGTCTTGCTACCTGAATCAGGCGTCTTGCTTTACCGCAGACAGAATCTTGTCGACACTATCCTTGGCATCGCCAAAGAGCATCTGGGTGTTGTCCTTGAAGAACAACGGGTTTTGAACACCCGCGTACCCAGTCGCCATTGAACGTTTGAAGACAATCACATTCTTGGCCTCCCACACTTTGAGCACCGGCATGCCTGCGATGGGCGAGCCTGGCTCTTCAGCCGCGGGGTTGACGGTGTCGTTGGCGCCAATCACCAAGACCACGTCGTAGTCCGCTAGATCATCGTTGACTTCGTCCATTTCGTGAACAATGTCGTAAGGCACTTTGGCCTCAGCCAGCAAAACGTTCATGTGACCGGGGAGCCGGCCCGCGACGGGGTGGATGCCGAAGGAAACTTCCACGCCTCGGTCACGGAGAGCCTGAGTGAGCTCCGCCACCGGGTACTGAGCCTGCGCTACGGCCATGCCGTAGCCGGGGGTAATCATTACTTTCCGAGCTGTTTCCAGGAGGTCGGCGACGCCACGCGCGTCGACCTCGCGGTATTCGCTATCCTCATCGCTACTACTGGCAGCCGTGGATTCAGCCGAGCCAAAGCCGCCCAGGATGACGGAGATGAAGGACCTGTTCATGGCCTGACACATGATGTAGGACAAGAACGCGCCGGAGGCGCCAACCAGAGCGCCGGTGATGATCAACAGCGGGTTGTTCAGCATGAAGCCAGCAGCGGCGGCAGCCCACCCGGAGTAGGAGTTCAACATGGACACGACCACCGGCATGTCGCCGCCACCAATGGCAGCGACAAGATGAATCCCCAGCAGTAGCGCGATGATGGTCATGATCCCGAACGGGATCCAGGCGATAGGGTCTTCGCCCGCAAGGATGAACCAGACCATGAGTCCAGCAGAGGCAACAAGCGCTCCCAGGTTCAACCAGTTGCGTCCCGGGAGCATGAGGGGCGCTCCAGAGATCTTTCCGGACAACTTCAGGAACGCCACGATGGACCCCGTGAAGGTCACTGCGCCAATGAAGACTCCAAGGAAAACCTCACCCAGGTGGAAGCCGCCGAGGGCAAGTGCGTATAAGTCAGGCTCCATGAAGGAGTTGAAGCCAACTAAGACAGCCGCTAGGCCCACAAAGGAGTGGAGGAGGGCGATCAGTTGGGGCATCCCCGTCATCTCGACTTTTTGGGCTTCCCAAATTCCGATGGCTGCTCCGATGGCCATGGCGCAAAGGATCAGGAGGCCGGTGACAATGACCCCGCGCGGAGGGCTACTGGTCAGGACCGCAACAATGGTTGCCACGATGGCGATGGTCATGCCAGCGGCGCCGAAGTGGTTACCGCGACGTGAAGTCTCGTGTGAAGACAGGCCTGATAGCGCTAAAACGAAGAGAATCGCCGCGACCAGGTATGCGAGTAGGACTGCGTGGTCAATGGTCCAGGTGCCAACATTCATCATCTATCAGCCCCTCTGGAACATTGTCAGCATGCGGCCGGTGACCCGGAAGCCACCGAACACGTTAATGGATGCCACGGTCAAGGCGATGAAGGCCAGGATCGTGACCGCTAGGTTCGTTGATCCGATCTGCATGATCGCCCCGACCAAGATGATGCCGGAAATCGCATTCGTTACAGACATCAGCGGGGTGTGCAGGGAGTGTGTGACGTTCGTGATGACGTAGAAGCCAACGATGATGGCCAACGTGAACACCCAGTAGTTACCGGTCACCTGGAAAGGGGTCACCATGACCAGCGCGGCAAGGAGCACCGCGGCCAAACCCATCCACGCGAAATTCTTCCGCTTCTTCATGGCAGCCGCACGGGCCTCAGCGGCAGCGCGGGCAGCGTGAACGGCTGGGTCTTCCTCTTCCACGGTGGCCGCAGGTGCAGCCGCTACCGCAATGGGCGGGGGTGGCCACAGAACTTCGGTTTGAGCGGTCACTGTAATCCCTCGGACAACTTCATCACCCAGGTCGATGACCAGGTGACCGTTTTTCTCCGGGGTCATTAGCTTCAGCAGGTTGACGATGTTCTGTGCGTAAAGCTGGGAGGACTGGGTGGGAAGTCGCCCCGCCAAGTCGGTGTAACCAATGATGGTCACACCATTTGGGGTGACGATGCGCTCGCCGGCGACCGTCATGGTTGTGTTTCCGCCGTTACCGGCAGCCATATCGACGATGACCGAACCGGGTTTCATCGCGCCAATCGCGGCGTCGTCAAGGAGTACGGGCGACTTAGCCCCCGGGATGTTCGCGGTGGTGATGACTATGTCAGAAGTTCGAGACTGCTCCGCGTAGACCTTCGCGGCGATAGCGGCCTGATCCTGGTCCATCGCTTTGGCGTAGCCGTCCTCCGACTTCTGCTCCGCTGTGGGGAGAGCAACGAAGCGCGCGCCCATGGACTCGATTTGCTCGGCAACTTCGGCGCGGACGTCGGTTGCGAAGACCTCGGCACCCAAGGAGCCTGCCGTACCGATGGCTGCTAAGCCGGCAACGCCAGCACCAATGACGTAGACGCGAGCCGGGGGCATCTTGCCTGCCGCTGTGACCTGCCCGGCGAAAAGTCGACCGAAACTGTCTGCGGCCTCAATGACCGCGCGGTAACCGGCAACGTTGGCTTGAGAGGACAAGACATCCATCGCCTGGGCGCGCGAAATTCGTGGCACCGTGTCCATCGCCAGCGCGGTGATGTCGTTTTCGGCAAGGGTCACCAGCAACTCGGGGTTGCGGGCTGGAGCCAGGCGAGAAATCAGGACACTTTGAGGATGCATGAGGGCAATGTCGCCCACGGTGGGAGCATCCAAACTGAGCACGATGTCAGAGGCCATGACCTCCTCACGCGGCGCAATCTTCGCTCCGGCAGCTTCGTACTGGTAATCGGGGTAGGAGGATTCGCCCCCCGCTCCGGACTGAACCGCAACCGAGTATCCAAGCTTGATTAGCTTTGCCACCGTATCCGGTGTCGCGGCAACCAGAGGCTGACCCGGTTGTTCTAGGGGAACGCCTATCCGCATCCCAACTCCTTCGTCATCTGGGGTGGTTACCCACGAGGATCGCTAAACGCCCGATGCAGAACGAACAAACCACGTCATCGCTCCCTGTAGATCCTCTTCCATGGGTCTTTTTCAATGATAGGTGGCGTTCCCGCCACTCTTTGTGGTCAAAAGTCCCCGCGGCGTGCCTAGTATAGAGATGTGCCACGGGAACCCCACAGTTTTGGGGCTGAGAGGGGGGCGAAGGCCCCTGACCGTTGACCTGAACCGGTTAGTACCGGCGTAGGAAGGCTCTCCCCACATGCACTCGCAGCCCATTGCGGCGGCGAATAGGAAGTGAGGAGAGAGTCATGAACCAATGGCGCGTCGTCGACATGGTTACTGCTGCCGTGCTTGGCGTTGCCATGGGCGTCGTTTTCGTCGTATGGAACCAGGTTGGATATGCCGGATTCAACGCATTAGACGCGGTACTGCCGGGTATTGGTGGCTTGGTGTCAGGCGTGTGGCTAATGGGCGGTCCTTTGGGCGCTCTGGTGATCCGCAAGCCCGGTGCGGCCATCTTCGTTGAGTTGCTCGCCGCGATTGTCTCCATGGTTATCGGTTCGCAGTGGGGCGTGGAAACCATGATCGCGGGCCTACTGGAGGGGGCGGGCGCAGAACTGGCCTTTGCCCTCTTCCGCTACCGTCGTTTCGGTCCCGGAGTTTCGGCGCTTGCGGGTGCCTTTGCTGCAGTTGCCGCGATGCTCCTGGAGGGGGTCACTCACGGGAACTTCGCCAAGTCCGTGGTTTATCAGGTCACATACTGGTCCTGCACCATCGTTTCTGGAATCGTGATCGCGGGACTGCTGTCCTGGGTGATCGTCCGCGCACTAGCCCGCACCGGAGTTCTCAACCGTTTCGCTTCGGGGCGTGACCAGGGGAAACGCATTTGACCGCGACTTCTTCCCAGGACGTCTCCGTGAGGGACTATCAGATTTTGGCCAAGAGCTGGGGCTGGCGCCACGTCGGACGCAAAGCCTGGGCGGTTCAGGACTTCTCTTTGCAGATTGAGCCTGGACAACGCGTGCTGTTGGCCGGAGCTTCGGGTGCGGGTAAGTCCACTCTGCTTCACGGTCTTGCTGGGATTTTGGATCTGGAAGAGGGCGAAGCTGCGGGCACTTTGACCGTTGGCGGAGTGGATAACTCAGATCCCTCCCTGCGCGGCCGCACTGCCCTCGTCCAACAAGATCCTGAATCTCAGGTCGTGATGAGCCGGGTGGGGGACGAGGTCGCCTTCGGCTTGGAGAACCTTGGTGTTCCCGCCGAAGAGATCTGGGACCGAGTGGAGTCGGCGCTGGCAGCAGTTGGCTTGGATGTGCCCCTCCATCATCAGACCGCTCATCTTTCGGGTGGTCAGAAGCAACGGCTGGCTTTGGCCTGTGCATTCGCGATGCAGCCACAGGTGCTTCTTCTTGACGAACCAACTGCAAACCTGGATCCCCAGGGTGCGCGCGAACTGCGTCGTTACACCGGGGACATCATCGAAGAAACCGGGGCCACCCTGATCATCGTTGAACATAACTTGGAGCCCTGGCTGGAACAGATAGACCGCTTGGTCGTAATCCAGCCGGGGACCGATTCCTCCGAGGAGCCAATCCCTGCGGTACTCGCTGATGGGCCTCCCCAGCTGGTGTTAGCCCAGCACGGTGAAACGCTGAGAGAAGCGGGCGTGTGGGTGCCGGGAGAGAGCGTTGCGGATCTCCTTGCGGGTTCAGCATCCGGGATCGTGGACACGAGTCCAGACTGGAATCCGGGCCCGGAATCGGCCGCGAAGCCCAAAGT
>ERZ1031159.119-NODE-119-length-15340-cov-6.986654_pt1 | contig 15340 bp, 12 predicted proteins | sample MGYA00516706_ERZ1031159 | MGnify/ENA primary metagenome ERZ1031159 (study PRJEB33719, sample SAMN04262508) | wastewater metagenome | biome: rural village; feature: composting latrine chamber; material: composting feces with ash | place: El Salvador | collected... | reverse complement strand
AGTCACAGTAGAAGAGGAGGCCGAGAAATGAGCGCGCATAGTCTGCTTCCCTCCCTTCCACGCCCCAGACTGATCAACATCATCGGTGCCACAGTGTCCGAGATGGCTCCTCTGACGCTTCTCCAAGCACCTTCTGGATTTGGCAAGACCACAATGGTCCGACATTGGACGCTGCATGTGGAGCATTCGCCGTCGCGTGAGTTAGGACCGCTGCTCTGGGCTCCCCTGTACGGGGTGAGCGATGCGGACTCCTCTTGGAGCCAGGTCGCGCTGGCAGTCGGAGTCGATCCGACCGAAGACCCATTCCCTTCGGTGTGCGAGTGGGCCACCAAGCTCGATGACACCCACGTTCTGATCATCGAGAACTATGAGGAAGCAACGACACCAGAATTAGACAGGACTCTTGTTGACCTGGTGTCTTCCGCACCCAACCTCCGCGTCGTTCTGCTGGCTCAAGAGGTGTCTGTTCTTCGCAATCCTCTACTCAGCGCCGAAGTCCGGATGCAGATTCCTTTGGACAGCGACCTGCGATTTTCGAGGGGTGAAGCAGAGCGACTCATAGCACTGGCTCAGACACAGAGTTCTGCTGCGCGGCAGCGACTGGGACAAGATGCAGCCGCGTACAGGACCGGAGATGAGTTGACAGCCTCAGAATACCTTCAGCAGGCCACTACGCTGGCGCGCGATCACTCGCTTTCGCTCAGAAACACCATGGTCCCCTTCGAAGATCTCACGGATCTATGCGAAGCAGGTATCGGTGCGGCCCCTGAAAACCGCGCTCTTCATGGCTTCCAAAGAAAAGTCCTGACGATCCCGTTGGCAGCACAGCTGGTTCGCCATGAGGCCCTTACACCCGCCGAACTACAAACGCTACGCGCAATGGTCGGCGGGGCATCGGTGGCTCAGGTGGCAGAACGCCTATTCCTGTCGACCAACACCGTCAAATTCCATCAACGTGCCATTTACCGGAAACTGGGCGCCAAGAACAAATACGCGGCTCTTTCGAAAGCCACAAAGCTGGGGCTTCTGAACGATCACTACGGCAATCGGAATTACTAGCGGCACGTGACCAAACGCTTCGCGGCAACACTGGGCGCGAACACGGAAACGGGTCCCGCTCTCACGAGCGAGACCCGTCCATCCCATCAACACAGTGTGAGCCAGAAGCACACCAGGCGCATAGTGTACTTCCGCCTCGCTCATAAGGTTACAAAGCCCTCATTAGGATGCCCTTACGTCATCCTTGGAATTGCCTGTGAATTCAAAACCGGGTACACAAACGGGAAGACGGCCAACCCTAAAGGCCCGCGTCAACGGGGTCTGATCAGCACCAATAGCCTCAACACTGCCCTTCGCACGCCGCGCCCGCGAGGTCGGCGAAGCCGGAAATGCTCGCGTCCGCCACCGAATCAGGCCCCAGCCAACCCAATCGTCCAGATCTGCCCAGAGCTGCAAAATATGGGACCAACCTCCCGGCCGGGCTAACATTGAAGAATGACTGAAACTCCTTCTACTCTGCGGGCACATGTTTTGGATCCGGATGCAATGGACTCCGCAATCCGCCCCCAAGACGATTTCTACAGGTACGTCAATGGCGCCTGGCTGTACAACCATGAGATCCCAGCCGATCGCGCTTCCGATGGCGAGTTCTACCGCCTGCGCGACGTAGCTGAAGAACAGACGCATGCCATTGCTCAGGATGCCGCCGGCGGCAAAATCGAGGGCGAAGAGGCACAGCGCATCGCAGTGCTTTACAACCAGTTCATGGATGAAGAACACCTGAACCATCTGGGCGCAGGTCCCATTCAACCGATGCTACGCGCGATTGAAGAGGCTGAATCCCACGAAGCCCTCGCCGAAGTAATGGGGCATCTGGCACGCGCGGGAGTCGACGGAATCTTCAGCCTGGGAGTTCAGGCCGACCTGAATGACACCAAGAAGTACGCCGTTTACTTTGACCAAGATGGCCTGGGATTGCCGGATGAGTCCTACTACCGCGAACCCGAATACGAGGCCTACCGCGACAAGTACGTGGCGCACGTTGCGAACATCCTGCGCCTGGTGGGAGTCGCCTCGAAGGAATCAGCGCCCCACGCTGCCACCGAGGTCATGGAGTTTGAAACCTACCTGGCCGGACACCACTGGGATGTGGTGAGGAACCGCGACATCGCAGCGATCAACAATCCCAAGACCTGGGTTGAACTTCAAGAAGACGCCCCCGGATTCAACTGGATTAGCTGGGCGCGAGGGCTTAACTTTGATTTGAGCGATCAGCCCCTGCTGGTGATGCAGCCTGACTTCATGGCGGATGCTGGTGTCCTTTGGAAACACGCTCATTTGCACACGTTGAAGTACTGGTTGGCCCGTGCAGTTGCCGACAGCTTCGCCCCCTACCTTTCCAACGAGATCGCCGAAGAGACATTTGATTTCTACGGCCGAACACTGTCGGGGGTCGAGAAAATGCGGCCGCGCTGGAAGCGCGCGATGTCTCTAATTGAATCAGTCGTCGGCTTTGATCTGGGGCGCCTCTACGTAGAGCGGAACTTCCCCGCTGAATACAAAGATCGCATGCAGCACTTGGTTCAGAATCTGCTGAACGCTTACCGCGATTCCATTACCGACCTGGAATGGATGGGTGACGATACCAAGAAGAAGGCTCTGGAGAAACTGGATACCTTCGTGCCCAAGATCGGATACCCAGACAAGTGGCGAGATTACTCCGGGCTGGAGATCAGCGCAGATAAGTCTTTGATCGAGAACATTCTTGCTTCCTCCGAATTCGACACGGATTGGGCCTTCTCTAAGTTGGGAACCCCTGTCGATCGCAGCGAATGGCTGATGACTCCTCACACGGTCAATGCTTACTATTACCCGTCAATGAACGAGATTGTTTTCCCTGCCGCTATTTTGCAGCCGCCGTTCTTTAATCCCGAAGCAGATGACGCGGTGAACTATGGCGCAATCGGTGGTGTGATTGGCCACGAAATTGGACATGGCTTCGATGACCAAGGAAGCCAATTTGATGCCGAGGGCGTTGTGAGCAACTGGTGGACCGATGAGGACCGCCACGAATTCGAAAAGCGCACGAAGCGTCTGATTGACCAATACTCGGAATTCTCCCCCGTTGCGCTTGGCGATGAGCACAAGGTGAACGGTGAACTCACAATCGGGGAGAACATCGGCGATCTGGGTGGCCTTACCATTGCTTGGAAGGCGTGGAAGAAGGCTCTGGAGGAGCAGGGGATTTCAGATCCCGCAGATGCTCCTGTAATCGACGGGCTGACCGCAGCCGAGCGCTTCTTCATGTCCTGGGCTCGCGTTTGGCGCGGGAAGATGCGTGATGACTATGCCATTCAACTGTTGGCTATTGATCCGCACTCTCCCGCAGAGTTCCGGTGTAACGGTCCCCTGTCAAACTTTGATGAATTCGTCGAGTATTACAACGTCCAACCCGGCGACGCCCTCTGGATTGAGCCGGAGGATCGCGTCACCATCTGGTAGATTCATCCCTCGTTTATCTGTTTTGAAGTATTAGGAAAGGTAAAATATGCCCGGTCTAAATCTCACTCGTGCGGAAGCTGAAAAGCGCGCCAAAACGATTGTGAAGGTAGACAGTTACAAAGTCGATTTGGACTTGGCTGGGGGTGAACCCGTCTTCCGCACTGTTACGTCGATCGACTTCGATGCAGTTCCCGGGAGCGCAACATTCGTGGATATGGTTGCGGAAGAAGTGCATTCGGTGCGCCTCAATGGCAAGGAATTGGATACTTCCCTCTACCATGACCACCGCTTTCCGCTGGAAGATCTGCGGCAAAAGAACGTGTTGGAAGTTGACGCTGATTTCCGTTACATGAATACCGGCGAGGGCATGCACCGCAGCGTCGATCCGGTTGACGACAAGGTTTACCTTTACAGCCAGTTTGAGGTTCCCGACGCGCGCCGGGTCTTCCCCACTTTTGAGCAGCCCGACCTGAAAGCGACTTTCCAATTCACGGTCACAGTGCCAAAGGGCTGGAAGGTTTTCTCTGTCTCCCCCACTCCTGTTCCCGCGGACTTGGGCGACACCGAACGCTACGTCTTCGCCCCCACGGACCGCATGTCCACCTACGTCACTGCTGTGGTGGCGGGTCCGTACGAGGGCAAATCTACGACCATCCGCTCCATCGATGGACGTGAGATTGAGCTGGGCGTTTACGCACGTGCGTCAATGCACCAGTACCTGGACGCAGATCGGATCATCGACATCACGGAGGCCGGCTTCGACTTCTATGAGAACGCTTACGGGATTCCCTACCCGTTCCAGAAGTACGACCAGATCTTTGTGCCCGAGTTCAACGTGGGTGCGATGGAAAACGCCGGCTGCGTGACGTTCCGCGACCAGTACCTCTTCCGTTCGAAGCCCACGTCCGCTCAGTTGGAGACACGCACCAACACCATCCTCCACGAGTTAGCCCACATGTGGTTTGGCGACCTGGTGACCATGCAGTGGTGGGATGACCTGTGGTTGAACGAGTCCTTCGCCGAATACATGGCGCACCTCGCCACCTCGGAAGCGACCGAATGGGCCGACGCGTGGGTCGGCTTCATGAGCCGCAAGGAGTGGGGCCTGGACCAGGATCAAAAGCCCACCACCCACCCCATCCGCGCAGAAATCAAAGACCTAGATGACGTGGAGGTCAACTTCGACGGCATCACGTACGCCAAGGGTGCCGCAGTGCTGCGCCAGATGGTTTCTTACGTGGGCCGCGACAACTTCTTCAAGGGCATCAACCAGTACTTGACGAAGCACGCCTATGAGAATGCGACCCTGGATGATCTCCTGAAGGAACTGGAGGCCGCCTCCGGTCGCGACATGGAGCACTGGACCAAAGTCTGGCTAGAAGAAGCCGGCGTCACCTCCCTGCGTCCTGAGATCGTGGTGGACGAGGGCGGAAACGTGCAATCCCTGGATGTGATCCAGGAGGTTGTGACTCCTGGTGCTTCGCTGCGGCCTCACCGACTGATCGTCGCTGGATACTCATTGGATCCGGATGCGGCCGAGGGCCAACCTAAAGTCAAGAAGGTCTTCTCTGAAGAACTCGATGTCGATGGCGACCGCACCGCTGTCGAAAGCATCATGGGACAGCCACGCCCCGACCTGGTCCTCGTCAATGACCAAGATCTGGCCTACGCGAAGATTCGTCTGGACGAAGCGTCCCTGGCTTTTGCCCTCGAAAACATCGCTGAGATTGACGATGCTCTAACTCGCCGTGTCATCCTGGGAGCGGCTTGGGACATGACGCGCGATGGAGAGATGCCCGCGACCGCGTTCTTGAAGTTGGCGATGGCGGATCTTGCCATTGAAGACTCGATTTCCTCCATGACCTCAGTGCTGGCTCATGTGGATCAGGCTGTGACTCGCTTTGTCGCTCCCACCAACCGCGGAGCGCAGATGGGATACGTGGGAGAGCGGATCTCTGAACTTCTTGATGCTGCAGAACCCGGTTCTGATCAGCAGAAGATCTTTGCGCATGCATTGGCTCGGCGCGCAGCAAGCGAAGAACAGTACCAACTGGTCGCAGACCTCTACGACGGAACAAAGACGCCGCAGGGCCTCGAAATGGGCCTGGACCTGCAGTGGAACCTTCTGTTCGCGCTGGTCCGTTGTGGTCGCGCTGGAGAGGCAGAGATCGCCGCTCAGCAACATAAGGATCCGACGCTGACCGGCTCACAGAATGCTGCTCGGGCGCGGGCAACCATTGATTCTCGCGAAGTGCGCCAGGAAACCTGGGACGGGATCATGCATGACCCCGAAATCCCCAACGACACCCGTTGGGCCATGACGGCCGGTTTCTGGGCGCAGTCGGTTCGCACGCCCGCAGTGTACGAGCCCTATGTGGCGCTTTTCTTTGACCAGGCTGTGTTGGCATGGAATGAGCACTCGTTCCAGATCGCTTCACGCACCATCCGCAACATGTTCCCCGACCCGATTGTCGGTTACGTCGCTGGAGCCAACGTCGTGGAACACGGGGAAGCATGGTTGCTGAATCACGGCGATCAGCCCGAGTCCTTCCTTCGCATCATCACCGAATGCATCTCTGACGCGACAATGATGCTCGCCGCGCAGGCGGCAGACGCTCGGGGTTAGGGACACTGAATAAGGCTCGAAACCCTTGAGATGCCATCGTGAGCAGCTCCTCACTTATGCAGGTGGGGAGCTGCTCACCTTTAATGCCGTCGGCCAGGGCCAAGTGATAGCTTTTAGGAGACGTCCTGAGAGTGACACCGTAGAGGTGACGATGGGCGTTTCGGACCAGCGAGGGGACACTTGATGTCAAAAGCAAACGAAATCCTGAATGGCCTTGGCGGCGCCGAAAACGTGAAGATCATTGAACCTTGCATAACGCGTTTGCGCGTCGAGGTCGAAGATCCCGAAAAGGTCAGCGAAACCGCCCTCACCGAAGCTGGCGCATTTGGCGTGGTTCAAGTCGGTTCCACCGTTCAAGTCGTTGTTGGCCCAACCGCCGACGAACTGGCCAAAGAAATCGAAGCACTCTGATCGACGCTAAGAAGGCTCCCGCCTCTGAGGCTGCGGGGGCACATATCGCCATAAAGGCGCCTACAGCGGGGCTTATTGTGCCCCTAACGCAAGTCCCGGACCCCGTTTTCGCACAGGAAATGCTGGGGCCGGGACTTGCTATTAGGCTGCGTTCTGGCGCTGAGTCAACTATCCCCTCGTCCAAATCAGCGACGAATGTCTTCGAGATTTCGTCTCCTGTTGGTGGAACCGTAGCGGTAATGAAGCCCCATGCGTTCATCGTTAAGACGGAAGCCGGCTTCAGCGTGCTCACCCACCTGGGGATTGACACGATCCACGAGGATGCGGCGCAGTTCGAACTTTGTGAGTCCGTGCAGCAAAGTGGTCGTCCTTGGCAGGTCGGAGATCGCGTCCAGGCAGGGGCACCGATGGTTCGGTGGTCGCCTGCGGGAAACGGTGCCGACACGACTGAGCAGCGTGGTGGCGGCATACCTGCACTGTCTGCTGACGGTGCACCCGGGGCTCCGCTCGTAATGATGACCGTGCTGGAACTGGCGCCGTCGTCCACCATCGAACGGACGGCGCCGGATGGTGTGCAGGTAGGTGCCGATTCCACGGTGCTCGTAGTCAGACCGTAGGCGCCGCCCCTGGGTGACACGGCGATTCGTCAACGCAGCGGCCCACCCGAGCGATGAGCGGGACACGCTCGAAGACTGAGCGGGGGCGCCCCCGCAGGGACGCCCCACAAACCGATTCTGCCTAGAGAATGCCTCGCTTGGTGCGGCCAAACTCATCGCGCATGGTGGAGAAGATGTCGCTGCCATCTTCTGGGTTTTTGGCGGCGCCCTCCAGGTCTTCCAGCCAGATGCGGTCCCCATTCCCGTCACCCAGCGGAACCCTCCAGTTCGGATACTCATGTTCCGTGCCCGGGAAGTTCTGCGGACGCTTTTCACCCACCTGGTCAACCAGGGAGGCGGCAACCAACCGCGACGGCGTGCGTGACACGTAGCGATGCAGTGCGTCCATAACCTCTTGGTGGGTGGGGTCGTCACTGTCAATCAAACCGTATTCGCGCAAGCGCTGGATGGTTTGCTCCTGCTCCTCTTTATCGCGGGCACGCACGTCATCCAACGAATCAACCAGCAGCCCCAGTTGATCGCGGATAGTGGTTTGGATTCCGTCCATGTAGCCCAACGTCGGAGGCAAGTCGTGAGTGTTCACAGTGCCTAGAACGGCCGAGCGGTACTTATCCGCGTGAAGTGGCAGCCCCGTGTCCTCTTCCTTCTCAAACCAGAAGACAGAGGTTCCGTAGATGCCACGCTCCCCCAGGTAGGTGCGAACCCAGGGCTCAACCGTTCCCAGGTCCTCTCCAATCAGGATTGCGTCATTGCGCTCGGCCTCGAGCAGCAGGATGCCGACCATGGCCTCGTGATCGAAATACACGTACGTCCCGTGGTTTGCAGTTTCGCCCGAGGGAAGCCACCAGAGGCGGAACAACCCCAGAATGTGGTCAATGCGCAGCGCGCCTGCCAACTTGAGGGCAGCGCGGATGACCTGGCGGAATGGCGTATAACCGACCTCGGCCAACCGCGAGGGAATCCACGGTGGCTGGGTCCAGTTTTGACCCAACTGCGAGTACATGTCCGGCGGTGCGCCCACGTACATTCCCGAGGCGAAAATGTCAGGCATGGACCAGTAGTCGGATCCCAGAGGATGGGTCCCCACGGCCAGGTCAGCCATGATTCCAATCCCCATGCCCAACTCTTGTCCTATGCGGTTAGGCAGAGACAACTGCTGGGCAGCAATCCATTGCAACCACTTGTGGAAGGCGATCTCTTCGGGGTGATCCTTGGCAAACTGCACGGATTCGGGAGAGGTTGCGCTCTTGTACTCTTCGGGGAGCTCCGTGCTGCCAACACTTTCTGTAAGCGCTGACCAGAGGGCATGACCATCCAGGCTGCTCCCTCCGTTATTGCAGAACGCCTTGAACTCGGCTTCACGGTGGATGCTCCGAGGCTGCTCAAAGATCCAGCGCAACGCCTTGCTCTTTGCCTCCCATGTGGCATCACGGTGAACTTGCTCAGAATCGCCCTCGTTCACCACAGATTTACGTAGTTCTTCGATTTGTTGACGTTTACGGGTGGGCAAAGTGGCGTACTCAGGGATCTCCTCAGGGCGGATGTACGTGACATTCAGCCAAGCGCGGGAGACAGGGCGATACGGTGAGTTCTCAATGGGCGCCACCGTCTCCGACGCATGGAGGGGATTAATCAGGATGAAGTCGGCGCCCTCCTGAGCGCAAATCGCGGTTAGGTCCGCCAGGTCCTCGGCGTCACCAACTCCCCAACCACTGCGAGCAGCAACGGAGTACGCCTGCGCGTTCACACCCCAGTAGCGCTGCGTGCCCGAAAGTGCGCTGGGATCAATCCGCTGGGGAACCACGTAGAGGGGAGCAGAAACGGGCTCACGGCCTTCAACTTCTGCAAAAACCTGGTGATAGCCCAGGGGAAGAGTTCCCGGGATCTCGAACGTTGCACGCCCGCGAAGCTCCCCATCCACATCCAGAGGCGCGATGGGACGATCCAACTGATTCAAGTCTCCGCCGGTACCGTCCTCAAGGACATACCAGCAGCGAACCGCTTCACCATGCTTCACGTGAACGGGCAGGTCGCGCCAATCACCCTTGCGAACCACGGTCGTGGCGGGAAGGGTCCGCATCCACGGGGCCGCTTCCGTCGCCGCAATAGCACGCGACACGTCTTCATCCGTCGACCCTGGGCGCACGTCAACACCCATCGCGTTCAAGACTTTGAGCAGGGAGAGGGCAGAGACCTGTTCGTGCTCTCCAGACCATCCGTAGTAGGAGGTCCCCACACCATTCATGTCGGCCAAGCGGCGCAAGTTATCAATGTTCAGGGAGTCGGCCTCAGTGCGTGCCGAAACGTCTTCGTTCATGTCATCCTCTGTCGTCGCGGATACCCAGAGGATAGCTCGATTGACCTTCACACATTGACCGCTCGGCCACCATTGGGATGGTCTGAAGCTCAAGTTGCGTCTGCAGACAAGGACTGCTTGCCGCCGACGCATGTCAGGGCCTTTTGTGGCGCTCGGGTTTGGGAGAATGCAGCTATGCCCTCGCCCATCCTCGTTCCAAATGTTTACACCGAGCCGGTGGCCTCAGTTATGCGCGTTTTGCAGCTAGAGGGAATCACTGACCAGGATGACACCTTCCGGGGATGCTCAATTCCCCAGATTCGGCGCATCTACGGCGGCCAAGTGGTTGCGCAAGGCATGCTGGCGGCAGCGGCGACTGTGCCGGACCCGGAACGCATGCCGCATTCTTTGCACGCCTATTTCCTCCGAGGGGGTAGGCCCGGGAACCCCCTGACGCTGAAAGTGGACCGGTTGCGTGATGGCCGCTCATTTTCTTCCCGAGGGGTGAACGTCTTCCAACAACAACGCGTTCTCATGACCATGAACGTTTCATTTCAGGGGGCCGAGGGCGGTGCAGAATCCCAATACGCCATGCCCGACGTTCCGGGCCCAGAGGCGCTGGATTCGGCATTGGAACTGTTTCGGACTTTGGACCATCCCGTTGCAAAATTTCTGGGAAAGACGTCTGCGTTCGACGTTCGCCACGTACAAAGGTCGCTCTACGTTGCCCCCGGGCCCGGTAAGGAGCCGATGGTGCCGCAAACAACCCAAGAAGTCTGGATGCGGCCCCGCACCGGCATCCCGGCGGGGACTGCTCAGGTGGTTCACCGCGCACTCTTGGCCTACGCGGTTGATCAGATCATGTTGGAGCCTAGCCTGCGGAGCGTAGGACTGACGTGGGTTACTTCGGGGATGTCTTTGGCGTCGTTGGACCACGCAATGTGGTTTCACCAAGACGTCGACATCAACCAGTGGCTTTTATTTGCGGGCCGCTCCAGTTCGGTTAGGGGCGGCCGAGCTAAAGCCGAGCTCAGCGTCTACCAACGCTCCGGCGAACTTGTCGCAACGGCAGCGCAAGAAGGCATGATGCGGTTGCCGTTGGACAACGCAAAAGCCTCCTCGCGCTGGACGTTTGAGGCGTAGCCGTCTGGACGTAGTCGCTGGTAGACCTAGTCCCTCTTCAGGCGGCGGTGCGCCGAGCTCCTGGGCCGCGCGGCCTCCGGACCTAAGCGCTCAACCTTGTTCTTCTCGTAGCCCTCAAAGTTACCTTCAAACCAGTGCCACTTCGTGGGGTCCTCGTCGTCACCCTCCCAAGCAAGGATGTGGGTAGCAACGCGGTCCAGGAACCAGCGGTCGTGGGTGACAACCACCGCGCACCCGGGGAAAGTCAGGAGGGCATTTTCCAGAGAGGAAAGCGTCTCCACATCCAGGTCGTTAGTCGGTTCGTCAAGCAGCAACAAATTCCCGCCCTGCTTCAGCGTCAGCGCCAAGTTCAGGCGGTTTCGTTCACCACCCGACAGAACTCCCGCTGGCTTCTGCTGGTCAGCACCCTTGAACCCGAAGGCCGACACGTAAGCACGCGACGGCATTTCCACGTTCCCAACCTGGATGTAGTCAAGGCCGTCGGAGACAACCTGCCACACCGTCTTTTCAGGATCAATGCCCGCACGGGACTGGTCGACGTAGGACACCTTCACGGTGCCACCCATGTCGAGTTCACCCGAGTCCAGCGGCTCCAATCCAACGATCGTCTTGAACAGTGTCGTCTTGCCGACGCCGTTCGGTCCGATCACGCCAACAATGCCGTTGGGTGGCAGTGAGAACGACAGATCGTCGATCAGCACGCGGTCGCCAAAGCCCTTCTTCAGGTCCTTGGCTTCAATGACCTTGGTGCCCAAACGCGGGCCTGGCGGAATCTGGATTTCTTCAAAGTCGAGCTTGCGGGTACGTTCTGCTTCTGCCGCCATTTCCTCATAGCGTTCAAGGCGAGCCTTCGACTTGGTCTGGCGTGCCTTGGGCGAAGAACGAACCCAGTCGAGTTCGTCCTTCAAACGCTTAGCCAACTTCGCGTCCTTCTTGCCTTGGATCTGCAAACGCTTCTGCTTTTCCTCAAGGTAGGTCGTGTAGTTACCCTCGTACGGATAGAGACGCCCGCGGTCGACTTCTGCAATCCACTCGGCAACATGGTCCAGGAAATACCGGTCGTGAGTAATCGCGATAACGGCACCCGGGTAGGTCTTCAGGTGCTGCTCCAGCCAAAGAACGGACTCTGCATCTAGGTGGTTGGTGGGCTCATCCAACAACAGCAAATCTGGGGCCTCTATCAGCAGCTTGCAGAGGGCGACGCGACGACGCTCACCACCAGAAAGCACACTGACTGGAGTGTCACCTGGAGGGCAACGCAGCGCTTCCATGGCCTGTGAGAGCTGCGAGTCCAAGTCCCAGCCATTGACCGCGTCAATCTCCGTTTGGAGTTCGCCCATCTCTGCCAGCAGAGAATCAAAGTCTGCGTCGGGATCGGCCATTGCCTCAGAGATCTCGTTGTATCGCTTCAAGCGATCCACGGTCTCACGTGCACCGTCTTCGACATTTTCCAGCACGGTCTTGGAATCATCGAGCTTTGGCTCTTGCTCCAAGATGCCAACGGTGTAGCCCGGAGTTAACCGCGCTTCTCCGTTCGAGGGCTCATCCAAGCCCGCCATGATCTTCAGGATCGAGGACTTACCGGCCCCATTTGGGCCGACCATGCCGATCTTTGCGCCCGGGAGGAACGCCATTGTCACGTCATCAAGGATGACCTTATCGCCGTGGGCCTTGCGAGCCCGCACCATCGAGTAGATGTACTCCGCCACGATTCTCCGTTCAAGTCACGGCCCCATCCCACTTCTGGGGACCACTTCTAACGTCCATGGTACGGGCTGCCTCCGACACGGCCAGCATGCAAATGCTCACCTAGAGCTCACGCGGCTGTGGCGCTCAAGACCTCGTCTCGACTTTCCGTGACCTCGACGCCGCCGCTGCGTGAGTCTTCGAGTGCCGACCCGTCAACAACTGCGCGGCCAGGAGTCTGTGCCTGATGTGCGTCGCGACGATCCTCATCTGCAGAACCCGAATCTTCCGACTCGGTTGTCTTTGGCGGCTCCACCTTGCGGGCCAACCTGGAATAGGCCGCAACTCCAAACACCAAGTCGTGTCCCACAGACATTGCATTCACGGAGATTTCCGAGCGTAATTCCCCTTCACCTGTCACCCAGGCATGTGCGCTGGGGCGCCCAGCCACAATGATCGGCTGCCCCTTACGCAGGGACATGCTGATGTTCTCTGCTAAACCTCCCCAGGCCCGGACGGTGTACCAAAGCGGCTCACCTTCTTCCCACTGGCCGTTGTCAGTTCGTCTTACTCGCGGCACAACCATGCGAAAGCGAGCAAAGCGCTGGTTTCCCGGTTCCTTGGGCGGATGCAAAGTCACATCCGTCGCCAACCTTCCACGCATGACCATTAGATCGTTGATACTCACAGCACACCTTCTTGCCCTCGGCTTCGTTTACAAACGGCGGTTCCAACACCGCCAAACAAAGGCTGGCAAAGAACAGAAAGGTGTGGGCGTGCCTGTAATCACGCCTGTGGATAACACCAAGCGGGCTGCGCTGTGGATGCGGCGGTCGTGACTGGGCTGCCAAAGGGAACTGCTGCAGACAAGAATGGGCGGACAGTGGGCCACGACGCGGCCCACTCTCCAGCCGAATCTCTGGACCGGACTCGGCGTCGAGGTCCCGCGGGCATCTCGGGGGAACTCCCGGCGAGACTCCAGACGGAACTCCGGGCAGGGCCCTCGGCTAACTCTTCGTGGACTCAGACTCTGAGGATGTCTCTCCATATCCTGGGAACCACCGTTGTGCCTCGGCGATCACGTCATCGGCAATGCGGTGGTATGTGCCGTGCTCAGGGATGAGTTCTTCGGGGAACAAGGAGCGACGGTAATACTCCAACTCCACGATCGAATCTTGGATATCGGCAAGCGCACGGTGGGAGCCATTCTTGCCCGGTGCGCACACGTAAACCCGCGGATACCAGCGCTTCGCCAGCTCTTTGATGGTTGAGACATCAACCAAGCGGTAGTGCAAGTAATCGATCACTGCCGGCATGTACTTGCGCAAGAAGCGCTGGTCCTGACCGATGGAATTTCCCGCCAACTGTGCCGTATTGGGCTGCGGAACCAGGGAGCGGATGTAATCCAGCACCATCTGTTCGGCTTCTTTTAGGGGCAGCCCCTGGGCAATCACGTCGATCAAACCCGACTTGGTGTGCATCTCCACCACGAAGTCCGACATCTGATCCAACGCCGGCTGGTTGGCGCGGATAATCAAATCAATGCCCTCGGCCAAAGGATGCAAAGTCGCATCGGTGACGATGACGGCAACTTCAACCAGCTCGTCTATCGCCGGGTCAAGGCCAGTCATTTCACAGTCGATCCAAACAAGGGGGGCTTTCGATGCCCTATCGGGCGCAGCAACATCATTCACGCCCCAACCTTACGACCTGACAGCACCCGGGTGCGCCTAGACTGAGGGACGTGACTTCTGCGCTAGATACTTCGGCCAACCCCAAGGCTGCTCATCCCGTCGTGTCTGCCACGCAAGTGGACGAGGCAGCCGATCGACTCAAAGGGGTCGCCCGACCGACCCCGATCAGCCCGATTGAACGCCTTTCCGAGGCCCTTGACGTCCCCGTCGTCGTCAAACGTGAAGACCTTCAACCATGCCGCTCTTTCAAGCTTCGTGGCGCTTACAACCGCATTTCACGACTCAGCGATGACGAGCGCCAAACCGGGATCGTCTGTGCCTCTGCCGGCAATCATGCTCAGGGTGTGGCGTTGGCATGCGCAGAACTGGGGACGCACGGGACTATTTTCTTGCCCTCGTCCACGCCCAGACAAAAGCGCGAACGAATCCAGCATCTAGGTGGCGACTCCGTCGACATGGTTTTCGTTGACGGATCGTTTGATCACACGCAGGATGAGGCCCAGGCGTACGCGCAGGAAACTGGGCGCGTCTATGTCCACCCATACGATGATCCGGACGTTATCGCGGGACAGGGCACCGTCGCCAAGGAAATCGCCGAAGAGCTGGGCGACGAACTGGGCACCGTCGTCATCCCCATCGGTGGGGGCGGACTGGTTTCCGGAGTCGCGGTCTGGCTCAAGGAGAACCGGCCCGACGTGCAGATCATTGGTGTGGATCCCGCGGGAGCAGCATCGGCGAGTGCCGCCTTGGACAAGGGCGAACCTGTAGACCTAGGCAAAGTCGACGCCTTTGTCGACGGCACCGCGGTGTCGAAAATTGGGGACCACACCTTCGAAATCATCCGCGATCTTGTGGATCAGGTAGTCGTGGTGCCCGAGGGCGCTGTCAGCCGCGAAATGCTTGACCTCTACCACGTAGACGGAATCATTGCCGAGCCCGCGGGCGCTTTGTCGAGCGCCGCCGTTGCCATGGTGGCCCGGGGCGAACTCCCAGAAGTTGAGCTTCGTGGGACCACTGCGGCTGTTATTTCAGGGGGTAACAACGACCTGTCGCGGCACGCAGAAGTCCTTGAGCGCTCCCTGGTCTACCAGGGCCTGCGTCATTACTTCCTGGTGTCCTTCCCCCAGCGGCCCGGTGCGCTTCGCAGCTTCCTGGACGAAGTCCTGGGCCCCGACGACGACATCCTCTACTTCGAGTACACGAAGAAGAACAGCCGCGAAACAGGGCCTGCCCTTGTGGGGATCGACCTGCAGAGACCCGAAGACATCGTCGCCTTGCGCAAACGCATCCAAAAGTCAGACCTGCACATTGAGGAAATCGACGTGAACTCTGAGCTGATGAGGTTCTTGCTCTAGTACTAGGGCGC
>ERZ1031159.118-NODE-118-length-15409-cov-5.401198_pt1 | contig 15409 bp, 15 predicted proteins | sample MGYA00516706_ERZ1031159 | MGnify/ENA primary metagenome ERZ1031159 (study PRJEB33719, sample SAMN04262508) | wastewater metagenome | biome: rural village; feature: composting latrine chamber; material: composting feces with ash | place: El Salvador | collected... | reverse complement strand
CGGGCATCGGTGAGGCGCTACCGGAGCTGATCCCCGCAGCCGTCGCGGCTCTCACGGCTCTCGTTCAGGGCCTGGTGGAGAACCTTCCCCTCCTGCTGGACGCAGCATTGCAGTTGATTCTCGGCTTGGCCGAAGGACTCTTGGCGGCTTTGCCGGTGCTTATCGAGTCTTTACCGGCGATCATTGAGGGGATCATCCAGTTTCTCCTCACTGGGATCCCCATGATCATCGACACGGGCATCCAACTGCTCACCTCTTTGGTGGGGGCGTTGCCGCAGATTATTACGTCGATTGTTGCGGTCCTCCCACAAATCATCACCTCGGTAGTGGGCGGGATTTTGGGGGCGATCCCGCAACTGGTGGATGCGGGCCTGCGGCTCTTGACGTCTTTGATTGGGGCGCTGCCCCAAATCATCGTGACCGTGGTTGCCGCGATCCCGCAAATCATCGCTTGCGGCGGGAGTTCGGCTCCGAGCAATAGGGCTTAGGGGGCGACTGCAGCGGACAGCGATGCCGTAGCACTCGACTGAGCTTGCGATCAGCTAACTCAAAGCGGCCGGCTTGGCCGTGGTTCGCTGAGTTCTGTCCCGAAGGGACGCAGGGAACGGTTGGCAGTTGGCGGGTGTGAACGTTTGACGATGGGCACCAGCCGATTTCGCCCTAGAACCTTACTGTTTCGCGCTCCTGAACGTCGGGGCCAAGGGCGTCGATGCTAGAGGGAGGTCGGGGCTGAGCGAGGTTGCCGTTTCCAGAAGACGACCGCCAGAGCCAACGCGGCCGACAAGAACACCGCGATGACGCCAAGGCCCGCAGTGGCTCCCCACAGCCAACTGTCTACGGTGATGCCCCCGGCGTAAACCGAGAACACAACACCAGTGATCACGGCGTTGCCGATGGCGGTGGTGATGCGCTGAGTCATCTGTTGCAGCCCACCCGCGGTGCCGCCGTGCGCAGCAGGGACATCCTTCATTGTCTGCGTCTGGTTCGCGGAACCCATGGTGCCTGCACCGAAACCCATCGGGATTATTGGGAGCATCAGCCAGTACACAGACCAGTCGAAGGCGATCACCAGCCAGAACCCCACGGCTAGTAGCACCAGAGAACCCAGCATCATAGCTAGAGCAAAAACCTGCAGCCCCTTGCCGTGCTCCAGGGCGCGCTTGCCCGCCCACACCGCGGCGAAGCCCGAGGCGATGGCGTTTGGGAACCCCAGGACCCCGACGGTGAGCGCTGAGACATCAAGACCGTCTTGAAGGAACAGCGCCATCACCACGAAGATCGTTGAGCTACCCAGGAACTGCAAGGCAGAAATAGCGGTGCAGTAACTGAAGGAACGCAGCCTGAACAGCTTCATATCCACCATGGGGAAGTGCCCGTGATCGCCGTACCAGGTCTCCCAGGCGACCCAAACGCCAACCAGGACAAAGCCGCCGGCAAGCAGCCACCAACGCCACCAAACACCATGGAGAATGAACGGCATCATGATCGCCAGCACCGCCCCGGTGAGCAGCAACATGCCGACAGGGTCTAGGTCGATGCGTTGCCGCTTTCGTTTGGGACGAGGGTGGCCTGCGGCCTCTTGCTGGGCCTCGTATTCCAGTTCGGCTTCCGCTGCGCCCTTCCCGATGGTCCGCCGCTCCTTGCCAAACGGGAGGAACTTCCATGCACCCGCCAACCCAAGGAGTCCTATGGGGACGTTGATGAAGAACGAGTAGCGCCAACCGGGATCCTGCCCCAGCATCCCCACCAGCCCTCCGGACAGCAGGGGGCCAACGGCTACCGACGCGGCAACCACCAGGCCCATGTAACCGAAGGCGCGAGCGCGATCCCGCCCCTCAAAGTACTGCTGGATCAGGCCGGTGACCTGCGGGGAAAAGAGACCGCCTCCGATGCCTTGCAAGACGCGCATGAGGTTTAGGACGGTGATGCTTCCAGCGAATCCGGCCCCTAGGGAAGCAATCGTAAAGACGGCTAGCCCGATAACCCACAGGCTGGATCTGCCGAAAATGTCGCCCAAGCGTCCCGCAGGGACCAAAACCACGCCGACGGCGAGGGCGTACCCGGAGAGGATCAGTTGGATCCCGGATTCTGTGGCTGACATGGCGCCCTCAATCGAGGGCAGCAGGTTGTTAACTGAACTAACTTGGAGCAGGGTCAATGCAAGGGAGACCAGCAATACCGCCAGCATCCAGCTGCGGTCGTATGTGCGGTCGCTTCCAGGCACAGTGAAAAAACGAGGATTATTCAAGCGTGGCCTTTCTATGGCCCAGCCTAGTCAACGACCAACAGTGTTCCGCGGCGACCTACTTGTCGACATTCTCATGTAGCGACAGAACGAGGGATATGGAACCCGCAGTCACTTCCGGTGCGGGTCTTCGATGATTGTGCCGTGGGTGCCCTGAGCGGCTCGCGAGCCGTGAACCCCGCCACCGTGACCCCGAAGCAGGTAGGCAACAATCACTGCGAGCACCGCCCCCGCCAACGGGCCTGCCACGTAAACCCAAAAGGCAGTGAAATCACCTGAAGCAAAGTCCGGGCCGAACGAGCGCGCCGTGTTCATAGAGGCGCCGGAGAGGGGAGAACCCCAAAGCCCCGCAAGAGCAATGTAGGCACCGACCCCAAGGGCCCCAATCATGCCAACATTCTGAGCGCCGGATGCCGTCCCTAAGATCACTGTCAACAGGCCGAACGTGAGAATGAGTTCAAGCCAGAAGGCAGCAAGACTTGAGAAACCCTCCGCCGGATAGGTCGCGCCGTGGCTGGCAGAAACCCCCAGCAGCGCCTGCAACGAAAAGGCCGCGAGCGTGGCGCCTAACAGTTGGGCTGTGATGTAGCCCGGGACCCGCCACCACGGGAAGTCACGCCGGAGCGCGAACGCCAGGCTCACCCCCGGGTTTAGGTGAGCCCCAGAAACCTTCCCGATGGACAAGATGATGGCCGTGACCATTGCGCCGGGAGCGACGACCGCGGCTGCACGCCCCACAGAGCCGGGGATCGCGACGGCCATCATGGGCCCTCCCGCAGCGACCAAGACCAGGAAGTAGGTGCCGACCGTCTCTGCGATCAGGCGGCGCCATTCGCGTTTCGGGTTCGCGAAGTCGACTCGCATCTGCGCATCGCTGTCGAGGGCACGCGCTAGCTCAGAGACAGAGTCTCTGGGGATTAGGTGCGCATCATCCACACTCTTCAGGATACGTCAGCAGAGGAGACGCTCAAGGTTGTCCGATCTGGGGTCAGACGAAGAGCCTGAAGCTTCCCGAGGCGGACCTGTAGACGCTCCGCAACTGACTACCAGATTGAGGTTCAGCTAGAGGGACTGACTGTTCCCGTTCTTACCCCAGATGAACCAGACCAAAGAACCGATAAAGGGCGCGAGGAAACAGATCAGCACCCACAGTGCCTTCAGGCCAGTCGTGTAGTTCGGCGACTTCATGATTGAGACTAGGGCGCCAATGAAGAGTGCTAGGTAGGCGATGCCCAAGAGCGCTACAAGGATTCCCCAGACAGGGCTGCCTGAGGTTTCAACGACGACTTCCAAGGGGAGCATTAGTGTCCTTCCATGATGAGAGCCGCGGGCGCGACTCAGCTAACAACTACAGGATATTACGCTCGTGAAGCCCGGCGCTAACGCTTGGAGGACTAGCGGATCCGCCTCACTGGGAAAGAATACTTGGGGTTCACGTAGGCCTCTTGGGACTCAATCAGCTGCAGTTCACGCTCCCCGGAAGTGAATGTGTTCTCTAGCAGCTCGAAGATGATCGCGGCAGTCTTCCCCAGTGCTTCGGGCACACTGCCTGTCTCAACCAGAATCGAAGAGAACACAGCCCCTGTCACGTCCCCAGAGCCGTTCGCCCTAAACGGCAGGTGCGGGGTCTGCACAATCCAAGCGCCTTCGTCACTCACCGCAACCATTTCGATGGTGTCTTCTTCCCTGTCGGGCCGAAGCACCGAAGTGACCAGGACGGTCGAGGGACCTTTAGCGCGAACCAAGTCGACGGAATCCAGCGTTTCTTCCAACGTGTGCGGGTCAGTGTCGGTTAGGAAACCCAGCTCGAACTGGTTGGGGGTGATGATGTCTGCCTTGGGAACCACTCGGTCTTTGATCAGTGTCTGGACCTCTTCCGACACGTGACAGCCCTTGTCCGCACTGCCCAGCACAGGGTCGCAGGAGTAAAGCGCTTCGGGGTTCTTCTCTTTTGCAAGCTTCACGCCGTCCAGGATTGCGTCCCCGATGGAGGAGCCTCCCTGGTAACCGGAGAGGATTCGGGCGCAGTCATCCAGCCCCCCGCGGTCCGCAACCCCGTTCACGATGTCGCGAACGTCGTCTCCGGTCAGCATCGGCCCACCCCAAGAGCCGTAACCGGTGTGGTTGGAGAAAACGACGGTAGAGATGGGCATGACCTCATGCCCCCGACGCTGCAAGGGGAACACTGCTGCTGAGTTCCCAACATGCCCGTAAGTGACTGCTGACTGGATCGATAAGATTCTCATGAGGGAAAGCATGCACCCAGCAGGGCTGCTGGGCCAACTGGGTCCACGCGTCCGGGCCCAGCCAAAGGCAGGACTAACCTGGGATGGACAGACGCGAGATCGTGAGGACCTCATGACGAAGCTCTTTGACCACAGCGCTCTTGATCTGCGCGGCATGCTTGGTAGGGGAGAAGTCACCCCGACTGAACTAACCCGGGAATACCTAGGCAGAATCCAGGATCTAAACCCGAAGCTGCATGCTCTGACTACCGTGACTGAAGAACAGGCGTTGGAGCGCGGAGATCGCCTAGACCGGCAAGAACCCCCAACCCGTCTTGACGCGCCACTGTGGGGGCTCCCTTTCGCAGACAAGGATCTGAGTGACCGCGCGGGAGTCCCCACGACCTACGGCTCAGCGGCAATGACGTGGTTTATTCCAGAGGTTTCCTCGCCCATCACAAAGGACCTGGACCGCGCAGGCGGGATCTCACTCGGGAAAACCAATGTGCCGGAGTTCGGCTTCCCCTCGTACGCAAGAAACGCTTTGCCCGGTGGTTTTGCGCGAAACCCGTGGGACCCGAACCTGGACCCGGGAGGGAGCTCTTCCGGGGCCGCCACTGCTGTCGCCGCCCGCATGTTGCCACTGGCTCCCGGCAGTGACGCGGGTGGGTCAGTGCGCATCCCCGCCGCCGCCACTGGCTTGGTCGGCTTGAAGCCAGCCCGGGGCAGGGTCCCTGGAGAATCAGGAGTTGACGCGGTAGCGGGGCTCCCGACCGCGGGGCCTCTTGCCAGGACGGTCCTTGACGCCGCGCTTCTGCTTGACGCCATGTGTAAGGGTCCCGAGCGTCACGCACTGAAAGCATCCCCACCGCCCTACATGGCAGACACGGGCTCTTTCGTCGACGCGGCAAGGCTCCCTCTGCCAAGACTGCGGATCGGCTGGAACACCTGGTCTCCCTGGGCAACGGACTACCCGATCCAGGTAGACCCCCAGGTGATGAAGGTGTTTGAGCAGACGCTAGAGCTGCTGGTGTCCCTGGGTCACCGCGTTGAAGAGGTGCAGCCAACGCCGTTCCCAGACTATGTTTCTTCCTTCCGGGCGGTGTGGATGTCGCTCGCGGCGTCCCTCCCCGTTCCTGATGAGCTTCTGTCGGCTCTGGACCCACTCACTTCTTGGCTCATCGTCAAAGGGAGGGGACGCGCGCCGCAAGACCTGCCTAGGGCCCTCGGTTCGCTCAGTGCTTTCGAGAGGCAGATCATCGCCGACTACGCGCCCTACGACGTGGTGTTGACTCCTTCATTGGCCCAAACTCCGCGCCCGCCCAGCTGGTACAGCGAAGACGATGGGGAACAGAACTTTGTGCAGCAGTGCCAGTACACCCCGTTCACCGCTTACCTGAACGTCGCCGGATTGCCGGCGATCTCCCTCCCCGTTGGGCAGGGGGTTTCGGAGTTTGGCGGAGCAGTCGTGCCCATCGGGGTGCAAGCCATCGGGAGAGTGGGGGACGAGTGCACTTTGCTGCGCCTTGGCCTCCAACTGGAAGAGGTCCTGAACTGGCAGGACAGGGTTCCCCCAATCGCGCAAGCCAAGTAGGTGGCATAGGGCAGCCGCCTACTTGGCTTGCAAAGCTACTTCAGCTTCACCCGCAAGGTCGCAACGCTGAAGGGACGCAGAGTCACTTGGGCACGGGCGAGCCCGTTTTCACCCAGGTCGCCGCTTCCGTCAGCAGCGAGTTTCACCGTCTCCAAGACCACTTCGTCACCGGAAACGCTGGCGAGGGGCGGGATTAGCGTGGCGGTTTGCTCTAGCGGGAACTGCAGGGCGTAGCCGTCGTGGACAGTGTCATCAATGGAGGTGAACGGCAAGCTCTGTTGTGCTGCCGCCGTCAGGACGGATGCGGCGATCTGCCCCGTAACCGTAGGTCGAAGAGTTTGCGATCCCAACCCCGAAACCGGGTTCGCCCACGTGAAGCCAACGGTGGTTCACTCCCAGGTACTGCGCGGCCTGCCAGCTGGTGTTCTTGTGGAGGGGGCGCGTGACGTGACCGAACTGGGTTTCGGCTTCAACCGAGTTGGCTCGAAGGTCAAGGGGCCAGAGCATCGAGAGCATCTTTTCTTGTTCGTGCCAGTCGACGCAGGTCGTGGCCTTTAGTGCACCGTCTTCAAGGGAGAAACGCTGCTCAGCACGGCTCTTCCCAAACGGCGTCACCACAACGATCTCGTTATCTTCCGGTGAGGCCACGGAGCCCTCAAGCACTTCGCCTGCGCGCAGCGAGTGGGCGTCGACGTCCCAGGCGTCCCAACGGTTCGGGAGGTCTGGGCGTAGGAACAGGCGCCCTGCGGGGCCAGCGTCGCCGATCGCGTCGCGTCCAGTCTCAACATCAACAAGAGAAGTGATTTCCCCGTCTGGGCCAACCTGGACCAGGGTTTGCTCATCCCTGAGTTCCCACCCGCCACCCGTTCGCAAACCTTGTCTACCTCTTCGAAGTACTGGTTGGGGGTGCCCCACTTGACTTTGGGGATTCCTTGCAGGTCAGCTTCACTTCGTACGCCCAGATGTCGCCGTGGGTTTCTGTCTTCACTGTGCCGCTGCAAAGGTGAGGTAGGGCCACATTTGCGTGCTGGAGTCCCGCAGCCACATAGCGGGATGTCGCCTGTGATGACCGCGACCCCGCCATCATCCAAGACCCGTAGGCTGCGGTCCAGTGTTCGGCGCAGGCACTGCTCAAACATGACGGGCACGTTCGGGTCGGACTCCCCGAACACGCTTTGGACCCGGTCGCGCCACCGCTTCACGTCTTCGTCGTGAAGGAGCGAGTGGCTTGTCAGTTCGCTTCCGCCAGCGGCGTCTGTTTGTTTAGCGGGGGTCGTCTGCTCAGCGGGGGTCATCCGTTTTCCCTTTCAAAACCTGGCGGGTGTGTCCCGCGTTTCATCCTATGCACGCGCGCGGCGGTGTCCTCGTTCGCCCATCCCCTTCGTTTTGGCCGCGCATCCCCTTCGTTTTGGCCGCGCATCCGCTGGCGCCCTCGTTCGTCCCCCGCGCCCGTCGTCGGCACGAGGACCGGACCCGGTTTTACGATCGTCTGGGTTTGTTGGGCGGTAAGGTAGGCGCGAAAGCCCTCCTGGGACGACCCAGGGGCGGGAGACGTCGGTGGGACGGCCCCCAGAAATGGTGACAGGCCATGCGCCGCAAAAACCCAAGCCGATCCAAAGGCGCCCTGGGCGCTTACCTAGCGGTAGCCCTAGGTTGGGGCGCTCTTCTCCTACGGTGGCTCGGGCAGTGGAGCCGGATTCCACCCGGCGCAGCTGCAAGCCTAGGGGGAACCTTCCTCGCGTTCGCGATGGTTGCAGTGCTCATAACGCTTTTGTCTCTCGTCGCGGCAAAGCAAGCGGACCGGCTGGCAGAAGTCTTAGGGGAGCCTTACGGGACGCTTGTCCTCACGTTGTCTGTTGCGCTGATCGAAGTCGCACTCATCTCAGCCGTGATGCTAGGGCCTGGAGATCACGTCACCATTGCCCGCGATTCGATCATGTCGGTGTCCATGATCATCTTGAACTTAGTCATCGGCCTGGCTCTTCTAGTCTCAGGTGCGAAACGCAATCCGTCGGGCAACCGACGCGCCCCCTGCGCCAACCAAACCGGTGTCCGTAAGTACCTCGCCTTGCTCGCACTCTCGGTGCTTCTGGTCTTCGGACTTCCGAACCTGCTGGGCGACGGCGGCCAGTTTCCCCGAGGCTTAGCCTTGCCGGCTGCAGCATTGGTCGCACTGAGCTACGCCTGGTTTCTCTACCGTCAAATGGGGAGTTCCCGCTGCGATTACCAGGAGGTCCATCCACTAGAGAACCCCACCTCCGTGGGCTGGGGAAGCTCCGTCAAGGGTGGTGCGCTCAAGACATCTGTCCTTCTGGTTCTACTATTGGTGCCCATTGTGCTTCTGGCAGATTCGATGGCGGACCTCATGGATCACACCTTTTTGGACCTGGGGGCGCCTCCTGCGCTCGCGGGTCTGGTCATCGCCTCCATTGTTTTCTTTCCCGAGACCATCAGCTCGGTGCGTGCGGCTAGCACAGGGAGGATGCAGAGGGTTTCCAACCTGTGCCACGGTGCCCTGCTTTCAACAATGGGCATAACGATCCCTGCAGTCCTTCTGATAGGGGCAATCGGCACAACTCCAGTTGTTCTCGCAGAAACCTCGGCGAACCTGGGCTTTCTAGCCGCGACACTTGCCCTAACTTGGTTTTCCTTTGCGCGAGGTCGCACGGTGAGCTGGCTGGGCGCCGCTCATCTGGTGCTTTTCGCTTGCTACATCGCCGTGCTCCTGGCGGCTTAGCTGGGTGCGGGGTTTCCACGGAAAGTGGCTCAGCAGGCTCGCTATTCGGTCTGATCTGAAGCAGCGCAAGCATAGATAGCACGGGGAGCTTCTCACTGCGGTCGGGAGACGCGTCCGCACCCGTAGGCATAGGCTCCCGGTGCGGCAAACCCCACCCTCCGAACCTCATATACCCGGGTGGGTATGCGTTATGGTGTTGCCTGCAAGAGGAATCTCGCGCAGCTGGCCGGCAGGGGAGGAAACCATGCGGGACGCAACTGGAGTTATTTCAGCCGAACTTGCGGAAAAGAGCGGGCTGGGGGAGTCCAGCACGCCCGATGACACTGAGAAACCCCTAGTCGGAAAATACGTGCCGGGCTACGCGGTCCCCGTCATCAACGAGCGCGCTGTGCGCGCGTCGGCTGGCATCTTGTTTCTGTTTGGCGCCATCGCTTGGGGTGGGGCACTTGCTACTGGGTCAATGGGCTGGCTGAAACCCTTCGGGTTCTTCTTTGTCATTGACATGGCCATTCGGGTCGGGATTGGGGATAAATGGTCGCCGACCTTAGCCTTGGGGCGGTTGGCTGTGCTGGGCCAGAAGCCCGAGTGGGTTGGAGCTTCGCAAAAGCTGTTCGCTTGGTGGCTCGGGTTCCTAATGGCCGCAACCTTCTGCGCAAGCACCGGGTTCTTCAACGCCCCCCTTTGGGTCCCTTTAATGCTGTGCGGGTTCTGCTTAACCCTGCTGTTCCTTGAAACCGCCTTCGGTATTTGTGTTGGTTGCAAGCTCCAGTCAGTCTTCGGTAAGAAGCAGCCGATGTACTGCCCCGGAGGCACGTGCGACCCGGCGGGGCCCCGCTAACAAAACAGCTGGGTATGCGCGGCCAAAACCCTGGTGGGGTTAGTAGGCGCGGGCGTACTGCGCCGGAATGTACTGGGGGCGTACCCCAAGCTCCTTCGCGGCCAGCACAGGGAAGTTCGGGTCCCGCAGCGAAGCACGCCCGATGTAGACCGCGTCGGCGTCTCCGTCTTCCAGGATCTGCTCGGCTTGCTCCGGTGTCGTGATCAGGCCGGCAACAGCAGTCGGGATATCCGCACGCTCACGGACTTCCTTAGACAGCGGCACCTGATAGCCCGGGCCAAGCGGGATCGGCGCCTTCGCGGCGTTCCCTGCCGAAGACACCGAGATCAGATCCGCGCCGTCGTCCTTTAGCCAACGTGCAACCTCAACAACCTGGTTAACGTCGAGTCCGCCCTCCAACCACTCCGTTGCGGAAAGCCGCACAATGATCGGCACCTGATCACCGACCGCTTCCCTGATCGCAGCCGTCACTTCGCGGGCCAGCCTTGCGCGGCCTTCCAGGTCGCCACCATATTCGTCATCTCTGAAGTTGCTGAGAGGCGAAAGGAACTGGTGCAGCAGGTAGCCGTGCGCGGCGTGAATTTCAAGAATGTCAAAACCCGCAGCAAGCGCACGCTTCGCCCCCGCGACGAAGGCCGCCACCACCTCTTTGATTCCCATCTGATCCAGCGGGCGAGGTTCACCGAGCCCCGGAAAAGCGACCGGGGAGGGAGCGAGCGGCGTCCAACCTCCCTGGTCCGGTCCGGCGACCCCTTGGTGTTCGCCTGGGAAAGCGCGCAACGTCGAAGCTTTTCTTCCCGCGTGGGCAAGCTGGATTGCGGCTGCGGCGCCCTGGCTGCGGATTAGGCTCGTGATGGTCTTGAAAGCTTCTGCCTGAGCATCGTTCCAAATGCCCATGCACTGAGGGCTGATCCGACCCTCAGGTACAACTCCCGTTGCTTCAACGGTGACTAGGCCGGCTCCGCCCCGCGCTAGGGAGCCGTAGTGCATCAGGTGCCAGCTGGTGGGGACTCCGTCCCGACGTTCTACGGAGTACTGGCACATCGGCGGGATCCAAATGCGGTTCCGAATGCGGACGTCCCGCAGGTCGAAAGGCTCAAAAAGGAGGGGAGAGGCAAGCGTCTTTTCCATGGCCTCAGCCTAACCAGTCGTGGAGCCTCCCACACCAGCCGCCCGCACGGGGCTTCCGCCATATAGTTGTCTGGAAGGCCCCACCCGCGGCCTTGGAAATGCAAGACTTAGACGCCGGCAAGGCACTAGTGCCTAGGAAGATCCCGTGCCCCACTTCTACATCACTCTTGGCGCAATACTGATCACGCTCACGCTCGCTGACACTTTCTTTACGGTGTTCAACTACAACGAGCGCGGCCTTCTAGTCAACAGGGCGATTGCTTGGGAATGGAAGTTCTTACACTGGTTATTTAGGCCCTTAGGCCTGCACACCAGAAGCAAGATCTATCGCGTAATGACAGGGTTCACCCTGCTTTCCGGCATTCTCATCTGGGTGGCCGGCATCGTCCTTGGTTTCGCGTTCGTCTACCTTGGTGCCTTGGACATGGGGTCTTTGAAAGTGAAGAACGGTGCCCCTGGAGGCTTCGCTGGGGCGCTCTATTTCTCGGTTGCGCAGTTCTCCACGGTTGGTGTCGACAACGTCGACCCGCAGACGAACATCATCAGCCTTCTCTCTGTTTTCGAAACGCTGTCCAGCGTCCTGTTGCTGTCGATGGTGATCACCTACCTGGTCAACATCTTCAACTCGATCGAGGATTTGCGCACCTACTGCGCGTGCTTCCCTAGCCGGAGTGATCAGGTAGGTTCACCTCTCGGTTCGCTGGCTGCGTTCCTTCCCAGAGAAGAACCGTCGAGCCTGGAGAACCACTTGGCCGAAACGCGCCAGGCGATGAACTCCTACTTCGACTCAATCGCAGCGGACCACTCGGCGATTTACTTCAATAGTGGGAGGGCCCGGTTCATGATGCCGTTCGCTGTGTTCTTCACAGCGGGGACCATTGAAGGGTTGTCCTACGGGCTTGGGGCCGGGCACCCAACCTCAAAGCTGCCGGAGCTGGCTCGGATCACGGAGTCCCTTGAATCGAACCGACGCCAGATTTACAAGCTGTTCCGTTGGAGGGAACCCGAGGGGGCGCGGCCCTTGGGGAAGGACGCTTTCACGTTGGCGGCAGAGGCTGCGGCCCGCATTCCGAAAGATAAGCCACTCGCTGACCCGGGGCTGCTTAACAGGAAGCCGCTTCCCGTCCGTGTTGCCAAAAACTTGAATGTGAAGGCCTATAAGGAGCAGTTCAAGCAGGAACAGCTCCAAACTCCCGAGGCATACGTGGCCCGTTTTGTGAGACTGCGCCAGGTTGTGACGCGGCTAGCGCAAATAGATCCTCCGATGGATTGGGCAGCCGAATACGACATGTATGCACAGTGGGTTCAAGAGGTTGCGATCACGGATGACTTCATCCGTCGGATCTCTGGTCTCTTCGACTACAGGCCTGTTGTCATGGTCGGGCCGGACAGCTCCGGCGCCCCGCTTTCAATGTATGGCTGGCAAAGTCAGGACGTCTCCAGCGACTAGGGACCGAGGCGCCCGACAGGTTCATTTGGCCGCGGCCGCTAGCTCCAGTTTCTTGTAGTGGTTAGAGCTGATGCTCAGCCAAGTCGCGCCAATGATCGCAGAGACCAGTGAGCCGACCAACACACCAACTTTTGCGTCGGCACCAAGAGGCGAGTCAAACCCGAACGCTAGCTCACCAACAAGCAGTGCGACGGTGAAGCCGATTCCTGCGACGAAGCCCATGCCGAACAGGTCGAGCCACGAAAGTGGAGCGATTTTGATCCCGGGGAAGCGGGAGACGATAAACGAAGCGCCGACGATGCCAAGCGGTTTCCCAAGGAGCAGGCCGAACAGAACGCCCAGCGTGACCGGTTCGGCGAGGACTGACGTGAGCCCATCCCACCCCCCAACGCTGACCCCAGCAGAGAAGAAAGCGAATACTGGGACTGCCACCAGCGTCGCGAACACTCCCCAGCGGTCCGCGAAGTAGGCAGCCATCGAGTCGTACTTGACCGGCCCACCGGGAGTTTCTTGCACGGGCACGCGGGTCTTCAGGGTCGCCGTTGCGGGCACGGTGAAACCTAAAGCCACACCGGCAACTGTCGCGTGGATCCCGGAAGCATGCAGGAACCCCCACGTAAGGACCCCAAGTGGCACCAGGATCCACCAGGAACGGATCCCCTTCTGAACCGCGAAAGCGAAGACGGCCAGTGGCACCAGAGCAAGGAAGAGCCAAAGCAGGGAAATGTTCGTGGAGAAGACGGTTGCGATGATGATGATCGCAATCAGGTCGTCAACTACCGCAAGGGTCAACAGGAAGATTCGGACCTCAGGCGGCAGGTGCTTGCCAACCACGGCCAGCACAGCCACGACAAAAGCGATGTCGGTTGCGGTGGGAACCGCCCAGCCCTCTATGTGTCCGGAGGAGAAAGAGCCGTTGATGGCCAGGTAGACCAGTGCGGGGGCAATGACGCCACCGAAGGTTGCAGCGATCGGCAAGATAGCTTTGCGGGGGTCCCGAAGCGAGCCCACAGTGAACTCTTCTTTCAACTCCAGGCCGACCACGAAGAAGAAAATCGCGAGGAGCCCGTCAGCCGCCCATTGACCAACGGAGAGGTCAAGTCCAAGGGAGGGGAAACCGAAATGGAAGTCCCTCACCGCAAAGTACCAGTTCGATGCCCCCGTGTTCGCGAGGATGACCGCAAGCAGTGTTGCGGTCAGCATTAGAGCGCCGGCGAACTTGTCGGTCTTCACCGTTTCGTAGATGCCCCGCCAGAACTCGACTGGCCGGACTTTCCCCTCTTTGTCGCCTTCGGGGGCCGGAGATTCCACTGTGTTTTTGCTTTGGGAAGCAGGTGTTTTGTCATTCACGAGACTCACCCTAGCCCCAAGAACGTCGTCCCTATGGCCGGACGGGTTCCGCAGCCATTCCTGCCCGGATTCTGCTCACGCAAAACGGCAGAGCGCAACCCAGCTTTAGAGTTGACTCGGCCCGGCTGCAACTAGCGATAGTTAGGAAAAACATGGCAAAGGTAGTGATTGCATTAGGCGGCAACGCACTCGGTGACACCCCCGCATTGCAGGCGCAGCGGGCGCGCGAGGCCGCAGCTTCCATTGCGGACGTGATCGTGGACGGAAACGAAGTGGTGCTTTGCCACGGCAACGGCCCACAGGTTGGAATGATCAACCTGGCTTTTGACGAGGCGTCGCAGACGCTCCAGTCCGTTCCTGCGATGCCGCTGGCGGAGTGCACTGCGCTCAGCCAGGGTTACATCGGCTACCACCTCCAGCAGGGTGTGAACGCTGAGCTCGCCTCTCGTGGCAGCAAGAAGGGGTGCGTCACCGTGGTGACAGAGGTTGTGGTCGACCCGGGTGACCCCGCTTTTCAGCACCCAACCAAGCCTATTGGGTCGTTTGTGAGCGAGGAGGCGGCGCGCGTCCAGATGGCCGAAAATCCAGGGGTGGTCTTCAAAGAGGACGCTGGGCGAGGCTGGAGAGAGCACGTTGCCTCGCCCACTCCAGTGGAGATTGTCCAAGGCGAGGTTGTCTCAGGCCTAGTTGATGCTGGCATGGTTGTAATCGCTTGCGGTGGGGGCGGGATTCCAGTTGTCAAAGAGGGACTGGGAACCCGGGGTGTGTCAGCCGTCATCGACAAAGATCGCTCTGCAGAGAAGCTGGCGGACCAGTTGGGTGCAGACTCGCTGGTGATTCTGACCGCAGTCGACAACGTGTGCCTGAACTGGGGGACACCCAATCAGCAGGACCTGGAGGAAGTAGACGCGGCTTCGATGCGGACCCACTTGGAGCAGGGGCACTTCGCTGAGGGTTCCATGAAACCAAAGGTCGAAGCAGCCCTGCAGTTCACGGAAGGTGCCCCGGACCGCCGTGCCAGCATCGGGTCCCTGGATCGCGCTGCAGAAGTCATAGCGGGCACGTCCGGCACTCACATTTCGTGAGACCAGGCGCGCCCGCTGGGTTTGCGTTCTGGTTAGTCGTCTTTAGCGAATGCGGTCTGGGCGAGCTCCTGGAGCGACTCGTTTAGTTCGCTGGTTCGCGTCGCCGCGACTTCCGCGAGTTCGGTGTTGCCCGACTCATGGATCTGCCGAACCGTGTCAAAAAGCTGGTGCGTTGACTGGCGGAGGGCATCGGAGCCTTCCGGGTCGCGGCTGACCTCATCCCAAAGGGCTTCGATCCGCTCAGCCTGTTCCACAACCAGGGCTTTGCCGGCCTCAGTGAGGCGATACTCCGTACGGCCGTTGCCTTCAGAGGTGGGTTCGATCAGTTCTTCGTCGACAAGTTGAGCGTGCGACGCATTGCACTGTTTAGCTCGCGAACCAATGTGGCGGCTGGCCTGGATGTTTCGTAGGGTTTCCACGTAGCCACGCTTGTGGCTAACGAACTTGTAATCGAGATAAGGACACAAACGTATGGCGATCAACCGCAGCGAACTGGTTAGTGCTATTGCTGAAGAAGCGGGACTCACTAAGGGGCAGGCTGACTCGGCTCTTGCAGCATTCCAGTCGGTTGTCATCAACGCCCTGAGCAAGGGCGATTCGGTGCGACTCACCGGTCTGATGACGATTGAACGCGTCGAGCGCGCCGCCCGCACCGGACGCAACCCGCGCACCGGTGAAGAGATCCAGATCCCAGCCCGCTACGGCGTCAAGATGACCCCGGGCCTCACCCTGAAGAACGCTGTTCAGAAGTAAC
>ERZ1031159.117-NODE-117-length-15470-cov-7.348557_pt1 | contig 15470 bp, 15 predicted proteins | sample MGYA00516706_ERZ1031159 | MGnify/ENA primary metagenome ERZ1031159 (study PRJEB33719, sample SAMN04262508) | wastewater metagenome | biome: rural village; feature: composting latrine chamber; material: composting feces with ash | place: El Salvador | collected... | reverse complement strand
GATAGCTCCGGTCAGCTAACGACGCGCACGTCGCCATCGCCATCGCCATCGCCATCGCCATCGCCATCGCCAGGAAGCGGCGAATTCGCCCTGGAGACTGTCAACGGCGATCCGCACGAAAACACGGCGGCCGTGCGCCCGAGTCAGGTGGGCCTTCTAACCCGCCGATTGAATCCGTTTCTCGGCAATCTCGTAGAGGGCAACGGCCGTCGCCACGGAGGCGTTCAAAGATTCAACGCGTGAGGTCATGGGGATAGAGACAATCTGATCGCAGGTTTCACGAACCAGTCGAGAAAGCCCATCGCCCTCGGCTCCCGTAACCAAAACCATCGGTTCGGTTGCCAACTCCAGGTCGCGCAGGTCAATGTCGGCGTTCCCGTCCAACCCCACTACGAAATACCCGGCGTCCTTGCACTTCTTTAGTGCGGTGACAAGGTTGCCCACACGCGCGGCCGGGACACGTGCCGCAGCGCCTGCGGAGACCTTCCAGGCGACGGCACCAATTCCGGCCGACCGCCGTTCCGGCAGAATCAATCCGTCGGCCCCGAATGCGGCTGCCGAACGCAAGATGGCACCAACATTATGCGGATCGGTGATGTGGTCCAGGGCGACCAACAATCCCGGCTTGACCTGCTGGGTTGACTGGATCAGCAGGTCTTCAATGTCGAGGTAGCGGTATTCTCCCACTTCCACGGCGATCCCCTGGTGGACTGCGCCGTCGCTGGCTCGGTCAAGGTCGCGTCGGGTGACTTCCTGGAAGGGCGCACCCGTGGCGGCCAGCACTTCAAAGATCTCCCGCATCCGTCCCTGCGTCGGGTCAGAGGCAAGAAAGACCTTCTTGATTCTCACTCCCGAAGCCGCGGCTTCAAGGACGGCGTTGCGCCCCACAACCAGCTCGTTGCCCGGTTGGATTCGCACAGCGGTCCGGCTCATTGCTTTGGCGCGGGCAACTTCGCGTTCTTCGCGCTTTTCCTGTGCCTTCTTTTTCTTGTAAGCGGGATGGTAGGTGCGATCCTCAGCCTTAGGTGTCGGCCCCTTGCCCGCGAGTTTCCCGCGGTGACGTGCCCCCGAACCCATCTTTGGCTGTGAGTCTTTACGTTGAGAGGCTTTGGATACGGCGCCCCTTCTGCCCTGGTTACCCTTCATCCGCGCCCTCTAACTTTCACTCTGTTCCGTCAGGAACCATTTGGCACCGTCCGGACCATCCTCGATACCAATGCCTAAAGCCGTGAGCCGGTCGCGGAGTTCGTCTGCCTTGGCCCAGGCCCGTTCCCTACGTGCCTGTTGGCGCTCATCCAATAAACCCTCAACAAGCACGCCCAGAGCCTCCATGGCCCGGTTGCGTCCGCTGCTACCAGCACGCTCATCAGCTTCACCAGCCCACTGACCAGACAGCGGATCCAACCCCAACACGTCAAGCATTGAGCGAACCAGTAGCAACTCTTCGGCGAGTTTGTCGCGCTCTGGCAGCTCTCCGCGGGCAACTGCGTCGCGAACCGAACGCAACTTATCGGCCAACCGCGCCGACTCTGGGAGGTCTCCCTGCGCCATGGCCTTCCGGCCGCGCTTCACATGCTCATAAATGACTGCGAGGGCCGCGGCAACGTTTAGGTCATCGTTCATCGCCTCGGTGAACTTCACGGGCAACTGGTCCGGAGTGAGCGAATCTGGAGCGACGTCTGGCTCCCCGACCAGCATCGTGGCTTCCATAACGAAAGAAGAGAGCTTCTCCCATGCCTTCGCCGCCAACTCTAAAGTGCGAGGGCCCCACTCAATCGTGGAGCGGTAATGCACCGAAGACAGCGCAAAGCGGATCACCGGCGCCGGCGCGACCTCCAGCAACGACGCCAGGTCAAGCGTGTTGCCCACTGACTTCGCCATCTTTTCGCCCGCAATGGTCACCCAGGCGTTGTGCACCCAAAGGTTGGCGAAGTCGTATCCGGCCGCGTGCGACTGGGCCTGCTCGTTTTCGTGGTGAGGGAAGCGCAAGTCGATTCCGCCGCCGTGAATGTCAAAGGCCTCGCCCAAGTAGCGGTGAGACATGGCGGAACACTCCAGGTGCCATCCCGGCCTGCCCTCGCCCCACGGGGAATCCCACATCGCGGTCTCCGGTTCCCCGGGTTTCGCAGCCTTCCAGAGGGCAAAGTCATGTGGCGCACGCTTGCCCTTAGCATCACCGTCGTCTTCCCCGATCTTCATGTCGGCGGGGTTCTGGTGAGTCAGCGATCCGTAATCCGGCTGGGAAGAAACGTCAAAGTAAACGCTGCCCTCGCCGTCGGTATAGGCGTGGCCGCGCTCAATGAGGCGCTCAATCATGGCGATCTGGTCAGGAATATGCCCGGTCGCCCGCGGCTCAATGGTCGGAGGAAGCAGGCCGAGCGTCGCATATGCCGCCTGGAATTCTCGCTCATAACGTTGGGCAAGGGCCCACCACTGCTCTCCAGCCTCCTGCGCCTTCGTCAGAATCTTGTCGTCAATGTCAGTGACATTGCGAACGTAGGTGACTTCCAGTTCATAGCGCCGCAGCCACCTGATCAAAATGTCGAAACTGGCCGCCGCCCGCAAGTGACCAATGTGCGGGCTTCCCTGCACGGTGGGGCCGCACAGGTAAATCCCCACGCGCCCCTCCTCCAGAGGAACCAGCGGCTGAAGCGCCGCAGACTTCGAGTCATAAAGGTGCAATTGCATGCCTCAATGGTAGCGGTCACCCCCAACATCAAGATCCCCCGCCACCGCCAGTAGACTTTCGAACATGCCAGCCAATACTGCTACGCCACTTCCCTTCAACACTTTCCGTGTGGGAACCGCCGTCGACGTTCATGCTTTCGCACCGCTGGACGAGGGCACCTCTGGTGACCGACCCCTTCACCTCGCCTGCCTGGAGTGGCCAGGCGAACGCCCCCTTGAAGGCCACTCCGACGCCGATGTCGCTGCTCACGCCGTGTGTGATGCCCTGTTGATCGCATCTGGGCTGGGTGACTTGGGCTCGGTTTTCGGCACTTCAGATCCGCGTTGGGCCGGCGCTTCCGGAGCGGCTCTTCTGGGCGAGGTCCGGCGCCTTTTGGACGCCGGTGGCTGGCAGATTGCCAGCGTCAGTGTGCAGGTGATTGGCGAGAAACCGCGCCTATCCCCTCGTAAGGAAGAGGGCCAAGCAGCCCTTTCCGAAGCCCTCGGCGGTGCGGATGTTGCTCTTTCCGCCACCACCACTGATCACTTGGGTTTCTTGGGCAAGGAAGAGGGCTTAGCCGCAATCGCAACCGCACTGGTTATCCGGAGCTAGTGGCGCGCCTTCCCCTGGATCTATCGGGCGTCCACCATCCGTGAGTGCTCCGTCTTGACCGGAAGGAGGAGCACCAGGCCAATCGCGATCACCAAGATGACTCCAAGAATCCCCCAGTGGGTGGGATCCTGTCCCTCGTTGACCACACGTCCAACCGCGATCGCAGCAGCGTAGAGGGCAGGTGCCATGAAGGAGACGGCTCGCCCTGTCGTTTGGTAAAGACCAAAGACTTCACCCTCGCGTCCCTTAGGAATCATGTTGGCGAGGAAAGTACGGGAGGCCGATTGGACGGGCCCCACGAAGACGGTCAAAGCCAACCCAAAGATCCAGAAGATGACCTTCCCGCCCCTGAAGAAGAAGAACACTGCCAGGCCGGCGATAATCATCAGAATCAGCGACAGAACCATGACGTTCTTCGATCCCCACTTATCGTCAAGCGGACCAAAGGATACTGTCGCGATACCGGCAACGATGTTCGCCACGATGGCAAAGACAATCACTTCGGACTGCTCAAAACCAAACACCGAGCCAGCGATTACACCACCAAAGGTGAATACACCCGCCAAACCATCGCGGAAAATTGCGGAAGCAATGAGGAAGCGCAGTGTGTGCCGCGCATCCTTCCAGAGAGACTTGATTGTGCGCCACAAGAGCTTGTAGGAATCCACCAGGGTTTCCCGACCTTCTCTGTGGTGAAGATGGTTGCGTTTTGGTGGATTCAGCAGAACGGGAAGAGCGAAGATGCCCCACCATGCGGCGGCGAACAGCATGGCAACTCGGACGTTCAGACCGTTGGCAGAGGTGACACCGAACCATCCCTTGTCCGGCATGATGAACCCGACTAGCAAGATGACAAGCAGAACAATGCCGCCGACGTATCCAGATGCCCAACCCAAGCCGGAGACCAGGCCGCGGTTCTTCTCCGTCGACACGTCATTGAGCATGGCGTTGTAATTCACCGAACCAAACTCAAAGAAGATAGTGGTGACTCCGATTAGCCCAATGCCCAGCCACAGGGCACCAATGGGCCCCAGGGAAGAATCCGGAGCAACGAAGAACGTGCCGGCCAAACAAACGAAGACCCCCAGGGAGAACCACCCGAGCAGCTTCAAACCGCTCCCGGATCTATCAGCCCGCTGCCCGGTTATGGGGGCCAGCAAAGCGATGATGATGCCCGCTGCCGTCATGCCCCACGACAGGTACTGGTTTGCGGTGGCCTTGTCGGTGAACATTCCGTCCGAAGTCAGATAGACGGAGAACACGAAGGTCGTCATCACAGCATTAACGGCAGCCGATCCCCAGTCCCAAGACATCCAGGAAATGACCTTGTGCTTGGGAACCTTCTCATCCGCCGGAGGCAAGTCCCCTACGAGTGCGGCATCAAGATCCTTGATCGCGTCCTCATCCGGACCGGGCATTGGTGAAAGGACGCTGCCTGCACCTGACATTGGGGCCTCCAGGAAATGGTGTTGCACATCTCAAAATGAGCTTTGCTGCTTGCAACACTACCGTCGGAAAGGTCTCGGCGCTGCCCATCATGCCGGAGGAACCTAGCTGTATCCTGTCTTTTCTAGACAGATAACTAACGACGTTTCCGCTGCACCTTCCCCAACGCTTCTTCCATTCGAATCAAATCATTGGGCTCAGTGACTTTGAATGCTAAGGGATCTCCCGGGATGACCCGCACAGAAACTCCCGCAGCCTCGACCAAAGCGGCATCATCGGTCGCCGCGGTAGATTCCGCATCACCCAGACCACGCATTTCTTGATGCACTTGCCAGAGCAAATCCCACTGGAACGCCTGCGGTGTCTGAATGGCTCGAAGCGTCGACCTTGCCGGTGTCGCAGAGACGATTCCAGTGTCCGGGTCGACCACTTTGATGGTGTCAGTAACCTCCAACCCAGGAATCACGGCGGGACTGGAGGGAGAAATCTGACTCACCAAAGTGTCGACCAAGGTCGTTGGTGCCAAGGCGCGCGCGGCGTCATGGATCAAAACTACATCGGCCAGCGTTAACTCGTGCAGCGCCTCAAGCCCCATACGCACAGATGCTTGGCGCGATGCGCCCCCGGGCACGACTACGACCAGGGGGTCGCGGGCGGGGCCAGATGCCGCGGCCTGATCGTCGGCAACGGACTGCTCGGTTTGGCCCTCGTTCAAATTACCTTGGGTATCGATCCGGTTCGTCAGTACTTCTTGAACCACGTCCTTGAACGCAGCAACGCTGTCGGGTGGGCAAGTGATCGCGATGGAGGCGACCTGCGGTGAGTCAAGGACCCGTTGCAAGGCAAGGCCCAGCAGCGTCTGTCCTTGAACCGTCACCAGCGCCTTGGGTACCTGCGCTCCCAGGCGGGTCCCGCTCCCGGCAGCCGTAATGACGGCTGCAGCAGTCAGGGTGTTACTTTTTGCCACCGGACTTGGCATCGGCTGCCTCTTCGGTTTCGGCAGCGGCAGCGACCAGCTCAATGCCCTCGTCCAAGATGCTGTTCAGGAATTCAGTTGCTGCTTCTTCATCTTCTTCGCGCGCCAACGCGATCTCCGAAGTAAGGATCTGGCGGGCCTTGGCAAGCATCCTCTTTTCGCCTGTCGAAAGGCCCTTGTCCTTCTCACGCCGATACAGGTCGCGAACGACTTCTGCGACATCCAGGATCTTGCCGGACGTGATCTTGCCCTGATTCTCCTTGAATCGGCGCGACCAGTTCGAATGCTCAATCACCTCGACCTGACGAAGAGTCGCTAGGACTTCCTCCACGCCTTCTTCATCAACGACGTCACGCACGCCGATCATCTTGAGGCTCTCGGCGGGCACCTGAATTGTCAGGTCGCCATCGCTGACGCGGAGAAAGAGGTAAGTCTTCTCTTCGCCATCGACAACGCGAGTCGTCACTTCCTCAATCGTTGCCGCTCCGTGGTGGGGATAGACGACGACTTCGCCGACTTCAAAGGTCTCCAAAATGGCTCCTGTTGGTTGGGTAACCCATAGATTCTACCAAATTTCACGGCAAAGCCCCCGGCAAGAACGATTCCGCCGGGGGCTTATTCGCGGTGATCAAACGGCAGCTAGCCCACCGTCGTCATGAAACTACTTGCCCTGTGCCGCCACTGCGTCGATCTTCGCCTGTGCGTCGGGATCGAGGTAACGGCCGCCCTTCTTGATGGGCTTCAACGTTTCCTCATCCAGTTCATAGAGCAACGGAACACCCGTGGGGATGTTCAGTTCTGCAATATCTGCATCGGAAATGTCATCCAGGTGCTTCACGATTGCACGCAGAGAATTACCGTGAGCGGCAATCATGACCGTCTTACCTGTCTGGAGTGCCGGAACAATAGAGTCATTCCAGTACGGCAACATGCGCTCCAGGACATCCTTCAAGCACTCGCTTCGCGGCACTTCGATGCCCGCGTAGCGAGGATCGCCATCCTGGGCAAACTCCGAGCCGGGCTCAATTGGCGGCGGAGGCGTGTCGTAAGAACGACGCCATTCCATGAACTTTTCCTCGCCGTACTTGTCGCGAGTTTCTTTCTTGTTCAGTCCCTGGAGGGCGCCATAGTGGCGTTCATTGAGACGCCAGTTGCGTTCCACGGGGATCCACTGACGGTCAGCGGCATCAAGTGCCAGGTTGGCCGTGGTGATTGCGCGGCGAAGCATGGACGTGAACAGAAGGTCAGGCAAAATGCCCTCTTCTTTCAGCAGCTCGCCGCCGTGCTTGGCTTCTGCAATACCCTTTTCTGACAGCGGAACATCAACCCAACCCGTAAACAGGTTCTTCGCGTTCCACTCACTTTCACCGTGGCGCAGCAGCACCAGTTGGTACGTCATTTGTTCTTCTTCCTACTCGGTCGAACTCTCTTCTAGCTTTGCACGCTGGCCCCACACAGGGTGGCGCTTTAGTCTCTGGGAGTTTCGTCCGGGTTCGCGGCATAGTACTTCTCGCGGATATCCGAGGGGATGCGTCCACGAGGGCCCACCTGAATTCCGTGAGCAGTAGCCCATTCGCGTATCTTCGCGGCGTCCGAGGGCTTTGCTGACTTCCTGGCGCCCCGCGTCTTCGGTCCGTGCGGGCTTTCAACCTTACGAGCGTGCCCACTCCAGTAGTCAAGACATTCGTTAAACTGGCGCGCGTGTTCTTCGTTTAGGTCGATCTCGTAATGCTGGTCGCCGCGAGCAAACTTGATAGTTTCAACCGCGGGACTTCCGTCAACGTCGTCGATCAGCAGATATTGGACTTGGCGAACCATATTTTCTATAACCTCCATATATGGGTGGGAGAAGTGTCTGACTCTAGGGTACCTAAAGCTACCCCATTGGGTTACCAAGCATGCTGAGCACGTATATTCCAGCGGGAATGAAAGAGGCAACCGCGAAGAATACAGTTGTCTTCTTAGCATGAGCCAATATGGCGATGAACTCCCGCAACTTCGCACTCATCCAAAAGTAGACCGTCGTGCGGGCGCCTATGGCGTTACCGGGGATGCCCATGCGGCTCATCAAGTTTGCTGCACGGAAAGCATGGAAATCCGACGTCACCACAGTCCACTTCCCCTGGCGCCCTTTTTCTTGAAGGAGGGCGCGGGAAAACTCCAAGTTTTGATACGTGCTTACCGAACGTGTCTCAGCGATCACGTCGCTTCCCTCGGCCTCCATAGCCTCAACATCAAGGCCTTGATCCTGGGCGTAACGGAGCATGGCGGTGCCCTCGGCTATCTTCTCGTCAGCGCCCTTACCGCCGGACATCACCAACGCCGCGTTCCCCCACATGGCAATGGACCGGCCAAAAGTTTTGACCCCCAGATCCACACGGCGAGCCAACAGCGGAGGCACCCGGTCGCCAATAATGCCGGACCCTAGAACGACAACCGATTGGCCCGGCTTCACCCATCTTGTCGCGATAAACCCGTAAGCAGCTGAATAAAGCAGGTAAGCGGCCAACGCAAATGAGAACCAAAACAGAGGGAATGCCAGAAGGAACAGCGGCACTATAACGTCGAAAGCGCCGGCAAAAGCTGCCCAAAGGGAGACTCCAAAATAGGCAAGCATCCCAAGGCCTGCCAGCAAAGAAAGAGAGTGTGAGAGTCCGCCCCCTTCCTTGCGTATCAGGACAACACCGGTTGCAATCATGAAGAGAGCTACGGCAACGATTAGCAAGAAGACCAGGATGAAAGCGATAACGAGCACTACCGGGGCGTCATCAGGGGCAACACTCTCAATCCACGTGAGTCCTTCCCTGACTAACGCTAATGTCGCAGCCCCCAGAGTGAGCATCGAGAAAATAGCGCAACGCATACGCCGAGGGTCACGTGCGATCATCACTGCGGAAATGACTCCAAGCAGCAGCGTTGGCCCCCAGAGGAGGAGAGAAGCGCTTAGCTGATCCAAGAAACCTGCACCGGCTAGGCGCTCTGGGCCGCAAGAGCGTTCAGAGCCTGCAAAATCGGGGTATCGCCGCCCGCAATATCGAAGGCCTCACGTGACAAGACTGGATATTCCAAAAGGGCAGCCAAAACATTTGCGACATCCGCGCGAGCAATAGGCGCGGGAGCGGGATGAAGAGGGAGATTAAGTGCCGCTGACACCGCGTCTTTCCCCGCTTCGTTGGTTAGCGTGGTGGGGCGGACTATCGTCCAATCCAAAGTTGTTTCCGTCAGCTCGATATCTGCGTCTCGTTTAGCGCGTACGTATTCACGCCAGTTGGGTGACGCGTCTTCTCCCAGTGGGTACTGCAGACCAAAGGCGGAAATCTGAATGAATCGCGAAACCCCTGCTTCCAGCGCAGCACGCTGTCCCAGGACTGCGGCGCCATAGTCCACTGTGCGCTTACGCCTAGTCTCCGAACCAGGACCCGCGCCCGCAGCAAAGACCACCGCGGAAGCGCCACGGAGCACCTGGGCCAGATCGGAGGCGTTCATGGCTTCCAAATCAAAAATGACTGCTTCGGCACCCAGTGCCTCGACCGCAGCCACCTGACGTCCTCGGCGGATTACTGAACGAACAGCTTTCCCGCGGGTGACAAGGGTCTTGGTGAGCAGCTGCCCAATCTGACCATGGCCACCCAAGATGACGACTGGCCCTTCATTGTCTGCCACGTTGCCCCCTTTTAATCATCACATTCACTTCATTTTAGCGTTCGCACCCTGGCATTCATTGCTGGCCGCACTCCCCATTTTGAGGCTCAAAGAACCGGTGTGATGTCCCTAATCTAGGGCATATTGCGTCCGCATCCCACCCGGGAAGAGCGATCCGAGAGCGACGTATCTGATCAGCCCTCGCCCAGACCTGCAGAGAGCGAATTGAGAGTCTCAAGCTCGTCATCTGAGAGGGTGATCGACACACCTTCCAGGAGGGGCGGAATCTGGGCAGCACTACGGGCGGAGGCAATGGGAGCGGTCACCACAGGGTTCGCCAAAAGCCAGGCAATCGCAACAGCAGATGGTTCGACGTTGGTCTGGTCTGCAATCTCTGTTATGGCTTCCACAACCGCAAAAGCACGCGGATTTGCGTGTTGTTGGACAGAACTTGCTCTGTCTCCCGAAATCTCGTCAGCAGATTTGTATTTCCCAGTCAGCAGTCCCGCCGCTAAAGACCAATATGGCATAACAGCCAAATCATATTGTTCAGCAACGGGTTCAAGTTCGCTCTCAAAAGGTTCACGCCATACCGCGTTGTAATGCGGTTGCAATGCCACCGGCCGCGAAACCCCTTGAAGATCTGCTTCGCGAATCCATTCGTGAATCTGATCAGCCGTAAAATTGGAAAGACCAACTTCTCGGATCATTCCCGCACGCTGAAGCTTCGCAAAGGCTGCGACAGACTCTGCCACCGGAGTGCGTGGATCAAATTCGTGAGCGTAGTAGAGATCAATGTAATCCGTACCCAAACGTCCAAGAGATGCCTCAGCGCAAGTCTGTACGTTCTTGGGCGACAACCCACGATAGCCCGGCAACTTCGCCACCTTGGTAGCCAGGACGACCTCGTCGCGACGCCTGTTGGCAAGCCACGCCCCGATGATCCTCTCTGACTCGCCGCCCTTTCCCCCTGGAACCCACGCGGTATAGACGTCGGCCGTGTCCAAGAAATTGCCGCCAGCATCCGTGTACTCATCCAAGATCTGGTGGGATGCGTCCCGGCTGGCGGTCCATCCGAAGGAATTGGTGCCCAAGCAAAGCGGGTAGACGTCCAGTGAAGATGTGCCAATGGCGGACATGTCAGTTCCTTCCGTCGGATCCAGGACTCCCAGTCTACGAGACCGCCCCGAGAGCGAAACGACCCCTGCTCTGTTTGGGCTGCGCCACCCTAGCAACACAAAGGCCGCAACCCACAAGGGGCGGCGGCCTTTGGAAAACCCAGTCTTGCAACACCGATTTCAAGCAGTGCTACGTCTGGTCAGTGATGGTTACTTGTCGAGCTTCTCAGCCTTTTCCGCAACCTTGTCTGCAGCCTTGTCGACAGCATCTGCAGCCTTGTCCGCGTCAACGTCAGCCTTGTCAGCCAGCTTCTCATCAGAGACGCCGAGCTTCTCCGCGGCCTTTTCCGCATGGCGCTCCGCAGCAGCCGCATCACGCTCGATGCGCTTGCCCTCGCGCTCCATGACATCTTCGACACGCTTCTCTGCATGCGCTTCCACGCGTGCCAGGTGATCCTGTGCATGCTCGACTGAGCGGTCAGACTTGCCCTCGGCAACGCGCTTGTCCAGCTTCTCCTGGGCACGCGCAACCTTTTCGGCCTCGCGCTCAACAACGTGAGCTGCGTGGTCAGCGTGATCCGCGGCGAACTCTCCATCGCGACGCAGTTGGTGCTCCATATGCTCCACGACACGCTCTTCGTGCTTGGAAGTATGATCTACCTGCTCTTCAAGGCGGTCGGCTTCATGATCCCCCACGCGCGATGCGTAGTTGATCTGGTGCTCAGCGTCTTTTTCCCACTTCTGTTCATTGTCCGACATATCGACTCCTAATCTTCTAACAGTGCGAGACAGTTGTGCTTGCCCCGACTATCTGCATTCTTTCAGGATTTGTGACGCGATGCACCCGCTCGCCCATTTGCAACGCTGTTGGCGAACCCTCAGCTCATTTCCAGCAAACATCGCTCCGTTCCCTAGAACCCCAAACGCGCGTGTGAGTTTTAGTCGCATGTGGCGAACGTCCACCTCAAGTGCGACTTCGAGGTGTGACAATGTCGGGGTGAACGAGCAAACAGATTTCATTTCCGCCCTCCAAGAAGTAATCGAGGTAGATGATTCTGTTCGTCGCCGCGCAGAATATTCCTCCGACGCCTCGAACTACAGAGTCCCACCGCTGGCAGTAGCGTTCCCCCGCGACAAGGACCAGGTTCGCGCCGCTTTAGCCATCGCCCGAGAGTACGGAGTTCCGATCACGTCGCGCGGCGCGGGTACTTCAGTTGCCGGCAATGCCGTTGGGCCCGGCTTGATCTTGGATTTCTCCCGTCACATGGACCAGGTGTTGAGCGTTGATCCGCAGAAGCGAACCGCGCGCGTGCAGCCCGGCGTGATCTTGACCGACCTGCAAGAGGCCGCCGCTCCCCATGGCCTCTGGTTTGGACCGGACCCGAGTACAAAGAACCGGGCGACTCTGGCAGGGATGATCGGCAACAACGCCTGTGGATCTCACTCCCTGGCCTACGGAAAGACGTCGGATTCGGTGGTTAGTCTTGACGTCATTGATGGTCGAGGGCGCGAGTTCACCGCTGGTGCTGGCGAAGACTCCGTCGCGAAAGTTCCCGGCCTGTCGGCACTGGTTGACCGAAACCTGGCGCTCTTGCGCACCGAGCTTGGTCGGTTTGGTCGCCAAGTTTCCGGGTACTCCCTGGAGCACCTCCTCCCGGAGAAGGGCCACGACCTGGCCAAGGCGCTTGTGGGGTCCGAGGGCACTTGCGTCACCATCCTGGAAGCCGAAGTCACGCTGCAACCCATTCCTCCCGGCCGCACCCTGGTGGTTCTGGGCTACCCGGATATGGTCGCGGCCGCGAATGCGGTGCCACGGTTACTGCCGCTCAAGCCTCTAGCGATCGAGGGCATGGACAAGCGTCTTGTCGACATTGTTCGCGAACATCATGGAAGCGTTCCAGAGCTACCCAAGGGCGGCGGATGGCTGTTCTGCGAAGTCGGCAAGACGAAGAAGCAGAGCGCACGGGAGGCGGCAATACAGCTGGTCGCCGCCTCGGGTGTGGAAGGACCCAGCGCAAGTCGCATTGTGGAGAACGCCGAAGAAGCTGCAGCCCTGTGGAGAATCCGCGCAGACGGCGTGGGCCTGGCTGGACGAACGCCCGGCGGGAACCAAGCGTGGCCCGGCTGGGAAGACGCGGCGGTGCCGCCGAAGAATCTGGGGCCGTACCTACGCGACTTTGAAGCACTCATGGAACGCTACGGGGTTGTGGGCCTGCCCTACGGACATTTCGGTGATGGCTGCATTCACGTCCGGATTGATCTGCCGCTCGCTGAGCAGGATGACGTTCCTGCATTCTCTGCGTTCATAGAAGACGCGGCAAAGCTGGTCGGGTCCTACGGCGGATCGATTTCAGGGGAACACGGCGATGGCCGCGCCCGCGGGGCGCTCCTCCCCCACATGTACTCCGATGACGCAGTTTTACTATTCCAGCAGTTCAAGGGCCTTTTTGATCCGGACGGTAACCTGAACCCTGGTGTCCTGGTTGACCCGGCGCCGATCACAGAACACCTGCGTCGCCCCGCCGCAAAAAACCTGGAGGGCAAAGGCTTTGCCTTCGCCCATGACCACGGAAGTTTCACAGCCGCCGCGCATCGCTGCGTGGGAGTGGGCAAGTGCCGTGCCGACAACTTTGGAATCGGCGCTTTCATGTGTCCCAGCTACCAGGCAACCAAGGATGAAAAAGATGTAACTCGCGGGCGTGCGCGAGTCCTCCAGGACATGACCGCCGGCGCATTCGACGGCGATTGGAACGCCCCCGAGGTCGCCGACTCCCTGGATCTGTGCCTTTCCTGCAAAGCCTGCGGAACTGATTGCCCCGCCGGCGTCGATATGTCGATGCTGAAATCCGAGGTCACCTACCGCAAATACAAGGGCCACCTGCGCCCCACGAATCACTACATTCTGGGTTGGCTGCCGCGCTGGGCTCGTGTCGCCACCGAGGTTCCCGCCGTCGCCGCCCTCGCCAACTGGGCACTGTCAGTCAATTGGCTGAAGGACGTTGTCTTCAAGGTTTCGCGCATGGATCCTCGCCGTGAAATGACAGCGTTTACAACGCAGCGGTTCTCGCGCTGGTTCAGGAAACAGCGGCGGGCCGAGGGCCGTGCGGGGGCCAAGGTGCATGCGGATGCACCCGCGACCGCTGGGACACATAACAGCCAAGAGAGCAACGGGCGCGACGTCATCCTGTGGGCAGATTCGTTTAGCGAGTATCTGGATCCCACAAGTGCTGAAGCCATGGTCCAAGTCCTACAGGATGCCGGATATAAGGTGCGGATTCCTTCATCCACAGCCTGTTGCGGACTGACATGGATATCCACAGGCCAACTAGATGGAGCCAAAACCCGACTACGCAAGACCCTTGATGTTCTAGGGCCCGCAGCGCAGAAGGGGGTGCCAATCATCGGGGTGGAGCCCTCGTGCACTGCAGTTCTTCGAAGCGATCTGCAGGAACTGTTGCCTGATGATCCGCGCTCCTGGGCAATCAAGGACAAAACCATGACGTTTGCCGAACTTCTAACCGACCCTGAACTTGGGCCTGGTGAGGAGTGGCTGCAGTCGCGGTCGTTGGCAGGCACACACATCGTCGCTCAACCGCACTGCCACCAACACGCGGTGATGGGGTATGGGCCGGATCTGAGACTGATGGAAATGCTGGGCGCCAAAGTCACGGCACTTGCAGGCTGTTGTGGTCTGGCCGGGAACTTCGGAATGGAAAAAGGCCATTACGAAACTTCGGTTGCCGTCGCTGAAAACCAGCTCCTACCCGCTCTTCGTGAAGCGGGATTGGCGGATAAGACGAACGCGCCCGCACACACCTTCTACCTAGCGGATGGGTACTCTTGTCGGACTCAGGCCCAGCAACTGGCCAATGTCCAAGGTGTTTCGCTGCCAATGCTGTTGGCGCAGGCCCAAGTCCTGTAACGCCGCTGTAACGCCATCGCAATCGCTTCCAGCCCGGTAGATTCTCAAACATGAGTATTCATTTGAACAAGGCGGGGTTTGACTTCGCCAAAGAACTTATTGCCGACGGCAAAATCGATGTCGATCCTAACGACGCCTGGGCCGCCAAGAAGCCTGACGCCGCGGAAGAACTGCGTTTCATTGAGGAATACGGCTACGGGTCTTACGGTCATTGGCACCTTGGGATGAACACCGCTGAGGGTCCGCAGACCCAAGAGGCGTACTCTCTACCGATCGGCGACTTCAAGAAGGTGGTGCGCTCGGCGTTGGTCGCGGCGGCCGAGAAGGCCGAAGCCGACGACCAGGCGGACATCCGTGACGCTGCCAATCTACTGATTGGTGTCATCGACGACGGCCAGCAGGAGTCATAGGGGGCGGAGACTACCCCGGTAAGCCCTCGTTCCCCTGCGCGATCAGATCTTCGATGGCTTCCAGAGGAATCGGAGCGCCCATGTAGGGCAGGCGCCCCAAAGGCAGCTGCATCATTATCGCGCCGCCGTCCCCCAGATCCGCATCGTCCCCCGCCGGCGCCGTCATCTGCGTGATCATCTGTTGCACCGCTGGACCCACAATCGGGTTCGCCAACACGTCCGCCAGGGAGGAATCTAAGGAGAGCGGAAGTCGCAGGGAATCGCCCTCGATTTCCACGGTCAACGCGCCGCGGATGTCACGGCTGGAGGCAGCGACCTCAACCAGGTATTCGCCACCCTCCACGACCAACCTATCAGCGCGGATGTCCCAGTAGGCAAGGTCGGCGCGTGGAATGACCAACTGCACCGTTTTCGCTTCACCGGGCTGCAGCGGAACTGAAGAGAACGCCTTCAGCTCCCGCACCGGGCGCTCGACGTCGCTGCCCGGCAGCGATGTGTAGACCTGAACTACCTCGCGACCTGCGCGTTCGCCCTGGTTTACGACGGTCACTTCAACTTCCAGGGCACCATCTTGGCGAACCATGACAGCCGGGTCCTTATATTCGAACTTGGCGTAGGACAATCAGTGACCGAAGGGGAAGGCGACTTCCATGTTGCGGGCGTCGTACCACCGGTA
>ERZ1031159.114-NODE-114-length-15792-cov-16.668043_pt1 | contig 15792 bp, 14 predicted proteins | sample MGYA00516706_ERZ1031159 | MGnify/ENA primary metagenome ERZ1031159 (study PRJEB33719, sample SAMN04262508) | wastewater metagenome | biome: rural village; feature: composting latrine chamber; material: composting feces with ash | place: El Salvador | collected... | reverse complement strand
GGTGGTGTATTCTTTTACTGAGGGCCGAAAGAACAGGCTCTCGTAAGTAGCCAATCTACACGCGAATAGGAGAACAAAATGGCTCAAAATAGATCACGTTCTAACAACCGAGGAAACGATGATAAACCATCCTTCCCGTTTGGTCAGCTGCGAATCAGCGGTAACCTAACACGAGACCCCAATGAGATGGGCAAAGACGGCAATGCTTGTGGTTTGACCGTTGCTGCCAACTACAGGGACTCTTACCGGGATGACGAAGGTGTTTTCTTCGTAGGTGTAACTGTTTCAGGTGGGTATGCCCAATGGGCACTTGATAACCTCAAAAAGGGTGACCGAGTTACTGTCATTGGTAACGCCTACGGTAACTACTGGGAGGAAAACGACGAACAGAACATCCAGATCAACTGGGCTGACTTCATTGGCCCGGACTATCGTTTCTACGGCTCTGATGGTGGCGGAGAAGGTGGTGGCCGAGGCGGTCGTTCACGAGGCTCCGGTTCCGACAGGGGATCAGGTCGAGGATCAAGCCGCTCACGAGGATCTCGGAATCAGTACGATGACGATAACTTAGGTGATGATGGTGACGATGGTGGTGCGGAACGTACCCGCCGTCCGGCACCAGACCGTCGCCGTCGCCGTCGCCCAGTTTCTGAAACCGAGAACTAAGAGAAGTCTCAGTGCTGGTGGGAACTCCTTCCGGTACTGAGGTATTTGTTTCACCAGTCCCCAGCGCCCTCTAGCTTTGACTGGAGGGCGCTGGGCTAACAAGCAACAATAGAGAATTCTTCACAGCACGGAAACAGGCCAGAGGCAGAGAAAATAGCAAATGAAACTGAAAAACCTTTCGATGAAGGGTTTCGTCACCTATGAAGACGCTTCCCTTCGCTTAGACGATCTAACTTATGCTTCCGTTATTGGTAACAACGGAGCAGGCAAAAGCACCATCTTTCAAGCAATCATGTGGGCTATTTATGGCTCTCCCCGAACCCCAGGTGATATTGACTCTGTAGTTAATCTTTCCGGCGACGAAAGCCTTGTCGAACTAGAGATCGAAGCAGATGGGGTCGAATGGAAGATCTCTCGCTTTCGCCGGAGAAACCGGAACACAAAGCTTCGCCTTTACACTAAAGAGGGCGGTAAGTGGGTCCAGTTCGGAGACCACTTAAACAAGACTGCCCAAGACCAGATAGACAAGCTCGTGGGTATTACCGAAGATGCATGGCGGTCGCTTGTCCATATGTCTGCCGATAGCGGGAACAGGTTTGTTTCTGCCAAGTCACCAGAACGCAGAAGCATCCTTACATCTCTTATCCCAGAGATCTCCGCTTATTCTGAGTACGAAGAGCGTATTAGAGAAGCGTTGAGGGCCAATAGGCAAGAACTTGACTTCCGTGACCGGGAGATTGAGCGGCTTGAGAAGACGCTAGGGGATGCCTCAGATCGGGTAGAGAGAACTCGTGAAGAGAAGGGCTCTCTAGATGTTGAGGCCGCTAAGAAAAAGCTAGCTTCGCTAAACAACGAACTAGCAGCAGCCGGAACTGACAGCGAGTATCAAATCGCTCAGTCTGCCGTCTTGTCTATCGAAAAAGAGATGCAGTCCCTTCGCAGGGAAACTGACTCTGAGGGACGTGCCCTTGAGACCGAGTTGGACAACGTTGAGAAGGCAAAGAGGTCCCTTAGTGATGCCGAACGTAGGCTAAAAAGCACCGAGATGAGGCTTGAAAACGACAAGGAAGAGTACAAAGACCTTGAAAAATCTCGACCCGAGTTAGAAGAGGAGAAGAAAGAGATTGAAGAGGCTTTGGCGAATGCCGATGACAGAATCTCTGGCCTATCCAACCTCCGTAGTGAAGAGATTGCCAAGCTCAACGGCTTCCTAGAAAGGGAGATTGCTGTAGAAAAGGGTGGGGTTGGGGTCTGTTATGTCTGTGACTCTGAGATCACTGAATCCTCATTTGCGAGGATCTCGAATGAGATTAAGCAAGGGAAAGAAGACTCAAAGGAAGAGTCTGACCGCCTAGCTCGCTTGATTGTTCGAGCCGAGGACGAAAAAACCCAGCTCTCGCACGACCTAAAAGAGGTTGATGGGGAGATTAGGACTCTCGACAAGAGCCTAGCGAGGCTTGGGGCATCTATCTCTAGTGGCTCTAGGGAGAAGGCGAACCTAGAGGAAGACCTAAAAGGGCTCAATGAATCTTTGACAAAGTTCCGTCCGGTTGAGCAAATCGAACAAGATCTCGATGACCTTTACGACCATGAAGAAGCGCGGGAAAAGGAACTGTCACGGTCCCTCAAGGAGAAAAAGGACATCCTTGCTTCAGTAGAAACAACTGATGTTAAGCGACTCAAGCGAGAGATCGCCATAGAGGAGCGCATTGTTCGAGAGTTTGATGAGCTAGTCGGTGTCGAAAGAGCACTAGTGGGTTCCGTAAAGGAATACGAAGAAGACCTAGCCTCCTTAATGAAAGACCAACAGGAACTACAGCAGAGGGGTGAAGACCTTGACTTCTTGATCAAGGCTGTTCGTCCTGCCGGTATTCCTTCCCTGCTCCTAGATGGAGTCCTAGAAGAGATCGAGAAGGAGCAGAACAAGATTCTGTCCTCCATTCCCGGCTCTGAGAACTTCCGAGTTGAGTTCCGTACCAAGAAAGCTAACAAGAGCGGTAAGGGTAGCCAGGATGTTCTCGATATCATCGTTCACGACGGAACAGGTGTGGAGAGGTCTATCGAGTCCTTCAGCTCTGGCGAGAGGGTACGTCTAACTATCTCAAACATGTTCGCCATGGTTAAGGTGTTTAGCGCTAGGAATCCCAATATGGTCAATACGATCATGCTTGACGAGCCATTAGGGGTTCTCGATAAGGAAGCGGTTCCTGCCTTCGTGGATGTTCTGAGAACCGCGTTCAACCTGGGTGTTTCTGACTCCATTATTGTTATCTCTCACGATGACAAGGTGACAGAGGCACTTCCGCAGACCATTGAGGTTTTCAAGACCGATAAGGGAAGCATATTGGAGGTTAGGTAATGAGTGGCAAATTGATGAGCATACAAGAGGCTCGGACACTTCTCTCTGACCTGTCGAATGAGGATGTTGCCCAGCTCGTTGGGGTTGGTATCGACCGACTCAGACAGGTGGCTGTTGAGAGCGATGACCCGGAGGTTCTGCTAAACGAGTCCATGAGACACTTATTCTCTAGCGAAGGTGGGATGGCTCCTCCGACAATGGTGGCAGAGGGAGTCGTTGCTATTCCTAGTTTCGTCAAGAGGACCACTGGAGACCGACACAAGTGTAGTAATGCGACCGTTTTGATTGGGGAGAAGGAAACTTGGGCATGGGATGAACACGCCGAGACTTATGTTAACAGTGGGATCACCTCGGTTGGCTCCAACCAGAGGTCAATCGCACTCCATGTCGCTGTTCCGGGGCTTAGGATCATCCGCCATGTTATGAACTGGGATGGTCAAAGACATGAACGACTTTCCACTGAGTGTTTTGTGATTGGGTTAGAAGAGAAAGAAAACGGGGAAGCTGAGTACACGATTGCGGTTGACCCCGACTATGTTTCATCCCGACTTCCTTTACCTGGAGCGAGATAAGGAATGACTTTCGCTTTGCGAACCGATGGCCCTAAGTAGAGAAAAAGAACGAGAACCGACACGTCGTGTTCTACAATGTAGTTAGAGAACTAAAGGAAAGAGAAAAATGAAGTTCACAATATCCTCAGAAGAGATCAAGTCGAGGATCTCCGTTGCCTCAACCATTTTGTCAATCGGAGCCTCCTCTGCTTTACGCTCTTCATCATCAGACAAACACCTTTCACTGTTGATTGAGTCTGATGCCGACAAAGGCACAGTTACCTTTGTTTCTGAGAACAGGTTCGGAGCTTCGTTCCGATCCGTAGTTGAGACCGATGTGGAAGAGTCTGGAAGTGAACTGCTTTCGATCTCTGAACTATCCACTGTCTCGAACGTGTTTGGAAAGAGTGACATCCTTCAGGTTGAGTCGCTGTACTCTGACAGGGTGGACCCAGAAAAAGCTTATGCCATTGAGCTGTCTACCAGTGATATCTCGGTTACCGCCAACATCATCCTGCTTGGTGAGAACATCAACCCGCCGATGTTTGAAACGCCGAAGGCCAGGGCAGGTAACTTCACCGTTGACTTTGCTGATCTTGAAGAAACATGGAGCACAGGCTCGGTAGCTCATGCCCCAATGAACGATAGGTCTAAGGTCCTAAAGTTTGTCCATTTGAAGTACATCCCCGAAGAGAGCGCACTGAGGATTCTCTCTGCTAGCTCCGGGTCTTTGGCGTTTGCCTCTACCCCGGTCACGAGCAAGCTGGACAAGTTTGAGGCCGTGGTTTACCCGGACAACTTTGATGGCGTGCTAGACCTCCTTCACAAGGCTGGTGCAGAGAGGGTTCGTTTCTATACGAATACCCCGGACGAGGCTGTTGAAACCATCATCAACATCGCCGGTTACCCGGCTCCTAAGAAGAAGGATGATAAGAAGTCCAAAGAAGACCCAGTGATCGAGATTCGCTTTCCTGCTGGAAACGTTGATCCAACGACCTTCGTTACAGGTCGCTTGGAGAAGATGATCACCGACTTGCTCACCAACTACATAGGAACTGTAACCGTTGATAATGAGGACCTATTATCTGCGTTTAGCAATGCGAACACAGTATGTAGCTTGATCCCTAAGCTAACCGGAGACAACGCTCGTGAGATCGGAGTGTCTATCACCGAGGGAGACATCATGCTCTTCCTCCCCGAAGACAAGTTCGATCAGGTGGTGCCTACAGAGAAAAACAGCATCGAGAACGACATCTCTTTCAAAGTAAGCTGGGGTCCTTTCGCCTCTCACTTCCGTTCTTCATTGAGCGGGGAACTAATCAACATCGCAGTCTTTGAGCACAAGACTGCTAGGGGAACCAGCCAGCTGCTCTGTCTCCACTCTCTAGGGGACTGGGATTACGAACCAGAGACAGTTCCAAACACCTGGATGGTGCTAGCACAAGGTGAGCCAGAAGAGGGTTACCGTAGGTCTATCAAGAACTAACCCAGAGAAAACAAGTTACAGGAAAAGAGAACAGGAAAAGAGATGGAAGAAAACACAGAAGAACGAGCTCTGTTGGAGTATGTACCCAGGGCTCTAAGGATGCCACTTGAGCACCCCAAAGAGATCGCACAGGTACTCATCAACCATGAGCTATCCAAAGGAAGAATGACTATTGCTGAAGCAGTTGGCTTTATGTCTGGCTTCCTGGACTACCAAGAGGCCCTTTCACGGCTAGAGACTAGCGGCAGAGGTGAAGGTACACCAGAGTCCAAGACGTATCCGGTCTACTTCGAGAACCTGGAGCAGTTCGACAGGACTCCTCGTGGTAAGAACTTCGTTATCGGTCGAAAGTACCGCCTGACTTACAGTGCAGATAACTCTGATAAAGACGAAACCCTAGACACCTCTTGGGTTGAGTACAACGGGTTCGATACCGACAAGTATGTCTTTGATATTGCTCTGTCGAACTCATTGGTCGAAGACATGAGTGAACTCAGCCCTGGGGACGAGATCTTTGTCCGTAAGGCTTTTGTCTACACAGCTGATCTAGCGATGGGAGACCGAGTGCGGTTCCTGGCCGATGTGTGGCCTGCCGAGAACTCAAAGACTTCTCGCTGGAATCGACAAGAAGACGATGAAGCCCCTCGCAGCAGGAGAGGTGACAAAGGAAAGAAGAGCATCCGAGAGGTAATCGAGGACTTCGGCTTCAAGCACACCCCAGACAACGAGGATGAACAGACTCGTCACATTGAGGATCTCGCCAATGAGATCACTCGTGAGTTTGGTGTTGAGGTAGATGATAATGTCTTCTTTGATGCCCTAGACACGGCTATGGGTGAGGACTCCGAGGGAGACGCCCTTGACGGAGTGGTGCAGGTATTTGAAAAGGTAGTGTAAATGGGAACCGATAACGTTGAGGCCTTTAGTGAGGGGGTAGGGCTAATAACCAACCTCTTACGACAAGGCACAGAGATTGACCTGCCGGAGCACTGGGCAGAGTCTTTCAGGAATCGTGAGAAGCGAAACGAATCCCCAACATCTCTGATCAACTATGTTGAATGTCCTCTGAAGTGGTTTTCTGACCGCCATGCGCCAGAAAACCAAGGAGGGGTGTTTGTTCCAAACACTTTCAGCGTTATCGGCAACTATGCACACCGAGTTCTAGAGCTGTTCTTTGATCTCCCTCCAGAGGAGAGAACACAGGATACTCTTTACGACATTGACGATTCTGTTTGGGAGGCCATGAGTTCTGGGAATGTCCGGGGCGGAGTGGTCGATGCTTCCATGATCAGGGATTTTCAGTACGTAGAGGAAAACCCCTTTGGAAACTTCTCCAAGAGAAGGAACTTAGACTTCATCCATGAACGAGGCTCTGATGCCATAGATGCGATTCTAGACTTCAGTAATCCTCAAGATGTCGATGTTTTAGGCCAAGAGAAGTGGACACGAATCGTCTCTAACGGACTAACTGTGAATGGGAAGATCGACCGTCTTGACAAGATTGGTGAAGGTAAGATCTCTCTGGTTGATTACAAGACCGGAAAGGACAAGGTTCCCGAAGGCTACAAACCAGATTTTGATGACCTTGAGTTCATCAAGTCGGGGATGTATAGCGTCATGGAGGGGCCTGAGGCCGTAAAGGTTGAACAGTTCTACCTCAAAGAGCCTTGTGCCCGATACGGCATCACAGTGACCCCAGATCGTAGAGAGTTCATTACCAAGGTTATCGAGACTGTCACTTCCGGGATGAACAAGGTAGAAGAGACAGGCGTTATCGAATACAGACCTGGGATTAGGAAGAATAGTGGCGCCTGCCAGTACTGCCCGATTAAAGAAGTCTGCCCTGCTTGGAACAGTGGCTCTACACTAGAAGCTGTAGCCGACTTCTTAGCTGATGAAGCCAAAGAGGGTGGAACCTAGATACAAGAGGGTTCTATTCTTAAAAGAGGCGCTGTTCTACTGAGGAGGGGAAGTGGCTAGAGGCAGAACTTGTGGATATGAAGGGTGTCGTAACCCCATCAAAGAGGGAGACATTCGTTGTCACCTTCACGTAGGCAAGACACGAACAATCGAAGGAAACGATATTGTCACCTTCGATATCCCTCTGATTGAGGCTGAGCAAAGGAAGGTTCGTGCCTTCCGAAGAAACAAGAAGCTCAGGAAGAGCCTTTTGAACCCTCCAGCGACTCTTGGGAAACAAGGGGAGGTTTACGCTAGGGATACTGCATATGAGGGGATTGGGGTTTCCCCTCAAACAGTCTCTTCAATCTTTGAAGCAACCAATAGCCTTGGTCCTTTGGAAACAAGAGAAGACCTACTCAAGTCCATGGAGAACGGTGGCATTGAAGAGTTTCACAACGCTCTCAAAAGGGAGCTAGGTGAAGACCGAGTTAAGTTCATTCAGTTCTCAGGGCTCACCATCAGCACAACCAAAAGAGACGTGAATGTTAGGGATTATGCCTACGCCGCTTCCGTCATCGACTATGGAGAAGAAACAGAGGTTGTGGTCGATCCTTTTTCTCGGGCACTACTGCCAAGCAAACTAGAAAAAGACAGAAAACAAGAAGTGATTTTGGGTCTTGACTCCCCCTTCAGAGATCAAGTTTTCATTGGAACCCTTAGCGAGTTCTCAGAAGGAGCAATACAGTGGGAAAACGTCGAGATTGGGTCAATAAGGAGCTAGGTCCAAATGGATCTGCCTTGGACCCCTTGACCGAGGAGGAGCTCGCTTTACAAGCAGAGATCTCTGAGACCCTCAGAGAAGACCTAGAATCCATACTGGAGATCAACAACAGGCATCTTGGAATGAACACCGAGAACACCGCTTTGATGCTTTCTGGCGGCATGGAGTCTCTTGCAATCTTGTTTTCGCTACTGAAAATCGGAGTTCGACCTACCATCTTGTCTTACAGGGGTGTAGGAGAAAAACCCAGTTCAGACTTTCGTAAGGCAAAGCAAGTGGCTGAGTTTTACGACTTACCCTTTCACGAGGTGTCCCTGCCGGATGACCCAGAGATCTTTTACGAATACACAACCAATGCGATCTTTAACCGGAACCTAAAAACCAGGCCTGACATTGAGGTGTCCTTCCTCTACTACAACGTCTATCTCAAGGCTAAAGAAGTCGGGGTTACCTACGTCTATTCAGGGGTCGATGAAGGCAATCTGATTGGGCTAGGAAGGAAGTATGAGATTCCTGGTCGATATGGGAAACTCTCTTCGGTTGCACGGCTACTCAATCACACCAAGCTGATCGGCGGTAACAGTGAACAGAAGTACTCCTTTGCCTCTGAAGCAAACCTAAATGGGTTAGTTTTGCTCACCCCTATGTCTACATGGGGGTCGCTTTTAACTTTGGCCGATGTGCCTTACCGACTTTCAAATCTACCGCGCAAAAAGTCGATCATGTCTAGGGCTTATAAAAAGGAGTTAGATGAGACTGGAGTGGTTGTTCAAGTCTCCCCAATGCAGGTGAGAGACGCTTCCCCTAGAGACAAGTACAACGAGTATATTCGGACCTCTGAAGGGGTAAAGGAGAAAACACGGCTGGCTGGGGTCACCGGGATCGACACTGCCCACAAGTGGTACAACTTCCTCAAAAAACAAGCAGGAAGGCCGGTACAAAGCTCAATGGCGGATGATGGGGTCGATGGGGTGATAGGTGAAGCTCAAGAGGCATTTGCCAACTACGCCTTCACCGGAGCCGAGATCCCAGAGGACCTAGTAGAACTTGGGGTCAGTCCATCAGGAATAGATGTGGACTACTTAGATGACTTCTTTGACACCTCACCGCTGATCAACCTAGAGGAAGAGGTTGAGAAGGAAGAGGAAGAAGACTACGCTCCTGAGACCCTTGAGTTTACGGACTGTACTGGGACCCCATTAAAGTCCCCTTACTCGATGGATATGTGCCCTCGGGCTAGAGCAGGTCTTTGTAATCACAACCCACTAGCGGGAGAGACACTTGGGAAACACGATGATGGTTCTTATGACATTAAGCTCTGTGGACTAGCTCGTTTAGCAGCCGATAGTGGCTTGGACGGTGAGTACCGAAGTGCCGAATACAACCATCTGTGGGGATTTAACCCTGATGTGACGAAAATGCACTTAGAGTTGTATAGGTTCATCACCGACAGAAACCTAGACATAATCAACGAGAGAAAAAGAATCTTGCTAGACCGTCTTGGAGATGACCCTTATGGCAATGGGTCTGAGCCGGGTGTATTCCGCCACCCAGACGGTAGCGAGTACCCCCCACTAGGAACTTTAGAGGGGTATCCGGCAACCGGATCAAATGGTGTTGATTGGGACTTGTTCGTCAAAGACACCGTGGTTGAAGAGGATGAGTAAATGGACAGGAGAAAATACAGAGGTAAAGATAAGGGTTCCTTAATCAGATGGCTTCACGCTCAGATGAAGAGTGCTGGGGTAACCGACCGTAACGACCGTTTAGAGCTATCTAGACAGCTGATCCAGAGAGGTATGGGGTACTACCCCGGTATTGATTCTTTCAATGATCTTGAGAGAGACGAGGTAGAATACCTAATAGAGAGCCTTCGCTCTTGGGAGCTGGTTCAGGAAGTAAGGATGTACCTTGGAGACTTGACTCTTGACGAGGAAGTTTCCAAGATAGCGAAAAAGTATCGAGAAGAGAAACAGGGAGACTAAAAAGTGGACTACAAGAAGATTTTGTCCGAGGTCCGAGACAGCATCAACAGCAGCATAGATCCGTATGAAGGCGGAGAAGTTGCTCAGTTCTTAGAAGGTGGGAGCCAAAGGTGGCCCGATGAAGACCTAATCAGGACTGGTTCTCTGCCGCTGGATATGGCAATTGGTATTGGGGGAATCCCTCGTGGCCGAGTGATCGAGATTCATGGGGAGTTTTCCTCCGGTAAGACAACAACGGCGCTTCACATCGTTGCTAACGCTCAAAAGGCCGGTATCCCTTGTGTGTTCATTGACGCTGAGAACGCATTGGATAAGGTTTACATGGAGAAGCTAGGCGTTGATCTAGACTTCGTTCTAATCGCTCAAACCTCCATCACTGAAGAGGCTATCGAAGTCATTATCAAGTCGATGGAGTCGGTTTACGAGAAGTTCAAGATTCCACCACTGATTATCTTGGACTCGATTCCGGCTTTGGCTCCTATGGAATCCAAAGAGGGCAAAGAGTCAATTGCCGCTGGTGCGAGGGTTTGGTCAAGGCGTATGCCGGGTGTTCTTGAGGCTATGAGGAAAACTGGCGGAACCTTACTAACAATCAACCAGCTTCGTGACGGTATTGGCCCCTACGCCGGACAAACAACACCCGGTGGCCGTGCCTTGAAGTTTGCCAACTCAGTCCAGATTGCGATCTCCCGAGATGTTGAGGGCGACTGGTGGAAAGATAGCTCCGGTGGCCGAGGTATTGATGGTCAGGCAATGAAGTTCACAGTAAAGAAGAACAAGGTTGCCTCTCCATTCAAGATTGGCACCTCTTTCCTTCCTGCCGGACAACCGATTGACTGGGTGAGCGACGTTATTGAGGAGGCTTCTAAGCACGGAGTGATCCTCAAGAACTACAAAGCGACCCCCATGGAAGACGGGCGACTTAATCTTGAGGAGAAGCAGCGCTGGTCAACCTACATCTTTACTGACGAAGAGGTAGACCTTCTTAACAAGAAGGCGCGAGAAGAAGCCGAAAAGGAAGGCTTAGAGGACATTGACGATCCCTACACCTACGGCCACTACATCTGCGTTTACAACTGGAATCCCTTTGTCAAGGAACTAGAAGAGCTGGCCGTCCCTGACCTCCTTCCCCTTATGGAAGAGCGAGTCCTAAACACTCTCAACTACGGAGGCACAGATCCATCTGTAGACAAGTACATCTGGGACCCAAACAGGCCTGCTCCTGTAGTCGAAGAGCCTGAAGAGGTAGAAGAAACAGTCGAGGAAGAGCCAGTCAAGGCTCCCAGGACAAAGACTAAGAGGACAACCAAAAAGAAGACTGAACCGAAGGAAGAACCTGCTCCTAAACCAGAAGAAGAGCCGGTGATAGAAGCCAAAGAAGAAAGTGTCGAAGAGGAAGATGAAGATGTCATCTACGACGGCACGCTTGAAGAAAGAGCAGTAAAGACTGGTGCTTTCCTAAAGGACATAAAAGGTGGAATCACTATTGACAAAAAGGGTGAACCTAAACTCGTACTAGAGGACAAAGACGGCTGGTACACCTACCTATTCTCACCAGAGGATGTTGAGGCCCTAAACAAGCAGAACCCAGGTGAGAACTTTGGTATTGGGAGCTTTGTATCTGAGCAGAGCACTGCTGATCTTCTTACCAAGCTCATCGAGGGTGGGATAACCGAAGAGAACATTGAAGAGCACATGGTTGCTTACACAGATGAGTCCCTTCGTGAAGAGCTTAAGTCGGTCCTAGCCTCGTGAGAAGGAACAATAGACGAGAAGGAGAGGATGCCTACACCTTCATCAAGGAAAAGGTAGGCCTCCTCCAATACGCGGAGTCTATTGTTGATGGAGAGATTAAATCCGATGGTTCTGGAAGGTACAGATCACGGTGCCCCATACACAAAGGGGACAATCCAACCTCCTTCTCAATAGATTCAGACAAGGGACTTTGGAAGTGCTTTGCTGGTTGTGGCGGAGGGTCGGTTATAGACCTTTACTCTCTCTACAACGACATTCCCGTTGGCAGTGAACTCCTAGCCAATATGGCGACCGAGTTTCGCCTCACCTTACCGGAGAAGGTTAAGCGGGAGACAGTAACTCCAGAACGTCTCTATAAGGCATTAGGTGAGGTTGCTATCCGTGCTGCCGAATCTTTGTATGACCCTGTAGAGGGTTCGGACGAAGATACTGCTCTGCTCTACCTAGCTTCTCGGTTTGATGACCCTAAAGAGGGACACGTACTCTCATTGCCCTTTAACGAGGTCATGGATAACTCCCTGCTTGGGTTTCTTTCTTCGTCCCTGCTGAGGGAACTTGAGGCAGATCTAGGTAGAGAGGTTCTAGAGGTTGGAGGAGTCACTAAGATGAGGGCTAGTGGATCTAGTCGCTACTCACCCCTTGTAGGTATGGTGACGATTCCTATCCGAGATAGCCAAGGTCGAGTTATCGGTATCGCTGGAAGAGCAATTGATGACTTTGTTTTGGACGGTAAGGATCACCAAGGGATCAAGACCTTAAGCGCTAAGTACATCAACCCAACCAATACTCCCGTCTATGACAAGAGCGATGTACTTTTTGAAGCTGACTACCTAGAGTCTTGCTTGCTAGACCTTCCTGAAGAGGAAGATATGTCTGTAGTGGTAGTTGAGGGTTACTTTGACGCTACTGGACTCAACTCTGTTTTTGTCTCTGCTGACCGGCATGACATTGCTGCCGTTGCCCTATGTGGGACCGCTTTGACAGAACAGCATGGTCGGCACTTGGCAGACTCAGCCAATAGAGTTTACATCCTGACCGACAATGACCAAGGTGGAATCAGGTCGCTAATCTCTGCGGCCTGGATTCCCTACAAATACCCTCACCTAGAGGTTTACCCTGCCGGGCTTGCCGTTGAGACTGATGGGGTTGATGGTCTTGATCTCGCTTACCGGGGCATTGGCTCTGTAGACGAGGTTTTAGACAAGTCAAGAGAACTCTCTTACGGCCCTTCTGCGATTCGGAAGGCCCGAGAGCTTCACGAAACCGACACGGCCTTTTACAGGGAGATCAAGACGATCTACAAGAAGATCGGAGACCTGGAAGGTGAGCGACGTTTCCTTCAGGATGTCTCTCGTGAAACTGGCATCCCTATGGCGGTTCTTACCTCGGGTCTCTCTTCCGCTACTAGCGGTGGACGAAAAGGGGAGATCAAAAAGGAAGGCCCTGTGCAGCTATCGGCATCCACTGGGGCGATCCTTGATTTTGTTCTATCTCTGGACGAAAACGACAGAAGGCGACTCGCACACTCCTACTTCACCATCAAAGGTTTAGAGGATACGGTTCTAAGAAGGTACTTTGGGGTGACCGAAGACTTTGAGGTCGAAGCTATCTCTTCTGTGATAAGGGGAGATATAGCCAACTCTCGTAGGGCGGTGGCTGCGGTCGCTTCTCATATACCAGATCCTGAGAAGAAAGCCCCGGTAACGGATATCGGGTTTGTGATTAGGAATGCCATTAACACGATCTCTAGTGAGGATCTTCCTAAGCTCCCAAGGGGGAGCTATCCGATTATCTGGACAATCACTACTAAGGTGAAGAATAGTAGGGGCTTACTGGGGAGGCCTTCGGAGCAGTTGGGTATGTTTTCCGCTGTTTTGGAGATCGCCTCTGCTGTAATGAACGTATTACTTGATGACGAAGAGGATTACGCCGACGAGGCGTTCGAGAGGGTGTAAGAATGCCTAAGGTAAGAGGTCAAGCCGGGTCCGGTTTAGGAGACGAGAAGGCTGTAGATCAGTTCGGTGAGAATGCCCAGATTGGGGCGCTAGGTGAGAGACAGTATCAAGAGATCCTGCAAAAAGCAGGATACCTAGATATCTACGACACCTGGTTCTCTGTAAAGGTTCCAGACAAGTCTGGCCGAAAGAAAACCAGGACCGATGTTGATGTTGTGATCTCCTCTGGCAACAAGATCCTGCTCATAGACGTGAAGCGTTGGGCAGCAACCGAGACCACCTCAAGCGGTAAGCGTCGCCCTGTTGTCTATTGGTCCATCCCCTTCACTGAACTTCCGATGAAGAACTTCAAGCCGATCAAGGCTGAGGGGCGCGTCTATAACAAGTCCCAGTACCAAGTGGGCGGTGCTGACTCAAAAGCGACCGATCAGGACCTATGGAGACTGTCTAAGTCGATGGTTATGGCTCGGGATCGCTTCTCTAACCTACTTCCAGGTTATGACATTATGGCGATTGTGGTTTTTGTTCCGACTACCAAAAATGGGTCGGGACCGGCATCTGTTCGCTTTCTCAAGTGGCCTGGAGGTATCAGGTCATACTCTTCGGGCGGATCACTGTCTTTCTTACGTAAGTGGTTAGGACCCTCTGCTAAGACCGGAGAGAAGGCAGCAGCCCTTCTCTCACGTATGACCTACACAAGGAACTAGTTATGTCTCATGCATATCCAAGACCTATGGCTCACGTTAAGCCGCCTCCTAAAAAGACTACTGGCAGCAAAGTCCTAACTGTCATCATTGAGTTTCTCATTGTCCTCGGGATAGTTGTCGGTGGTTATCCACTGTGGGAGATCTTCTGGACTTCCTATGAGGTTCAAGGTGGGGTTAGGGATGCCATGTCAAAGTTTGACCTCATGTACCCTCCCGGAGAAGGGGAACCGGAGCACAGAACTAGCGCTCCTCCCGCTATGGCTATACCAAACTACGGCGAGGTGTTCGGTATTTTGCACATCCCAGTTTGGAACTACATGAGAACACCCATCGTTGCTGGAACTGGACCTGATGTTTTGGACTATGGGTATGCCGGATGGTATGAAGGCACCCAGCTTCCGGGCGAGATAGGAAACTTCGCTATGGCTGGTCACAGAAGGTCATACGGTAACAACTTCCGTCTGGTTCATCGACTAGAGAAGCAAGATGATTTAGTGGTAGAAACCGCTGAGGCTTATATCGTCTACAAGGTCATCAATAAGGAGATCGTAGACCCAGGAGCGGTTTGGGTTCTGGACTCCCATCCTGAGTATCTTGATGTTTCAGATGATGCTCGATTGATAACGCTCACCACCTGTCACCCTGAATACGGTAACTCAGAGAGGTTTATCGTCGCCGGAGAGTTTTCCTATTGGACTTTGAAGTCTGAAGGTAAACCGGACGTGATTAGGACAGAGCTAATAGAGAACCCAACTGGTAAGGAGACCTAATGCTTACTCTCTTGATGGATAGATTTGGACTGTCATGGTGGGCAAAGGCCATACTTAGCTTGCTGTTGATAGCCCTTCTGGTTGTTCTTTTGATCTACATGGTTTACCCATGGGCTCAAAACGAGTTCTTCCCAACTGATGTTCAGGGCATTCAGGAAACCGTAACAGAAACAGTTACAGACCAGTAGGGAGGGGTAGGTGTCTGACTCAAACTGGGCAACATCTATTTACGAGGCGATTGTTTACCTCGGCTTAAACCCGCACCATATGGTCATTAACTACACCAGCGGGGACCATGATGGCACGGCTGCGATTGCTTTTGTCGATGAGAAGGTTGCAGTGTGTTTCCATGGGAACAACAAAAAGCCTTTAGTTGATGACGGATGGACGGTTATCCAAATCAATCTTTCCGATGCTTCTTCCTTTGGTGCGGTATGGGAGTCCCTCAAGTCCCTAAAGGAAGAGGTCGCGGTTAAGAAGAGCGCGGCTGGGATGCTCAAGACGGGATCTAAAGAAGAACAGCTTCTTCTAAGAGAGATCATCAGGGCTGGCCTACCAGAGCCCGACCGTAACTACCGTTTTTTCAGAGAAGACGGCAAAGAGCTTACGGTTCCTGACTTCACTTGGCCTGAGTTCAAGCTTGCTTTCTTTGTAGATGGTTTATGGTGGCATGTTGGTAAAGATAACCGTGAAAAGAAGCAGGCTTTACTGAAGGCCGACAAGAAGACTCTCAAAGAGATCGACAAGCAATCTCAATCTAGAAGAGAACGAGATACTAGCAATAGGTCAGAGCTACAGATTCGTGGATGGAGGGTTTTAGAGTGTACCGACACCGATCTAGCTACCAAGGCTGGTGCTCGCAAACAGGTTGAGAA
>ERZ1031159.113-NODE-113-length-15874-cov-5.588153_pt1 | contig 15874 bp, 11 predicted proteins | sample MGYA00516706_ERZ1031159 | MGnify/ENA primary metagenome ERZ1031159 (study PRJEB33719, sample SAMN04262508) | wastewater metagenome | biome: rural village; feature: composting latrine chamber; material: composting feces with ash | place: El Salvador | collected... | reverse complement strand
GGCATGCCCGTGCGCGGAGGAGCCGGCGCAATGAGCGTGCCGTTCGGCGTGGTGTACGGCTTAGAAATCCCGTGAGGAGGCGCGAACGCAATCCCTACGCCGAACACGTTCGGGAAGCCCGGGCATTCGTACGTGGTCGGCCAGTCCGATGCGCGCCATTCGTCATAGGGTTTCGGCGTGTAGTTGGCGTCGACCTTCATGAACCCAGAGGGCGCAAACATCTCAGAACTGATGTCTTTTCCAGACTTGTCAAACGCCTTGATGGGCTGGCCACCGAAAGGAGGTAGCAGCATCGCGAAGTCGTAGCCCAGTTTGTACTTGGAGCCGTCGATGGTTTCATAGGTGATGACGCCCGGTTCGATGCGCTCGACGTGCGTCCCTACGATCGCCTCTACCCCGCGCTCCCTGAACAAGGAGGCGGTCCACATTTCAGAGGTGGTTTGGAAGCCACGTTCAACGAACATCATTCCGCCAACACCGAAGTCACCTAGCTCGGCCTCGTTCGTCAAGAAGATAAGTCGCACGTTGTCGCGTACGCCTTCCTTCTTCAGGCGGTCATCCACGTTGAACACGTACTCGAAAGCCGCGCCTTCACACGTGCATGTGCCGTGACCGGTACCGACGACAGCGGTAAGTTTTTCGCCCTGGCGCGCGCGCTCAATCAGCTTGTCAAGCTCTTTAGCCGCGTGGGTCGCGTGGGCGGCGGTGCAGACAGAGACGGTGTAGCCGTCGTCTGGCCCCAGACCTTCGGTCGCGTTAAAGCGCAGTTGGGGGCCGGTAGCGTTGATGAGATAGTCATAGCTGATCTGGCTGACTTCGCCGGCAGTCCCATCAGCTGTGCTCTCTACTTCCACGAACGGTCGGTCTTGACCTTTCCCTCCGTAAGGGTGGATCTCAGTGGCCTTAGCCTTCACCAGGTTGATCCCCTTGCGCTTGTAGATTGGCGCAAGCGGGAAAACCACCTTCTTTTCGGGCATGGTCCCCACACCGACCCAAATGTTTGAGGGGATCCAGTTGTAGTCCCTGTTCGGGGTGACAACGGTTATGTTGTGCTTCTTCCCCAGCATTCGGCGAAGGTGCAGAGCCGCAGTGTGCCCCGACACCCCCGCCCCTAACACGACAACGTCCGCCATGGACACTCTCCTTTGAAGCAAATGACGTAGCAGGCTTAGCCTACCAAGCCGTTTGCCCTAGGAAACCACCGTTTTGGAAACCAATGCTTCCACCAGCGGCCCAAACTGGTCGAACTCTAAGAGGAACCCGTCGTGCCCCGAATGCGACGTCACCCATTTGACTTCCTGGTTCCCGGGGACAGAGCTCGCAATCAGCTCAGCTTCTACCGGAAGGCACAATCGGTCGGTGTCGACCGCGACCACCAGGGTTTCCGCTTGGACACGCGAAAGCGCCTCCTCGACGCCCCCTCGTCCCCTTCCCAGGTCGTGGGCCATGAAAGCCTTGGTGAGTGCGATGTAGGAGCCGGCGTCAAAACGCTTCACGAACTTGGTGCCCTGGTGCTCCAGGTATGACTGAACGGCGTAGCGGCCGCCGTTCCAGGGGTCTTCCTGGCCCTGCCGCCCCTGCCCGAAACGGGTCGCGAGTTCGTACGCGCTGCGGTAGGTGGTGTGCGCTATTTGGCGGGCGATAGAGAGGCCCGCGTGGGGGCCTTGGTCCGATTCGTAGTAGTCGCCGCCGCGGAAGCTCGGGTCGGCTTCGATCACTGAGAGTTGCGTGTGCGCCCACGCGATCTGGTCCGCACTGGTCCGGGCGGTCGTCGCAACAGCTAGGAGCCGTGCAACGCGCTCCGGTTCCATTACCGCCCATTCGAGTGCGCGCATGCCTCCAAGGGACCCGCCGATGACTGCCGCCCACCGCTCCACGCCCAATCGGTCAGCGAGTGGGACCTCAGCGCTCACCGTGTCGCGGATAGTAATGAACGGGAAGCGCGAACCCCACGGTTTGCCATCCGGGGCGGCGGACGAGGGCCCCGTTGATCCCATGCACCCACCAAGCACGTTGGGTGCGACGATGAAGTACTTGTCGGTGTCGAGGGGGGCACCCGGGCCAATCAGCTGCGTCCACCAGCCGGGCGTTGGGTGTCCCGGCCCGACATCGCCGACAATGTGTGAGTCCCCGGTCAACGCGTGAAGAACCAGGATCGCGTTGTCGCGTTCCGGACTGAGTTCGCCCCAGGTCTCATACGCGATTACGTATTCGTCCAGCGTTCCGCCTGCTTCCAGCTCCAAAGGGCCACCCCGGAAGAACTGGCGTTCCCCTGCGGGGTCTCCCTCACGCCACGCGCCGGTAACCGGGAACTCACTCATCTCCTCATTTCTCCTCTACCGCTGTAGCAGCCGCTTCAAATCCCAGGTCTAAGTCAGCAAGAATGTCGTCGATGTGCTCCAGGCCTACGGACAGCCGCACAAGCCCGGGGGCCACACCGGCCTTCCGCTGCTCTTCGGGGTTCAGCTGGGAGTGGGTGGTTGACGCTGGGTGGACGACTAGTGAGCGAACGTCCCCGATGTTGGCGACGTTGGAGTGTAGCTTCAGCCCAGACACGAAGGCTTTCCCAGCCTCCTCACCACCTTTGATTTCGAAGGTGAGCACAGCGCCGGCCCCCTTTGGCGAGTACTTCTTTGCAAGCTCGAAGTAAGGGCTCTCAGGCAGCCCTGCGTACGTCACCTCGAGCACGTCCGGGTGATCTGCTAGGTATCTCGCAACCTTTTCAGTGTTTTCAACGTGGCGTTCCATGCGTAAGGAGAGCGTTTCGATCCCCTGGGCTAGCAGGAAGGAGTTGAAGGGAGAGATTGAGGTCCCCAGGTCGCGCAACAGTTGCACGCGTGACTTGAGGATGTAGGAGAGGTTCACGCCGAACGCCCCGTCCTTACCCAGATCCTTGGCGTAAATAATCCCGTTGTAGGTGGGGTCGGGTTCGTTGAAGCCGGGGAACCGTTCTGGGTACGCGGAATAGTCGAAGGTCCCCCCGTCAACGATCACTCCACCCATGGCGGTGCCATGCCCGCCCAGGTACTTGGTTGCCGAGTGAACGACAATGTCTGCGCCCCATTCCAGTGGACGGATGAGGTAAGGGCTGGCGATTGTGTTGTCGACGATGAACGGGACCCCGAAGGAGTGAGCAGCTTCCGCAACCGCTTCGATGTCCAGGATGTCCCCTTTGGGGTTTGGGATGGATTCGGCAAAGAAGGCTTTCGTGTTCGGCCCAGTTGCGGCAAGCCACGCCTCGGGGTTGTTCGCGTCCTCCACCAAAGTCACTTCGATTCCCAGTCTTTTCAGGGTGTGTGTCAAGAGGTTGTGCGTCCCCCCGTAGAGCGAGGCGCTTGCAACGATCTGGTCGCCAGCTCCAGCGACGTTCAAGATTGCAAGAGTCGTCGCTGATTGGCCTGAGGCTACTAGTAGCGCTCCGACTCCCCCTTCCAGGGCCGCAATGCGTTCCTCCACGACCTCGGTGGTGGGGTTGTTTAGGCGCGTGTAGATGGGACCCAGTTCCCTCAGGGCGAACCGGTCGGCAGCCTGCTCGGCGCTATCGAACACGAACGCTGTTGTCTGGTGGATTGGGAGGGCCCGTGAACCGGTCGTAGGGTCTGAGACTTGTCCCGCGTGGATCTGCTTGGTTTCGAATTTGTGGTCTGTGCTCACTTTGTTTCCCTTGAAAAGTTTGGTTGGTGGCTCGCTGGGAAAGAAGTGCAGTGGCCAAGAGTCAGTGGCGCCCAGCGAATGGGGCAGCCCCGCTTCAGGCATTCTTCCGCTTGCGTCTTCCTGCCTATCCGGAAGGATTCTTAGGCGGTAGCCTGAAGGAAGTGGTCGCGAGAAAGCTTGCCGGTAGCCAGGGGCTCCGACTCAAAGGCACATTCGCTTGGAAGACATGGCATGAGACTATCGACCCATGTGACAGCCAGACCTAGTGTCCAAATGTCGGACTAGCGGACTTGGCCGTCGCCGCGAACCACCCACTTGGTGGTGGTGAGTTCGCCCAGGCCCATGGGACCACGGGCGTGAAGTTTCTGGGTGGAGATCCCTATTTCTGCGCCAAGCCCGAACTGCCCGCCGTCCGTGAACCGCGTTGAAGCATTCACGTTCACAACTGCTGAATCGACTCGCGAAGTGAACTGGTCGGCGGAGTGCAGAGAGGTGGTGCAGATGGCATCGGTGTGCCCTGAAGACCAGCGCTCAATATGCTGGATTGCGGCGTCAAGTGAGTCAACAACGCCGACAGCGAGCTGCGCTCCCAAGTACTCGGTTTCCCAGTCGGCATCGGTCGCCGGCTGCACCTCTACCCCCCCCGGGGTCAGCTCGTAGGCGGTGTCATCAGCGTGGATCAGCACGCCCGCGTCCCCAAGTTCTTTGAGTACCAAGGGGATGAACTCCTCGGCCACATCTTTGTGGACGAGGAGCGTCTCTGCAGCGTTACACACGCTGTCCCTGTGAGTTTTTGAGTTGATGACGATCGCGAGCGCTTGGGGAATGTCGACGTGGGCATCGACGTAGACGTGGCAGTTTCCGACACCAGTTTCGATGACGGGCACCTGCGCTTCACGCACAACGGTTTGGATGAGTCCCGCACCGCCCCGCGGGATCAGCACGTCCACCAGACCCCGCGCCTGCATCAAGGCAACAGCGCCCTCGCGGCCCAGCGGGTCGATGGTCTGGATGAGGTCGGCGGGTAGCCCCACTTCTTCCAATGCGAAACGGAGTGTTTCAACAAGGGCGAGGTTACTTTGGAGCGCGTCGGATCCGCCGCGCAGAATCGCTGCGTTGCCCGCTTTCAGAGCAATCCCGGCAGCGTCGACTGTGACGTTCGGGCGGGCTTCGTAGATCATCCCGACAACGCCCATCGGGACCTGGACCTGCGTCAGCCGAAGGCCGTTTGCCAAGGTTGACCCACGCACGATCTCACCAACAGGGTCAGGAAGGGCCGCCAAATCTCTAAGCGCATCAGCGATCCCAGCTAGGCGCTCGGGAGTTAGTTCCAACCGGTCAAGCAGTCCCCCGGGCAAGCCCTTCTCCACGCCTGCTACAAGGTCGTTTGAGTTAGCGGCAAGGATCTGCGGAGTGGCCGCAATGAGCGCCTCAGCCATCGCATGCAACGCTTGGTTCTTGACATCAGAGGACGCGGTTGCAAGCACTCTTGACGCCTTTCGTGCGGCGCGAGCGACTTCCTGGACAGCTTCGGTCGTGTTCGTCATGCAGCAAACCTAGAGGCTTCGCGTGGCGCTTTGGGTGCGAAGCCAGCTACCGGACACGAAAGCCAGACGCTACGAACGCCTGTGTCTGGCCATAACAACCAGTTCGTCTCGATGAACGGCCTCGTGAGCCAGGCCTGTTCCGAAGCGCGCTTCAATGTCGCAGATTGAGAGACCTTGCACCTGCTCGAGTTGGGGAGCGGAAAAACTGCTGCGGCCCCGGGCCAGTACCCTTCCGGTCTGATCAGCGATCTCAATGACGTCCCCTGCACCAAACTCGCCGACGGCGCCGGTGACCCCGGCCGGGAGCAGCGACGCCTGGCGCTGGGTGACGGCTTCGGCAGCGCCCTGGTCAACTAGGATCTGTCCTTCAACGTCTGCGGCGTAGGCCAGCCAAAGCTGCCGCGGTGCCAATCTCTTACCCGTCACATCGAACCAAGTGCCGACGTCGCCCCCCTCCAGAGCTGTGGACGCAGACTCAGCCGAAGTGAGCAGCACGGGGATGCCGGAGCTGGTTGCCATGGCCGCAGCCGCAACCTTGCTGAGCATCCCGCCAGTCCCGAAATCGGAGCCCCGAGAGCCAATGTCAAGGTCCTCTACCTCATCGAAGCTCCGAACCCGCGGAATGCGCGTGGCGCCAGGGCGGCTTGGGTTTGCGGTGTAGAGGCTATCGACGTCGCTAAGCAGGACCAGTGCGTCCGCTGAGGCTAGGTGCGCCACCAGCGCAGCCAGTTTGTCGTTGTCCCCAAAGCGGATCTCATCGGTTGCGACAGTGTCGTTCTCATTGATCACCGGAACCACATCCAGGCGCAGCAGTTCCTCAAAAGCGCGCCTAGCGTTCTTGTATTGGGCCCTACGCAGAACGTCCTCGGCAGTCAGCAGAACCTGGCCGACTTGCAGTCCGAAAGCGCCGAAAGCTGCGGTGTACTGCGCCATCAGCAGCCCCTGACCAACGCTTGCGGCCGCTTGGGCTTCAGCAAGACGGCGCGGCCTACGTTTCAGGTTCAGCGCGCCCATAGCGGCTGCCTGGGCGCCCGAAGAAACAAGCAGCACCTGGTGGCCCTTAGCCCGGTAGTCAACTAGGGCTTCAACCAACGCGTTGAGTCTTGCTGCGCTGAGGTGGCCGTCAGGCCTGGTCAGGGACGACGACCCGACCTTGACGACCACCCTGCCTGCAGACGCAAGGATTTCGCGGGGATCCATTTCTTTCACCCCCCGATCCTAAGCAATCAGCCGAACTGCTCCTGCAACATTTCCAGTGTTGCTCCACCGTTCACGGCGTCTGCTAGCGCAGCTAACATCTGGAGCGCGCCCTCGTCCGGAATGAAGTCCGCGACCTGGGTCACCGTCATTTCTTTTGCGAACGTGAACAGTGGGTGCTCCGGTGAGATGCCCATCGCCGTCACCATCCCCATCAGGTAGGGGCCAGCAACCGGGTTGTCCATCCAGTCCCCAAGAGTGTCATCCATCTGCAGAGTAACCGGGGGCTGGTTCCCAGGGATCTCAAACTCTCCCGTCAGCTTCGTGTCGCGCACCGACGCGCCAACGCTCACCTGGTACTTGCCGCCTTCAATGAACCAGGACTCGGCGCGAGCGCTGTAGAACTCCATGTCTTCTTCGCCGATCACCAGGTCCACCCGGGTCGTCTCACCAGGCTCCAAGAAGACCTTCGCGAATGCTTTGAGCTCATAGGGGGCCCGGGTGAAGGCAGAGTCCGGTTTGGAGAGGTAGACCTGCGGGACTTCTGCCGCTTCAACGTCGCCCGTGTTTGCAACGTCAAAGGAGACGGTAACGCGGTTCCCATCTGTTTCGATTGCCAGGTCGGAGTACTCAAAGGTCGAATAGGTGAGCCCGTGGCCGAACGGGTAGGCGACGTCTAGCAACAGTTCGTCGTACCACCTGTAGCCCACGAAGTGGCGCTCCCCGTACAGGACCTGACGGTCTTCGCCCGGGAAGTTGATGTAAGCGCAGGTGTCCTCGAGCCGGTGCGGGATGCTCTCAGCGAGCCTTCCGGAGGGGCTGACGTCTCCGAACAGAACCTGCGCGGTTGCTTCGCCACCACCCTGACCAAGCAGCCAGCCCTCTAGCAGCGCAGCCACCTGTTTCGCCCAGGGAGTCACTGTGACGACGCCGCCGTTTGAAAGGACCACGATGACGTTGTCGTTAACCCCCATCACTTGGTCCAGAAGTTCCAGCTGGTTTTCTGGGAGGTCGATGTGCTCGCGGTCGAATCCTTCAGATTCTTCCTGCGCTGGCAGGCCAAGGAAGACGACCGCGACCTTAGCGAGTCCTGCTGCCCTGATCGCGCTTTCCTCCATGTCACGGTCTTCTTCACCGTCAAGGCGGAAACCGGGTTCATAGTGAACGCCGGGGACCCTCTTCCGGATTGCGGAGAGAGCGTCGCTGAGTTTCCAGGGAACAATCTGAGAACTCCCCGCCCCCTGGTACCTTGGCTGCTCCGCAAACGCACCGATGACGACCAGGTCGCTCGGGTCCATGTCTGGGGAGAGCGGAAGCACCCCGTTGTTTTCCAGGAGGACAATCGAGGCTGCGGCGGCGTCAGTCGCGACTGCGTTATGAGCTTCAAGCAGTTCCTCCGGAATTTCACCGTCGCCAGGGATCGGCAGCGTCATCCCGTTTTCTTTAGCCCGAAGGACCAGTTGGGCTACGCGCGTCGCAACAAGGTCTAGGGCTGCTTCCTCAAGTTCGCCGGACTGCACGGCAGCAACCAGCTGCGCTGCGCTCTTGCCTGCGGTTCCAGGCATTTCAAGGTCCAGCCCTGCTTGAACGGACTTGACCGGGTCGTGGACGGCTCCCCAGTCCGACATCACCAGGCCGTCATAGCCCCAGTCATCGCGGAGTACCTGGGTGAGCAACCAGTGGTTCTGCGCACAGAACTCGCCGCGCAAAGAGTTGTAGGCACACATGAGCGTCCACGGGGACTCATAGCGAACCACGTGCCGGAAAGCCCGCAGATACATTTCTTGGACCGTGCGCGGGTCGACGTTCACGTTGATGCGCCGACGTTCCGTCTCCTGGTTGTTCGCTGCAAAGTGCTTCAGTGAGGAGCCAATCCCTTTCGACTGGATCCCGTAGACCCAGCCGCCGCCCATGCGTCCGGCAAGGAGCGGGTCTTCTGAGTAGTACTCAAAGTTGCGTCCGCAACGCACGGAACGCTTCAGGTTCACGCCGGGGCCCAGGACGACTGCAACACCAGCGTGGCGTGCCTCTTCGCCAATCGCTGCCCCGATCCTCTCTGCCAGGCTGGGATCCCAGGAGGAAGCCAAGGCAGTCGCGGGTGGGAAGCATGTCGCGACCTCGGAGTCTGTTAGGTCACCTGCCGCCCCCGTGTCCTTCTGTTTACGGAGCCCGCCCGGACCGTCGGTCATCAGAATCGGCGGGATTCCCTTGTCCGTAAGGTCCGCGGTATGCCACGGCCCGTCCCCCGAGACTAGACGTGCCTTCTCCTCAAGGCTCAGGCCTGCAACCAACTGTTTTGCTTCTTCAAAAGACAAATCGCACCTCCGCGTGCTGTGTCAACCACCACTCATCACGCTCAGACTATGTCGAATCCAAGTGCACCACCAGAGAGCCGGTGAGCAAGGTAACGAACGTCCGCCGATCCTGCCCTAGGCTGACTTGGTGACGTGGCTTGGGAAACTGAAAGACTCTCTGTTGGTCCAGCCCCGTAAGGTCGCCAAGGCCGATCCGCTCACTAGGTACAGCTTGGACCCGGCTACCCTGCGGGAGGTTGCTGGCGTTCAGAGGCTCGCGGAGCTTGGCCCCGGAAACACTAGAACTCTGCCGGGTTCCGTTCTTCTTGATGAGCCAGCGCTCCTGACGCTGCTGCGTGTTGGCGTGCAGAACAAGGAACTGCTCTGGTTCCTGCAACCGTCTTCTCCAGAGCAGATCTCCCAGTTGCAGTCCCGCTTTGGCTCAGCCCTGCACCTAGTCTCTACACCAACAGAGCCAAGTGGACGCCCCCGCAAAGCAGGCTCTTATCTCCCGCTGCTTGCAGTAAGGCCAACAGACCTACTAGCGCAGGAACTGAACGAAGGCGTAAGCGAGCCCTTCGACGGGATGGACTCCGGGAGGCTCGACCGGAAAACCGCCCGAAAACTCAGGGACGCTGGCGTCGATCTTCGCCGCGACTCTGCTCTGCGAAGGCTCGTGACACACCCTCAGTTCCTGGTCTACGTGGCAGTCTTCGTTTACTCCGCGCTGCGAGCCCTCCCTGTGTCATTCGTGAAGGAGTTCCACGGTTCGCTGCTGCTTTTCTGGTCGATCGACCTGTTCACGGCGATCCCCTACACGTGGGGCGTTCTGACGATGCTGTTTGGGAGCAAGATGTGGCTTAGATTGCTGGCGGCCCTCACGACGCTGGTTACGTTCGTAGCACCCTACGTTTACTTCTGGTCACACGGCGACAATTACCCGCTGTACGTCCCAATCGTGATAGCTGCACTGACCCTGTTCACGATCTCAAGTGAGCTGGTGAAGTACTTGCAAGAACGCAACCTTGAGAAGCACTATCGCAGAGCGGTTGGCTTAGATTGACGCTACTTTTTCCTTCGCAGCTTTCCGTGCGCGAACAGCGTAGATGATTCCACCTAGCAGCCCCGAGCCGATGATCCAGACTCCACTGATCCACCAGACAACTTCGATTGCAGCCGGCCTCAGGGGAGCCAAAGCGACAAGCGTGACAGTGGAGCCAAGCCAAATCGTGGTTGCGACCACGTTGGGAATCCTGAGCCGGACCACCCTAAAGGGGTGCAGGAATGTGATGGGGACGATCGTGATCGCTGCAAGGTAGAGCGTGACTGCGATGTTGAGCCAAACCGGCGGCTGAAGCACGAACAAGTAGACCGCGACTACGTTCCAAGCTGCTGGGAACCCAGTGAAATACCACTCGTCTGTCTTCATTGAAACATTCGCGTAGCAGAACATCGATGAGACCAAGATCAGGACGAACAGCGGGATAGCGGCGCCCGGCGGACCCAGGTATCCCGAGGTGGCGATGTAGTAGGCGGGGATGAACGTCCAGGTGAGGTAGTCAATGACGATGTCGAGGATGGACCCGTCGAATCCGGGGGCGTGCTCCTTCACCTTGAACTTACGGGCAAGCGGTCCGTCAGCAGCGTCCGTCACAAGCGCTATCCCAAGGAACAGGAACATTTCCTTGGGGCGACCCGCAGAAAGAGCGACCATCGCAAGGCTCGCCCATACTAGGCCGCTGAGCGTCAGCGCGTGCACCAACCACGCAAGAGTTTTTTGGGTGCCGGTGCTTGTCCGGTTTTGCGCCTGTTCCATCCGAACAGTATGGGGCAGGAAACAGATCCCGCACGCCTCCTGGCCGGTTTTGTTTCCGACGCGACAAAACCTAGCGGCCTGGTGGGTACGGTTGGGCCATGAGCTGGAGCGAGCAAGCCATCTGGTGGCACGTTTATCCGTTGGGTTTCACTGGAGCCCCTATCCGAAAAGAAGACCACGGGGATCGCCCCTGGGAGGCCACGCGGCTGCCCGCACTTTCCGACTGGCTTGACTACGCCGTGGAACTCGGTTGCAACGGTCTTCTTCTGGGACCCATTTTTGCCTCCACCTCCCACGGATACGACACCACGGACTACTTCAATATTGATCCTCGCCTGGGGACCAATGCCGACTTTGAAGAGTTTCTTGCACAGTGCAAAGCGAAGGGGATCCGCGTCCTTCTTGACGGGGTATTTTCGCACGTCAGCTCAGAGAACCCCCTCCTTGAGCTGGCGCTCACCAACGGGCCGGACTCTAAAGAGGCAGCTTTGTTCGACGTGGACTACTCGGACCCCGACCACCCGAAACTGCAGGTGTGGGAAGGTCACGGCAACCTGGCCCGCTTCGATCACTCTGCGCCACAGACGCGCGAGTTCGTTGCGTCAGTGATGAAGTACTGGCTGGAAAAAGGCGTGGACGGCTGGCGCTTAGATGCGGCCTACTCAGTCCCGAACGACTTTTGGGCGCCGGTCCTGCAAGAGGTTCGCGAAGAGTTCCCAGATGCTTGGGTCCTTGGCGAAGTGATCCACGGGGATTACGCGGACTTCGTAAAAAACTCGGGGGCAGACTCGGTCACCCAATATGAACTGTGGAAAGCGACCTGGTCCTCGCTCGCGGATGAGAACCTCTTCGAGCTGGACTGGACTATTCGCCGGGGCAATGAGCTTCTTGAAACTTTCATCCCGAACACTTTCGTCGGTAACCATGACGTGACCCGGATCGCAACGAAGGTCGGTCCGGAGAAGTCTTTGGTTGCGCTTGCACTTCTAATGACTCTTCCCGGGATTCCCAGCATCTACTACGGGGACGAACAGGGTTTCACTGGCGAGAAAATCGAGGATTTCGGTGGGGACGACGCGGTCCGTCCTAAGTTCCCTGACTCCCCCAACCAGCTGCTTCCCTTCGGCCAAGCTCACCTGCGCGCTCACCAGCAGCTGATTGGGTTGCGTCGCCGCCATCCTTACGTGACGAACGGCAAGGTTGAGGTCCTGGATGTTGCCAACAAGTCAATGACGTACCGCACCCATGGCGACGACGGCCAGTATCTAGAAGTCCATGTGCAACTGGAGCCTGCTCCCTGGGTGTCTATTCGCGACCAGTCTGGCGAGGTTTTGTGGGAGGGTCCGTGAGTCGTCGGTCTCTCCTAGGACCTTCCGACCAGGCGCTTGGTGCAAGCGCTGTTCCAGCCCCCAAACGACCTTCCAAAAGCTCATTCGCAAGTGCTCGCGCCTAGGCTTTTTGGGCCTCTCCGGTAGGTTGGAGCTTGGGAGGCACGGGTGAGCGCGACGGTAGACAAAACGCTTCGGCGGAAGGCTCCTGCAACCTGGTCGCTGAAGGTCACGATGGCGGTCACGGGAGTCATCTGGGTCCTTTTCGTCCTTATCCACCTTTTTGGGAACCTCAAGATTTTCGGGGGTGCAGACTCCTACAACGCCTATGCGCTCTGGCTTCGTGAAGCGTTCTACCCCTTTCTTCCCAAGGAGTCTGTGCTCTGGACCATGCGAGTGGTCTTGGTGGCGGCGCTCTTAGCGCACGTGCTCAGCGCGGCAACCCTGTGGCTTCGGGGGCGACGCGCAGGATCGAAGCAAACGCGCTTTGCCGTCTGGCGGAAAGCTGGGGACGGCAAAGGGAGGATACAGGCACTGTCAGCCGCCATGATGCCCATCACCGGGATCGTCATCTTGGTCTTCCTTCCCTTCCACATCATGGACCTGACAACCGGGACTGAGCCCGTCGCTTCGGCAGATTTTGCTCAGGCGAGTGCCTCGGCTTCTAGCGCTTACGAAAACCTCATCGCCTCGTTCACGCGGCCCTGGGTTGCGCTCATCTACATGGCAGTCATGGCGCTGCTCTCCCTGCATGTGCTCCACGGAGTTACGACTGCCAGTTCGGATCTCGGTGTGATTGGGCGCAGACCGCGCCAGGTGGTCACTTGGATTGCGGGTCTTTGCGCGCTAGCGATCTTGCTCGGCAACGGCGCTATTCCCCTGCTGGTTCAGATGGGAGTCTTGACGTGAATCTGCTTGAGAAGCTGACCCGCAGAGTCCTGCCACTAACTGGCGCGGGGCTTCGAGTCGACTTAGACCCGAAGGTTCCTGCGGGGGACCCACGCACGGCTTGGGAGAGGGCTAAGAGCCAGTACAAGCTGGTCGGTCCGGGACAGCGCTCCAAGTATCGGGTAGTCGTTATTGGGACTGGCCTGGCGGGGGGTGCAACTGCCGCTGTTCTTGGCGAACTCGGCTTTGACGTTCACTCCGTCACTTACCACGACAGTCCGCGAAGGGCCCACTCTGTTGCAGCTCAAGGCGGGATCAACGCGGCACGTGAAGGTGCCTCTGACACCGACTCCATTGACCGCTTTGTAAAGGACACTGTGAAGGGCGGGGACTTCCGTGCCCGCGAGTCCGAAGTGTTCCGGCTGGGCCAAGAGTCCATGCACGTCATTGACCAGCTGAACGCGATTGGTACGCCCTTTGACCGCGAGTACGGCGGCACTCTTGCGACCCGCTCGTTTGGCGGCGTGCAGGTTTCCCGCACCTTCTACTCCAGGGGACAGACGGGGCAGCAGCTCCAGATTGCAACTACACAAGCTCTGATGCGACAGGTGAATCGCGGCACCGTCAAACTACACACCCGCACGGAGATGCTGGACCTGGTCGTAGAGGACGGTAGGGCCCAGGGAGTCATCCTGCGTGACCTGGTGACGGGCGAAATCACGGCCCTCCCAGCACACGCAGTTGTCCTTGCAACGGGTGGTTACGGAAGCGTCTACTACTACTCGACCCTGGCCCTTTCCTCGAACGCAACCGCTGCCTGGCGGGCTCACAAGCGCGGTGCCTACTTAGCGAATCCATCCTTCGTGCAATTCCACCCCACTGCTCTCCCAGTTGCTTCTGACGCGCAGTCAAAGACCATCTTGATGAGTGAGTCGCTGCGCAACGACGGCCGCATTTGGGTGCCGAAGAAAACTGGCGACACGCGGGCCCCCGGCGACATCCCCGAAGATGAACGGGATTACTACCTGGAGCGAAAGTATCCCTCGTTCGGGAACCTCTCCCCCAGGGATATTGCGTCCCGCGCGGCGCAGGAGCAGTTGCAGGCGGGGAAAGGCGTCGGGCCTCTAAAGAACTCGGTCTACCTTGATTTCGCGGACGCTAAGGCGAAGCAGGGGAAGCGCGCGCTCAAAGAGAAGTACGGGAATCTCTTCACCATGTACCAGAGGGCGACGGGTGAGGACCCTTACGAGCAGCCCATGAGGATCGCCCCCGGAGCCCATTTCACCATGGGCGGCCTGTGGACTGACTACAACATGATGAGCAACATCCCGGGCCTGTTCGTTGGTGGCGAGGCCGCGTCTGCCTACCACGGGGCGAACAGGTTGGGCGCGAACTCCCTGCTGTCGGCATCGGTCGACGGCTGGTTTGTCCTTCCCGCGACGGTGCCGAACTACCTGGCGGAGCTTGGACAGGTTCCGCTGCCCTCAACGAAGAGTCCTGCTTTCCAAAAGGCCAGGCAAGAAGTCGATGCGCGCGTGGTACGCCTGCTATCCGTGGGTGGCTCAACCCCTCCGGGCATCTTCCACCGGGAACTGGGCGACATCATGTACCGCGGCTGTGGCGTCCAACGGACAAGGACTTCCCTGCAACGCGCTCTGGGTGAAGTTCGGGCGCTCCGTTCACGCTTCCGCGTCGACGTTTCAGTACCGGGCCCTAGTTCCAGCATGAACCTCACTTTGGAGAAAGCTGGGCGGGTCGAAGACTTCATCGATTTGAGTGAACTGATGATTGTTGACGCTTTGAACCGTGAAGAGTCCGCCGGAGCTCACTTCCGCGCTGAGTACCAGGATCAAGGGGAAGCTAAGCGAAACGATAAGGAGTGGGCTCACGTTTCTGCCTGGGAATCCAAGACCGGAAGTGATGGGCGTCTTTCCTTCCAAGAGCACAGGGAGAAGCTGAAGTTCGAAGCTGTCCCGATGGCGACAAGGAGCTACAAGTGAACCTCACCGTGCAGGTTTGGCGCCAGGAAACCCCGACTTCACAAGGGGCTTGGGAGTTCCATGAGCTCGGTGGCTTGGAACCCTCAATGAGCGTCCTTGAAATGCTCGATCAGCTGAACCTGAAACTGGTCTCAGAAGGCAAGCGCGCAATAGTCTTCGATTCGGACTGCCGCGAAGGAGTTTGTGGGGCCTGCGGAATCATGATCAACGGGCAAGCACAGGGGCCTGCCCAGAACATTCCGACTTGTCACCAGCGCCTGTGGTCCTTCTACTCGGGTCAGACAGTGCGTTTGGAACCCCTGAGGGCCGGAGCGTTCCCAGTCCTGAGTGACCTTGCTGTCAATCGGAGCACTCTTGACGCCCTCATCGCAGTTGGTGGACATGTCGACGTTGATGCTGGCACCGCTCCCCCAGCAAACACTTTGCCGGTCAGCCACAAGACGGCCGAGGAGGCGCTTGATTTTGCCGCGTGCCTCAGTTGCGGGGCTTGTGTTGCAGCCTGCCCTAACGGTTCCGCGAACCTCTTCTTAGGGGCGAAACTCCGCCACCTTTCCCTACTGCCGCTGGCTGAACTGGAGCGTGCGAAGAGGGCTAGGGCCATGGTTGCTTTGGCGGACGAGTATTTCGGCCCCTGCTCCAACTACGGCGAGTGTGCGCTTGCCTGCCCTGCCAGCATTCCGCTTGCCGCCGTCTCCGTCGTTGACCGAGAGAGGATCCGAGCCGGCTGGAAGCGCTACGCCGAAGTTGAGTGAGCACCCCTCAGTAGGAATTGAGAGAGCCATAACAATCCCGAGTCGTAAGCAACTGGGGCGCTGACCTGACCCGGTTTTGTTCTATAGTTGGAGGGCCGAAAGGCAGCGGGCTGTGGCGCAGCTTGGTAGCGCACTTGACTGGGGGTCAAGGGGTCGCAGGTTCAAATCCTGTCAGCCCGACAAATTTTTTGTCGCGTCGTTTCCGCAGGTCAGACGTGGTTTGGTGAGCCCTTTTGGGGTCTGTGCGAATACCAACGTGAATACTCCTTAGCCCTGCGTTCGAAGCAAGTGGCGGCACCCGCAATAGGTTTCGGACGCGCACCGCACCGCGGTCACCGGCGGAGATCGGCGTCCCGCCTCGGGTTCTCGCCGTCGTGTTTGGTTAGAGTGCCCTTCCC
>ERZ1031159.111-NODE-111-length-16153-cov-6.411542_pt1 | contig 16153 bp, 14 predicted proteins | sample MGYA00516706_ERZ1031159 | MGnify/ENA primary metagenome ERZ1031159 (study PRJEB33719, sample SAMN04262508) | wastewater metagenome | biome: rural village; feature: composting latrine chamber; material: composting feces with ash | place: El Salvador | collected... | reverse complement strand
CCGCAATGAACAGGTCATCATGCCCTGGCTTCACAAGAGCCCGAAGGAACTGCCATTGCAGAACGCTCAGGTCTTGGCCCTCATCAATGAGCGCGTGGTCAACCCAGGTTTGCCCACTCAGTTCCAGGCACGCCTTTGCGATGGCAGCATCCTCGGCGAACGACGTCCCCCCGCGCATGTGCGCCTCTGTCCGGTAAGCCTCAATCACCGACCACAGAGCCTTCCGCTTCGCCCGGTTCAGCGCCACCTTCCGCCCAGGCCTACGCACCCGCAGGTACTGGTCTAACGTCGTGATCCGGTTTGGCAGCACCACTGTTTCGTACTCCGCCTTCAAGTAGCGAGGGCTCTGGGGTTTTGCGTAGGGTCGCTTCCAGCCACAGGCGGCTGCGGCGGTACTGGGGACTGTCATCAGGGACCAGAGCGGTGTCGGCGGGGCTGAAAGATTCGATGGGTTCAAGGTCCGGGGAGAGCTTTGCGGTGGTGTCACGGACTATCCCGCTTTGACCGCGAAGTTCAAGCCAGGCCATGCCGTGGTCGTGGTCGACAGCTGTGACCATCCATTCCTCATCCCTCGCGATGACGAAGGTGCCCGGGATGTAGAGGTCACTGGAGGCACCTGAGCCTAGGGTTTCTACGTCGGGCTCTAGGGTGTTTGGGGACTCTACACCGGTTTCGCTCAATGTGGCGGATGAAGACAACAGTGACTCCCAGTGGAACGTTGGTGGTGGGGTGTTCCTGATGCCCTCAGTTTGGGCACGCCCTAATAATAGGTGGCGGCACCGACAGGTTGGGCAAACTCACTGCGCCCGTACCTGGCCACGGCAGCACGTCTGCGTTCGATCAGGTGTCACGTTTGGGTTCGGCCGACGAGCCCCAGTTGCTTCCGTTGCCCAAGGCGAGTTCTTTCTGGACTGCTTAGGACGTCAGTTTGTCCCCACCGCTCAGCTTCCGCAGCTCCCTCACGAGCTGGCCGGCTAGTGCGTCGACTCTCTCTGGGTTGGGCGGCTTGCAAAGCTTGTGGGAGTAGATGTGCAGCGTGTCTTCGTATCCCACGCCTCCAGCGTCGCAAACGATCTGCTGGGCTCGGGTCACTCTGCGCAGTCACTTTTCCGCAATCCAACTCATTTCCCGAGTGGCCCAGCTCACTGCTTTCCACACTAGCTGTTTGGGTTCCAGCTCGCTGCGCTCCTCCCCCACCCCGGTTCGGCTGCGGGTTGCAGCCCGATCAGCCTGGGATGACAGTGTCTTGTAAACGGCAACCCGCAGCCGACCCCGGAGGGGGCCTTTTGCACGATGCGCGCCCGAAGCGTCTGTGTGGTGCCAATGTTGGTGACTTAACACTGTTGTTCGTGCCTGGCATATACTTCGATCTGCCTGCTAATCAGCAGGGCAGGGGCCTGCAAGTAAGATGGAGGTCTGCTTTCAGACGCGGATCTCAATGAGGGGTCCGGCGCCAAGGCTGTAAGCAACAACGAATAGTTAGGACAGGCGCAATGTGCACTTCTTGTCAGTGGACCACCAGTGGTCAGGGCGTTTTCACCGTTCGCAACATGGACTGGCACGGACAGATGCCCACCGCCCTTTGGGTGATGCCCGCTGGCCGGGAACAAGTCGCCGCGAACGCTAAAGACCCGAACCCCGCGAAGTGGACCTCCAAGTACGGCTCCGTTGCGACAGAGATCTTCAACCTTGGCACCGGCGACGGCATGAACGAAAAAGGCCTGCACGCCGCGATGCTGTACCTCACCCCCAGCGATTACGGCACCCGGGACCCGAAGCTCCCTGCCATCTCCATTAGCCTTTGGGTCCAGTACTACCTGGACAACTTCGCGACCGTCGCTGAAGCAGTCGCCGACTTTGAAAAGAACCCCTACCAGGTCGTCACCCTGGTTGTTGAAGGCCAGCCCGGGGTCGTTCACCTCCAGGTCACCGACGCGACTGGCGATGCTGCCGTCTTTGAGGTCATCGACGGAAAGATGAACATCTACCATGGCGAACAATGCCAGGTCCTCACTAACCTCCCTCCACTTCCTGAACAGCTGGCGAACCTGAAGAACTACGAAGGTTTCGGTGGCACCAAGCCACTGCCCGGCACCACAGCATCTGACGACCGGTTCGTCCGCGCGACCTTCTACCGCAACGCCCTACCCAAGGCTCAAAGCGGAGACGAAGCCGTGGCGTACCTGATGTCCGTCGCACACAACGCCGCACAGCCCTATGGCACGTCGGATCCTGAAAGGCCCTTCATTGCACCGACCATCTGGCGGTCGCTGTCGGACCAGACAAACTTGCGCTACCTGTACGAACCCTCCATCCACGCGCTGCAGGTCTGGCTGGACTACAAGAACCTTGACTTTTCTGTCGGGGCTCCGAACAAGAAGGTGAACCTTGCCGAAATGGTCGGGCGCATGGGTGAGCAGTCCGCAGCGCTTGTGGACACCGAACCCTTCCCCTTCGTCCTGCTCTAGGGCTTTCCCCTTCGTCCTGTTCTAGGGCCTACCGGGCTTGAGTAGTAGCCCCGCTGTTTCGCTTCGCGGCTTGTTTCCTCACGTCTTCGCGGTAGGTGGACGGAAGGATACTGAAGGTGCGGACGAACTGGTCCCGCAAACGGTTCGCGACAGAGAAGCCTGAAAGCCTTGCCACCAGGTTCAGCTCCAAACCGGGTTCGGCCTGGATCAGTTCGCGGGCGGTCTTGCAGCGGGCCTGTCGAAGCCGTCCCGCTACCCCGTCTCCTGCCACGCGGTACAGCTGGCGCCGGCTAAGACCAACCAGTGCGGCGAGCGAGTTGACGGTGAAGTCTGGGTCGCGGTGGTCAAGCTCGATCTCCTGGTCGATACGGCGACGCATCGGCATGCTGGAAGAAGTGTCCCCCACTTGAAGGAGCGGGCTTAGCGCTGAGCGAAGAACGCCGATGACTGAGTTCTCGGCTTCTGTTTCACTCTCCAAGGACTTGCGGGGTCCAACCAGGCGCCTAAACAAAAACTGGGATAGGTACGTGAACGTTGCCAGGTCGACAGCGTTCCCAGGGAAAAGCCGGGCTGGTTGAGCACAAAGTCCCTCAGCGAGACCCGGAATCCGTGAAATGGGGGTGGAAACGAAGAGGACGTCAGAGAAGCTGGAGTAGGACGTCGTGTGCTTGAAAGAGCTGACGAAGTAGCGTCCCATCCCGGCTCTTGTTGTCAGGTTGTGGGCTTCGGGTTCCACGCGGCTGGTTCCTGAGAACTGAACGGCGACAGTGATCTGGTCGGAGTCCAAGAGTTCAGCGGGCGTTAGTGCTTCGGTGTTGTCCCTGTCGCGGCCGCGGGTGATTCGACATTCGGAGAGCAGGGCGCGAGTCAGCCTTGTTTCTCCGATGTAGATCCCGATCGAAAGAGCAGCGAAGTGCTTGGGGTCAGGGGATTCGATGGTTGCCGAAGGGGCGAAAGCTGCCATGCCGCTGGCGCCCTGGTATCTGACGGTAGCTTCGTCGAGTTGGCTTTGCACGTCTCCCAGCGACATGAAGAGGGGTGCGCCTGCTACGTGCCTGTGCCATTCGAGTTCGCGTTGGCGGGTAATCAGAGTCATGCGTAGCTGTCCTGCTGTCTTCCTTGGTCGAGGTCGGATCCGACGGATCTCCTCGTCATGAAGCGTAGTCCACCCGACTTTTTCAGGTTTCTAGCAGCCCGCACTACAGGGAGCACTTACTGGCCCAGTGCGGCTTGCAGCTGCGATCTTGTGCTCTCGATTTGCTCCGGGGTCGCAGGCCGTCCGTTCCCGAGATTTGCAGCGGATTCACTGGCTGCGGGGATCACGTGAATGTGAGCGTGCGGGACTTCGAACCCCGCAATTACGACAGCGCTACGGGGAACACCAAACGCGGTTTCTTGGGCCCGCGCAATCTTTGCTGCGACGTCCATCAGGTGGTTTCTCAGGTCAGCGGGCAGGTCCGTCCATTTGTCGATTGGTTCCTTAGGGATCACCAGGGTGTGACCGGGGGAGACCGGGTTGATGTCCAAGATTGCAAAGCACTGGTCGTCATCCCAAACGAAGGCGCCGGGGATGGCCCCGGCCTGAATCATTTCGAAAACTGTAGCCATGGTTACATTGTGCCTCGCCTTGCCCTGGGCGCGCCCGAGTGGGCAGAACCGGTGAGATAACCTGGGCTCTGGACAGTTTTCAGGGGGATCAATGAGCGAGCCTAACCAGGGCCAGGGGCAGAGCGAAGCAGCCGCTGAAGTGCAGCAGAAGCCTGCTGAACCGGAGTACCGCTACACGCCAGAACTCGCTGCAGAAATTGAGCAGTACTGGCAAAAGCAGTGGAAGGAACTCGGCACCTTTGACGCGGACAACCCGGTTGGGGACCTGGCAGGGCCAGGGGCTGAAAAAGAGCCCTGGTTCGTCATGGACATGTTCCCTTACCCATCTGGTTCGGGCCTTCACGTCGGCCACCCCCTGGGCTACATCGCGACCGACATCCTAGCCCGCTACCAGCGGATGAACGACAAGAACGTCCTCTACACGCTGGGTTACGACGCCTTCGGCCTGCCAGCTGAGCAGTATGCGATCTCAACGGGTCAACACCCGCGCATAACAACGGAGAACGCGATCCAGGTTTACACTCGCCAGCTGGCCCGACTGGGGCTGTCTCACGACCCTCGCCGCGCCTTCGCAACCATCGATGACGACTACGTGAAGTGGACGCAGTGGATCTTCCTGCAGATCTACAACAGCTGGTATGACCCAGAAGCAGAAAACGGTGAAGGCACTCTAGGTGCTGCCCGCCCCATCTCAGAGTTGGTTGAAAAACTGGAGGCGGGATCATGGCCGACGCCGGACGGCCGGCCATGGAGCGAGCTGTCCAGCGATGAGCAGTACCAGGTTCTGTCGGACCACCGGTTGGCTTACCTGTCGGAATCCCCGGTGAACTGGTGCCCGGGGCTAGGCACCGTCCTGGCGAACGAGGAAGTGACGGCAGAAGGACGCAGTGAACGGGGTGACTTCCCCGTCTTCACCCGGAAGCTGCGGCAGTGGAACATGCGGATCACAGCATACTCCGATCGCCTTACCGAAGGTCTGAGTGGGATCGACTGGCCCGAAAAGATCAAGCTGATGCAGCGGCACTGGATCGGGAAATCCCTGGGTGCGACGGTGAGCTTTACGGTTGATGGTGCTGACTCTGGCGTTGACGATCTTAGGGTCTTTACAACGCGGCCGGACACGTTGTTTGGCGCTACCTTCATGGTTGTGTCTCCGGAACACCCGCTGCTGGAAGCGGGCCTGGTGCCAGAGGTTTGGCCTGAAGGAACACGGGATGCTTGGACCGGTGGGAAGGCAGACCCCGTTCAGGCTGTTGCAGGCTACAAGGAAGAGGCCAGGCGCAAGACCGACGTTGAACGCCAAGCCGAAGCAGGCGGGAAGACCGGTGTCTTCACGGGCCTTTACGCAACCAACCCGGTGAACGGGAAGTCCATCCCAATCTTCACGGCGGACTACGTTTTGATGGGTTACGGGACGGGCGCCATCATGGCTGTCCCAGCCCACGATGAACGTGACTTTGCGTTCGCCAAAGCGTTCGACCTGGACATTGTGCCGACCATTGCCCCCGTCGGTGAAGGTTTTGAACAGTTCGACAACCAGGAAGAACCGTGGATCGGGGACGGAGTCATCGTGAACTCGGCTCGCGGCGACTTCTCCATCAACGGGATGGCTAAAGAAGAAGCAATCGCAAAGATCGTTGAGTGGCTGGGTGAGCAGGAAATAGGTGAAGCAACCACCACCTACAGGCTCCGTGACTGGCTGTTCTCGCGTCAGCGTTACTGGGGTGAGCCGTTCCCCGTCGTTTACGGCGAAGACGGCCACGTTCACGCCCTCCCTGAGGACCAACTACCGGTGTTGCTGCCGCATTTGGACGACTTCTCTCCTCGTACTTTTGATCCCGAGGATTCCCAGTCGGATCCCGAAACCCCACTGGGGCGCGCTGGGGAATGGACCAGTGTTGAACTGGACCTGGGCGACGGGCTGAAGACCTACCAACGGGACACGAACACCATGCCCAACTGGGCGGGGTCCTGCTACTACGAACTGCGGTACGTGGACCCGAATGAGGGCTCAGCGTTGATCCAGCCGGAGAACGACAACTACTGGATGGGTCCCACCAAGGACAAGCCCTCCGGGGGCGTCGACCTGTATGTCGGCGGTGTCGAGCACGCCGTTCTGCACCTGCTTTACGCGCGTTTCTGGCAGAAGGTGCTGTTCGACTTGGGCTTTGTTTCGGCGGCTGAGCCGTTCCATAAGCTGTTCAACCAGGGCTACATCCTTGCCTACGCTTACACGGACGACCGCGGTGTTTATGTCCCCGCGGAAGAAGTCGTGGGGGATGAGCAAACCGGGTTCACCTGGAACGGGAAGCCCGTGAAGCGCGAGTACGGGAAAATGGGGAAGTCGCTGAAGAACTCGGTGACCCCGGACGAAATGTGCGACCGGTACAGCGCGGACGCGTTCCGAGTCTTTGAAATGTCGATGGCACCGCTTGATCTGTCGCGTCCGTGGGAAACACGGAGCGTACCGGGTGCAATGCGGTTCCTGCAGAGGCTCTGGCGCAACGTGGTTGATGAGGAGACGGGGGAAACCACTGTCAGTGACGCGGAAGCAGACCTGGAAACGAAACGGTTGGTAGCAAAAACCATTGCGGAAGTGACCGCTGAGTTTGACGCGATGCGGATCAACACTGCGATCGCGCGGCTGATTGTCCTGAACAACCACCTGACTGGGCTGAAGACAGTGCCGCGTGAGGCGATCGAGCCACTGATCCTGATGACCTCGCCGCTGGCCCCGCACTTGGCTGAAGAACTTTGGAAGCGTCTGGGACACGACCAGAGCCTGTCCGCCCACCCCTTCCCAGTGGTTCTGGACCCGCAGCTGCTGGTCGAAGAGGAAATCACCTGCATTGTTCAGGTGAACGGCAAGTTGCGCGCCAAGTTTGATGTGCCTGCTGACATCAGTGAGCAGGATCTGGAGGCGGCAGCGCTTGCACTCCCGCAAATCACACGAATACTTGGGGATGATCGCCCGGTAAAGGTGATTGTGCGTGCCCCCAAACTGGTGAACTTTGTAGTTCCCGGAAAGTAGCCCTCCTTGCCTGAAGGTCACTCCGTCAAACGACTCGCGGACACGTTCGAACGTTGGTTTGCGGGAACAACCTGTTTCACTTCGTCACCGCAGGGAAGGTTTGAGGACGGGGCCAGGTTGCTGAATGGGCGCGTGATGACGGAGGCGCGGTCGGTTGGCAAGCACCTGTTCCTTCGCTTCGACGCGCTGGGTGAAGTGGAGGAGCCGCGGTGGCTGCACGTGCACCTGGGGCTTTATGGGGCGTGGCGGTTCTACGCTTCGGGTGAGGCGGAGCTGGCACCATCAATCGGGGCGCCGCGCGTTTCAGTTGATGCTGACCTGCGTGAGGACACGGGTTTTCGTTCTGTTGGTAGCAGGGAGAACGAGGGCTTCAGCCTTGTCCTCACGGATTTTGATGATGAAGAGGAAGAAGAAGAGTGGGCGCCGCCGGACCCCGTCGGGCAAGTGCGGCTGCGCATTGAAAACGAGAATCTTGCCGCCGATCTGACCGGGCCCACGCGCTGCGAAGTGGTGACGGAAGAGGACATGGAGGGCACCATTGCTCGTCTTGGGCCTGACCCGCTTGACACGGGCAGCGACCCGGAGGCCTTGCGGGCTCGGTTCGTTTGCAACATCCGCGGTTCGAAGCGTCCCATCGGGGAGCTGGTGATGGACCAGTCCATGATCGCGGGCGTCGGGAACATTTACCGAGCTGAAGGTCTGTTCCGTGCTGGGATTTCTCCGGCGCGGCGGGGCGCGAACGTGTCGGTGAAACGGCTTGAGGCCCTCTGGGACGACTACGTGGACTTACTCCACAAAGGGGTTAGTGAAGGGCGCATCACCACGATGCGTGAAGGCGACCGCCCAGATCCGGAAGAGGTTGAGGAAGAGGACCCAGAGTCGCTGCGCTGGTACGTTTACCACCGGTCGGGGCGCGAATGCGTTGTCTGCGGGAACGAGATCAACGAAAAACTGGTGCAGAACAGAAGACTGTTCTGGTGTCCGACCTGCCAAAGGTAGGGACTAGTCGTCCTCTTCTATTTCCTCTGTTTGGGTTGAAAAGCCCAGCTGGCGGTAAAGGCTGAGAGCTTCCGGCATCTGCTTTTGATCAAGGCGCAAAGTGAGGGAGTCATACCCCCAGTCGCGCGTGCGTTTGCCAAGTTCGCTGACAAGGGCTGTGGCGATACCTCTGCGGCGCTGCTCCGGGTCGACCATCAAATCCAGAACGAACGGGCCGCGAGGGATGCCATCAAAAGGTGCGTCGAGCACTGAGAAGATGGCTCCGACCAGTTCGCCGTCCTGCCAGGCGCCAATGAAAGAGTCATCCCTTGGGGTGCCTAAAGCGCCGTCGTAGTAGAGGCGGATTTCGTCTGTCGCTTTCCAAAAGTTCTCCGCTGTCAGTGGTTCGCCGTAGGCAACCAGTGAGAGGGAAGCGAGCGCAGGAACGTCATACGCGGTCAGGGTGGCGAGCTCAAGGCCGTCGACCGAGCGTTCAAGATCGACAGCTGAGGCGTCTGCTTGCATTGTTAGTTCGGTCATGGCTTCAGGCTAGTTCATTTGTGGGTCTTGTCAGGGCATTCTGGGCTGGTCAGCGCGTTCCTCCGCCAAGTCGTTCCGAGGTTGCTGCAGAGTTGCTTTTCTCCACGTGGAGGTAGGCTCCCTGGAGGGCCCCGGCCGGGGCGTGAAGGAGTTTCTTTTGTCTCAAAGTTCCGGGGTTCGCGCCAGGTCAAGAGTGCTTCCGCAAGGGACGTCCCTGGCAAAGGTCACGCAGCAGTCGATGCACCCTTCCAGCTTTCCTCTAATGGAAATGCCGGGGATCGCTTTCCTGCTTGCTGCGAGCGCGGGCATGCTGAACGCGTGGACGTTTGCTCACGCCAAAACGTTCGCGACGGTCCAGTCGGGCAACGTCATCCAAGTTGGATACCAGCTGGTGGCAGGGGAGTGGGAGAAGTTCTTCTTCGCTGCTGGGGCTGTGCTCGCATTCGGACTGGGCTCGTTTTTCGCGGGCGCATTCATCGCGATGGCGCTCCGCAACCACGGCCGATACTCCCCCGTAATCCAGGTGATCCTCATTGGACTCCTGGTGTTTGCGCTGATCCTGATTGTGACGGACGCGTGGCGCCCCGAATACATCACCTGGGTGATCTCTTTTGCTGCGGGGATGCAGGGCAACGGCTTCCACAAGATCAAGGGAATGCTGTACGGGAACGTAGCGGTAACACTGGTTGTACAGCTGGCGTTCAACTACCTGATGCAATCCTTCTTCTCCAAGAAAGCACCCGACGGATCCTCGAACCTCTACAACTCGGGACTGTACTTCCTGGTGCTGCTCGGGTTTGCCGGCGGAGGTGCGGCAGGCTTCGGTCTGGACGTCCTTTGGAACGGACTGTCCATTGTTGGGGCGATCTTCATCACCGCGATCTTGGCTGTGATGTCCGTGCGGTCCAAGACTGACCCAGACGCCGTCTAGAAGTAGCAGTTAGGTCCTCTAACCCCGGGTCCCGCGACAAGCTGGCCCGGGGTTAGCTGCGCCTGGGGCTAGATGTGGAGGGCGGGCTCCACCATCACCCCGTCCTCGTGCAAATAAGTGGCTTTGAACTCTGCCGAGATGTTCGTGACGCGGATCTGGTTTCGCATGCTGACCGTGTCACTGCAGGCCTCGCGTGAGTCCTGGGGGAGGATCGGCTTTAGGATGCCATGCTGGTGCGATCCCATGGCGCCCTTCTTCCCAACCAGGTGGGACGGGACGCCAACTGCGACACCCTTGTCGGGGACGTTGTGGACAACAACAGCGTTGGCACCAACCTTCGCGTCAGAACCCAGCTCAACCGGCCCGAGGATCTTGGCGCCCGCGCCCAAGATGACGCGGTCGCCGACCGTCGGGTGGCGTTTCCCGGACTCCATCGTCACGCCGCCAAGCGTGACCCCGTGGAAAATCAGAACGTCGTCGCCGATCTCAGCCGTTTCCCCGATCACCACCCCCATGGCGTGGTCAATGAAAAGGCGATCACCTATCGTCGCGCCCGGGTGGATGTCAACCCCGGTGAAGAACCTGGTGATGTTCTGAAGGGCGCGGGCTGGGAAACGGGCGCCTGACTTCCAAAGGGAGTGGGCGAGCCTGTAGCCCCAAACAGCGTGTAAGCCGGGGTAAAACAGGGCAACCTCAAGCGCGGAGCCTGCGGCTGGGTCGCGTTGCTGCGCAGCTTCAATATCCTGCTTTACATGCCTTAAGGGTTGCCGTAAGGGTTTAGGGAGTCTCAAGCAAACCTCAATCCATCAGGTCTTCGAACAGTTTCGTCGAAAGGTAGCGTTCCCCAGTGTCGGGGAGGACTACGACGATCATCTTCTCAGAGTTCTCCGGTCTTGCCGCGACTTCCTTTGCGGCTGCGAGAGCTGCTCCCGCAGAGATGCCGACCAGAAGACCCTCTTGTGAGGCTGCGGCCCTAGCGGTTTTTAAGGCTTCTTCGCCGGGGACCGTGATGATCTCATCGATGACGTCAGCGTTTAGGACGTCCGGCACGAAGTTTGCGCCCAACCCCTGGATCAGGTGGGGGCCGGCATGGCCCTGGGTGAGTAGGGGAGATTCGGCAGGTTCAACTGCGATGACTTCTACGCCTGGCTTCAGCTCTTTTAAGACCTCGCCGACGCCGGTGATGGTGCCGCCGGTCCCGATGCCCGCGATGAAGATGTCGACTTCACCGTCCGAGTCTTCCCATATTTCCTGGGCAGTCGTCACGCGGTGAGCTTCTGCGTTCGCGGCGTTCTCAAACTGCCTTGCCAGGATCGCTCCAGGGCGCTCCGCAACGATCCGGTCTGCTGCGGCGACCGCTCCGGCCATGCCTTCCGCAGGGTCAGTCAAGACAACTTCAGCGCCGAAAGCGCGGGCCAGGGCACGGCGTTCCTTACTCATGGACGAGGGCATGGTTAGGACCACGTTGTAACCGCGCGACGCACCAACCATCGCAAGCGCGATCCCAGTGTTCCCGCTGGTGGCCTCAACTACCGTCCCACCTTCTTTCAGTTCCCCACTAGCCTGCGCTGCATCCAGGATTTGGCGCGCAATACGGTCTTTCACGGAGCCGGCCGGGTTGAATGATTCAACTTTCGCTACGACTTCAGCGCCGTCGCCGGTGAGGCGGTTGATCCGCACTAAGGGCGTCCCGCCAATAGTCGAGCAGATAGAAGGTTTGATGTTTGCCATGTTCGGCGCTTCCTTGGGTCTGGGTTCTTGGGTCGTTGGATTGGACTTGAGTCTAAGGGTCTTAAGACCTAAGCGTCGAGGTTGCAAAAGGGTTGGACACTGGCACCTCTAGGGTGGTTTGCCCCAGGTCTTCCAGGGTTGCGGGGGAGCGCGACAGGTCTGCTGCAAGCTCTGAGAGTTCGCTCACCTGAGTCTCTTTAAGAGCCAATGTGAGCGCCAGCTCAGGGCCCCAGAAACTCTCAAGGACTGGCCAGCCAAGGCCGTGAACGTCCGCTTCAAAGCGGCCTGCGACCCTGAGTGGGACCCAAACCTTCACTTTCCTGAGACTCTCCAAACGAACCAGGCTAGCTGCGCTCACTGCGGCCCTGGTCGCGTCGCTGTAAGCGCGGACAAGCCCACCTGTGCCTAGCAGCACGCCCCCGAAGTACCTTGTGACGACAGCGGTAACGTCCACCAGCGAAGCGCCTAAGAGCACCTCCAAGATCGGTGAGCCTGCCGTGCCCGGGGGTTCCCCGTCATCACTGGAATGCGTGGTGCTTGGTCCCTGGTTTCGCGCGATGACGAAGGCTGAGCAGTTGTGGCGGGCGTCAGGGAACTCGCGCTTCACCCGGGCGGTCTCGCTGCGAGCCTGCTCCGCAGTGTCGGTCCGCTGCAGCGTCGCGATGAAACGTGAACGTTTTACGGTGATTTCGGCCCTTGCCTGGCTTCCAGCCTGCAGCGTGAACATGCTGACATTGTCGCATCACGGTTCCACCTCCTCGCCCCTCCATGCGAAGCTTGTCCCTGTAGGCCGCTCAAAGGGCACTCGCCTGGGCGGCAAGGATCTTTTCGGGCAAGACCCGATCGACGTGAGTAAGGAGCGATTTGCGATGGCAGTACCCAAGCGCAAGATGTCGCGTTCGAACACCCGCACCCGCCGTTCGTCATGGAAAGCGGACCTGGATACTCTCCAGACCATTCGTGTTGGGGGCCGCGACCTGCGCGTCCCGCGCCGCCTGGCCAAGGCCTATGAAAAAGGACTCATTCAGCCCGAAGACTGACCACCAAGCGCTTCCTCTTGAGCGACTCGCGGCCTAGCGGGCTACGCTTAAAGGGAAGGGTCGGCATCGCGCTGTCCTTCTGACCTCAATGGAAGGCATTGATATGAGTACAGATCTATTGACGCAGGTGCGGACAACATCCCGCGTCTGGCTGGCCGTGTTGGGGCTCCTCAGCGTGGTAGCAGGCGTCCTTATTCTTGTTTGGCCTAAGGCAACCGGTGGTGCGTTCGCACTCACCGTCGCAATCGTCGCGGGCATCTACGCCATCGTTGGTGGCGTCGCCTACTTCTTCGGCGGTCTCTTCGGTAAAGAAATCTCCGGGTGGGGGCGCGTTGGGCGCATCCTGCTCGGCATCTTGGCCGTAGTTGCCGGCGTAGTCATCATCGCTAACCCCTCCACTTCCGCGGTGTTCGTGGTCTGGTGGATCGTGCTGATGATTGGCTTCAGCTGGATCTTCGAAGGATTCCAGGCTTTCTCCGGCACGAGCATGGCTAGCTCCAAGGGCTGGGCCATCTTCTACGGCATCATCAGCATCCTGGCTGGCATCGCAATCATCGTGTCGCCGCTGTTCGGTGCGCTTGTGATGTGGTGGCTGGTCGGCATCTCCGCGATTGTGTGGGGCATCGTCGAACTGGTCGCTGCGATTCGTTTCCGCGTCTAGCAACGCAGAAAACAACAAAGTGCGGGATCCCGAAAGGGGTCCCGCACTTGTTTTGTCCACAAGTCCGGCACTGGCGGTTCTCAACAGGCAAGACATCCCTTCGGCCAGCGCCCTTCCTAAAGCCGTTAGGTTCCTAGCTGCCCCCATGCGTGAAGCACTGGCGGCCAGCAGAAAACTGAAACGAACAGGAGCGCAGGATGGCGAAAACAAAGTGGCAAAGAAGGGTGATGGGGTTGGTGGGAGCGTTAGCGTTTCCACTGGCTCTCGGTGTCCCGCTGCAGGTGTTTGCGGCGGGCGGTGAAGAAGCCGATCCCTATCAGGACAAGGTGGAGGAACTAGCGCAGCAGCTGCGCAGTCTCCCCGGCCCTTCGCCCGTTGAAGTTCTTCAGGCGAGGCAGAGCCTGGAAGAACCCCAGTCCGGTGAGGTCGCGCCCGCGCCGATGATGGCCCGAGCCTTAGCGGCCGCGCCTGCGGCAACCCTGGTGGGGCCCTTGAACTTTCCGGGGTTCAGCCACGGGGATGGCTACCACTGGCGGTACGCGATTGACGGGGTTCCAGCTCACTGGCTCGGAGCGCTAGACGTCGATGGAGAAGGGGAGTGGTGCATCGACTTCACCGCTGAAGCCCCCACGGGAAAGAAAAACCCGCAAACCGTGTCGCTGCAGCAAGTCCCTTCAGGGATAGGGAGCTCGTCGGCCCTCCAGCTGCAAAACAACGACCAGATGGCCTACGTGCTGGCCAAGTACGGCACCCAAAGCGATGCGGGCGTTCGTGCGGCGACCTCTGTCCTGGCTCACCTCAACTACGAAGTCGGCGGCGGTCGCGCCCACCTAGGTGCGCTCGTGAACACCCTGAACGACACGGGAGGGGTGGCGGGCCCGATCATCGCGGAGATGGCGGGAACTATGGCAGCAGACGCCCGGAAGAACACGGCTGAGTTCACTGCGGGGAACGCGAGTTTCTCAGCATCTGAAAACCGGCAAACGTTTGATCTTCTAGGGCTCGGTGTGGAGTCGCGGCCCGGTAACTGGGTTGCTGGGGTTGACATGACGGTGACGCTCAGCGGTCCCGCAACCTTCAACCGCAGCTCGATTAGTGCGGGCACCCTCAGTCCGGACGGGAAAACGTGGGCTGGCAAGACCGCGTCCTCTCCTATCTCCCTGGCTGGATCGTCCAGTGGCAACGGCACGGTGAAGGCAAACGTCGAATTTGGCCGCGTTGCAACCCCCAGTGTTCTTAGCGGGTTCTCTCGTCCCAACGGAACTCAGACAACGATCACGCAGGTCCCCGGAACCAAGGCTGTACTAGACCCTCCTACGCCGACCGAGGAAGTGCTCCATGACTTTCAACCGGTGCTTGTCTCCAGCACAGCAGAGGCCGGCGCCAAGTTCGTAGAACAAGGCGCGTCGGTGATTGCTGACAGTCTGCAAGTGAAGGCGGACCCTACCTACTCGAACCCGCTCTGGTTAGGGAAGGGCGGGACGCTTCCAGGGCAGCCTGGCTACGTGCCACTGAACGTTAAGTTCACGGGGACGGCCTACTACGTGGGTGAACGTCCAGCGAGCCCCGCGGCGAGAGTCCCTGTAGGTGCTGAAGCTGTTGCGACCGCTGAGCTGATCGCTGCTGGACCCGGTACCTACCGTGTGGAAGCGAAGTATGATGCGGAACCCGGGTTCATTGTGTGGGTGTGGAAGATGGAAACAGGAGACCAGCCCCAGGTTGCAGAAGCGGACAGACACCTGATCGCAGCAGACTGGTCGGACGGTTACGGGGTAGCCGCTGAGCATTCCCTGGTCCGTTACAGCGGCAAAGTTGAGTCGAACCTGACCGTGAAACCCACTATCGACAACACCTACCTGGTAGATGACGTGTGGATTTCCGGGCTTCCTGCGGACCACCCTAACTTTGCGGGCGCTGCTGGGTACGGGGCAGACACGAAGACCATTGAACAGAAACTGTACTTCTGGCCAGAAGGCACCGAAGTTGAGAGCTTGGAGAACGCCACTCAGATAGGGCAGACCCTCACCATTCCCGCAAAGAACGGGGTCTACCTAGGACAGGCAGACCTGTCTTGGAAAGTGATGTTGGACCAGGACGGCAAGCCGATTCGCGGCACCTACCAGGTGGTGCACAGTTTCGCTGGGGACGACCGCGTCCTCCCGTTCTCCACCCACATCCCGGATGAGACCGAACAGTTCACGGTCACCGGCAACCCGCAAATCGGGACCACCGCGACCGGGCCCGAAAACAAGAAGGTCCTGCCCCTGGAAAAGGAGGTGGTCCTGACAGACAGTGTCTGCTACCTGGATCTGATCCCGGGAGCAGAGTACGTCCTAGAAGGTGTTCTCATGGACGGGAAAACCGGTAAAAAACTTCTTTCCGGCGGGGAGACAGTCACCTCAGAAGCCACCTTCACGCCAACAGAAGCGGACGGCTGCGTCGACGTTGAGTTCCAGTTCGACTCAAGGTCCATGGGGGACACCACGATCGTGGTCTTTGAGGAGCTACTGAAGGACGGAGACCTGGTCGCCATGCACGCTGACTTGAACGACCGGGGACAAACGGTCCTGGTTGAGCCTGAGGTACCCCAAACTGGGGAACTGGCGAAGACAGGGTCGCGTGGAACCGTGTTCATGGCACTGGGCGCCACGTTCTTGATCGCAGGAACCGGACTAACCCTTCTGTCCCGAAGGGCGCGCCGATAACAACAGCACCTGGCGGACTCCAGGGTTGCTTGGAGTCCGCCAACAGCTGAAGAACCTTGGTCTGGCCCGGTCCTCCCGTTCGTTAGCCTTGAAGGACATTCAAGGAAAAGGGACGGGCGTAGTTGACGAGAAAACAGGATTTGGTTCGAAGACTGCAGGACGGGTCAGTCACCGCGCTGCTGTTCGACCTTGACGGGGTTCTCACCCCAACAATCGACCTTCACAAGGCCGCGTGGGCTGATCTGTTCACCCCTTTCCTTGGCTCCCGCGGCGCCGAGCCCTACACGGAGGCGGACTACCACGCGCACGTGGACGGTAAAGCCCGGATGGACGGCGTGGCCTCTGTCCTTGCTTCCCGCGGGATCGCCCTGCCCCTTGGGGGACCGGACCGACCTGCCGAGGGCGCAGACACCGTTTGGAGTTTGGCGGAAGAAAAGAACGCTGCCTTTAGTCGGATCTT
>ERZ1031159.109-NODE-109-length-16243-cov-7.399370_pt1 | contig 16243 bp, 14 predicted proteins | sample MGYA00516706_ERZ1031159 | MGnify/ENA primary metagenome ERZ1031159 (study PRJEB33719, sample SAMN04262508) | wastewater metagenome | biome: rural village; feature: composting latrine chamber; material: composting feces with ash | place: El Salvador | collected... | reverse complement strand
ACCTTGTCAAGCGTGCCGTTTGGCGGGCTCAGCGGCGTCGCGGTCCCTGTGCTGGGGCTGGATTTCGGGGAAGAAAAAGGAGGTTGGTCCCGATGAATTCTGGGACCAACCTCCTACTTGAGGAAGCCGCAACTACTGGTCGAAAGACCGCGGACGGACCGACGGGCGCCAGAACGCGAAGACCACGCAGGCAACGGCTGCTGCCCACCACACCCACATCCAGCCGCTTTCACTTTGAATTCCATTGATGGTGAAGCACGCGGCCATTAGAACCCAGAAGACGGAGTTCCAAGCCAAGTAGGAACTCTTGGTTGTCGCCTGGAACTGGACGACCAGGACCACCAGGGCTGCGACCAGGAATACCCAGTCGAGGATCTCCAAGAACATTTTTCCTCCAAAACAGGAATTGGTAGTGAAGAAAGTATCTCAGCGTTTCCGTATTGGAGTGTTCCCCTCCCCGACGCAGAGGATGTGGGGAAGTTCTCTAGTCTTGTTCCAGGTCTAGCATTTCGTCCGCGACGTCGGTGAAAACGCCTGTCGCACCCCATTCAAAGAGTTCGCGGGCCCTGTCCTTGTCATTAACGGTCCAAACATTCACCCCGTACCCGGCGTTCCGTGCTCCCTGAATCAGTTCTTGGGTCAGTCCGCCCTCGCCGAAGGGATTCGCATCCTCAAGGTGGATATAAGACGCCCCAACCATTTCGAGCTGGGACAACCAGTCCCTCATGATGGATTTCCCGGTGAAAAGCAGACCTATCGCGTATTGCGGGGCGCGTTGGTGTACGCGTTCAAGAACAAGGGGGGAGAAGCAGGAAATGATGACTTCACGTTCTGGATCCAGCTGTTCTAGGCCCGCGATCACCTGGTTCACCAGAATGTCTGTGCCTTCCGCACCGGCTTCGTGTGCCTTGATCTCCACGTTGGCGTTCATCTTGTTTTCGTTAAGGAACTGAATGAACTCTGCGAAGGTGGGGATCCGAGTACCCGTGTAGTCCACGCCCGAAGGGGACTGGAACTTCGCGCCGGCATCGATGCTATCTAAATCATCTGCAGTGAGTTCGTACATGCTTCCCGAGGCGTCGGTGGTGCGATCCAATGTTGAATCATGGAGAACCACGACAGTTCCGTCACCAAGGATGTCGACGTCCATTTCCAACCAGTGCGCCCCTGCATCCGCCGAGAGCTGGAATGCCGGGAGCGTGTTCTCTGGAGCCTGTTTGTTGAGGCCACGGTGAGAAAAGACAATTCGATCTTGGCTGGGTACGTGGGCCGTGGGGCCGTGGGGTGTCATCAGTGCTGCTCCTTGAGATTACGGTTCTTAAACGTTAGCGCCGACGTCGCTCGCTCGCGCTGTTTCGGGGGTCCTTCCCGCCTATCACGGCACGCCGTCATCGTACTGCGCGTGCTCACTCGCTACTGTTGATGGCGTGGCCCGCAGCTTTTTTTCGCGTAAAGAATCCAAGGTTTCTCCGTCCGAGGGTGGAGGAGCCACTGATGACATGCCCAAAACGGAGATCGTCAGCGACGATGAGCCTTCAGTAACTGCATCCGATGACACAACATCAGGGGATACGGGCTCAGTCCTGGAGGCAGACGGAGGTGACAGCCAGACTGAGGGGCACCTGGGTCAGCCGGAAGTGAGCCAGGGGGACACGGAGATCACGCACACGACGGAAGCTGATGATGCACAGGGCGCAGCGCCAGAGGAACCCTCACCTTTCGAGGAGGTAATTGCGAGTTGGTCGCAGTCCCTTTCATCCTTACTTCGTGAAGATGCGCGTCAGTTTGTATCGCAACGGACGCTACTGAGCGACGTACACCCGGGCGGCATTGCTCAGCTTTATGTGGATCATCCGACACGTCTTGACACGCTGGTGCGTGAACCAAGCGCGCTCAAACAAGTAACCTCGCGTCTAGAGTCGCTCTTGCAGACCGTGGAGAAGAAACGTGAGCTTTACGGGCGCGTTGACGTTCATCTGTCGATAGGTACGGCCACTTGGGATGCGTTGAAGGCGGTTGCTGGCAAGACAGCAGAGGTGCCGGTGATGCTACGCCGCGTGGACTTGAGCGTGGATGACGATGGCATGCTCACTCTTGAGTTGCTGCCAGGCGTTGAGGTGAATTCCCGACTTCTAGGGACTCTGAAGAACGCGGGAGTAAATGTAGATCCCGCTCAGCTCGGCGAACTAATGCGCGGACCTGACGGGTTCTTGCCTGGCCTGGCTTTCGATTATCTCCGTGCCGCTGGTCAAGCCCTCCCAGGATTTGAATTGCGCGAAGAACACGTTCTGGGTTTGTACTCTCACCCCGCGGGTGCGACCTATCGACAGTTTGCTGATGTCGAAGCGCTGAAAGAATCTGATCTGGTACGTGCTTTGGCGGGGGACCCCGTTGCCGCAGAGGCCATTGCCATCCCGAGCATAAAGCCGAATCTGTTTGATCGTGACCCATGGAAGGAATTGGGCCTGGGGGATCAGAGCCCCCAAGAGCTAGATGTTGTGGAGACCGTCGCAGAGGGTGCCTCTCTCATAGCGAACGCCTCGGGACGTGAACTGCGTATCAAGGCAACCGCTTCCTTTGCTGCTGCGGTTGCGGAATCAGGACGAAGCGTCCTGGTCGTCACAAATGACTCACGCTTCCGTGAAACGTTGATGCAAACCTTTGATTCTCACAGGGTATCTGCGATTGTTGCAGCCCCCGGAGAGCTCGATGCCGACCAGGATATCGCGGAGAGGCTCCTGGAGGCAGCAACCGATGATGACATGGTTGAAAGTGACGCCCAAGTTGCTGAGTTTCGAAGCGAGCTGAAGCGCTCCCGCGAGATTTTGGCCGGATACACGCAGGCGCTACATGAACCTTTCGAACCTTGGAACGTCTCTGCCTTCCAAGCGCTCCAGGTGCTCACAGACCTCACTTCGTTGCCTAACCCCCCTACGACGCAGGTCCGGTTTGCCGAGCCCATCTTGTCTGAAATTTCAAGTGATGGCGGAGGGCGAACCCTCGATCTGATCAGACGTGCATTCGCTATTGGTCTTCTGGACCCAGAGGGCCCGGACAGTCCATGGCGAGGCGTTCGGATTGCAGACGTCGAGGATGTCGGTCCAATGTTGCGCAGCCTTGACCGTCTCACCAGTTCCCTTCTCCCGGCTATTCGGATGCAGATGAGCACGACGGCGGCACGCTGTGAGCTCCGTCAGGCATCCACATTGCGTTTGTGGAAGAAACAGCTGACTCTTCTTTCGCATGTCCGGGACGTCCTGGACACCTTCAAACCAGAGATTTTGGAGACTTCTCCTGCCGACCTGGTGGTCGCAACTGCCTCGAAACAATGGCGCAAGTCGAAGAATATTAACTTGAAGACATCCCAGCGTCGCGACCTTACGCGTCGCGCACGCGACATGATCCGCCCGGGGGTACACGTCGAGGATCTCCACAAGGCCCTCGTCCACGTACAGGCGACACGTTTGGAATGGGCGAAGCAAAGTGACGGGGATTCGTGGCCGACGGTGCCTGACTCCATAGGTGAGCTCGAGTCCACGTGGGCTGAAGCGCAGAAGGAATTAGCGGTACTTCGGGCGCATCTGGAGCCAGTGTATGGAGATCTGGATGACATCCATGTCGAAGAACTCGATTCTATTCTCCAGCAGCTCTACCAGGACCCACAGGGGGCCCTGGAAGTCCCCGAGACAGCCGCTCTCTCGAAAGAGTTGGCACGACGTGGGCTTTCCCCTCTTGTCGAGGATCTGCGGGCACGTGAAGTCACTGAAGATCAGCTGTCTTTGGAGCTGGATCTGGCGTGGTGGGCTTCTGCGCTGGGCTTCATGCTGAGTGCTGATCCACGTTTGGGTGGCCTCGATCCCGCAGGTCTGCAGGATGTGCTTGATCGAACAAAGGCACTTGACGCTCTGCAGGTGGAGTCCTTGGGGCCAGAGCTGGTCAGGCGTGTACGGGCTCGTGGCTGGGAGGCGTTGGGACTATACCCACAGCAGCGCGAAGAGTTAATTGCTGCTCTGACCGAGGGCACCAATCCGCTGGATCTTTTCGCGACTTCCAACCTTCCCTGGGATTTGATGCCCATCGTTGTGGCGGCGCCCGCGCAGGCTGAAGTACTGGTGGGGCCAGGGCGGTCAATTGATTCAGTGATCATCGCCGGGTTTAAGGAACTTCCCGCGGCGGCCCTCGTTCCAGTTATTTCAAGGGCGAAACAGGTCGTTGTAGTAGACGATTTGCGTAATCCTTCCGCGGTATCGGAGCTTCTGGCGAAGACGTTACCCGTGGTCGATGTTTCGACGACACCACCTCCAATCGGGCAGCTGGCGGCACGGATATTGGAGAGTCTGGGGCGCGAGGACACGCACGTGGTTGTTCCTGCTCCGGCATCTGCCAGTCAAGTGAAGTTTGTGCGAAGCAACGGGCGCGGTGCTCCTGCACATAACGGGCAGACAGTGGAGTCTTCCAAGAAGGAAGTCGACCTGGTGGTTTCGATGGTCCGTGATCATTTACGCACCAGTAACGACTCGCTTGCGGTGGTTACTTTGACCGAGGGGCATGCTGAACAGATCAGGGCTGCTCTTCTGCGTGCCAGTTCTGCGGATACGGAGCTCCACGAAGCTCTTGAGGCGTCTGGTGGCGTCGATGCTTTGGTGGGACCTCCTGACGACCTTGATATACGCACCCCTGCCAAAACCATTTTGTCCGTTGGTTTTGCCAAAACGCCCCATGGGCGGGTCGTGCACAACTTTGGACCGTTATCAACGCCCGAGGGGGCACGACTCATGGAGCGCGTCGCCCTGACGATCGGGGATGACGTCGTTGTTGTTTCTTCCTTGGGGGCCGAGGACCTTGATGAAGGTCGCCTCCGCTATCCGGGTGAGCGCGCACTCTACGATCTGCTACAACTTGAGAATCCTGGAGAGCAGCCCCTGATTGAGGGAACAGATGACCAGGAGCATCACGAACCTGAACAGCTCCTTCAGGATCTTGCCGAGCGTTTACATCGGTTGGGACTCAACGTCGTGGCGAATCTGGGCAGCGATGAAGGGATCAAGATCCCTCTGGCTATCGGACACCCGGAAGTGCCAGGAGAGCTACTTGTCGCGGTTATGAGCGATAACCCTGCGTACATGGCAGAGCAATCGCAGCGTGTTCGAAATACGCACTGGAGTCGAACATTGGAAAGCATGGGGTGGAAGGTTCGCACCGTGCTTTCGATGTCGGTGTTCATCGATCCAAATCGCGAAGCGCACAAGATCGTGGAGCTCACTCTTGACGCTGTTGACGAGTACTACGCACGTATGGGGCTACCGCGAACCCCTGCTGCCGCCGCCGCACTGGGGGCAAGTGAAGACATCGGCTTTGAAGAGCCTGAGACTATTGCGGCCCCGGTCGGCACAGCGGAGGCGGTCGTCCCAGAAGAGGTCCCTGCAGAGACGGTCGCCTCCGAGAGTCCCGACGCAGCGCCCCCTGCTGAGGCCAGTCCTGATGAGAATCCCATTGACGGTGCGGAGGCAAAGTCTTTGGAGATCCCCTCTGACGCCGACGCTGTTGACGACATCACTGATGTCGGGGCAAACGTGGTTGAAAACGAGGGCCAGGGAGAGGCGACGGACGCAGAAGTTGAAGCATCCACAGCAGTCGTCCGAGTAGACGAGGACCGGGACCACAATGCGGCTTCGAGCGCTGCGGTGATCGAGGTAGTGGACGTTGACCACGAGGATATCGTCACTGCCGCACGTACGCCGGCTCGCGGTCCGCGACCGTCTTTCGCGCGTGGTCTGCCCTTGGCTGCATACAGTGACGATCAACTGGACGAATTGGCGTTGTGGGTGCGCGGAGATTCGACGAGCCTCACAGATGAGGAAGTAGTGGAGGAGCTTCGTGCTCTTCTCGGTGTAACCCGACGCGGAGCACACACGGATGCAGTCTTGCTTAACGTTGCTCGCCGTACTCGGAGGTAAGGCGAAGTGGGGAAGCGCGTACGTAAGGCAGCGGTTCGCCTCAGTCGAGTCGACCTCGAGCGCCTGGCCCGCGGGGAGGTAACGGACAGTATGGCTGCCGTTCGCGAACCTGAGCCGAGACTAAGCACAGAGAAGGTCCTTCCCGTCTCCGGGGGGCTCCCCGAACGTGAGACAGATGCCTGGCTGAAAGAGAACGTCCCTCCGCACTGGTAGACGACTATGTCCGAGGGCTTTAGGGACCAAGGGCAGCGAGAGGTGTCTTGCGCACCGCTCACGCGAAGGCAAGAGCAAGAGAGCCGCCACCCCTTGAGGTGACGGCTATCTGGAGAAACTTCTTGGCTTCGAATGCCTTAGGCCTCTGCGCCTTCGGCCTTCTTTTCGTCCTTCACTGGCGTCCCGTTTTTGGCATTAGCAGCAGCGAGCTGATCGCGGATTTCAGTGAGGAGCGCGACATCCGCGGGGATCTCCTCTTCCTCTTCTTCGATACCCAGGAGATCATCCTTCTTCTCAGCCAACATGTTCATGGGCACGACAACGAGGAAGTACACGGAGACAGCGATTATGAAGAAGTTGACCACTGCGGTGAGGATCGCTCCTGGTTGTACCAGTGCCGGTTCGTCGCCAAAGAGGTGCATATGGAACTGTCCCCACTCATCGAAACTGGGGGTGCCAAAAAGACCCGCAATGAGTGGACTGATGAACTTCGACGTGATTGCTTCCGTGATAGCACCGAAGGCTGCACCGATAACAACGCCGACCGCCAGGTCGACTGCGTTACCGCGGCTAATGAATTCTCTGAATCCTTTGAGCACTAGATGTCCCTATTCGCTTGGGGGTCCACTTTGTACGAACCCGAGTTTGCTGTCCGTAGCCGATGGTACGACAAAGTGGATAGAACCTGCAGAATCGGCGCGTAGCACAGAAGACACGCTACCGGATGGAATCGCCAGGGTAATGGTGGGTGTGCCTCCGGTATCAATTAGGCCTTGATCAGCAGGCTGAACCGCGATTATTCTCGCGTGCGAGGCTAACAACTCAATGTCGCAAGAGAACTCAGAGCAGCTTTCAGAAGAACCCCAAATGTGGACAGTGTCACCACCGGCGACTGTCATCGTCTGGGTGTCTCCGCTAACGACGATCTGTGAGTACCCAGAAGGGATCAATTGGTAAGGAGAGAGCAAAGTTGCAGTGAGAACCGTGCGAGCAGGAATGTCTCGCGTCGCGACTGCGTCCCCCAACTGCTCCGGTGAGTTCAAGCTTCCGTCGGGAAGTGCACCTGAGGGGACAGCTACGATCTGCACCAGACGTGAGTCAACTGGCTGTCCTGCAAGTATGTTTTCCTTTGCGACAAGCACGGGCGTTCCCTCACCGGGAGCGCGTACCGCAAGGATGGAAAAGACGACCGCAGCAATCAAGATAGCCCCGATGCTTGCAGCTTTGAGGTGGCGAGTGACCGCTGTCGATACGGTTGCGACTTGGCTACGTGCGCTTGAGGGCTCTGGGAAGAAAGACATGCGGAAAGTGTGCCGCGAATCTGCCAGCCGTTACGCGAGCGATCGAGGCACCTGTGCAGACACGCCGTGTCGCTAACCCTGAACTCTATTCAGTGACTTTCAGAGTTCGGTCCTCTGTGACGATGTAATCCATGCGCTGGTCATGTTCTTCGACGGGAAGTGGGGCGCCGGCGCTAAATTCGTCCTCGAAAGCGACACCAATCAGGGCGGGCCTTGCGGGGCACTCGCAATCGCCAGAAGTGAACCGACGCAGAGCCATGTCATACCAACCGCCGCCGCGTCCCAGGCGTGTTCCAGCTTGATCGAGGGCCAGGGCAGGGACAATCATCGCGCGGATTCCGTCGGTCTGGATAAGGCTGTCGATGTCATCTACGTCATCGGGTAAGGCCGTTCCCTCGGCTAGGCGGAAGGGGAGCGTAGCACCGGTGGGAGGTACCGACAGATCCGGAATCAAGACCACGGCACCTTTGGCTAAGAGATAGTCGTTGAAGCCGCTCACATTTGGCTCGGAACTCAGGGGTTGATAGGTAGCGATTACAGTCCCTGCCTCGACACTACCGCCCACCAGTTCAATGAGGCGGTCTGTGAAAACTGATTCGGTGTTGCTTTGAGGCAGAGTGCCGCTGGCCCTGGCTGCTTGCTCCCCATGACGTTCGTTGCGTGTGGCCAGTAGCCTCGCTCTGAGCTCTGCCTTGGTCTCCCTGGGATCGATCTTGAGTGGATCGGCCCGATGGCCTCCAACATCGCCGTCGTACATCTGTCCTCCTAAGTCCTGGCGTTGATACCCTCTAACCATGCTAGACACCGACAGTGCCGTGGAACACGCCGTTATCCCAGCAGCCGGTCTGGGAACCCGATTTCTTCCGTTTACCAAAGCAGTTCCAAAGGAGCTCTTGCCTCTTGGAAGCCGAGCCTGCATCGACTACACAGTTTCAGAGGCGGCTGGTGCAGGCATCACTGACGTGCTGCTGATTACCAGGGAAGGTAAGGAGGCGATTCTCCGATATTTCCGTCCAGATCCACAGTTGGAGGCCGCTACGGCAGGGACGGCTCCGGGTCGAGCACTGAGAGCTTTGCGTGAGAGAACTGCGGGCGTCGATATCTCAGAGATCTATCAGGAGAACCCTGCGGGTCTAGGTGACGCTATTGCTCAAGCAGCCCCACACGTAGGCAACAATCCGTTTGCTGTTTTGCTTCCCGATGATCTGGTTCCTGAAAACGAGGATCTCTTGGCCAGAATGGTCGCGGTTCGCTCCAGGCTGGGCGGCTCGGTAATCGCGGTATTCGAAGTGAGTCCCGAAGAAGCGACTGCCTACGGCTCCATCGCGTATGAGGAAGTGGAGGGCTTTGACGGTGTGGTAGTGAAGGTCACGAACCTGGTGGAAAAGCCCGCTGTTGGTGAGGCCCTGTCGCAGTACGCGGTTGCGGGGCGCTATGTTCTTGATCCTGCAGTTTTTGAAGTGTTGCGGACGCTCCCACCGGGCCGCGGTGGTGAAGTGCAGGTGACGGATGCCCTCGCCGTGTTGGCGTCGATGGACACCGCCGCAGGTGGGGGGCTCCACGCGGTTGTTTACTCAGGCGCGCGGTACGACACGGGGACTCCGTCCGGATACTTGCAGGCCAGCTTAGAAGTCGCGTTAACTGACCCCTCGACGGCGGAGGCGACGGAGTCTCTCATCCAAGAGGTCCTATCATCCCAAATGGGGGACTAACGTATGCAGTCGGTCGCCGAGTTTTACCAGGCCTGTTTGGATTGCGTAGCTCAGCAGCCTCCGCTGGACCAGCTCTTAGCGGACGCAGCGGGCTGCGTGCTGGCCGAGGATGTACGGGCCCCGTTCGATCATCCGGTTGTTGCGGTTTCCGCAACTGATGGTTACGCCGTCCGCTCCAGTGATCTGGAAGGGGCTACCCCCTCGACGCCGGTGACGTTGATTGTGACTGCGGAAGTGAAGGCGGGAGAAGTTGAACCGGGGGCCTTGATCGAAGGAGGCGCCGTTCGCATTGCCTCCGGCGCTCCGCTGCCCATGGGTGCGAACTGTGTTGTGGGACTGGGCTTCACTGACTTGGGAACCGCGGATGTCACGGTCAATACCCACGTGGCAGTCGGTGAATTCGTGCGATACCGGGGCGAAGATTTGCAAGCAGGGTCAACGGTGTTGAGGAAGGGAACTCGACTTGGGCCCGCACAGATTGCCGCTCTGGCAGCAGTCGGGCGTGCACGGGCCGTGGTCCACCCAAAGCCCAGAGTGATCATTCTTTCGATCGGAGACGAACTAATCGAGCCAGGTTACCCAGCGCGTCCGGGTATGGTCTTCGATGCTAATGGACACGCGCTTGCCGCCGCTGCCAAAGACGCAGGTGCAGAGGTTTTCCGCGTCTCTGCTGTGCCGGATGACCCGCACTATTTGCGGGGCCTTCTGGAAGATCAACTAATGCGTGCAGATCTGATTCTGACCACTGGTGGGATTTCCTATGGTTCGGGAAACACCGTGCGTCAGGTGGTGGCGGATTTAGGCGATGTTCGTTTCGATCGCGTGGCTGCTTGGCCCGGAAACATGCTTGGCGTGGGCAAGATCGGCGCTGATCTGGACCGGCCAACACCGGTCTTCTGTCTGCCTGGCGATCCCGTTTCCGCACAGGTGTGTTTTGAGGTGTACGTGCGCCCGGCGCTTCGGAAAATGCAGGGCTGGAGAAACGTGAATCGTCCCGCAGTCAAGGCCGCTGTCGATAGAGGCTGGTACTCGCCAAAGGGGAGACGAGAATTCGTTCGTGTGCGCCTTTCGGGAGGTCCCCGAGACGGGTATGAAGCCAAGGTGATGGGGCAACCGGATGCGCTTTGGCTGTCGGCACTTGCTGACTCCAATGCCCTCGCCGTTGTCCCTGAATCTATGACGACGGTGCGAGCTGGTGAGCAGTTGACCTGCATGCTGCTGGAATAAGGACAGCCATGAACTGGTTGGAACTAGGGGGACCGTCGTGAGCTTTCCCTTTTTCAGACGCCCCCCTCGAGTCTGGGGGAGGCGTCCCGCCGAATTGGAGCGCAGGTTCGAGGGCTCTGACCTTGACGGCTTGCTGCGTCCGGGTGCGGGAGTGGAATCAGTGGTGATCCGTCCCGCACTGGGACACGACCATTACCGGGTGGAGGCAGTGCGCAGAGAGAATCGGGATTGGCTTCGCCCGTGGGACGCTACGCTTCCCCCGGGATCCGATGAGCTCCTGCCTACCTGGCCGCAATACATTCGCAAACTGGACCACCAGATGAGGGACAGCGCCGGATTGACGATGCTCATTGAGGTGGATGGTCAACCGGTCGGGCAGGTGACAGTCGGAGCTGTCGAACATGGCGCAATGAGTCAGGGGATTCTGGGCTATTGGATTGCGGAAAGGTGGGGCGGCCTGGGCATAACGTCACTCAGCGTTGCAGCAGTCGTGGACATGGTACTGACCGACCTGGATCTTCATCGCCTCGAGGTAAACGTGAAGCCGAATAATGAGCGATCTTTGGCGTTGTGCAGAAGGCTCGGGCTACGTCAAGAAGGCTACAAGCATCGTTACATGTCGATAGCGGGCAAGTGGGCCGACCACGTTTCCTTCGGTATTGATCAGGAAGATCTCAAGGCTGGGACACTGGTTGGTCGTATCCGAAGATAGTGGGTGGCCGGATCTCAGAACTGCTGATGACACCCGTTAGGGTTGTCGCCGACACAGGTTTCCTCCACCTACCTGTTTCTTTCGGCTACCTGGGGGTCAACTTCGATGGCAGATAAAGAGCTTTCGCTACTTGAGCATCCTCACCATGATGGTTCGGACCTATATGTCCTAAAAACACCTCGTGATGTCGGGGACACCGCAATTGTGCGTCTACGTGTTCCAGACGCAGCCGGAGTCACCGAAGTCTTGGTTCGCGTAGTGGAGGACGGCGAGCACCGTTTTGTCCCTGCGATGCGTGAGAAAAATGGTGCTTCAGTTGCCCCCAATGCTGAGACATGGTGGGTGGCGGAGCTCCCCACCTACAACCCGGTGCTGAACTACCGTTTCCTTCTGGACGGCGGTCCGACAGGGGTTCGCTGGTTGAACGCAGCTGGACTTTGGGATCGTGATGTCCCAGATGATGCAGATTTCAAGTTGACGGTGTTCCAGGCTCCGCCCGAATGGGCGAAGGACGCCATCGTCTACCAAGTCTTTCCTGATCGCTTCGCTACGACGGGTAAATACAGCCAGAATCCGCCTCCTTGGGCGGAGCCGAGTGCGTGGGAGGATCCGGTAAACGGTACGAGGGCCCACGCAGGACGGCAGTTCTACGGAGGTGACTTGGACGGCATTACCGAACGTCTGGATCACTTGGTCGATATGGGAGTCAACGTCTTGTATTTGACACCTGTTTTCCCGGCGGGCTCTACCCATCGTTACGACGCGACAACTTTTGATGATGTCGACCCACTATTGGGAGGCGCAGAGGCGTTCGAGAACTTGTTGAAATCTGCCCACAGTCGAGGAATCAGGGTCATGGGTGACCTGACCGCGAACCACACGGGGATAGGGCACGACTGGTTCATCAGAGCGCGGGCGAACAGGCAGAGCCCTGAACACGGTTTTTACCTCTGGCACTCAAATGGGGAGCCCGTTGGTTGGCTCGGTTCTAAGACGTTGGTGAAGCTCAACTACGACAATCAAGAGCTGCGTCAGCGCATGTTCCATGCTCCGAACTCTCCTGTAAAACGCTGGCTTCGCGCGGGCCTGGATGGCTGGCGAATTGATGTTGCGAATATGACAGGACGCTACGGCCACCAGGAGTTGAACCATCAGGTGGCGAAGATGATCCGTCAGGCCGCCACTGATGAACAGCCCTCGGCGCTAGTAGTGGCAGAGCATGTACATGACTACACCGGAGACCTCCCCGGGGACGGATGGCACGGCGTAATGAATTACTCGGGGTTCTCGAAACCGGTGTGGACCTGGCTCCTGTCACCTCATGCGGATGCGGAGTTTTTGGGGACGTCGGTGGTTGTTCCCCGACTTGGAGGTTCACTGGTCGTAGAGACGATGCGGGATTTCACATCTCGCGTGCCTTGGGAGAATCTGGTGGCGTCTTTCAATCTCATTGATTCACATGACACTTCGAGGGCACTGACGATGTTTGGAGGCGACCGGGGTGTCCTGGAGGCTGCTGTTGGTTTACTAATGACCATGCCCTCGATCCCCATGGTGCTTTATGGAGACGAAATAGGCATGGAGGGCAAGTCAGGAGAAGATGGGCGCAAGCCCATGCGGTGGAATCGGGAAACTTGGGATTCCGAAGCGCACGCGATCTACAGGGATTTGATTGCTTTGCGACGGGACAACTGGTCTTTGCGCCACGGTGGTCTGCGTTGGATTTACATTGACGACGATGCCCTCGTCTTCCTCCGTGAAACTGAGACTCAGACGGCTTTGGTTCACGTTGCCAGGGCCGCGCATCGGGACGTCGAACTATCACTTTCTCTATTGGCGGGTGCCGAAGAAGCACGAGTGGCATACGGTCATTCGGGCCACATCCACAACGGAGACTTGGTCTTGAGTGCAGCAAGCCCAGGTATTTCTGTCCTCATTTGGTAGCAGTGGAGAAGGCGTGGGCACCTTGAACACACGAGTTGGTGAGGTGGCCCCCGACTTGCTCGGTGTGGCGTGACGCTCTTGCCGGTTCCTTCCTCCTATCTTTGAATGGTGGAGATCTCGGGACTGATACTGGCGATTGCTGTGCTAAGCATCGTCGCGTATGCAGTTCCGTTCTGGGTTGACCGTCGATACGCGATCATAAACTCGCGTGAAGGCGACCGATTTTCAGGATCCCTGACTCTGGTTAGCCCGGGTCTCCAGAGATCGGCTGCAGATGATGGTCCGTCCTGCCCGCCGCTCTTGGCTCGAACTTCAAGCACAAATGTGACAGGAAATCAGATGAGTGAAGCGACCCCCGCCACGGAATCGCGCTCTCCAGGGGATCAGGCTCAGCGCGAGAGTCTTGAACAAAAGAACGTTCGCGAGTACACCGCGCTTCGTGCACGGCGAGCATCGCGTGTTTCGTTGGAGACGGCTGCGGCGCGGCGTCGGCTTGTTACGGCCGGCGTTGGTACCGCACTTACAGTGCTTGTTGCTGTGCTTGCCATCGTTGGAGCGGTGTCCTGGGTGTGGCTGCTAGCACCTGCGGCGTTCCTGGTTGGTACTGTGGCTGCTTCCATGGTCGCTGCAGATCGAGCCAAGAAGGTTTCGATGGCCGAAGATGCCCGACTTGCTGAACTCCGTCCACTGGTACGTGGCACTCGTTCCTGGGAGGCCAGCGCGTGGGATAGTGCGCGGGCAGAGGCCCGGGCTGCCTCGAAAGCGTCGCAAAGTGCGGACGCCAAGATTCAAGACGTGAATTTGTTGTCCGCGTCAACCCCAGAAGAGAGTGCGCGGGCGCGGGAACAGGTGTCACCTGTGCCGCAGGCTGCTGACGTCGACAATGGTGCCGCTGTTGCAGACGTTGAAGTTGTTGTTGCTGAGTCTGCAGAGGTGACTCAGAACGGAGGCTCGTTGCCGCGCGTCGCCGGAGGCGAGTGGGACTACGTACCGATGCCCACTGCCCTGCACGCCCGTCGGGCCGCTGTTCAGAATCGCGCGGTTCACACTCATACCGATATCCGAGGAAACAAGCAGATTCAGCAGGCTGCCGCAGTTCCCGGACGTCCGGTGCGTGCCACTGCTCGCCCAATGTCAATCGAAGAAATCGAAACGTCTTCAACTCCGACCTTCCGGTTCGATCTGGATGCAGTCTTGGACCAGAGGCGCGCTCAGTAGTCGACCTTGAGCGGAGCTAGGATGCGACTTGTCGGAAAGGTCCACCTGCGGTAATCTGGTTGCCGCAACAAAGGGGCTATGGCGCAGTTGGTAGCGCGCTTCGTTCGCAATGAAGAGGTCCCGGGTTCGAATCCCGGTAGCTCCACCGGATTAGAAGTGGGAACTCACGCCTACGGGCGGTGAGTTCCCACTTTTGTTTTCATGGAGCTCTTCAGTTCTTTCGATCCGCGTTTCTTAATGGCGCGGACGATGAAGCTATGCGCGTTCAAGCTCCAGCAGAATTTCCTTGCGCTCCGTGCCCCCGGTGTACTGCCCCAGCTTCCCATCGGCTCGCACAATGCGATGGCATGGCAGGACGATCGGTATCGGATTGGTGGCGCATGCCGTTCCAATTGCCCGTGCGGCGTGAGGGTTGCTCAATAGGGCCGCCACATCGCCGTAGCTGGCCGTTTCGCCGTAGCCGACGTGCAGTAAGGCGGCCTGGGCCTTAGCGCGGAATGGGGCGGTCGCGGAAACGAAGGGACTCTTCCGGTTCTCGGGGCCCGGGAGTGTGGGGTGCAGGTCCAGCACCAGGGAAAAAGACTGGCGCCTCTTGGCGAAGTATTCTGAGATCTGCCGCTCAACCTCATCCAGGGTTGCGTCTGCATACTCCTCGTCCTGGTCTGCGCTCGAAGGGTAGCTGAGGTTATCTTCTTCGAGCTTCTTAACGAAACTCCTACCCTCAAACCCCACGCTCGCCAACCCCCTGCAGCTCGCGACCAGAGCGAGTTCACCCACGGGAGTCTGTATCAAGCGGTGGCGAAGAGGGCGGTTCTGTTTGGAGCGTCTGCGCATGTGTTTAGTGTCGCAGGAAATCGCCGGAATAGCGCGCCGTAACCGCCGACACGACGGATTCTTGCAACACTCAAGCTTGGGTGCAGATTGGTCGGGGAATGCCCAGGACGCGCATTGGTGTGGGCGTCGGAGCTGGTGCAGCGTATGCCTTTGCCACCCGATGAGCGTGGAGGAACAGTTGAAAACGAAACTGATTGCGGTAGCGACTGTGTCGATGTTCCTGAAGAGAGATCTCAGGGGCAGCGCCCACGGCGGCGGTGAGTCGTTGGTCAACGCCCATCACGAGGAGCCCATAACCATGGCGTCTCTTGAAGGCACCTGGGGCTTTGAAGGCGGAACCACGCGCACTTGCGATCTGGAGGCCCCGGAATCGAGCGTGCCCGAATTCGTCGTGGATGCTGACGGTGCATTTCATGGTACAACCGGGTGCAACAACATCATGGGAACGCTGACTCTGGAGGACGGCACAGTCGACCTGGGGGCGATTATGGCGACGAAGATGATGTGCGACGAAAGGGCAACGGCGTTCGAAGCGGAATACCTCGCTGTATTGGGTTCCGTAACAAATGCAGAGATAAACGGGGACGCGCTTACTCTGCTGGGTAATGACGGAGCCGAACTGCACTACAAGCGATGTAACGACGCAGCGCCTGGGGGCGAGTGACCATTGAGCAGCATCCCGTTCTATTGGCGCCCGTCTCGACGTGGCAGGGCGTCACGCACCGTCAGACAGACTGAGAAGATGGGCGAGAACCAACCAATCAGATCCTCCAACGGAGAGGACACGCCCGAACCGGGTGCGCCGCGGAGGTTTTCTCCGTTTGTATTTAAGCAGGTCAGGGCCGGTTCTAGCCGCTGTGGCGCGGCTCACCGCATTCATGCTGGACAGTCTCCACGCCACCTGAGTATGGTTGTACTCCGCCGGAAGTTCTGAAAAGAACAGAACGGCTACCCCTTCCGGAGACGGGCTGAGGCCCGTTGAAGGATGCTGGGGGTGTTGTTTGTGAACTTGATAGTGTGTTGTTTTTGTTTGTTTGTTTTTTTGGTTGGGATTTTTTCTGGCTGAATCTTTTTTTGGTTTTGTTGGAGAGTTTGATCCTGGCTCAGGACGAACGCTGGCGGCGT
>ERZ1031159.108-NODE-108-length-16443-cov-19.208262_pt1 | contig 16443 bp, 29 predicted proteins | sample MGYA00516706_ERZ1031159 | MGnify/ENA primary metagenome ERZ1031159 (study PRJEB33719, sample SAMN04262508) | wastewater metagenome | biome: rural village; feature: composting latrine chamber; material: composting feces with ash | place: El Salvador | collected... | reverse complement strand
GCCTTCTTATCGGCCTTCACAGCCGCCTTCGCAGGGGCTTCCGCCGCCCGGACAGTGGCCTTCTTCATCACGGGCTCCGTGATGATCTCAATGACAGCCATGGGAGCGTTGTCGCCCTTGCGGTTCCCAATCTTCGTGATGCGGGTGTAGCCGCCGGCGCGCTCAGCGTCGATTTCCGGCACGATCACATCGAACAGTTCGTAAACCGCGTCGCGACTGGTGAGCTTCTTGGCAACAACCCGGCGTGCGTGAATGTCGCCGCGACGAGCTTTGGTCACCAGCTTCTCAAAGTACGGCTGTAGCGCCTTCGCCTTCGGAACGGTGGTCGTGATGGACCTGTGTTCGATCAGTTGCGTCGCCAGGTTGGCGAGTATCTTGCGCTGGTGGGAAGCGCTACCGCCAAGTGCGGGGGCCTTCTTAGGAGTGGGCATTGGAGCTCCTGGTATTTTTTCTCGAAAATCTGAAAGTGTGTGTAAGTCTTCGCGGGGTCCGCGGCGGACCCGCTATATCTACGTACCCGCCGCGTTACCGCTCCAGGCGCTACGGCCTGGCGTTATCACTGAAGATTGAATCGTCAGACGTCTCTGTCTCAGGCATCTGCGAATCCTTCAGGACCATGTCTAGGCCTGCAAGGGCGAGCTTGATCTCCTCGATCGACTTCGTTCCGAAGTTACGGATGTCAAGCAGGTCCGCCTCTGAATGAGCAACCAGTTCACCAACCGTGAGGATTCCCCGACGACGGAGCGCGTTGTATGAACGCGACTGCAGGTTCAGGCTCTCGATCGGCAGCGCCAAGTCTGCAGCAAGAGTCTCATCCGTAGTGGTCGTCCCGATCTCAATGCCCTCCGCCTCAACGTTCAGATCGCGCGCCAAGCCGAACAGCTCGACCAGCGTCTTACCGGCTGAAGCAACTGCATCACGCGGCAGGATCGAAGGCTTGGTCTCCACGTCAAGGATCAGACGGTCGAAGTCAGTGCGCTGCTCGACACGAGTCGCCTCAACGCGGTACGTAACCTTCAGTACAGGCGAGTAAATGGAGTCGACAGGAATCGCGTCATAGTCATCATCCGGGTGCTGGTTCTGCGCAGCAGACACGTAGCCACGGCCACGTTCCACCGTCAGTTCAACTTCCAGCTTCCCGCGCTCGTTCAACGTCGCGATGCGCAATTCCGGGTTATGGATCTCCACGCCTGCCGGCGGAATGATCTCGCTAGCCAAGACCTCTCCCGGGCCGGACTTGCGTAGATACATCACAACGGGCTCATCATTGTCAGAGGACAACACCAGTTGCTTCACATTCAGGATGATTTCGGCGACGTCCTCTTTGACACCTTCGATGGTTTCAAATTCGTGGGGGACGCCTTCGATGCGGACAGAAGTTACTGCTGCGCCCGGAATCGAGGAGAGCAGGGTACGACGCAAGGAGTTACCAAGCGTGTATCCAAACCCAGGTTCCAGCGGTTCCAGGACAAAACGGGAACGATAGTCCGAAACGACTTCTTCGGTGAGGATGGGTCGCTGTGCAATCAGCACGTTCGGTTCCTTTCTTATCGACGCCCGCCATATGACGCCGATTGGGGTTTCCGCCATTGCGGAACAGGATTTTATTCCTAGTGTTTCTAAGGACCCGTGGTCCTATGAAGAGAGTCCCTCAGGGCGCGGGCTGGCAGCCTCACACCCGGGGTCCCTAAACGCAACTAGCCGCGACGACGCTTCGGCGGCCGGCAACCGTTGTGTGCTTGCGGGGTGACGTCCTGGATAGAACCCACCTCAAGGCCTGCGGCTTGCAGAGCGCGGATAGCGGTTTCACGTCCGGAGCCGGGGCCCTTTACGTATACGTCTACTTTGCGCATTCCCTGTTCCTGGGCACGACGCGCGGCGGCCTCGGCAGCCAGCTGGGCAGCAAACGGGGTCGACTTGCGTGACCCCTTGAACCCAACCTGACCAGAGGACGAGGACGCAATGACGCCCCCCGCCGGGTCCGTGATTGAAACGATTGTGTTGTTGAAAGTGGAACGGATGTAAGCGTTCCCCTGCGCGATATTGCGCCGTTCCTTCTTACGCGGCTTGCGTGAGGCGGTGGCGCGGGTATTTTGAGCCATTATTTATGTTTCTCCTACAAAGTCTCTTCGGTGGTAACCGACTAACGGTCACCAAACCGTTGCCTTACCTCTAGCTAGCCTTCTTCTTACCGGCGACTGTGCGCTTCGGGCCCTTGCGGGTACGAGCGTTCGTCTTCGTCCTCTGCCCGTGGACAGGGAGCCCACGACGGTGGCGCATGCCCTGGTAGCTACCGATTTCGATCTTGCGGCGGATGTCAGCCTGAACCTCACGGCGCAGGTCACCTTCAACCTTGTAGTTCGATTCGATGTACTGGCGCAGCGCAACAAGGTCCTCTTCGGAGGCATCCTTGACCCGCAGATCAGGACTGATTCCTGTCGCAGCCAGTGTTTCTTCTGCGCGGGTGCGTCCCACGCCGTATATGTAGGTGAGCGCCACTTCCATCCGCTTATCGCGGGGGAGGTCTACGCCGGCGATACGTGCCATTACATTTCTCCATCAAATTCCGAGGGTTGTCGTCTTCCCTGCCACCTGTTTGTGACCTCAGCCCCCGGGCCAAGGGTCCGGAATATGCGTTTTCCGGTTGGGAGACGCTTGCGGGTTTTGCAGCCTCTGGGTTGTGTCCCAGAGGTTGCGTTGGTCAGGTCGTCAGCCCTGACGCTGCTTGTGGCGAGGATTCTCGCAGATAACCATGACTTTGCCGTGGCGACGAATCACCTTGCAGTTGTCACAGATCTTCTTGACGCTTGGCTTAACTTTCATTGCGCTTCCTTCGCTGCACGGGGCAGTCTTGTCGAGGTCCTGTTCATCTCACGCCCGAGGGCACAAGGTGAAGTGGTTACCTGTAGCGGTAGACGATCCGTCCCCGAGACAAGTCATACGGGCTCAGTTCAACTACAACACGGTCTTCGGGCAGGATGCGGATGTAGTGCTGACGCATTTTTCCAGAAATATGTGCCAGTACCAGGTGTCCGTTTTCAAGTTCGACACGGAACATTGCGTTCGGGAGCGCCTCGACGACACTACCCTCGACCTCGATTACGCCGTCCTTTTTTGCCATATCCTCCGCTTGTCCTTTGTTCTGATAGTCGGCATTGCAGTGAGCATGCCCGACTGTCAAGCCTAATACAGGCATCTTTCCGACGAAAGCTCGGAGGTCCGGTAGTTAGCGAACTCACTCAGAAATGAGTGACAGGCGAGATCCCGTAGGGTGCTAGGCCTGCTGCGCCCGCATCTAGTGAGGTGAGAACGGAAATGCCGCTCTCCCCAATCGCTACGGTTTGCTCCCAGTGAGCTGCATCCGCGCCGCTCACGGTGACTACAGTCCAGTCGTCTTCGAGGACGGTCGTTGCCGCATCGCCAGCCACCAGCATCGGTTCAATGCAAATCACAGTTCCTGGAAGAACACGCGGACCGCGGGTACGAGTGCGGTAGTTGTAGACCTCTGGGTCCTCATGTAAAGCGTTACCGATTCCGTGCCCCGTGTAGCCTTCGACGATGTCGGCTTCCCATCCATAAGTATCAGCCGAGGCAATGACGTCTCTCTCAATCGCGGCGCCAATGTCTCCGACGCGGCGTGCCTGGGCGGCCGCGGCAATTCCGGCCCACATCGCCTTTTCAGTCATAGCGGAAAGCTCTCGCCTACGCTTCGTTACCTCTGGGTCTCCCCCATCCAAAACGACTGTGATGGCCGCGTCCCCGTGCCAGGGTTTGCCGTCAAGCTCGATGACCGCGCCTCCGTCGAAAGACACGATGTCACCCGGTTGGAGAACTCTTTCGCCAGGAATTCCGTGAACGATCTCCTCGTTGACAGAGATGCACACGGAACCGGGGAAACCCGAGTATCCGAGGAAGTTTGGTTTCGCCCCACGTTCGATCACAGCCTTGTGAGCGATGTCATTTAGGTAAGCGGTGGTCACCCCTGGCCGAGCTGCTTTCCGAAGAGCCTGCAACTTGTGGGCCACAATGTTCCCGGCAACCCGCATGTTCTCGATGTCGGCAGCCGACTTCAGGGGGAAGAGACCAGGGCGTCTTCTGTTCCTCAAGTCGCCCTAGCCGTTCTGCGGCTCAACCGCACACAAGCCACGTGCTTTCAGAGCGTTGATCATCCGCTCACCTACCGCGTCCGGATCTCCAGTGGCGTCAACGACCTCCAGTAAGTCCTGGTCTGCGTAGTACGTTGCCAGTGGCTCAGTGAGCTCGTAGTAGTCACGAAGTCGTTTGCGGAACGTGGCCTCGTTGTCGTCCGACCTGTGTTCTTCGGCGGCCCGATGGATCATGCGCTCAACCAAGACATCTTCCGGTGCCGAGAACTCCAGGACCAGGTCCAGCTTGATGTGTTCAACAGCCAGGATGTCTCTCAGGGCGTGAGCCTGAGCGATTGTCCGCGGATACCCGTCCAAGACGAAACCGTGGTCCTGAACATCGGGTGCCGCCAGCCGGACAGCAACCATCGGCGTAGTGACCGAATCCGGGACAAACTGTCCCTGCGAAATATAGCTTTCGGCTAAACGGCCAAGTTCGGTGTTGTCTGCAATATTCGTTCGGAAGATTTGCCCCGTGGAGATGGCGGGAACTTTTAGCCAGTCCGCTAATGCGACCGACTGAGTTCCCTTACCCACTCCTGGAGGGCCCAGTAAGACGACGGTGCTCATCGTAAAAATCCCTCGTAATGGTGCTGCTGCAACTGGGAGTTGATTTCCTTGACGGTTTGAAGCCCAACACCCACCATGATCAACAGTGTGGTGCCACCGAAAGGCATCTGGTTTTGAGTGAGGCCAAGCGGCATCATCAAGAGCGAAGGCAGAATCGCAACGATTACCAAGTAGATGCCGCCAACTGTGGTCAGCCGGTTGATTACGTACTTCAGGTAGGCAGCGGTGGGTGCGCCCGCACGGAAGCCGGGGATGAAGCCTCCATAACGTTTCATGTTGTCGGCGACTTCATCCGGGTTGAACGTGATGGACGTGTAGAAGAATGCGAACGCAAAAATCAGGATCGCATTTGTCAGCATGTAGCCCCACGTTTGCGAGGAGAAAGTCTTGTTGATCCACAGGACCCACCCGTCAGTCGGTTCACCGAACTGTGCAATAAGCGGGGGTAGTGCGAGGATCGAGGTGGAGAAAATCACCGGGATCACACCGGCCATATTGATCTTCAAAGGGATGTAGGTGGTTGTGCCGCCATAGGTGCGACGCCCCACCATCCGCTTTGCGTACTGCACCGGGATTCGGCGCTGTGACTGCTCCACGAACACGACGGCTACTGTAACCGCCAAGATAATCAGGATGATTACGAAGACCTTGCCCCATCCGCCGGTGCGACCGATGTCCAGGAGGTTCAGCGGCAGGGTCGAAACGATCGAGGTAAAGATCAGCAGGGACATGCCGTTGCCGACGCCGCGTTCAGTGATCAGCTCACCGAACCACATGATGACCGAGGTACCTGCAGTCATCACGAGCACCATAAACAAGTAGGTCCAAGGTGTCGCGTTAGGGATAACAGGATCCGGGCAGTTCGGGAACATTCTTCCCGAAGCAGCCATCGTGATCATCGTCGTGGACTGCAAAATAGCCAGGAAGATCGTTAGGTACCGAGTGTACTGGGTAAGAGTTGACTGACCCGACTGACCTTCCATGTGGAGGTCTTGGAACCTGGGAACGGCAACCCGGAGGACCTGAATGATAATCGACGCGGTGATGTAAGGCATGATGCCCAGCGCGAAGACAGAAAGCTGTAGTAGCGCGCCCCCAGAGAACAGGTTGAACATGTCCAGCAAAGACGTGCTGTCCTGCAGGCTTATGCAAGCATGCACGTTTTCCGCGGACACACCAGGGGTAGGAACGAAAGTACCTAGACGGTACAGGGCCATGATCAGTAGCGAAAAGAAGATCTTATTTCGCAGATCCGGGGTGCGGAACGCTTGGCCAAAAGCACGTAGCAAGCTTCCTCCTGGGCTGAAAGATGATTAATGGTGCGGCCTAGAATCCGGATAAGCATATCCGGACAGTGGCTACAGAGTAACGGTTGTGGGCAGAACAAGGGAGGGCACCAGGTCCTGGTACCCTCCCTCACTCAGTCAGCGGACGGTTAACGACCCGCCGGCCTTCTTAATTTTCTCTTCTGCGGAAGCGGACCATTTGTCAACAATGACGTCGAGTGCAACATCAACATCACCGGTGCCAAGCACCTTGACCAGTTCGCCTTTACGCACTGCGTTCTTGGCTACCAGATCCTCTACAGTGACGGTCCCACCCTCTGGGAAGAGTGTGTTCAGTTTGTCCAGATTCACAACCTGGTACTCAACCCGGAACGGGTTCTTGAAACCGCGCAACTTCGGCAGCCGCATGTGAAGCGGCATCTGTCCACCTTCGAAACCAATGCGCACGGTGTTGCGTGCCTTGGTGCCCTTGGTGCCACGCCCGGCCGTCTTGCCCTTCGACGCCTCACCGCGACCAACACGGGTCTTAGCGGTCTTGGCTCCGGGAGCAGGTGCCAGGTGGTGGAGCTTTAGGACTTCACCCTCTTGAGGGGCGGCAGTTTTTGATTGCTTCGCCATCTCAGTCGATCTCCTCCACTTCAACCAGATGCATCGCAGTGCGGATCTGCCCGCGGATCACGGGGGTGTCCTCACGCACGGTGCTCTGGCCGACCTTGCGCAAACCCAAGGTGTGCACAGTTTCGCGAATGTTCTTCTTCTGGGTTGCCGCTGACTTCTTCAGCGTGATCTTCAGCTTCGCCATCAGCTATTCACCCCCGAAGCTGCCTTTTCGGCTTCTTTCTTCTCGGCTTCTGCCTTGCGCTCGGCCAAGCCCGCTGCTCGCGCTGCAAGCATTTGGGTTGGGGCGACTCGCTCCAGAGGAAGCCCGCGACGCGCTGCGACCGCTTCTGGTTCCTCGAGCTGCTTCAAACCGTCGACAGTTGCCCGAACGATGTTGATGGCGTTCGAGGATCCCAGGGACTTCGTCAGCACGTCGTGAATGCCTGCGCATTCCAGGACGGCGCGCACCGGGCCACCGGCGATAACACCGGTACCGGGTGATGCGGGACGAAGAAGGACAATGCCTGCTGCTTCCCGTCCCTCAACCAGGTGAGGAATGGTGCGACGGATCATCGGGACGCGGAAGAAGTTCTTCTTCGCTTCCTCAACGCCCTTCGCAATCGCTGCAGGAACTTCCTTAGCCTTGCCGTAGCCGACACCGACGGTTCCTTCGCCGTCACCAACCACTACCAGTGCTGTGAAGGAGAAACGACGTCCACCCTTCACAACCTTGGAAACACGGTTGATCGTAACGACGCGCTCCAGGTACTGGTTCCGGTCCTGGTCGCGGCGAGAGTCACGGCGGTCTCCGCCGCGGCCTCCCCGTCCTCCGCGTCCCTGGCCTTGGCCCTGGCGGTCTCCGTCGCGGCCTTCGCGCGCGGAGTTGCCCTGATCTTGCTTATCTTGCTGCGGTGCAGCCATCAGATGCTCTCTCTTTCTTTTCTCGCGCTCACAGCTTCAGGCCGCCCTCACGGGCGCCTTCCGCTACTGCGGCCACGCGGCCGTGGTACTTATTGCCGCCGCGGTCGAACACTACTTCTTCGATGCCCGCTTCCTTCGCACGTTCGGCAATCAAAGATCCGACCTTGTGGGCCTTCTCCACCTTCTTGCCGTCCATTTCCCGAAGTTCGGGTTCCATGGTGGAAGCCCAGACCAGTGTCTTGCCTTCCGTGTCGTCAACAACCTGCACGAACACGTGACGGTTGGACCGAGTCACATCCAGACGAGGCCGAGCAGCCGTGCCACTTACCTTCTGACGGACGCGCTGGTGCCGGCGCTTACGTGCAATGGTCTTACCTTTGCCTTTGACCGTGTAAGACATTACTTACCAGCCTTTCCAACCTTGCGCTTCACAACTTCGCCCTCGTAGCGAATGCCCTTGCCCTTGTAAGGCTCTGGCTTGCGCAGCTTGCGGATATTCGCGGCGACCTCGCCCACCATCTGCTTGTCGATGCCAGACACGATCACCTTGTTGGCAGACGGAACAGCCAACTCGATGCCCGCGGGCGGCTCGAAAACGACGGGGTGCGAGAAGCCCAGGGCGAACTCAACCTTCTTGCCCTTGGCAACCGCGCGGTAACCGGTGCCAACAATCTCGAGAGACTTCGAGTAGCCCTCGGTGACACCAACCACCATGTTGTAGATCAGGGTGCGAGTCAGGCCGTGCAGCGAACGAGACGTGCGGTCATCGTTGGGACGCATAACCAGAACTTCGTTGCCTTCCACCTTTGCAGTGATCGGCTCCGCCATGGTCAGGGTGAGTTCTCCCTTAGGACCCTTGACGGTTACGAGCTGGCCATCGACCTTTGCTTCTACTCCGGCCGGGAGCACAACGGGCTGTTTGCCAATGCGTGACATGTTCCCTCTCCCTTACCAGACGTAGGCGAGGACTTCCCCACCCACACCCTTATCCGCGGCCTGCCGGTCGGTCAGTAGCCCCGAGGACGTGGACAGGATTGCCACACCCAGGCCACCGCGAACCTGCGGCAGTTCAGTTGACTTTGTGTAAACGCGAAGACCAGGCTTTGAAACCCGCTTCAGGCCAGTGATGGCGCGTTCGCGACGGCCACCGTACTTCAGGTCGAGGATAAGCGTCTTACCAACGCGTGCATCTTCGACCCGGACGCCTTTGATGTAGCCCTCAGAAACGAGGATCTGCGCGATGGCGTCCTTCAGTTTCGAGTAGGGCATTGACACGGACTCGTGCTGAGCCGTGTTGGCGTTACGCAGACGCGTCAGCATGTCTGCGATCGGATCAGTCATTGTCATTTGGGGCGTGCCCCTTCCTCGGCGTGGTTTCCGCCAGCAATTGCCGCTGGCGGACCTGCTCCGTAAGTGTTACCAGCTGCTCTTCGTCACTCCGGGGAGCTCGCCACGCAGGGCTAGCTCACGCAGGCAAATGCGGCACAGGCCGAACTTGCGGTAGACGGACTTGGGACGGCCGCAGCGATTGCAGCGTGTGTAGGCGCGAACCGCAAACTTGGGCTTGCGAGCGGCCTTGATTTTCAGTGATGTCTTAGCCATTTACTCTCAGTCCTCTTTGAATGGGAAACCGAGCTTCTTCAGCAAAGCGCGGCCCTCTTCGTCGTTGTTTGCCGAGGTCACGACAGTTATGTCCATGCCGCGAACCCGATCGATGTCGTCAACGTCGATCTCATGGAACATGGATTGCTCAGTCAGACCAAACGTGTAGTTGCCGTGACCATCGAACTGCTTCGGTGACAGGCCACGGAAGTCGCGGATACGCGGAAGGGCGGTAGCCAGCAACCGGTCCAAGAACTCCCACATCCGGTCGCCACGCAGCGTTACCGAAGCACCAATCGGCTGACCTTCACGCAGCTTGAACTGGGCGATGGACTTCTTCGCGCGGTTCACACGGGGCTTCTGCCCTGTGATCAGCGCCAAGTCACGGATCGCTCCGTCCATCAGCTTCGAGTCACGCGCAGCGTCTCCGACGCCCATGTTCACGACTACCTTGACAGGCTTCGAAACCATCATCGGGTTCTCAAGTTTGAACTCTTCAATCAGTTCAGTCTTGATCTGGTCGTTGTACTTTTCCTTCAGACGGGGGGTCATGCGTCAAGCTCCTTACCCGGCTTGATGCCGCGACGGGTTCCTCCGCGTGCGACACGAACACGAACGGTGCGCTTGCGACCGTCACGTTCGATGACGTCTTCACGGAAGCCAACACGCACAGGCTTCTTGGTGTCGGGGTCCACCAGGGCAACCTTTTCGATTGCGATGGGGGCCTCAACGGTGGTGATGCCACCTTCTTGACCGGACTGGCCCTGACGGACGTGCCGAGTCTTCAAGTTGACACCTTCGACAAGCACCTTGCCCTCTTCGGGGAAGACCTTGATGACGCGTCCCTGCTTGCCTTTGTCGCCCGGATCCAAAGGCTCAAGGCCTTCGTCCATGCGACGCTGGTTTCGCGCGTCGATCTTCTTGGCGTCCGAGGTGCGACCACGGATCACCTCGACCAGATCGCCTTTACGAATTTTGGCGGCCATCAGATCACCTCCGGGGCGAGCGAGACTATACGCATAAAGCGCTTGTCGCGTAGTTCACGGCCAACGGGACCGAAGATGCGGGTGCCGCGAGGCTCTCCGTCACCCTTCAGGATCACCGCTGCGTTCTCATCGAAACGAATGTAGGAACCGTCGGTCCTGCGTGCGGACTTCTTGGTGCGGACGATAACCGCCTTCACCACGTCGCCCTTCTTGACGTTCCCACCGGGGATAGCGTCTTTGACGGTGGCGACAATCGTGTCGCCTATTCCGGCGTAACGCCGACTGGAGCCGCCGAGCACACGGATAGTGAGAAGCTCTTTCGCTCCCGTGTTGTCGGCGACCTTTAGTCGCGACTCCTGCTGGATCATGTCTTGTGACTCCTGTCGTCGTGCTGGTTCTCTGCCCCTCCAAAGCGTTGTCCTTTGGGGCAGAGCCTGGCCGAACGGATGTGTTTATTCGGAAAATACTTTTCGCTGCGCCGGCTAAGCGGCAGTTTGCTACTTGGCCTTCTCCAGGATTTCCGCCACTCGCCAACGCTTTGTCTTGGAAAGGGGACGGGTCTCCATGATGCGAACGTAGTCGCCCACGCCGCATTCGTTATTTTCATCGTGCGCCTTGACCTTCTTGGTCTTGCGAACGACCTTGCCGTACAGCGGGTGCTTCATGCGGTCTTCAAGTTCAACGACGACGGTCTTATCCATCTTGTCGCTGACAACAAGGCCACGACGAACCTTGCGCTGATTGCGCTCTGGGGCTGCGGTAGTTTCAGACATCCGGTTCACTCCTCAGTGCTCTTGGGCGCGGTGCGGAAGCCGAGTTCCCGTTCACGCGCAATCGTGTAGATGCGGGCAATGTTGCGGCGTACTGCCTTCATGCGACCGTGGTCTTCCAAGCTGCCAACAGCCTGGGAGAAACGGAGGTTGAACAGTTCAGCCTTGTTCCGCTCCAGCTCCTTGCGAAGCGCGGCATCATCCATCGCGTCGAGGTCAGCCGCCTTCAAAACGTTGTCTGCCATCAGCTCTCAACACCCTCTCGGACGATGAAACGGGTCTTCATCGGCAACTTGTGGCGAGCGCGGCGCATGGCTTCACGGGCAAGATCTTCCGTGACACCACCGAGCTCGAAAATGATACGACCAGGCTTGACGGGTGCAACCCACCATTCCGGGCTGCCCTTACCTTTACCCATGCGGGTTTCCGCAGGCTTCTTGGTGAGGGGACGATCCGGGAACACCGTGATCCACACCTTGCCACCACGCTTGATGTGGCGGGTCATTGCAATACGCGCTGCTTCAATCTGGCGGTTGGTCAGGTATGCACCTTCAACGGCCTGAATGCCGAAGTCACCGAATGCCAGTTCAGTGCCGCCCTTAGCCATACCGCCCCGCTTGGGACGGTGCTGCTTGCGGAATTTAACGCGGCGGGGAATGAGCATTTGCTCAGGCCTCCGTTCCGGTAGTTGTAGCTTCGGGTGCCTTAGCAGGTGCCTCGGCCGCGTCGGCCTGAGCCTGCGGTGCGGAAGCGCCGCCTTCCTGCTGCTGAGCCTGAGGACGTCCGCCACCACGACGGTCGCCACGCTCACCACGGCGGCCACCACCACGGCGGTCGCCACGCCTCGGTGCGCCACCACGTCCGGCCTGCTCGGCCTGCTGACGGGCGAACTCACGTTCGGTCATGTCACCCTTATAAATCCAAACCTTCACACCGATACGGCCGAAGGTAGTGCGGGCTTCGAAGAAGCCGTAGTCAATGTTGGCGCGCAGAGTCTGCAAAGGCACCCGGCCCTCACGGTAGAACTCGCTGCGCGACATTTCTGCGCCACCCAGACGTCCAGAGACCTGGACGCGGATTCCCTTCGCTCCGGCACGCTGCGCCGACTGAATAGCCTTGCGCATGGCTCGACGGAAAGAAACACGGGCTGCCAGCTGCTCGGCAACACCCTGTGCAACAAGCTGCGCGTCAATCTCTGGGTTCTTCACCTCAAGAATGTTCAGCTGAACCTGCTTGCCGGTGAGCTTTTCCAGATCCTGACGGAGCCGGTCTGCCTCGGCACCCCTGCGCCCAATCACAATGCCCGGACGAGCAGTGTGAAGGTCCACGCGGACACGGTCACGGGTGCGCTCAATCTCGATGCGGGAGATGCCCGCACGCTCTAGACCATCGGTCAGAGCCTCACGAATCTTCACGTCCTCAGCGACATAGTCACGGTAACGCTGATCCTGAGTTGTCGAGTCAGCGAACCAGCGCGAACGGTGGTCAGTGGTGATCCCCAGGCGGAAACCGGTGGGGTTTACTTTCTGGCCCATCTAGCGAACCCCTTCCTCATCCTCGGTACCCACAATCACAGTGATGTGGCTGGTGCGCTTCAGGATTTGTCCTGCCCGTCCCTGTGCTCGGGGACGGTAGCGCTTCATGGTCGGGCCCTCGTCGACAAATGTCTCAAGGACCACTAGGTCGGCATCCTGCACCGACTCGCCCATGTTCTCCGCGATCACGGCGGCGTTAGCAGCGGCGCTGTTCAGCACCTTACGAACGTCACCTGCGACCCGCTGAGGGGCGAACTGCAGAATGTTGTCCGCCTCCAGATAGGACTTCCCGCGGATCTCGTTAACGATCCGACGTGCCTTCTGGGGCGTGACGCGAACAAAGCGCGCCTGCGCCTTGGCTTCCATCTCTCGGTTCCTCACTTCCCGGGTCGCTTAGTAGCGACGCCCCTTGCGGTCATCTTTCACGTGGCCGCGGAAGGTGCGCGTAGGCGCAAACTCCCCCAGCTTGTGGCCCACCATTGATTCGGTGACGAACACCGGAACGTGGCGACGGCCATCATGAACAGCAAAAGTCAGACCCAGGAAATCCGGAGTGATCATCGAGCGACGCGACCAGGTCTTAATGACCTGCTTCTTCGCGCCGGCTGCCTGCTGCTCTTCAACCTTCTTCTGCAGGTGGGCGTCTACGAAAGGGCCCTTTTTCAAACTACGTGGCATAATCCAGGCTTCCTATCAACGCTTCTTGCCGGTGCGGCGACGACGGACAATGTACTTATCGCTCTGCTTGTTCGGGCGACGTGTGCGGCCCTCAGGCTTACCCCATGGGCTAACCGGGTGACGGCCACCAGACGTGCGGCCCTCGCCACCACCGTGTGGGTGATCCACCGGGTTCATGGCGACACCGCGAACCTTAGGACGACGCCCCTTCCAGCGAGCACGACCAGCCTTACCAAGGGAGATGTTCCCCTGTTCGGCATTGCCAACTTCACCAACGGTGGCGCGGCAGTCCACGTCAACGTTGCGGATCTCCCCTGAGGGCAGACGCAACTGGGCGAAACGACCTTCCTTCGCAACCAACTGGATCGAGGACCCAGCCGAGCGAGCAAGGCGCGCACCCTGACCCGGGTTCAGTTCCACAGCGTGCAGAACCGTACCAAGGGGGATGTTGCGCATTGGAAGTGCGTTACCCGGCTTGATGTCAGCCTTGGGGCCGTTTTCAATCTGGGTTCCCTGCTTGACTCCCTTAGGAGCAAGGATGTAGCGCTTCTCTCCGTCGGCGTAGTGCAGCAGCGCGATGTTCGCGGTGCGGTTCGGATCGTATTCGATCTCCGCAACAACTGCGGGTACGCCATCTTTGTCATTGCGCTTGAAGTCAATCACGCGGAAGGCACGTTTGTGGCCCCCACCGCGGCGACGAGCAGTGATCCGACCGTAAGAGTTACGTCCACCGGTCTTCGTCAATGGACGAACCAGCGACTTCTCCGGCTCAGTCCGGGTGATCTCAGCGAAATCTGAGACGCTCCCGTGACGACGACCCGGCGTGGTCGGCTTGTACTTGCGAATAGCCATTTTCTTCTCTTACCTTCCGGTTCAGATCCCGGCCTGGCCGAAGACGTCGATCGAGCCCTGCGAGAGCGTAACGATTGCACGCTTGCGGTCAGGACGCTTGCCAACGCCGTCGCGACGGCGGTAGGTCTTACCGACCCGGTTCATGGTGGCAACCTTTTCGACCTTCACGTCGAAGATCTCCTCGATTGCAACCTTGATTTCAGTCTTGTTGGCGCGCGGGTCGACTTCGAAGGTGTACTTGCCTTCGTCCTGCAAACGCGATGACTTCTCAGTCACCACGGGACGCAGGATGACGTCGCGCGGGTTCTTGGCGGATTCCAGGATGCTCACTTGGCGTCCTCCTTCGCGCTCTTCTTCTCAGCCTTCTTGCGGTCGGCCTTCTTCGCGGCCTTCTTCGCCGAAACGTTAGTTCCGTCGTCAGCGCCGTCAGCCTTCTTGGCGGCCTTCTTTACCTTCGGTTCGCCCTCTTCCACAGCAACTGCTGCTTTGCCGGCGCGAGCCCCAGGGGCAGTCTTGACTGCGCGATCAACGTACGAGGACAGAGCATCTTCCGTGAAGACGACCTGGTCGGCGTTCACCACGTCGTAGGTGTTGAGCTGGTCTGACCAAAGGATGTGCACCTTGGGGATGTTGTTGTAGGACTTGACGACGGTTTCCGCGCCATCCTCGTCCCGATCGATAACGATCAGCACAGACCCACCGTTGGTCACATTCGCCAAAGTGGCGATAGCGGCCTTGGTTGAGGGCCTGTCCTCAGCAACCAGATCTTCCATGACGATGATGGATTCGTTGCGAGCCCTGTCAGAGAGAGCGGAACGCAGGGCTCCAGCAATCATCTTCTTGGGGGTGCGCTGCGAGTAGTCGCGAGGCTGCGGTCCGTGGACCACACCACCACCACGCCACTGCGGTGCACGGGTCGAGCCCTGACGAGCACGACCCGTTCCCTTCTGCCGCCAAGGCTTCTTGCCGCCACCGGAAACCTCGCCACGAGTCTTAGTCGCGTGGGTTCCTGCACGGCCAGCCGCCAGTTGCGCTTCCACAACCTGGTGGATCAGCGGAATGTTCAGTGGAACGTCGAACAGCACGCCTGGGAGGGCGGCGTCGCGTCCGGTTTCTTCACCGGCCAGGTCCAACACCACAACGGTGCGGTCCTGCAATTCGGTTTTCTTCGCCATCATGCCCCCTTCACAGCGGTACGTACCATGACAACAGCCTTCGCTGGGCCAGGGATGGCGCCCTTAACTAGGACGATGCCCTTTTCGGCGTCGGTACCCACGATCTCCAGGTTCTGGACGGTGCGGCGATCGCTACCCATCCGACCGGGCATGCGCTGCCCTCTGAAGACGCGGCCCGGGGTTGATGCCCCGCCGATGGAACCAGGCTTGCGGTGAATCTTGTGAGCACCGTGCGAGGCAGGGCCGCCAGCAAAACCATGACGCTTCATGGCGCCTGCGAACCCTTTGCCCTTGGTGGTGCCAGTGACATCCACCTTGGAGCCGACCTCAAACGTGGTCGCATCAAGTTCCTGGCCAAGTTCGTAAGAGTCGGCGTCCGAGGTGCGGAACTCCGCAATGTGACGCTTAGGCTCTACGCCAGCCTTCTCAAAGTGGCCAAGCATCGGCTTGGTCACGCGTCGAGGATCAATGTCCTCAAAGCCAATCTGGACGGCCGAGTAGCCGTCGTTGTCCTCGGTACGCACCTGGGTAACGACGTTCGTGCCGACCTGCACGACGGTCAGGGGGATGACATTACCTTTGTCGTCCCACACCTGGGTCATGCCGAGCTTGCGGCCTAGCAACGCCTTAACCGGCGCAGCCGCGTGCTTGGTGTCAGTAGTCATTGCAGATGTCCTCAGAGCTTAATTTCGATGTTCACGTCCGCCGGAAGGTCGAGACGCATCAGGGAGTCAACAGCCTTCGGAGTGGGATCGATGATGTCGATGAGTCGCTTGTGCGTACGCATCTCGAACTGTTCGCGGCTGTCCTTGTACTTGTGCGGGGAACGGATTACTACGAATACGTTCTTTTCCGTCGGCAGCGGCACAGGGCCTACAACCGTTGCGCCTGCACGCTGAACGGTGTCGACAATCTTGCGCGCCGAGCTATCGATGACCTCATGGTCATACGACTTGAGCCGGATGCGGATCTTCTGTCCCGTCATGCCGTGTTACCTCTTCTCGTACAGATTCGTCACCGGCCCCCGCATTCGGGCGTGTCTGAGTTTCGACACACATGAACGCGGCTTCCGGAGCGGCTCCGGAGGGCCGTTGTCTTGTCAAAAGAACTTGGGCAGAGCACCTGCCACACATGAGCGTTGAAGCCGGGTGAGTGTCTTTCCGACCTTAGCGATCAGCTAGGAATCTCATGCGATTCCGCTGACCTGGCCCGTGACCTGCACCGAACGACTCTCGGCTTATCACCGATCACCCACTGTGCGGCACGCTTGTGCGCGCCCAAATCGCCTCGCTTGCGCGAAGCAGCCTGAATAGTCTGGCACGT